>Ga0308168_1000150_pt1 | contig 111570 bp, 121 predicted proteins | sample PhyCR2_FD_202133 | JGI IMG/M metagenome (GOLD analysis project Ga0308168, IMG submission 202133) | Phyllosphere microbial communities from UC Gill Tract Community Farm, Albany, California, United States - DLSLRC.R2 | ecosystem: Host-associated > Plants > Phyllosphere > Unclassified | place...
CTACATTCAGTCACCTATGAAGCCTATAGATCATCACCTTAAGAGCCTTTATCTCCTAAAATACATCACCTATTAACTGAACAAAGGCACCTAAATTACATCACCTTAGAAAAACTAACAGACCTAAAAGCTATCACCTAATAGAGATCATTCAGTTAAAAAAGTTATCCACCCCAATTTGGATCACCTGTGTTGCCTAAAAGAGATCACTTGATAGCCCATTAGCTATCACCTATCACCCTTAAAGTTATCACCTTACCTAACATAACCCATTGTATATAATAGATAAAAAAGACTCTGAAAAAAGAGAAATTAGAAATAAGATCTAGAAAAAAACAGCTGATCGCACAGCAAGCTGTTTGATTTTTTTTCTTTGAGATTTAATTGAAAAGAGCTGCCTGGCAATGCAAGGGCATTCTTAAAAGCTCTATGAGAGCCTTAGAGAGGACATCAGGTGTAAGGGTATAGGTTGGTACTATCTTGATTGACGAGCTGTTGGAGAGCCTTACAAGCGGTAATTCTTTATTGACATAGAAACGGATAAGTTGACAACAAAACATGCTGATCAAGATAGGATCTTTGACAGTGATCCTCTTATAAATACGATCCTCTTAGTCAAGATTTCCGACGGCTCACTTGCAGCTAGCCTTAATAACGATAACCAGGCGCTTGATTGATAGCTTCAAACCGCATTTTATCTTGGATGACATGCCAATGCCAGGACATAAACCACGCTCAAATTTTTGGTGCTTATGCAGTGTAAGAGAGCATGTAACTCTGCATGAAAAAGGGTGCCACGTTGACACCCGAGATCATAAAAACAGATTTACTGTGTTTTTATATAGTGAATTCTTACCGCTCCGTTTTATCGAAACGGGCTGCAAGCTCGGACCAGTACTCAGGAGAGATTTCTCCTTTTACTAACATTCTCAATCGGACAATCATCTGCTGATGGCCTAAATTGCATATCTGCTCAAGCTCCCTTTCCAGCTCTTTCATCTTTATTGCAGGTTCAAGCCAGGCCGGTGCGCCATGCTTCTCATACCGCTTATAGGTTCTGAGGGATATTCTAAGACGCCAACAAGCCTCTTCCTGTTTCATACCCTGGCTGATACGCCATGTTTTAAGATCATCGGCTTTCACAAAGTTCTCCTAAAAGGGTCATATTGTCACTTTTAAAACCATCAATCCAAAGCATGAAAGCATGTAAACATGCTTAGAATGAAAAAAAACCGCCGTTATGGGCGGTTTAAAGTGTTCTGCCTCACTGACAAAACATGCCTGGTTCCCCTGATTTAAAAGGGTTCCTGATCTACTGGCGGAGGAGTCTGCTGAGAGAAATCATCGGGAGGCGTATCATCACCTGGGACATCATCAGGTGTGTTACCCGGTTGAGTTTCATTTTTCGCATAACGCAGAATTTGAACTTCAGTCGCAATGATGTCAGTGCGGTAATCCATTTTAGGATCACCTTTTTCATCTACACGGGTTTTTGATTCCCAAACTTCGCGGGACAGAAATGCACCAACATGAACCATCGCACCGGGAACAATGTGCTTTGACAGGAATTCAAAGCTACGGTTTTTTGCGCTGATAAAAACTGGAAACCAATCTGTATGGTCTTTATATTCGCCGGGTTTCTCAGGATCTGGAATGCGACGATTAATCGCAAGGCTAAAATTAAGCCCTACCACAATTCCAGTAGCAGTATTATTACGAAAGTTACGATTACCTACGTAACCTGTCATACGGACTTCGTTGTTAATCATATGTTACCTCTTAAGAGTAAATTATTTGTATGAAACAGCAATATCTTTGTTATTACGGCTAAGCCATTGACCCCAAGAAATAACAAAAGGGATAAGTTTGTTTTTATAAATGACGTTGAACTTTTCGGTCTTACTATGATAGTTAGCAACACGTGTCCAAAAATCTTGACCAGTATTTTCATTTATGCGTTTTTTTATTAGCCAGGCTGCTAGTTCAGCATTATAACAACCACGCATAGCAACATCTTCCGGGGAAATATCGAGTACGCCAGCGAATAGCCCACTCTTCCGGTCCCAATTAATCGTGTTGATCTGGAAGTGACCGAGGTCGATTGATCCATTGCTATTGGAAACAAATTGACCATTTTTTCCCATTTCGACACTCGATATTGCTAACAGAATATTTGCGGGTATGTTCTGTTTCTTAGCTGCCAATATCACACAGTCAATGTCAGCTGGTCTGATAGCATAGAAGCTATCTGAAGGAGCTGATGGACTCGCCTGAACAAAGCTTGAAAAAATAATTAAGGAAAATATAAATGATTTAAATTTCATATAAACCATTTTCCATGTTTAAGCCATTCAAAGAATGAACCGGGGATGAAGAATTTTTTTGATTTTAACTGATAGCATCTATAGCTTCGTACTAAGCCACTGGCAAAAAGAGGGAGTGACAAGGCTGCTGTATTTAATACAGTGAGCAATGAACCATCAAAGGCTAGTTTATACATAGCGAAACCAAAAAAGTTAATTGCACAGATAAAGAAAAATCTTGATGACCACTTCAATGCTTTAACCTTACCTTGTATTTCATTATCATATTCATCTTCTGATAAGGAAAGGTTGTTCTCGAAAGAAATGTGTTCATAAACTTTTTTATTTAATTCATGGGGGGGGCAAGAAATCTCATAGTCGCATTGTGTGCAACAGAATAGTTTAGTGACTTCATTTTTATTTTTAAAGAATGTTATCAAATCACTTTCATTACTAGCCAGTAATACCCCTTTTTTACATGAAGGGCATTTCGGGCTGTTAATGCTTTGCCAAAGTTCCTTAATAATTTTATTGTTTGATTTGAAGTGAAATATACCGAATGCACCACCAAGAGGGAAGTCGATGAGAGCCACTCTGGTTTTTTTTAGGAAGGATTTTGGTATTTTCATAAAATTAGCCAATAAATGAAGGCATCGGAATGATGCCTTTACTGGCTATTATTATATATTTCTTTATTTAATAGAAGGTTTATCAATTAAAAAATCTTCTTTTTTTCTATTATCTTTTTCCATGGATAATTTCATCGGAGTAGGTATTCTACCCTGCCCTGTCCATGTTTTCTTCTCGCCATTTTCATCAATATATTCATATTTTGGATTAGTCTGGCGTTTTTTTCTTTTGGAATACTGAAGGTTTTTCTTTGTTTCTTCCGTTACCAAATCTTCGGGCGTTAGACCTAAATCAACAAGTGTTGCTTTGATTTTTTCGATCTTTTCATGTTTTTCAGCTAACTGACGGCGCTCTTCTTCGAGAGCAGATTCTTTTTCGTCAATAATAGCGTTTATTTTGTGTACGATGTCACGCAAAGCGTCTGGATCAACGTCCTTAAACGCAGCTCGAAGGCTATGCATGTTCCCAAGTGTTTTGTGAAATTCGTCATTCATTGAATGCCCTTATTATCAATAAACTATTGATTTCAATAATATTCAGCAATGTAACCAAAGGTCTCAACCTCAACGCGCTAATCATCATTCTTTGAGGTTGTTCAGCAACAAACTACCACACAAATCACCCAGGGACGATATGGATTGTCTGATCATGTCAGCATCAGCTTTCTCAGGTTCTACGCCATTCAGGTAGGAGGTACTATTCAAAAGTTGTTGATATTCATTTTCAACATCATCTTTAAGTTCTCGAATCTGTTTCGCACTTGGTTTTTCACCTCTGCTGAATATGGACATTAATTGTGCATGGTACATGGCGGACATCATCTGGCGTGAACTCTCAGAGCCTTTATTCAAACCATTTAAGGTATCTTTTCCGCTGGCTTCCATTGGTTCAGCTGAGAAGTCGAAGTAAGCTTTTATATGAGTATTGAAACCTTCCACTTGTGAGACAGTAACCCTGTTTAGATAACGTTCTCTTGCATTGACATCACTTAGAACGATTGTTTCATTAACGGAAGAGACAGTGTGATCGCCCGGAGCATCATCCTTTTGAAGTGTAGCGTCATCTGTTAATGATATTTCAGAGTGAGAATGAGCTGTACTACCCTCCTCACTTGCGCTCAGTGAATCCGTGATGAAGAGGTCGTCCTGAGCAAGGCTAAGCAGTTCCTCTGTGAGATTATCGCCAGACAGAATATCGAAGGTCTCCTCTGCCAGAGCAAGAGTGTCAGGGTCCAGGTTAGAGACAGTGGCATCAACCGCCTCAGCCTGAGTAGGAAGAGACAAAAGATCATCGTCTGCCTGGGCATTTCCTGCTAGCTGCTCTGGAGATGATGTACTGGTGATAGTTACATCATTCTCCTGGATAACAGGCATTTTGAACCGGCCTGTGACACCATCACTGTATTTACAGTAATAGCCTAGCAAGGCGCGAGTGAGGTCATTGTTAGATAAACTGGATGTGTGTTTTACTGCAACAAGCTTCTGGTTTAATTCAATAATGTTTGAAAAGTCATCAAGCATTGGTGACGTATCAACAAATTTATCAAGATTTGAAACTAATTGACCTCTTTGGAGCATTTCAACGAAGGCATCGAGTTGAAGTTTTGTTTCAGGAAGCTCATGCGGTTCAGGCGGTTCGACAGGCACAAAGTCACAAATGCGCATTTCTTTAGGCGCTTCAGACGCCGTATAAAAGCTCATACCACGAATGACTCGCACCCCACCCGCTTTACCGCCTTTTTCCTTCTTGCCAATAATATAATGAAATTCGCCGTCTTGCTGTGCAGCAAGATCATCATAATTAACGCGTTTCTTCTCAGTAAATGTGACCACGTTCGGTGTATGATACTTATCACTTACGGTGCCTGCGGAGCGATCATAACTGGTAATCTCTGCCTGAGAAGCAGAACTACCGGCACCGACAATACGCCGCCACGTTTCTGATTCTTCACCTGAAGTAAGACGGCCAATAGCACGAACGTTTGTGTTTTCCCAGGTTGCATCAGCCTCTTCAGCACTTGATTTTTTCAATGAAGAGAAATCCTGTGCTGCAAATGTTATCGAGAATCCGATGCTTCGGGCCTGAGCTGGAGCAACAGCAAACCCAATTACTGCGTAATATCCATATTCATCCAGGATTGTATAAAAGGGGTATTCCGAGTTTGTAGGACGACTATCGATGATTTCACGCACAACCCCCTCAACTCGGTTGCCAAGACAACCGGCCATCATTTGCTTTATCGCACCGACGATCATTTTGCCAAGCATTTTCATGCTGTCCGGCGCGCGTTCAAGTGCCGGAAGCAGCGCTACAAGCCCGCGTCTGTTTACAACCACGTCGAAAAAGTCTACGTCGCCAATTTTAACCTTAAAGATATGACCATAGTTAAAGGTCAAATCATTGAATATGCGCGTGAGCTGCATTACGATGAAACCATGCTGTTCAAGCGTTTTGGTTTCCTGCTTTTTTCGTTTTGAGTCCTGATAGCCTGGGAGAGTTTTTAAATAAGATTTTAGTGGCGCAACAATGAAATCAAAGTTATCACCATACTTACCATTGTGTTCAAAGACCAATTCTTCCAGAACGTGTAATTCAAAGTAGTTTAAAAATTCTTCAGGTGAAAGATTAATAAAACCTTTGTCTCGTAGATAAACTAATGGCCTTGTTAAAGCAGCAACGAAAGAAATGGCTCTCCCCTTCCACATATCACCGCCGCCGCCTGAATCATCCATCAGAGAAACAATTAATTCAATTAACATACCAGATGAAGTGTTACCCATAATGTTCATTGTATGAGTAATTTTATCGGTCTGTTTATCAACTAAATCGCGGCCTGACATAATAAAGTTGATAATGAGGCCATCAAGCTCGCGGCCAAATATACGCATTAAGCGGAAGATTTCTTTTTGTAGTTTCGGATCACCCTTACCATCAACATAGATGAATCCAGTATTCTGAACCAAGGCATTAGCAACTAAACCAAGCAGAAATTCTGTTTTACCTGAGCCAGTAGTACCAAGTACTAAATGGTGTGTACGGCTGTCTGCATTATCTTCATAAATCGGTAAGCCTGATTCAAGATCGGTGCCTAGCAATGCAATGCCATCCCCGAGTTTCTCTCCTTTCTTGGAGCCATCTAAAACTTTGGCATTGCGAGGTACACGGTAAGGAAAATCAAAATGAAATCTTTTGAAATCGTAATTCTTACGAGCAAAAAAGTAGAATCCCACAGAAATAATTTCAGCGGAAAATGGGATAAAAGATAAAGTTGTTAATGCCAGTGGCACAGCAAAGCAGAGGAGCATTAGCCCATCAGGGGATTGCTTTAAGGAACGATATTTCTCAAAGAAGTTCCTTGTGTCTTTTTTCAAGGAAGAATTATTAATTTCATCCTTACGTGAAACACCTTTATACTGAGACATAATCACCTAAATAAAATATTAAAAGTAGACGTTATAATCTTTCAATAATTGATTAACAAGGCGCTGCGTAGCCTGAGTTACGATCTGGTCGTCAGAAAATTCGTTCTCAGTAGACGATGTATTTTGCCGTGATAACTTATCAATGCTGCTAACTGCACTTCCAGACTTAAATCGGTCCGCGAGGAGTGCTATAGCTTCATTTTTTGGCATTTTATCGAATAGCATTGACCGTAATTTTCTATCTTTCGAAGTGGTATTAAGTCTCCAGAGTCTTTTTGGTCCCATAGTTTGAGTGAAAAGCTGAAAATACTTCCCTCTTTTGGTTACTATATATGCCAGGCTTGTAGCTCCGTCAGATGTAGGACCATTACAGTGCGTCGTAAGCGCTGCTTCAGCGACAGGAGTTAATTTTATTTTATCTCTGAGGAATTTACGGGTATCTTCACTTCCCGAATCCATGAATATCATGCTTGAAGCGAAATCAGTTAATGTATCAAAATCTTGTGGCGTTTGTGAACCAATTACCATTTCCATCAGCCATTTTCGATTTTCGCGAGCAAATGTCGTCACAAGATTAGTGATATTTTTTCCACCGCCGGTGTTGTGATACTCATCGATACCAATGATTTTATATTGGTCAATAAGTTCGTTTATCAGCTTTTGATAGTAGTCTTTATATTTAGGGCGGATTAGATTCAAGTCTTCATTTGAAAAGGTAATCTTTTTCATAAAAGATTGAATGGCAATCATATACATCAAAGTTGTTCGATGCATATTCGACTCATCTTTACTTTTAACCACCACATCTTGTAAATCGAGTGAAACTATTCGAGAGCTACCAATATCAAATTTAGTCGCGCCATTAAACATAGGATAAGAATCAATAGCCGAGCGAAGACCAAATTTAACAGTTGCCAGAAGAGAGTTACCAAGATTCGTTTTGATATCACCAAATGTATCAGAAATGTTTGGATCACTGAATAATTTGGATAAATCATTTAGAGTCGGTACGGCTTCTCGCTGAGCCATCTCCGCAGCGTGAATTTCCCCGCGTTCGAAAAGCAAATCAACAATATCGTAATATGCGGTTTTATTAGGTATAGCGTGAATACCGTGTTTTTCGAGTGCTCTGTCTACTTCTGGTTGCCGCCCCCGAGAATACACGTTTGGCTGGCCACCTTCCTCCGTATCGAGAATCTTATATACCTTGTCTACTAATGATGTGACGGCGCTGGTCATACCCTCATAAGGGGTGCCAGCTCTTTCAACAGGAGTGATAACCTGTGTGACGAAATTAATTATCGCCTGGCGGATATGTGGTAAAGGTCGTCGGCCACCTAAATGTATGTCAAAAATGTTGATGCAAAAGTCTGATGTATTTTGGAGACGTTTATACATTGCCAGATACTTTTGATCTTCAGGTAAACCATCTCTGATTGCATCTATGCATCCCTCTGAGCTAATGCCTATATCAATTAGCAGAACCCATGGAAATTGACTGATACCAGGCATCATGCAGGCATCCAGATAGTAGCTGTTCATGCTCACAGATTTCCCAGACCCCGGAAGCCCTGAGTACAATCTTAACCAAGTTGTCTGTAGGTCAGAAAAGCTTTCCCAAGGCATAAACTTGCCATCAAGTGAACGCATTAAAGTGGTCATGCGATTGAAGGGTGAAGCCGGTCGAGCAAGTGGCTGGAGCGCTAAAGCTTCACTTAGTGGTGCGGGAGCTGGCGTACCGAGATGAGTTGTTGTAAGTGCTAATGCGTTGCTTTGGAAAGCTTCCAGTGCATTGCCAGAGTGATCGTATACGGTCGATTTTCCCCAAGCTTCAACAGATTTCCACAGTTTCTGTTTACGCAGGGCCAGCTCATCGGAATTTCGAACATCGGCCCATGTCATAGCCCCGAAACGGATTTTTACAACGCATTCATTATCTCGCACTTGCTCACTCAATGCTTTCCTGGCTGCATTGATGTTTTTGTTTTCCGTACTTGTAACCGCCAGAACAGTAGTAAAAATGGATTTCCACTGGAAAACAGACATACCATCAGATTCGATGGTACAAGAAAAAGAGAAAGGCAATGAGCACCGGCGACCATCCTGATGTGTTTCAGAGCGATTTAAATCATTAAATAGCTTTTGGAAAGTAAGTGCGTGCGTATCGGAAGGAGGTACTTTCAATAATAGTGGTGCATAAAAACGATCACCAATTTTAACGATAGTGTTATCGTTCATAGGTGAATCGCTATTTGATTTGTTTGCCCCCCTCTTCCCTAACGTAGCACCTGAAACCATAAGCTGATCTGGTAGCGGAGGATAGATTATTTCAGACATGTCGTTAACGTCTGCATTTTCTTTCCAACGGACGGGAACAGGAAATGGTTTTTTAGTATCAGAGTCAAAGTGAGGTATCGAAGGTGTCCAGTCGGTACTGGTCGTGTCTGGATAAACTTTACGTTTGATTTCACGTAAAGCTTCATCGACCTCCAGTAAATCAGCTGAGCAACCAAAGTCACGAGAAGTCAGTCGGTTTACAATTGTACCTACGAAAGATTTATGTCGGTCTGCCAGGTAAGATATTGGACGCAACAAATCCTGAGCGTTTGAAGTTGCTTTCCACTTTGCATCTTTTCGAATCTTTTGGTTTTGTTTTTCAGCAAGCTTGGTTTCAATGCTGCTCAATAAAGCAGGGCGAGACCAAAAAGCAATAAAGCATTCCTCCATATTGATGTACCGTGCATTTACCTCAACACTCTCATCAATAAGATCTTCAAGATCTAACTTTAAACGTTTTGCCGTTTGCCGTTGCGGTTCAACCTGAGCTTTAAGGAATTCAGTAGAGTCAATGTCTTTATAAAATACAAATTGCACTTGATGGCCTTTCGTATTAAAAAATACAGAAAACTCTTTGGAAAGAGATTCAATAAAAGCACCATATTCAGCGCGACCCAAAACACTAGCTTTGCCGTTAAATCTTACAATTGACAATAGAGAACCATCAATAGCCACTATAGAATGACTATCATCGATTGTTTCTAACTCGCAATAGTCTCTGATGTCTGTTTTCAATGCGCTGAGGATCTGCATTATTACTACAGATAATTTACTGGCCATTTTTCGCCCCTGTGCTTGTTCTTTCTTTAATGGTGTTTACTAACGCATTTATTTTATTTGCTTTATCAGCGTCTATATATGTAGTCGAAAGGATTATTTTATCTAAAAATATAATGTCTGTGCTGTATCCTTCACTTCTGATGAATGCTTCAATTTTGAAAAAAGGACTATCAGTATTTTGACTCATTTTCGTAGCCCTTTATTTTCCTGGAATTTTGAGGATGGAGGCATTAGTCCATTACTGACTGCTGTTTTTAGGTATTGTGAGAGCGCACCATCAGGGTAAGAGACTGTGATCATGCCAGTGCCATACAGGCTAATTAAGCATCCTTCGGCATTCAGTCGCTGAGCATGTTTAAACATAATCATCCGGTCTGAAGAACGAAGCCATGCAGCCGCAGCTGTATAATTTTTCTGAGAGCCGTGATTACCAATTTTTACTTTGGTTGTTAATGAAGTCCACATCAGCTCTGCAACAATACCGCAGGTATAGGAAAGCTCATCAAACTGGCCTGATGGCAACATAGCGTGCTGCTTGAGTAAAACGCCAGGGTTCCGATTAATGAGTATTTCTTTTATTTCAATATCACAAAACTCTCTCAATACGCGCCATTCAACATCAGACATCCATTCACGAGGAACCTGTGATCCAGCTCCCCAGCTCAGAATTTCCGCAATGGCGGGATCGATATTTTTAAGCGAGAATTTAAGAAGAAAAGGTGTTTCGATGCTATCCAGCCATTTCTCTGATTTTACATTCGGTATGCGTATACCCTGCTCCCAGCCAACATCTAGCGGCACAGGCGTGCTTAGGATTTGGCGTGCGTGACTGAGCCGATTGGGTTTCACCGTCATATATGCGTTTGTAGCGCTTCTGGCAGTAGTACTGACTACGGCAACTAAGGAGTGCTTAACTAAGGGTTCGAAGTGCATGTGCCAGGCGTCAGGCAGGTTACTAACGGGTGCGTTAAACACCTTTGCAAAATCAGCATTTAGTGAGCGTGAAGAAGGCGATACGTCATAGTGCTCTTTTGCATAATCAACCACATTTTGAACAACAATAGACATGGTCTCAGCTACAACCTTAGGGGTTACATGATCTTCATCTAACCCTAACTCCTGCTGAATCTGCACAAAGCGAGTTCTTAGCCAAGTATCCCCTCGTAAATTTGGCATTCGATAAAGATTCAATGTCCTGAATATATTGGCATCCAGATTTGTAAACCACACTACATCCGAACGTAAGTCATGTAGGCTTTTCAGGCGCTTAGCTTCCTGTCCTGCGATACATGCCCATAAAGCATCAAGTTGTTGAATATCACGCTTACGATCAATAGATTCAGAAAGATCAAAAACAGCAACGCCGCAAATCATAAATTATTTCCGCCATTCAATAATGATTTATAGATTTCATAGCAATTTTCAATTTTATTGTTTTCAGCGCCGAAATGAAGATAGTATTCGGCTAACTGATCATCTTTGAAGGCGCTTCTGGTAGGCACTAATACAAACCCTTTTAGTGAGGAAGTTCTTTTTTCATATTCTTCATCGCTACATAATGATAGGTATTGCGCGAAAGCCATTGGTTGACTGATGTCTAGCTTTTTCTTATCACCGTGATAAAAAAGCTTCTTTAAAGTTTCACTGCCTCTTTCTTGAAAAGAGCTATATAAGCCATTTATTTGCCTAAAGAGATCCGAAGAATCCTCAAGCTTTTCCATAAGAATAAATATTGTGCGACAGATGGAGTTTATCTCTGTCTGGCGAAGCTGTGGTATGTAAGCTATAAAGCCGGAGTTTCTCAGGGCTGTCATTCCCAAATGATAAACCTGATGACAAAGAGAACAAATTGTTTTCAGGTTAGATTCATCCTGGTTGCTGTGATCATCATCAAGATGATGCACTTCCTGAAATTTATGGAATTTGAATCCGCAGTGACAGCACGTGTATTTATCCCTCATAAGAACCTTATCACGAACGCCTTTATATTTTTCATCATGCATGATCGCATGTTCATCATCCTGACGCCAAAGTTTGCGTTTAACGCTTAAAGGGGGTTGGTTCATATTTAAGGCTCTTATTAGGGGGCAGTATGAACTGCCCACAAAACTAATTGACGATGGAGTTGCGAATAATACCGGCAATTACAGCTATGCTGAATAATGCTCCTCCACCGATGATAGAAATAATACCGCCCATTGGCTTTTCACGCGCACCATCTTTACCTGCTTTCACAATGACGTGAATACCACCGCCGATCAAAATAAGCCCAATAAAACAGAAAATTACAACTGCCATTGCTGCGCCGTAGCCGAAGTTATCATCTTGGGTATTCATTACATCTTGAATGTTTTTCCCTCCAGACGCATCCTGTGTAAGATCTAACTTATCTAATGCTAAGCTCGCATTTGAATAAATCAAAGCTGAAGAAAAAATAAGAGCTGTGCTCAATTTTGAATTAATTGATTTCAAGTTGAATTTCATATTTAACCTCATGTTGATAATATTGAATATGATAATTTATTGCCAAGGAGTAAACAATGCAATTATGTTATATCCGAGCTGATTATTTATGACATCGGTAGTCCATTTGAAATTCCACGCCAACAAGCCTCCAATTAAGAAAAGCATGGTTTTACCGATGGTAACGTTTTGTTTTCCGTTTGCCCTGTCTACAAATAAAAGACCACTTCTGAAAACAGCTGAGAATCCCACGACTTGCATAATTCCTAACAAAGCTAATGTAGCCAGCTGTCTTTGCTCTTCTAAGGTTCCTCCTCCCGCATTGTATGAAAGCATGCGAGAATTTACATAATCTCCAGTAATTGACCGGCTCAATATACCAACCATTTGCAATGTTGCTAGAGACATAAAAAAGCCACCAAATATTAGCTTAAATATTGCACCAACATTACTTGCCGATCTGGCTCCTGCGAAATGTTTTTCGCTACCAGGTGAATTAACAACAACAAAATCAATAATGCCTGTGCCAATCATAAAAAGACCAACAAAGCCCGAGCATACTTGCATTAGCATTATAATGTCGGGAATCATACGGCCTATATTGACTAATATAGCCATTAAATCCGGTGTACTCTGCATTATTTTCTCACTTTACGGTTATCGTATGTTCATCTGCATTAATCTCAACTATTTGTAGTTGATTTCCCTTCTTCGCAGACGAGATCACATCTCCTGTAGTAACAGAACGTTCAACACCATTCTCAGTAATCCATGCACGATCACCAACAATTGAAATGATGCGCAGATCCTTTAATATTTTTCGCTGCTGAATGAAACTCTGCTTAGAGTCTCTGCTTTTTTCCAGTTTGTCTAAATGAACAACATTCAGCTCCTGGCTACGAGTAGTCGCAACCTTAAGCAGTTTCTCCAAATCATTTACTCGCGTTTCAAGAGCACTAAATTTTTTCATGAAGATCTTGTTGTTACTGTCACTAATGCTGGCGATCTGATTGACTGTATTTTTAAGTTGTTCATTCTCTTTCTTAGCATCGCTTAATTGTTGATCACGCGTGGCTAATTGAGAGGAGACAATATCTTTAGTCCTTTGGTCATCAGCGGCTTTATCATCTCTAGCGCTTGCTTCCTGGTGTTGCTGGGCTTTAATTTGCTGGGAGGCTGTGGTGACATTTTTATTAATAATCAATTTATAGCCAACAAGCACCAAGATAATCAATCCCATCATTGAGCCGAAAACTACCATCAAAAGTTTAGTTAAAGACATATTTTTCATGATCGATATTCTTAGTTAGTTTCTGAAACGTCATCAAGGAAGAAAAGAGCAAAACCTGTGTTGTTCGGTGTTAAGTAAGTATCCTCACGATCAAATCCCTTTTTAATTTCACTGGAAGCATTTTGCCCAATATCTCCTATAGTGCTTGCAAATATTTCTTTATTCGACGGCTCATTTTTAGTTTGAGTAGTTGTGTTGTTGCTATAAGTAGTTTGACCGATATTCTGAAAAGGTTTTGCATAGCCAGACATAACTGACGCCACAAAAAGCGATCCCCACTTTGTCAGTATATGCCGATCAATGTCTGTAGCCATCCCTCTGCTCGCATCAGATTCTCTGATTGCGATAGCGTTAATTTTCATTGTCGGTCTTTCATCTTGAGGAGCTAAAGTGGTAAACATCAGATTGATATTATCGGCTGTCCTGACGACCTTGCCTATCAAGACGCTCTTATTCCACTTTCCACCATATATGGTTGCTGTTACGTCTAAACCATCATCAGTATTTACTGGAGAAGTAAGAGCTGCATACATAGTGTTACCTGTTTTAATTAGAACCTTTTTTGTACTTGAGGGTTTCAAATTCTTATCAGGATTTGTTTCACCCCTTTCATCAAACGCACTTAAGTTTTTATCTCTGTTTGTTTTAATACCTGGTGCGGCATAGCTAACCGTTGTGTATTGACCATAGCTATTAAGAGCATCAGTATTGCCGTCTCCTAAGAAAGTCTCCATATTTTTTAAAGACAGTTTGCGCAATGATTCAACATACAAATCTCTGCTTTTAACTTCAGCATCGTATCTTTTTTGAAGTCTCTCCCTCTCTTCCTGACTTAGTTGATATTGATTTTTAGCGGCTTCATTATCATTGCTTTTTGAAGGATCAGTATTTTTATTGTCTTTTGCATTAGAATTTGAATCTTCGGTGTCACTTAATTTTAGCTGTTTTACTAGCTGGTCATTAAAAAAGGATGTTTGACCTGATTTTTGATCTTGCAAATTTGAGTGGTTATCTTGAACGATATTTGTCTGAAAAGGAGGCTGAAAAGTTGATCCATTTGCAGCGGCCTTTTCAGCTTGTTCCTTATCATAGTCAATTTGCCTTTGTGCTTCGCTTGAAGTTATTGGTGCATTTGAAGCACTCACAACAGGGGTGCTCGGCTGATCTACCCCGGTATTCTTTGAGTTGGCAATTTCTTTTTTTCCAGAAAGACCTCGTACAGCAATAGAAATAAATACAAAGATTACTATTATGGCTACAACGAGAAAAATTCTACCTGCACCTGATCCAAATACCCGCTTCAGGTTTTCAATCATTACCTCATTTTTACTTAGCGGCTTTTTGGCTTGTGCAGGTTTCTCTTCTGAAGACAGTTGAGGCTCTAAATGATCGACTTCACTGATATCATCACTCATGACAATTCCTATAAACTAATTATTATTGGTGTGTTCAATAAAGACGGTCACAGCTCTTCCTGCTGCGGTAAAGGTGACGCTATCTGCCATGCTATCGAACCGATAAATTGACATACCTGTAGTGCTTCTGGCGCTCTTCGTATAAGCCGGATACTGAGCATCTGCATTAGCCCTAACGTAAAGGAACCCATTAAATTCCCATGCGTCTACATCGTCCATTCCGGTTACTTTTAACTTATTAGCACCCTTCGGAGTTACCCCATCCAGGAAAGATGTCAGATCATTGTCAATTCCCGGCATATTAGCCATTGTCATCGAGTATTGAGCATCTGGATTTCTTCCGGGTATCTTGGCATCAACACGTAAGTCAACCTCATCTTGACCACTTGTGAGGATGAAAATTACAGGTGTCGGTAGTCCATTAAGGCTTACCGTGATGTTCCCATAAGCTTGAGATGTTTTTGGTTCAATCGTCAGGAAATTCGTTGGTGGTGCTCCCTTACCATCCTGACCTTGTTGATTGGGTTCCTGAGGCGTACATGCGTCTGTTGAAAATAAAGTACAGTTGGCAGACACCTTTGTTATAAACCAAGGCTGGCCATTAGCATCTGAAAATACAACAGTACTTAACTGCCCGCGTGACAACCTCAGCGTTGGAGGAGAAATTCCCGCATTCAAATTGATAAACATCGTCCTTGTCACAGGCTTCGCTGGGGTAACGTATGGCGTGCTTTTGGCACGTTCTCGCCTTTGCTTCAATTCTTTTAGCCGGTTACGCTGATCCGGGGTTAGGTCGATAGCTTCGAGATCCTCTACAGTGTTTTCCACTATCTCTTTGCTAGAGGGATAGACAACCTGGGCAGGCTCCATTTGCAGACCTATACCACTTGACGGTGGCCTATCCTCGGGCTGGAAATCACCTGCTGTATCGCGCTGTGTTAGCTGAGACTGATCGCTCCTGTCATCAGTGCCTTGTTCCTTTTTTACCCCCTCAGTTTGAGCGGGTTTGGGGGACGGCGGCATGTCGGAAGCATGAGTAAACCATGCTGTAGCCAGTAGCGAGAAAAAAATAAATGATTTACATGTCATCCAACTATCCTCTGCCAGGGCTAAGGAGCACCTGCTCAGCCGCGATAGGTTTTTTGCGTACTTTAGAAGGTTTTTCCTTAACCACCCTCACTGTAGCGGTGAAGTAATTGGTCGAGATCGGTTTATCAGCGCCGCCAGCATAGAACTCAATAGCTATAGGAACCTTAACAACCCAAAATAGGCCAGCAACCTTATCCTGTTCTTCAATCTGTGGGACGTTGGTTGCCATAGACTTAAGAATGAGTCTGCCTTGAATAACTCTTTTCAAGTTCTCGGATGAATCAAACGATTTAAAGAGTGCAACTCTTCCGGCATCATTATAAAAACGATAAGCCGTATCATTTATTTTCGAGCGGTAGTTAATATAGTCAAATGAATAAGTGTTTAAAACAGTGTCCTTTGCATAATCAATTATAGATTCTGGTGAAGTATCCTGATTGCTAGACGTGGGGATTTCACAAATAGTAGAGTTATCACTAGTTGATGCGAAACGATATTGTGGAAAATATACAGCCCATAATGAGATGAACGTAAATAAAGTCCCACCTAAAATTATGGTAGTCAAAGCCCCTCTTTTCGCTCTACTCCTGAGATCTTTATTATCAAGATTTAGTCTCGCATTCTCACGGAGAAGAGCAGCTGAAGGTTGTTCAGATGAAAAATCAGAAGATATTTCTTCGAATAGCTCCAATTCAGATTCATTGTTATTTTTGATGTCGTTATCATTCGATTTGTTTTTATTTTTGCGAAACATAGTAAATTTTACCTGTCTTGCCATTAAGAATACAATAATCACTAGTGCCATCATCAAAAATTAAATCTGTAAAGTCAGTGTCAAGCATAAGCAATAACACACTTACAAAGATACACATGGCTAAGATGTTATTAGTGTTCTCAAAGAAGCTAACGAATATTTTTAGGAAGTGATTGAATTTGCGTAAAGCTCTTATGTCGGTGTTTTCATTGGAAACACCCCAGCTTGAGTTATTGCCAAATATTTTAGACATATTATCCACCCGATATTATTTATCGCTAATTCTATTCGATAAAATTATAAAGGTAAATTATATTTTTAAAACTTACCTTTGAGCCACTGTTCAGCAAAATCTTTGCTTTCTTCATTCAGCTGTAAATTGTTTAGATTATTTTGTAATAGCTGTTCTTTCACTTTCATTATTGATTCTTTCGAGGGTTTTATGACAACCTTTCCGCTGCCATGAATTTTTTTTCCATAATGCATTCTTGCTGTTTCTGTTGTTTTATGGCCGAAAAGAGCTGCAATTTCGATATCAGTTAAGTGCGATGATTTTGCATTCGCGATACACTGGTGCCTTGTGCTGTACAATGTTGGTCTTTTGCTCATTGGTATTTTTAACTTAGTAATTACTCTATTAAACGTTTGTTGAGCGTTAATAAATATCTCATTGGCTCTTTTCTCTCTATCTTTACCTGAGTACCCATCTAAGTTAGCTTGAAGAATTTTGGTGAATTGAATTATGTCTCCAAGTTGCTCAACAGAAATGTTATCAAAAATAATATCACGTTCACTGCCATTTGCCCTGCCTTGTGAATTTTTGGCATTTGAAACGCATAATGCAGGAAAGCTGCTTCGTATCTGAGCCTTACTCGTATCTGAATTTATGTAATCGAAAAAAACAGCTTCAGCCCATTCAATTGGTCTCAAACCCACGACTAAATTTGCTCTTATAAATTTTATGACGAAATCCAAATTTTTAAATCTAGTGAAACTGGAATCGACAAACTTCATTCTTTCTATCTGGTCTAATATTTCCGTAGGGAATTGCTTAAGTTTTAATGCTGATGTGTTTTTTGAAGTAGGAGCAGCAATCTGTGTGTTGATAGTTTCAATTTGTTCGTATTGGCTCTCGTATTCATCTATAGGTAGACCTTTATCTAACGCGGCTGATGCATTTTGCACTACACGATTTAATAATGAAGCTTTATATAGGCGGGCCGTGTTGCGTGCAATTACACGCTCTGAAATCATTTCATTTAATGTTTTAACAAGATCATCTGTCCTCTGGCTTCTCGCTTTCTTCAAAGCAGCAGTTACGAGAATTGAATATTTATCCCCGTAGGTATTAATGGTCGTTTGCTCAAGATGTTCAAGTTGAGCAATCTTTTCAATTAGCTTTCTTTTTTTGAATGGTTTCATTTTTCTGTCTTTGTCTTTGAATTCAGGTTTTAATTTGCTTCCACTAATCTCTTCTTTTGTTAGCATAGGAAAATGTGCAGCAAGCGAGTGTGTCGCCAGGCATATTAATTTCACTGCTATCAAAGCGAATATGTCGCCATGGCATATATGTTGCCAGAACGGATATGCCGTCATTTATATTCTATACGTAAACAATAATCCATTTATTTTGATGCCAAGTATTCATTGTTTGGTCACATACCTTTATTTCTGGTCACATAGCCCGTTACTCCCCCTGAGCGTAACTGTTTCGACGATTGCCTCTGCTGTTACTTTGGTTGTCATAAATCATTTCTGTTTACTTAATCGCTGCGTTTTTCCTTTCGTCAAAACTCAGGGGGAGTAACGGCTGAGACTGATTTGTGACTAGTTTTTGGACCAAAAATGGCATCAGTTGTTTAATATCGTCTGTTTATAGCAATCCGTTTTAATGATTTCAGCCATTGCTAGCCTCAGAACCTTTCGTGCAATCTAATTTGGTGTTCCATTGTGATTATGTGTGTCTCGCTGTGTTCATGCGTGTACTATCGTGGAACCTATCAAATACATTAATTTAAGCAGTAATTTAATTATTTATTTTTTTAGAAAGCATTTGAGCTTGAACTTTTGTTTCTATTTAATTTATTAAGTGTATTTATTTTATGTATTAAATTTGTTCTAATAACAAGAAACTTGGAGATATAAAATGAGCACTATGAAAAACAAAATTCCTCTTTTGTTGTTAACTAATCTCTTTCTAGCCGGATGCGGATCTCATGTTGCAAACAGCCAAAATGATAACGCTGGCAGCGCTAATAAGATCATTGCTGAGAAAGTGTCTGAAGCAGTGCGTGCTCAGCAAGAGTACGTAGCAATTGTCAATAATGATAAGGCAGTCCTTGGACGTAAGCAGTCCTCATTCAATACTGATTTGATAGATCTTGATTTCTATGGTCAACCACAGGAAGCCCTCCAGTACTTTTCATATCGTTATGGATACAGATATTCAGAAGTAGGAAAGTGGAGAAAGCTAAAGCCAGTTAACATAAAAGTACATAATATGTCGCCAGAAGAAGCTTTAAGAAATATTGGATATCAGATTGATAAAGGTGCTGATGTAACCCTCGATCAAAAAAATAAAATTATCCGGTTGTCCTATAAATAAATTCTGGAGTGACCATGGCTGACTTACCTCCATTTACTTTAGAGCAGTTACAAAGCGTTTCTGCCGGTGAAGAAAAAACTGTAGATCCAAACGCCTCATTATCTGAGAGGCAATCTCAAGAAATTAAAGCAACAAACAACATTGCTGAGGCTGCAAGAACACAAGCCGTTCTTGATTCAGGGCTGAGTATTGGTGTCAAAGGGGGGCTGGCTTATCAGTTAGAGAACATTAGGCAGGAAATTGAGAGGCATTCCCGAGATTTTGACACTATTTACGATTTTAGTAATTTAATGATACAGGATCGTGTTGTGCCACCTGTTATAGCACAGGCTAAAGATATCTACACTCAAGAGGGTGACTTAGCTTTAAGGTTGTCTGGTGCTTCATATCAAATTATTAGCCAGGCAAAGTTTTCATCGGTGCCACCTAACTGGCGTGGGTATCTGACGTTCCCAAAAGTAAACTTTACGGCAGAATTTATAAACTCATCACTCCGTCCTAAAGGAAGTGACGAGAAAAAGCTCTTTAAATTAGCAATTGCCGATGGATGGCAGCAGGGAATAGAAAATGCTGACCTCATGCTAAAAGAAGCTATGGATAGGTTAAATCGCGATATCAAGGGAATGATGCTCTTTAATCAATTTGTGATGGAAGGGAAAATCACAATGCCGATTATCGCCTCGACTGAAATTGCAGTTACACATGATGGCAACACGATGACGGTTGATAATACTCTTTTGCGTATAACAAAGCTTCCTGACTTTAATGCAAAACCTGATAACTGGCGTATCTCAGTTTCTTCTCGCCCTACCCCGTCACGTGTGTTCAATAAATTAATAACTGGATCAGAAAGAAAATGACCGTTGTAAAAACAGAAAGAGCCATGCCATTGGTTAAGTTTACAGAAGGGTTTAAATACCATGGACGTATTACAAGTCGCGATGACCTCACCGATATCCTAAAAGAAGCATTACGTCAAAAAGCAAGTAATGTTTACATTCAACCTCAAAAACCCATCATATTCATGATCGACAATGCACTGTATGCTCTCGGTGAACAGTTTGTTTCTTTCAAGGATATGGAACAGCTGTGCTTTTGGTCTTCGGGCTTGGAAGGAGCTATGGCACAGATTAACTCTGGTGAATCTGTTAATGGTCGCTATGAAGTGCTCATTAAACCTGAAAATGTCATTGAAGCGCCGGTAAGATTAGGTTTCCGTGTAAACATTTCTGGCATTACTTCTGGTGGCAACAAGTCAGCTCAAATAGTAATTAGACCAATCTCTGCTAACCCACCATTACCACATCAGGTCGGATTGGATGATGAAATAGTCAATAATATGTGTTCGCCTAATGGCATATCCATTATCGCTGGGGCAACAGGTGATGGTAAAACAACCACATTTGCAAGTGTTATACGTTACATCATGGAGGGCGATACTGCTATTAAGGGGAGCATCATTGAACATGCAGAACCAATTGAATTCACATACGATAACATCGTCAGCTCTCACAGTATCCTTGTTCAAAGCTCAATCCCTGAGAACTTCCAATCTTTTTCTGATGCCAATGTTGAAGCCATGCGTCGTAAGCCTGCGTTGATAGTGATTGGTGAGCTTAGGGACGAAGAAAGCATTCAAGCTGCTGTCGAGGCAGCCAAAACGGGACACCCTGTATTTGGCACAGTGCATGCTGTTGATCCCACTGTCGTGGTGAGTCGTCTGATCTCCCGCTTTCCTCTGGAGCAGCATTCAGCGGCGATCAATGACATATGCACTGCATTACGTTTCATCATGGCTCAAAAGCTTGTGCCTTGTCTTTCGGGAGGTTTAATCGCAGCAAGAAGCTTCATCTACCTGGAAAAGGAGCATCGCAAACGATTAGCCCTGCTTAGCAAACTTGAGGATGTATCTCGCGAGATGGAAAAGCTTATGGATGAGGCTGGCCATACGTTCGCCCAGGAAGCAGAGCGACTTTTTGAAGCAGGGTTGATTAGTGATGAAGTTGCATTGAGTATCAGAAGGCTGTGATGTTGGTTTAGCCCGATTAGGAAAAAATCCAATTCGGGCTAGTTAAGTATCATTTCTTGGTAGCTTTGAACATTTTATAAGCCTCCATCATCATAGCTGATATGGACATGTGGTTTTCTGCTGCAAAAGCCTTCATTTCAGCGTGTTTACTGATAGGAACTTTAACCTGAATATTTTTGATTGTGCTCTCCGGCTCAGCGCCCTTCCCTGTCATGTCCAGGTGGGGTGCATCCTCACTTGGAGGATCTATCTTTACTGCTTTCTTATTTGGGCCTTTCATAAATTTTCTCTTTCTTAGTTTTCATGAAAGCATGCTTTCATGGAATGATGATATTGGCAATCTCTTCAACAACACTCTTGGCTTCCAGGCGTAAGGATAAAGGAGAAGCTTCCTGAAGCGCTTTTCCTCCGTCCAGTGCCTGTGTGTAAGATGTCTGGAATCGGATATAAGACTCCAGTACGTTAAATCCCCATGCCTTGATGGTTTCTATAGCACTTAAAGCGTCTTTTTTTGAACCAGCTTTTGAGATGACAAAGACAATTTTTTCTCTTGATACCCCTTTTTGACAAAGCTCTCTAGCAAGCTCCAAAGATGGCTGCATATCATCGATAGAAGGTTGGCAAGGCACTAAAATCAAATCAGAATCCAACGCTATATCGAGAGCTGTCGTTTCCGCTGCTGGCCTTCCATCGATTATCAATATATCGCATTGATCGCGCACTCTGAGTGCAGCATCTACACGATTGAATAGACCACATTCGATTGGTGATAACCCTGCTTTATCTCTTCGATGAGTCCAGTTCAATGAAGTTCTTTGGCGAACATCCATGTCTGCTAAAAATGTTTTCCATTTTGCTTTAGTGAACCCTACCGCCAAGGACCGAGCTATTGCTGATTTAGATCCACCGCCCTTTTGTCCAGTACAGCTGATGACTATCCCCATAAATTCATCCTTTCATTAAAGCATGCTTTAATGCCGGTGAGTACAAAGCCCCTAGTAATTTAAAGGCACCTTTAAACCATGTAAGCATCTTAGCATGCTAGCATAAAAGCATGCTAGCATGCTTTTATAAATGCAGTTTTGACATGATCACGCCCGAAAACCCGCACCTGCCTTGTATTGTAGAGGGTAAGCAAGAAATCCAGTCAGTCTTAAGCATGTTTTAATTCTTTCTTGCTTTCATTAAAAAATGCTTTCATCCCAACATTCTCTGATGCTGGCATCTTGCATCCTCGCTGGCCGCGACCAGCCAAAAACGAAGCATGCAAACATTCTTTCATGCTTTAATGTTAGGATTTATTCATGCTCCCATGTCATTGCATAAAGTTGCATCTATACATTCATCCAAAAATGAAATACGCACGTTCTTTACCTGCACTCTGATCATAGCGATAAGGAGGATTTTTCCTATCCTGTGCGGTTAATTACTAAGCATGAAAGCATGTTTGTATGAATTAATTATAAAATTCTTTCATTCTCTCCACCTAGCATTAGAACATTTTTTATGAGCTAACTAACTGAAATAAATAAAGTGTGTCTCTTAGTGTTATAGTGCGGCTCGATGTGTTCATGGGTGTTGGTAAGTGTCTATAAGCGTTTCATAGTGGTAACTAGTGATATTTTGTGGTTTAATGAGTTCAAGTGTGACACTAAATGAGAGGGGAGCATGGAAGGTAGAGCGCATTGGAGTAATGGGGCTAGAAGCGCAAAGTTTTTCTTTATGCCAGCAATCACAATTTTGTTCATAGCATTAATCGCGTTTTTTCCTGGCTGGAAAACCCTGTTTGTGGGCCTGTCAGGTATAGCCATGACTTGCTACATCTATTTGATTAAGAAAACTACTTTCCGCGCTTTCCTGCGGTCGCTAAAAGTTTGGCTGAGCGGTGTCAGTATCACTACTGGTAGCGTTTTAAAACTATTCAGAAAGTAAGGAGACAATAAATGTCAAAAACTAATAAGTCACCAGTAGAGTGTTTTGGTGTGGATGATGGATACTTTTCAATCAAAATTGTAAATGAAAAGGGCGAGTGCTTCACCATTCCTTCACGTGCATCTTATGATGTAATCATGGGGAATGTTAATCCTGATGATGATAAATCATTTATTTTTGAAACAGATGGCCGCAAATATACCGTCGATGCGCACCTTCCTGAGCCGCTCGACACGCGTTCACTTTCCACTATCTATCCATTAAGCGCTGTAAACAGAGTTTTAGTACATGCTGGATTGTTGAGTGCCGGTATGGGTGGCAAAGATGTAGCCATTACTACAGGCTTGCCTGTTAAAGACTACTTTCTGCCTACAACAGCTAAAAATGAAGAGCTGATCAATAAAAAGGTAGAAAGTTTAGAGGCTAAAGTTCATTGCGGTATCAATAATCAAATACCTACAGCCAATATCGTATCTAACAGGGTGGCATCTGAAGGCATTGCCGGTTTTATTGACCAGATCTATACGCTTGATGGCAAACTTACTGAAAATGCCAGTGCGTTGATGGAAGGCATCACAGCAATCATTGATATTGGCGGTCAAACTACTGATTGTGCAGTGATCTTGCCCGGAATGAAGATTGACATGAGGCGTTCAGGATCTGCATCGATTGGCGCTCTTTATCTGCAAGATAGTGTTCAAAGACAAATCGCGGCTTTACTTCGCACAAGCCCTTCAAGCGTGACTATCAGACAAACAGAGATGGCAATCGAGAAGGGCTACCTCTTGGTTAGCCGTGAAAAAGTGGATGTTGCAGAACTGGTTGCTCAAGAAAAACTAAAGTTATTTGATCAGATTATCATGGCTGTACTCGGCATCATGGGATCAGACGCGGATATCGAAAACCTGATTTTCATCGGCGGTGGCACAATAGTTTTTGAGTCTAATATTCATGGTCGCTTTAAAGGGTGCATCATACCTGAAGAACCACAATATGCTAATGCACGTGGAATGCTGAAGCTGACTAAACTGGCTAATCAATAACTTAACCATTTTAAGTGGGTATGATGCGCATAAAAAGAATAACCTTTAGTCTCGACTTAAACGATCCAGGCCAAAAAGTTAAAGCAGAATTCCTACGCAAACAGGCCGGTGCAAACCGGCTAAACTTGCTTAGGTTGTTGCTGATTATCGGTTCTGCTGATGAGCGGCGAAAAGCCAGGAGTGAGGGAGATCTGTAGGTGGATAATTTAGAGCGCTTCGAGGTCAAGCTTAGAACAGACGTCTATCTCGAAAATGAAGTTTACCAGCTGTGTGAAAAGTTACCTGCTCGAAGCAGAAGTAGTGTGTATAAGCGACAGATTTTAGCCGCACTTGCTGATGCCGAGCTTATGGTAGAAAGCGGGAAGGCTGCTGATCTACAGACCGCTTTATATCATTTGGCTAAGAGGGCAGGCTTATCAGAAGTTGAAATTAGCATTTATATGCCAGAATTCAACTTTTCGTCAACGCAACCCATTGATAGTAAAGGTTTTAATTCTGATGGCAACGCTACGCAAAAGTTATCGAACTTTGAGGGGGAAAGTAGGCCAGATTTCAAAAGTATAAATCATTTACAGCCGTCTGATCCTCCGATGCTCAGTGTTGGAGAAACACCTGTTGGTGTAAGTCCCACGTCAGTTGATGAACCTGAGAATAACCTAGATAAGGGGCATGAAAATAAAATATCCAATCAAAGTCGGATTGAATCTATTAAAGATGGTGTAGAAGGAAATAAAGACAGAAGTGTAAATGATGAAAATAATAATAATAATACTGTAGCAGTAGATGCTATGAAATTATTAGGCTGGTAGAAAAGTTAAATATACGGTAAATTGAAGCCAGCTTAGCTGGCTTTTTTATTTACCGAGGGTGAAATGAACAATCAAAAGCATAATGCTGATTCAGATGACGAATTCAAAATATTAATTTTTCCTTTTTTGTTGGGTTTGTTTTTTTTGGTTGCATGGTTTGGTTTCCACAAGTATATATCCGCATTTTATATCTATATTAGATACCTGCAATTATCTGTCCCTGCATTTTTGGGAGGGTTTATAGATATACCTCCATTTTCCTCGGCAAGGGAGTGGGTGATAAAATACTGTAACCCTCAGGGTATAGATGTTTTTGGGGTTTGTGCTGCAAACTTTGATACTGTTAAAATTTCAACAATTATCAACTCAACGATTATTCTCAACCTATTTATTTTGCTTCCTGTTTTGTACATTGGGATCAAATCATATAAAAAAGTAGGGAGTTTTCATCCATTTTTAATTTTCAAAAAAACACCAAGCATAAAATCATTTATGCAAGAAAAGCAGGCTGAATACCCTCATTTAAAAATGTTTGTTCATCTTGATTTGGTGAAGAAGGATTTAAGCGATCCGATATTTGGCATGCCTCTTTCTGCGCGTGAATTTGTTAGAGAGCATCAATTAATATCCGGTTGGCAGGAAGTATCAGATGGAAGAACGTTCATCCCCACCCTGGATATTGAAAAAACAAAGAGGGTATTAATTTCTCAGCTTGGAACACTATGGACAGGAAATAATTTTATGGAACTGTCATCATCTGAAATTTTGATGATGGCAATAGCTGTACCTCTCGTTGCAGCAACAGATACCAAATTAAGCGACGATGAATTCTATGAAATAAAAAAAACAAGTCAAAAAATGATAAAGTATTGCTGGGACCAATTCCAGCCGCCAGAACAAGCAAAAAAGAAATCAAAAAAATCAAAGAAAAACGATAATACAGAGAATGAATATGCCTGGCTGAAACCTGATATTAACTTAACTGAGGCGAGGCAGATAATAGTTCGTTTTTATAAAGAAAGTGAATATGTAAGAAAGATATTTAAAAAACATGCATATGTCAGTACAATTATCTATGGGCTTTTTTTAGAAGCACGACGTTTAGGTGTGTTGCCAGCAGCAGAAGTAAGATGGTTACGATTCTACGATAAACGGATGTATATAATAATTTCTAACATCGGTCGGCCTTCTGCTCATCCTGAAGGATGCGCAATTCATGCGCATTATTTATATGAAGCCGCAGGAAATGTAGGATATGCAGAGCCTATGGTAAATAAAGCGATTAATGCATTGTTGCATCAGATTCAGAGTTTTAAATATGAATCTGAACATGTTGCGATGTATAAGATTTCAACTGATAAGAGTTAATATGAAAAATATTATAAACGCAGTCATGTTGTCTATGCCGCTATTGGTTTTATCAAGTGCTGCACATTCTGAAAATAGTGCTGCTCTGCTTTTAACCGGCGATTTGACTCCAAATGTAAGTCATCAAAGTCAACTTGATCGTATTCAAAAGGGCGCTAATCTTGTTTCTCGATTTGGCGATATTGAAAAAACCCTTATCGTTAAACCCAATGACAGCCAGCCTGTAGTGATAGCCTGGCTTTTGAAAAACGGTGATCGTAAGTTTGTACTATTTAGTGACTCCGAGACCAACTATCTTTGGGCTGGTAACACTTGGGATAGCATTGACGGAAAAAGCCTGACAGGCAGTGTTGATGTCAATTTTATGGAGAAAAATGGTATTGTATACAGTTCAGTTAACCAGCCTGTAAAGCCTCTCAGCGCACCTGAAGCAATTTTATCGCCGGAGGCCGCCAACCAATCCGCTACTTCAAAGAACGAAGCGACTTCCACTACACAGCCCTATGTAATGCAGGGTAAATGGACCGGACCGGTCCCTGACATTATACAGCAGCTTGATAAGCTGGCAGGGGTTCGAGAAGGAAATGCGGCCCCTCAGGACACGGTATATCTGTTCTTTGACCCGCGTTGCCCGTACTGTCATCAGGCTTATAGAGCCACACGTAAAGCCGTTCAACAAGGTTTTAGCATCAAGTGGATACCTACAGATGTTTTGGGGGAGCCGCCCGGTCAGCCATCAGGGTTGCGTCTTGCATCAGGTATTCTGGATTCGAATAGCCTTGACGTTTTGCAATTAATTTTAACAGCACCTCGTTCCAAGTTAATGGAATATGATCAAAAAATGCCTGCGCCATCGCAGACTCCAGATAGTTTAAGTAAACAAGTTCGAGAAAATAATGACTTTCTTATGTCCGTCTTTGAAAATCATCCTGAAATCGAGAAAAAAGGTGTGCCAGCTGGATTAATGCTTGATCATAATACCGGGCGACCACGACTTGTCATGGGACTGTCAGAAGCGGAGGTGATTGACTATGTGTTTGGTAAGTAAAAAAGAAAAATTTAACTGTAAATTTAATCTCTTTTCGAGAGATGAAGTTGTTTATTTATCTTTCATTAGTGATTCGGAAAAGGATGAAAACTTTATCCGAAACTCAGCTGTTTTGATGCCTATATTCAACAAGTCAGCATTTATTAATAATGAAAGAATACTCGAGGAACCATTTTCCTTTAGTATTTGTCTTAGCACCGATGATAAAGACAAAGAGCAGCTTACAGCTCATATAAACTTGGTGAATAATCACACATCCAAACAAACATTAATATACACAATTAAATGTACTCGTGATATTTCTGTTGATTGGAGTAACGTTACCCTTAAGGATGATATAATTAATTCTTTTAACTTAGCATTGGAGAGTTTTTTATCTTGCAATCGTGTGGGATCTTCTGCCATCTATCAAATAGAAACCAATGAAAAATCATCCACCAAAAAATTATCCAACCTTAAGTTTGGATGCATACTCTTTATGATATGTCTTTTGTTCTACATTATTTTTAGTAAAATAAATAGTCCTTCAATTGAGAACAGTGCTGAAAACGGAAACGTGATACTACCCGAAAAAACGCCAGTTGTCAGTCAGGCACCACGCCCACCAATTGTTACGGTTGATGCTCCACGTTCGGTAACTGGTCAAAGTCTTAATGAATATCTCCAGGCTGCGCCATCCACAGCCGATGTAAATAAATCATTATCGACATCATTCCAGGATGCAGATTCGGTTAAACAGCAGGTGGATCTTAATAAGCAAGTGTTGAAGAATCTTGGGCTGCCTCAAGGATCTGATAATGACACAGGGTGCTTTACTGGAGGCTAAGTGTCTAATTTTAGCCATGCAATTATTTCGTGTGATGAACTTTTAGAGTGGGAAAACGGTCTTTCTGAATATATAAAAAATGAATTATTAAAAAAAGATGCTAGTTTTAGTGATCAACAAGGAAATGTTTCGTCTAGCTGTACCACTTTACTGGCATTGAATCTCCCTTCTCAGGAAATTATAGATATATTTTTAGGTAGGTAATAGTTGCTGCTTACATATGATATTAATAAACATAAAGCATTAGCTTCTGTCAATTTAATCAGTGCAGGCTGGAGTCTCCCATGGGAGGAATTTAGTTTAATTTTAAAGTATACCTCTGAAATTATCCTTAGGTCAGATAAGAAAGTTTCGGTCAAAGCTCTTGTTTCAATTTTGAATCCTATATTTCAAAGTTGTTCCATTGATGACTTGATTGTTTGTATTGCTGTTAGTCTTAATGTCATGGATGTTGAGGTTATTTCTGAGCGGAATGTTATGTATATTAGCTTGAGGAATGACATTCGCAAAAAACCAGATATCATTAAAGAATACAGAATTCTCAAAGATTATTTTCTATCCTCAGAAAGTAAAACTGCTATCAAGACTGTTGAAATGAATCTCCGTTACTTGTCTTCTTTGAAGAAGATGTTAGACATAGTTCATTCTGTTCAGCTTATTAATAAGAGTGGTCGAGCACTGACTAAAGACGAGGTTAAGAACAAATATAGTCTTAGTGAGCGTGCATATAAAAGATTCATTTACCTACACTCTATGGTTTCGACCTCACTACGGTTGAAGGTGTCAGGTATGAAAATACCTTCAATATCAGCTGTACGTGCCGTAATAAGAAAGGATGTGCAGTCATATAAATTAAGTGATGACAATAAAGATAAAATTAGAATGTACTCACAAATATTTAACGAATCAGATGAGAATACCATTAACCGTGTGCTCAGAGATTTTTTCTGCATCCACGAACAAACAAAACGCTTGAGAAAAAAAAGAGGATAGTATGGCCGAGCAAAAGAACCCCTTGGATAAATTGAGTAAAGAGGACAAGCTCCGTCTTACCAAAACATCTTTCTTGATTACCAGTATGACTCAGTTTATGAGATGGTCAGCAACCTTTGATCAGTATGAAATAAAAGACCATCCGAATTTTCAGCAAGTCAAACTTTTGTCTTATCTACAATCAGGCCGGTTCAGCATAGCTTTCAAAGACGAGCAGGCTATCTTGGGCGTGCAGGAAAATGAGGCCGTATGGCTAAAAAATCTACCACTGGATTATTGCATCGCAGATGACAGAATCTATCTCAAAGTTTCAGCATCAGAAGCAATGAATATCAAGTTTTCGGGGCTAACATTAGCAATTAACGTTGAAAGTAAAGTCACGCTGAAACAACTGCGCAAGTGCGATTCCCTTGCTTTTGCTCTGGTAAAAGTTGCAGGCGGGGAGGTGACTGAAATCGTTGAACAGCTTCGCGATCCGATAAACTTACTGTCGATGCCTTTAAAAGAGGGGTTAATGCATTTTCAAAATCAGCTGGATTCGGAAGTAAAATATACTGATTTTCTATAAGTTTAAAGCCCCGCTATGCAGGGCTTTAAATGATTTATTTACTCATAGTGATGGCACATCATCCCATCCTGGCTCATTCCAGTCATCTGTGTTCTTAAACAGTTCCTCCGATTTTCCCGGTCCATTACCGGCGAGCCATCCTTTCTCAAGGTTGCTGCCTTGAGTAATCTCATCAAGCATAAGTTCTTTTGAAACCATTGCATTCATGAGGTGGCCCACTTTTTCCTCTGGTAGTTCTTTGTAATCTGCGAAAAGACCTTTAGTGACATCAGGAGGCATGAGCGCCAGCGCATTTTTGAGCGTAGCGCTGTACTCACTTAAAGAGCTTTGTCTGACTGTGATCGCGTCTTTGCCAGATGAAGAGAACAGTGATGTAGTCACGCCGCGAAAATCTTTCACCTCAAGTTTACTCATGGTTATCCTTATAGGTTTAATGCGCCATTATCGTTATCAGGCTCATCATAGTCATAAGCTGCAAACACAGTCGCCTGGACCTGTTCGACATAAGCGCGTTCAGCATTGGACATCAACATGTCTGACATAGACGGATTTGCTACAGCATTACGAATTTCAGAGCGCAATGTGTCTTCAAGAGTGTTGCCGATCTCACTCGAAAGACCAGTGTTCTCAATATCGTGGAATGCTTTAGTAATTGCATTCTGGACATTATCCTGAGCCATGTCACTACCAGCCAGCTCTTCCCGGTTTAATCGCGCCAGTGATGAAGCATTCTGTATAGAATTAGTTGCTGTAAGAAAAGCGTCGTTGCCATGTTCATTTTTGTAAGCATTTAAAATTCGCGACTCATTTCTTCCATTGATTAAAATCGATGACTGTATTTTTTGATAGGTTTCTCCCGTTCCAATGGCATTTTCAAGAATCTTATCTATTCCTGGTGAGATTCCTTTCTTTTCTTGAAAGCGATCTTGTAAAACAGAAGCACCTAAAATAGTCTGCGATGCTTCCTGAATAGAAGGTGACATTGTATTCCCTCTTAAATTATTTTGCTTATCATATCATGATTATAAATGAGGGAAATACTTGCAAATAAATAAATATCGATGTGATTTGCTTTTTATTTTAAAGGGACAGTTAATATAGTAATCTATAGCAAATTCCAATTAATAAAAGGTGGCATAAATGTCAATGCCGTTCTCGCCCTGTTCATCATCAGCAACAGGTGAGTGCCAGGATACTTCTGTAAATACGCTTAAGCAAATATTTGGTCCGATCATTGATAAGCTAATTACCGGGAGTGACCCTAATAGCGTTTCTTCAACCGGCAATATTGCGGCGGCAATGTTTTCGACCTTTAATAGTGCTGTCTTGATTGTGGCGTGCTTAATTATCACTGGTGCTCTTATTTTTGGCGTTACCAATACCGCAAATGACGGCGAGGCCATGGGTAAGAACTGGTCTACGATGTGGACATCAACCAGGATGGTTACGTTTGGAGGAATGCTAGTACCCACTTCCAGTGGTTACTGTTATCTTCAAACTGTAGTGCTAATGATTGCTTTATGGGGAATTGGAGCTGCTAACTCAATTTACAAGGCTGGAGTAACCATTGGGATTGTTTCACCTAACGCCATCGTTGGAGGCATAAACAAATCCGGTGCTTATTATGGTATGCGTGATTTAGCTGGAAAATATATGGCGGTTTCATACTGCGCCAGATTAGCAAATAGCATATATGCCAGCGACGGACAGGCTCCAGAAGTTAAATTGACTAAGGCAACTTCAAATAATAACGATTGGTTTTTTAAGATGGTAGACCAGAATAAATCTACTAATCTTTCTGGCGGCTTGCCTTTTTGCGGTGCAATTGCTCTCAATTCTTATACAGCATCCAGCAAAACAGATGAAGCTGAAAATCTGCTAGAGCTACTGCATCAAAATCTCCAAATAGAAAAGCAATCTGCTGCGATCACAATGGTTCATGAAATTGATAGTTGGGTAGATACGTGGCCTTTGTCCCTTAATTCGCCTGATTGGAAAAACGTTAATTCAACCAGATTTAACGAAATTGTGACCGCCGCTGAATCAGAAATCATTTCTAAATCTGTTGAGAAAGGTAGTGAAGCCGGTTCAGATTTGAATGGTATAACTGAGCGATACGTCGAAACGATCACCAACAAAGGATGGGCAGATGCAGCGGGTTGGTTCCAGCGGGTAGGGGCAATCAGGACAGCAATCTCTTCAGTGACCTCACTCCCGGCTGGACAAGTTGTTTTACCATCTTATGTCCTTCTTCCAATGGATAACCGAACGTCTGAACTGAGTAATACTGTTTCAACAGTTACAGATACAATACTAAAAAAAGCGGATGCTCATGATGCCAGGAAAGATAAAGCGGTAGCACCATCTGATATTGCTAATATCATTCCAAAATCTGCCGACTCAATTGATATTTCTGCATTACAGAGTGACACTGACGATAAGCTGAATAACATGACAGGGCATATCATGAACGCCCTGGTAGATACTCTCGTTGACGCTGAAGGCAATTCCACCTATATAGGTTGCGGTACAGCCGGTCAAATAGGCGGCTCCTTAAATCGCATGAAATGCGTAGGAGACTATCTTACAGTGATTGATGGGAGTACCGGCACTGCAATTACTCTGATAAAGAGTGGCATATCTGCGTTACGAGTGACCGCTGGCGCAGCTTCCAGTATCAAAGTAATGGGGTCTGGTATAGACGCTGACAAAGTTACTACGCCGTTGTGGGATTGGGCCATATCGACGGTTGTGGATTCACTGGTTACGTTCAAGCGCACTATCTCAATCATGGCTCTTTATTTTTCTGTACTTTTACCATCCATGCCATATGGCATTTTTATGATTGTGGTTGTGGGCTACTATCTCGCTGTTATCCAGGCTCTCATAGCGGTAGTGCTATGGGGGGTTATGCATATGACTCCAGAACGGAGCTTCATCGGATCACAGACACAAGGCTATATGCTAATAGTGGGATTGTTTGTAAGGCCGTCGCTTTCAGTTCTTGGTTTGTTCATGTCGATACTGGTTAGCGATCCGGTTATCGATTACGTAACGACAACTTACTTCTCTATACAGGGTGCTGTTTCTACTTCAACCGGTGTAATCGGTTCGCTTGCACAATGGTATACCTTTACATGGTGGATGGGGTTCTACGCATTCATACTCCTTTCTGTTCTGTACATGATTTTCGCACTTCCTCAGGTTTTACCAGATCACGTGCTGAAATGGATTAATGTTGGCATAAGCGATTTGGGTGAAACCAGTGCAGCTGGCAATATGCGTGGCCGTCTTGAGCAGATGGCTATCTCACAAACACCTGGAAATGGGGTGCCTGTTAAACTTGGTAGTCCTGGCGGACTTCAGCAGGTAAATGAAAATCCAGGTGGTGGGCGTGGTAATGACGGAAGAGATCGGGGAGGTAGAGACAGCGGCGGTAGAGATGACAGAATAATCGAGTTGACGCCAGGCATTGGCTGGAGCCGGAACTCTGATAATGATAAAGAATTGTAATGCCGAAAAAAAAGCCCTCAATTGAGGGCTTTTATTATCCTAACAGCTTGGCCATTAAGGAATAGGTTTTTGGAGCATCGTTCTTGAACGTAGCGTCTTTCAGTGGCTCAATCTTAATGCGATGTGCGCTAATAGACGTCGCTACATGCTTTTGATAGAAGCTTTTAAACAGCCCTGCGATCACTGCCAGATTGCCGGGGTTGCGGGTTACAATTTCTTCAATCGTATCGCGCTGAACGCTAACCACAACCATTGCCTGAGCAAGTTTTGCTTCCAGTTCACGAATGGTAGCAGCCTGAGCATCAAGCAAATTATTTTGATGGCTGATACGTATATTCGCTTCTTTCCTCAAAGCATCAATTTGTTTACCAGCCTCTAAGTTTGCTTGCTCCACTCCGATCTTTCTTCCAAGGTGGAGCTGAGCAATAGCATGATCATGTGAGTTGTAGTAATCAGTCATTTTCAACTCCTCCGTAATTTGTTTCGATGAGACAACTTTAAACGATGAAAAGCGGAAGAGCAACAAAAAAATAAAAAAATATTGAAAACTGCCTTTCTTTGTGATATGCGCCCTTCGGTTTAGGGCGCATCCCCCCCCGCAGCTTTTATAGCTTTGTCTACATCAAGATCATAGGAATGAAGACGATATAATGCGCTCAACGTCCAGTCAGGTGGTATGGATTCAGTGTGAAGAACTGACCTGAGCGTGATAACAGGAATGCATTTTTCATCCTCGCCATCTACATAAAAAGCGGCACACCATTCTGGAAGTAAAAAGGAAGCGTTACCGTGATCTTCTACTGCAAAGGGTATGACAAGGGTTCCAGGTAAAGCCTTGATTTTCTCGCTAGGTATCGTTTCAGTAATCCAGTGCGCCACATATGAAAGCATGCCAGCCTCGACCTGAATTGCTAACAGAAGCTGCTTTTGCGCCTCTGTGACATACACACCTGTTGATAATCTATTTACAGAGAACTTCCGGGAGCTTTCGTTTAGGACTAACTCTACAGGGTTACAAGTGGTTATAACGTGTTCAAGTAGAGAGAAGTACTCAAAGGCAGCTGGAATGTCTGCTGCAAACTTCGGGCCTTTACTGTGAAGTAGCTGGACTAATCCATATTTCCCTTCATTAGCGGAAAGCACATCCTCACTAATAGCTGTGCGACATTGTTCCAATATAAATTCTTTCGTGATCATCTTGCACCTGAATAATTTATTTAATTTCCCCAACCTTTGACCCTGAGCTAAACGTTTATGTTTAATTTCAACATAGGGTGCGGTGTGATCTCTAATCAAAATCCTAGTTAGCAAAATCAGAACAACTCAAGCGGTTTTCTCTAACAAAATTTATGAGACGAACAGCGGGTAATTTAGAAAATCCATCAAGACCTACCTTAGGGTTGCTCATGATTTGTATAAATCATTTATGCTCATTTTTGCTTGGGTATCACCACTAAGCTATTTAGTCATTTTCAAAACTCTACAAAGCACGACTCTCGATCCAATCGTTCAAACAGAATGCTTGAAAAGCACTTTTGTTTCTTATCATATCAGTTTTAGAGGCTGTACAATGTTTAAAGATACTAAACAAAGATATGCATTTACACAAGCGCAGTAAAGATTTCTCACCGTTATCCGATAAGTTAGTTTGCTTAGTAATGTTGAACATCCCTACAGGAAATGACGCCTCTGGTGCTATACAACGAATCACTTTAGTAGAGTGTTTATTAACCAATTTTATCTTGCGCATCGGCGCTATCTGCATAGCCTTTATTCACTATTGAATAAGGGTAGGGATGGCTTTTGAATAAGAAATAGAATAAGCTATTCAAATTCACAAAAGCTTTATTTAACAGTGATTATAGGTAAAATCTGAAAATAATTTGAAAAGATGTTGACAGGTTGACAATGCAGCGAGTTATACTAGCCCCATCACCAGTTAGGTGTGACAAATAAAATTTCCCTTTTGGCGAAGGATAAAAGTTATGACGTTTCAAATTGAAGTAAATCTTGATAAGCAGACTCAAACACTCGACGCGTTTGTTCGTGAATTAAAGAAAGTTAATCCCGATCATTGTTCTCGAATGAATGGCAATATCGCTTTGAATCCACGCATTATCCAAATTGATGCCGGTTATAACACGCGTTTTGAGGGCTTTGACTCCCCTGAAGAGTACTTCGCCGTACCAGCAAATCGCGCATATCTTGAACGGCTTAAAGCGGCATATCGTGGTGAGCCTGAGACAACGACGCCTCCTGCGATCCGTGTTGAAATAATCGACAGCAAGGCTTTCAACCGTGATGGTGCTAGCCGCTTATTTGCGCTGTCCGAACTTCACGCTGAAGGTTTTGAGGTGCTTCAGATTGCCGTTGAAGAGTTCAAGGGCGATGAGATCTCTCGTGACAATCTTCTCCTCGATGCACAAGCCGGTTCTCCTTTCTCTCAACTGGCATTAGGTGCTGTTCTTGCCCGCCTTAAAAAACGCGGCATTACGCCTAAAAAAATCGCTGAACAGCGAAACATTGTTGTTAACACTGTAAACAACCTCATCGAAGGTAACGATTTACCACGCCACATCAAGCGCTGGATTGCTGATGGCACTATCTCTCATACTCTTGCGATTGAGACGGTACGCAAATTTGGTATCGAAAAATCTACTCAGATGATCGAAGAGGCCATTGTTAAGCGCACTGCGGAACTTAAAGCGGCTGATGACGAGCGTCGTCAGAAAGAAGAAGAAAAACAACGCAGATTGGCAGAGCAAAATAGTGCCGGTATTGACCCTAATAATCAGGCAGATTCAGGCGATAACCTCCAGCCTGATGATGAAGTCAAAGATGGCGTGATTGTTCTCGATGGCGAATCAGGCGAGGGTAATCAATCGAAACGTGCGCTTCTGCGGCCAAAAGACCTGAAGCCAAAAGCTTTCCCTAAAAAGCTGGCTGAATCTTTTCACAACAGTTTGCTGGACATGGCTTCTCTGGATGATGAAGAGCGAGTATGGGTTGATGAGTCAACCAGCACAGTGACAATCAAAATGTCCGCTGAAGAATTTCAAAAGCTCAAAAAAATGCGCGAAGACTCAGTCACCTTCGACAATGAGAACATTAAGCGCCTGGGCGGTACGATGATCGAAGGCAATGATGGGGCTGATTCTACTACAGAGCAAGACTCGCATGAGAACGTTTCAAGTACTGCTGCTTAATTAACCACACCTCGTAAGGAGAGAAACTATTCTCTCCTTTTTTTTTGGCTGAATATGATGATTCCACAAGACACCGCTCGTAAATATGCCGTGATCAACGCGCTTGCCTCGTTAAAAAGTAATACCGATGAAAACGCGTCTAAAACTAAAAGTCACCTAAGCAGAGAGGAACTGGCGCAACTGACCGGCATTCCTGCTCTTAGTCTCATTCGTATAATCAACATGGTAAAATTGGAATATAATCTCGATATTAATTACAGCCAGGCCAAGCGAGGATATTGTATTGAAGGTTGGGGTGTGATCGACAGAGAGAGGTTTTGCGAACAGTTTGGGAAAATAGACAGAAGATTTTTATGTGCGCTTAAGAAAGCAGCCTGATTTAGAAGTGACAAGGCCACAGCTAAACTGTGGCCTTACCTTTTGGCGATGTTATTTGCTTCAATTCCTTCAGACGCCTATGAATAAAGGTATTGGCAGATAACAAACGAATCCTATCTAAACGCTAACCTGATATCAATACATAGCTTAATTATCAGATTTTTCTGGTTTCACATTAAGTGTCACAAGCCTTTCTGCATCATGCTTGCGATCTTTACTTGGCGTTTTGGCATAAATCCGTGTTGTTTCCAGATTGGCATGACCAAGCTCATCGCTGGTACTGTGTAGGCTTGCACCGGCCAGAAGTCGATGAGTAGCATTGGTGTGTCTCAGCCAGTGCGTTGTAGCAAGCTTGAGTCTCTCTGTGATGTGCGCATCCTGGCTTCGTTCAATCAAGAATTCGGCTATCTCTCGTATCAATCCTGAAAGTGCTCGCGTTGTAACATGGCCAAGCCTGTTGGCTTGCAACGAACGGATGAGCGGTAGCGCTTCATCTGGTGCCGGATAGTCTGTAGTCATGCCAAGAGAGCGCCGGTAACGAACCAGCTCCTGCATGAGCGCTGAATTTAGAGTGATATGGCGGATCTTACCGCCTTTGCCCTTAACTTTGAGTGTCCAAACATCGTTATTACATTGAACATTAGCCATAGACGCAAATGCAGCTTCTTCGGCACGTACTCCAGTGTGGTAGAGCAAAGCCATCACCCATCGATAGCGCACCGCTTTCATTTGCTCTTTATGGGTAACAGAGCTAAAACAGCAGGTAACTTCATAATCACAGATCTGTTCCCAGCAAAATTTCCAGGTATTCAAGTCAAGATATTTGTCTTGGGAGGATTCCTGGGGAATTTTGAATTTTTTGGTTAAAATTGCCGGATTGTTTGAAAGGTAGCCTGCATTTTGAAGATAGGTATAGAGGTTTATCAAAACGCGCCGCGAATAGGCCAGTGAGCTGGCAGATAGCCCACCTGGTTTCAAAAGGCAAGTTGCGGCTTCAGTGGGTTCTGATTGAGAGGATGAGCGTTTTATCCAGCTTTCAGGCGGGTTGCTAAGAATGCTGAAATAGGTATCAAGATCATCTTTTTTGACCGAGGAAAGTTTCTTATTGGTTGTGACCAGCCATGCTATAAAGCGCTTCGCCTCTTTTGAATATGCCCGGTACGTATGGTTTGAATTTTTCGCAACAGCATCAAGCCAGGTCAGTATGGCATCGAAATCCGACTGAGCAGCAATAGCTGCATCCGGCAACAACGGATTAAGCCTGGTAATTAGTTCCTGGTGGACTTCACGATTTTTTGAAGGAGGCTGTATCATTTCTATCTCAACATACATTGCATACCATAATTTACCACAAGCGTTCCAAGAGGGTAGTCAGTTACAGGGTTGATAAATTATTTTACCTTCAGCATGAATCACGCAAGTGGTCGTTATCTGGCTTTCAACATGCTCTTGCTGTCCGTCCTTATCCATTAAATGACATCGAACCAGAGCGCCACAAAGAAGTGCAATCAAAATAACCGCGATGATTCTACTCATTAATCTATTCTCTGTTTATAATTTTTTCAGCAGAATCAAGCTCTTCTTGTGACAAAACATTCAGGAAAAGCGCAAGCCTTGTAAGCAGATTTGGTCTACCATGTGCATTTGTCCACGCCGCAGCACCCATACACATTGCTTTGCCTTCTGGAGCATCCAGTGTCTTATGGCAATGAAAAACTTCATGGTCATCAGCAATGAGACTGGCTTTTATATCCTGAAGGCGGCCTTCACGAAGCTCTATCGCGCCCTCACGTCGAAAAGGGCAGTTTGAACAAGGCTTACGCATTTTGAATATAGATTTTATGCCGCGAAGATCCACGATAACCTCTTTTTTACTCTTTATTCTTCATAATGATGAAGGCTTTTGGTGGGAAATGAAGATGATAAGCCCATGCGAACACTGAAGCAAAGGCTTAAAGGGGTTCATCTGGCCCGTTTGGATATAACCTGATAATCAAAATAGGTTATTTTCTTAATATTGTACATATGCAGGTTCTTAGCCAGAACTTTGTCGTCAGCACTGCAATAAGAAATAGATTCAGTATTAAATTTGTTTTTTCTACTGGAGACAATGACAATATCAGGTAAGTTGTCGCATTCAGCTTTGAGGCTCAGTGAATAATAGAATTCATCCTCAACTTCAATGTAAGCAGGCTTCAAATGATCAGTGTTGAAGTGATCAAGATATTCACTGGTCACAGTAAAACAACCCGAGCGATAATCGTTTTTTGAACCTTGATAGTTATAATAAATCTCAACCTCATTTTCAATTCCACAGACTTCCAATACAGCTTGAGTAAACACAGCTGCACTTAAGGGGGAAAAGCTGTAGATTGAAAAATCTATATCTGGCATCAGAAAGTTAAGTTGCAGACCTTCCTTGTGCGAGTCACTCACATAGCGGCCAGTAAAGTTAAACTGAAGTGCATATGAAGAAATATTATCACCACGATATTTTGAGTATTTATCATCGCGAAGCATGATGTTGGAAAATATTAAGCCAGAAAGCGATTTTTTACGGTCAATGAAATCTGACAAAATCCCTTTATTTTGCGGAAGTCGTTTTATCATGCTCAGAGCATATAAAGCACTGTTAGCTTGCATAATAGAGCAGGGGATAAACCACGTTGCGCCAAATGTCGATATGCTCATGAGTTCTTCCTGGAAGTTGTTCTGATGGGTCAAATCTAAACGAGTAGATCTCATGTGTCAATGAAAATGTATACTCATTGGATATACTTTCTTTTGGGGCTATCATCCTTATCTCTTTGCGATGTATACTCACTGAGTATACTTAGCTATTTTTCCACAGGAGAACAGATTGACTACGCGAAAATCATTTGAAAAGCAGATTTTGCCTTGGGGCAACGTGCAGGGGATCAGGTTGCCTAAAGCTGCATGCAAGAAACTGTTTTTTGGACCTGGTGAGGAGCTTATGATTGATGTCGCTCCTTCCGGCGTGTATCTACGAAAACCGTCTAAAATGATGTGGCAAAAGGCTGTCTTAAGCGTACAGGGCAGGGTATTGCAGTGGGGGAATTCATTAGGAGTCCAACTCACAGGGGCCGCACGCATGATTCCACAGTTCAATAAAGGAGATACGATCCTTCTGGAGGTAGAGGATGAGGGTATTTTTATCATGAAATAACACCGCTATTCAGTACCTGGGCAATTAACATAACTTGATTGCATTTATAGATAGGTGAAGCTATTGCCTGGTATCTGGTGCGCCATTTGTTTCCCAGCAAGCATAAATCTAGGGATATATTCTGTTAGTTTAGCTCTTTATCATCTCTGTTGGTAAAGATGAATTAATCAAGCTTTGCTGTCTAACCTGTCGTACTCTTTAGTTTCTTCATCATATTTTAGTGAAGAAATTGCTTATACCCTGTAAATAAAATATCCAGTACCGTTTATTTTTAATTTCATATTTATTTAGCTGGCAGACATTGATATATTAAAGTCATTCATGTCAAACCATTATGGTGTTAGAAATGTATCTGCATATTGTGCCACGTTTTTATAATTATCTTCCTGGAAATGTTGAAGTCGTATCCGTTGAAATACCTGAACTCAATGTTAAGTTGGATGCCAGCAAGTTGTCTGTAGGGCGGCCTTTCCCTAATAAATACATTTATGTGGTGATGAAGAAGGGTAAAAAGGCTAAAAATGGTTTCCTCGTTAAAAGCAAAGGCGCAATTAAATCATTTACTGTAGTAACAACGTGGAAGCTGGAAGGGTACGGCACCACGCGGCATACCGTGAATAACTATATTGAAGATAGCCTATATGACATGTTTTCTCAGTGCTCAATGCTATGCCAGGGTTTTACTCCCTCAACCATGAAGTGTGAGCAGACCATTTGGGATAATAGAATCCACCCATCATATGCTAATCAAGCACCTGCTGAAATAGATGTGAGGATGGAGGGTTTGCGTCAACGAGAGCGCGACCTTGCCATCGATACCTACAAAAATGTTTCATGGGGTGATCTTTTGATTGCACGTGAAGAAAGCTATTTGGGGCTTACTGTTCCATCAGAAAGATTAAAAAATGAACATGGAGTAAGTTTTTTTGATCGTCTTCCTCAGTTAGACGAGTCATTCCTTTTTTAAATACAATTATTTAGGGTATTCAAATGCTTCAGCGCGTGTCTACTAAGGTATTTAGTACCTCTGACGTCTATCGGTTTGCTTTAGATAATGGAATTGAAAGGCTCGTTCTAACAAAAGAATCAGCTACCCATTACGAAATACTGTTATGTGGCGTACTGAAAATTACTTATGAGTATAAGACAGAAAAGATAAATTTTTTTCAGATTAAATATAGAGATTTCGAAACCAAAGTTTGGACTAAAATGTCATCAAAACTCAAAAGAGTAGTGGGACATTGGATAGGTGTCTATTTTACTCCGGGACAGTGTAGCGATAAGCAGTTGTTCAGAACTCTTATAGAAGAAAGTATCACAATTTTGATAAATAATTTACTTTCACTAGGCGCGTCCATTGAAGATAAAGCAGATGTTTATATCCTGACAGATTGTTGCAATTGCTACGAATTATCCTGTGTATGTTCCCCAGTAGAGAAGCTTTATCTTAAGTCTCAGCAGTTTATGGAAGGTAATGTCGATAGTTCGTATGTTTCAAAATTAAAAAATATTAAAGTGAATTTTAATGTCACTGCGAACGGGATAATGAATTTTGAAGACGACAGGCTTGCATCTGACATACATTTCAACAAAGAGCTACTTACTAAATTCTTATATTTAACTTTCCACAATGAGTCAGCGTGGTTTAGATCTGGTAAATTACTGTATAAAGCAACATCTGTCATCTTTAACAAAGACCTTTGCCGAAAAATGCTCAGAGTATACAGTGGTAGATATTTTGCGCATTTTAATCTTAATGATTACATTAGTTTTAGAAATAAATATCGTCTCGACAATGTGAATGATAATCTTCTTTCATTATTGAGAGATGATAATAATAAAAATTCTAAATCAGCGCCTAAGAAGATTTTCTATGACGGAAGTAATGAAAGCATGCTTTCATGCCTTGCCGCCAATGGTTATGATGTCTCTCGCTCGGAAATAAAGCTGTTCAGAAAACTTCCTGTAACCTTAGTGAGATTGGGAGGTTTGGCTATCCAACTTCAAAGGAATGACCCTAACAGAATTTGTGTACTTAACCTACTTAAAGACAAAAGATGCTTACAAAAGCTCCCTGTTAAATATATAAATCAAATTGGCAGTCAGTTATTGAGTTCTAGATTTAAAAACGTTTGTGCCGATTCTGTAAAATTTATTTTCAAACTATGGTTTGATGCTAAGCTCGATTTCTTCAAAAAATATTCATTCTTAAAACATCGAGATGAGTGGGATAAAGAGCATGCGGTATTGATGCATGCTTTAGATTGGCTTGTGTTCACGAATCCGCTTCTGAACAAAAATCAGGAATGGTCATCTATTCTCAGGCAGATTTTTAAATGGGATGTTGAACGTCATTCTCTAAAATCAAATAAAATACCAAATTACACGTGGCCTTCATTAAGCAAAGGTCAAGAGTATGAATTTGAAGGTGTTCACTATAGTGAGATATTAACCACCAGAGAATTATTCATTGAAGGGGAGGTTCTTAGGCACTGTGTTTATGATTACAGTGAACTTTGCATCAATCATATCTATCGTGTTTTCACTGTTTCATCAAAGACTGAAAGGGCTACGCTTGGTATTGATTGTCAGGGGAAGGAGCTTGAGTTTGATCAGATCTATGCAGAGGATAATATCCCACCTTCTCCTGACCTGCAAAAGAAGGCCAGAATCTTTGTTAATTTGCTAAATAAAAAAGGCTCAAAGTGAGCCTTTTATTTTCAGTAGTTGCTATACGTGTTTGGCGAGACCAGGTCATCAAAGCGAGAGTGATGGCCTGCAAATCGCAGTCGAATCTTGCCAATTGGGCCATTTCGTTGCTTGCCAATGATTATCTCTGCAATGCCTTGGTCCTCACTATTTTCGTGATAAACCTCATCCCGATATATAAACATGATCACGTCCGCGTCTTGTTCAATGGCTCCAGATTCTCTTAAATCTGAGTTCACAGGGCGTTTATCTGCTCGTGATTCCAGTGAGCGGTTAAGCTGCGATAGAGCAACTACAGGGACGTTTAACTCCTTCGCCAGCGCTTTCAGTGAGCGCGATATCTCTGCTATCTCAAGTGTTCTGTTGCCTTCGTAAGCTTTGCCAGGCACCCGCATAAGCTGAAGGTAATCCACCATTATCATGCTAAGGCCACCATGGTCGCGAAATTCTCTACGTGCGCGAGTGCGCATTTGATCTGGTGTCAGCCCACTTGAGTCGTCGATAAGGATGTTATTCTTCTCAGCCAGCATGCCTACTGTACTTCCTACCCTGGCCCAATCTTCATCATCTAACCTACCACTTCTGATTTTTGTTAGATCAACTCTGGATTGTGATGCCAGCATACGCATCGTAAGCTGTTCCTGTGGCATTTCCAGGCTGAAAATGAGCACAGGCTTTGGATGGGCCATTGCCGCATTCTCGCAGATATTCATGGCAAGAGTTGTTTTACCCATAGAAGGGCGAGCTGCAATGATGATCAAATCCGAAGGCTGAAAACCCGAAGTCTTATCATTTAAATCAGTAAAGCCGGTATCGATACCGGTCACTCCATCATGAGGGTTTGATACAAGCTCCTCAATCTTATTGATGGTCTTCTCAAGAGCAGCGGCAATGTTAACTACAGCATTTTTCGATGTATTTGAGCGTTGCTCTGAAATTTTGAACACGGCACTTTCAGCCAGATTGAGCAACTCATCACTGCTACGGCCCCGCGTCTCATAACCTGCATCAACAATCTCGTTTCCTGCTGCGATCATATCCCGGACAATTGAGCGCTCGCGCACTATAGCTGCATAATGGCGTGCATTTGCGGAGCTGGGTGTATTTTTAGAAAGCTCCGCTGAATACGCAAATCCGCCTGCAAGCTCAAACAGTTCTTTAGCCTCCAGGCTTGCTGCTAAAGTTAAAAGGTCAATGGGGCTTCCTTTAGCAACAAGACTCCGCATTTCGCTAAAAAGTATGCGATGTGCCTTATTGTAAAAGTCGTGTTCACTCACGATTTCTACAATGTCATCCCACAATTCATTGTCCAGCATTAACGAACCCAACACGCTCTGCTCAGCTTCAAGGCTGTGCGGAGGCATCTTCATTTGTTCAATAGATTGCTTTACGTGCCTGTTCGGATCGGTTTCGGGTGTGTTCATAACTCTGTCCAGATTGCAGTGCAGATGAGTTTCATCTATCATGTATCAATACGATACACGATAGCGCATTATGATACAGAGTGGAAGATCAATGAGGGCCATATTTTTATGATATCAGGTGATCGGTTTAACGAAGGGTTATTTGACTTTGTTTTAATAGGCAAGGACGATAACCGGTATGAGGTTCGTTACCGCGATCAGGGGTTTACCACACTATGCCTCAGTAAAATCGGTACTGTAATGAAGCATGAATACAGTGCCGTTTTGTCTCAGTTTAAAACCAGGATGCTTGAGGAGCACAAGCCCACACGTGTCGAACTAGTCAATAAAGCTGGCGGTGTTATATCTCAGTTCTCAACCTACACAGATAATGTCGATTTTCAAAGGCTTCCTACCGGGAGCGTTCCCGGCGGTAGTCAGCTGATCGTCAATGGTAAAGTGTGTGGTGGCATTACCATTGATGAGTTTATCAAGCTTGCGATATCTTATAAGAGTAGGACGAACTCATACATAACCCGTCTGCTTCCCGAAGATGTTATGACGGAGGATCATTCGAAATGGCGAAGCCCAAACAGGTTTGAAATTATCCATCTCTCCGGGCTGCATAGCTTGACCGGGATTACGCATGAGCATGCAGCTCAGCTGATCGGTGTCACGGCCAGCAACTTTCGCAAGTATCTTGCCAAGGATTCAGCCAGTGCAAGAGCGTCAATAAGCTTCAGTGCATGGCATGTACTGATGATGCGACTAAAATTGACAGGAATCATGTTATGACAGAAGCCAAAAAACGTGCCGTATCTGTAATGGATTCCACTTCAACCTTATTGAGGCGCGCTAATGCCCTTAACCGGCTGGGTAATGATATCAAACCCCTGATGCCGCGCTCTGCCAGGAGTGCAACGCGAGTGGCCAACTATGGCAACGGGAAACTAGTGCTTGAAACGGCAACTAACAAGGCGCGGCTGGACATAGTGGCTGACAAAGTAGCCCTGATAAAAAAAATCGCAAAGCACATACCTAAAATCACTGAGATTGAGGTTAAAGTAAATCCTTCTATGATTACGCCCCCGGTAAAACCCAATCAGCGTTCTATATCCGAGCAAACCGCCGATATCCTGGAATGTGTATCCAACATGACTCCACCAGGATTAAGCCAGGCTTTACGGAAGCTGGCAAGCCACAAAACATCAAATAGCTGACGTTGTGAATACCAGAACTTTTAAAGATCGGTTAGACGAATACGACATGCTTGCAAAGAGGCTGGTACTGTCTTTCAGAGGCCAGGACGATGAGCAAATCGTAAGAGAAATCCAGGGACTAAAAAAAACGGGGCTTTCGCTTCGTTACATCAAAATCGATCTTCTCTTCCACTACTTTAATTGCTGCGGCAACAACAAAAATCCCGATTTTCTCGTCTTCGCTCTCCTGGTTCAAAATGGAGCATTCATCTCCGCTGAAGCGAGAGGGCTATTCAGAAAGCTCTTCCTTCATCATAAAGAAAATTTTGAAATCAGCGACGATGTCATCCAGATAGCCAAGAGAATAGCTGAGTCGGATCGGGCTTAGTAATGCTTTAATGCTTTCATGCTTTCACCATTAGATGCATGGTGACTGTCAAAGGCATGTGCAGCTAACACGCCCCTAAATTTGACTTAACTATCAATCACTACCTGATGTTCAATATCTTTAAACACCGTGAATTTTGCAGAGTGTTATAAGTAGCGTCAACTTATGAGTTTTTTGTCTCGGTAAAACAGATAATACACAAACGAGCTGCTGAAAGAGCAATACTAACTCCTGTGGGAGTGGCGATTTTATGAACGTATTTAGGTTCATTTAACGATGCTACAGCGCAGTCGGTCCGTGACCGGTCCTGATTTGAGGCGGAAGTTTGTGGAGTCTGGTTCTATCAGACTGAATGTGACGCTGAAAATGATTGGACGCAGGTTAAAAGAGGCCAGAACGCAGGCCAGCATGTCTCAGGAGACATTAGGAGAAGCTGCTGGAATACTCGGCGGAACAGCCAGATCACGTCTTTCACAATACGAGAGTGAGCGGGTAAGCCCTCCCTTTGAGCTGATGTGCAGATTTGCGGAACTCCTGGATGTTCCTGAGTGTTATTTCTACACCAGAGATGATGAACTGGCAGAAGAGATCATTAAGATTTACCGTAGGAAGATAAAGAAAAAAGAAAAACAGTAACCTACTAATATAAATCATTTATTTAAAAAAACTGCCGCCTCCTTGAAGTCGTTGTCCAGTACCGGAGTGGTCGGAAGAAATCTTCCGACCACTCCGGCACTCCGTATGAAGACTCAGCTCGCTTTTACTTCTTCTACTTCGACCGGATCTCCCATACCTTCGACTTCGAGGAAAAACCTGATACCGTCAGTTTTTATTTTTGCTCGGGGCCGGTAACTGTAGGTATAGCTGTAATGGAACGAGACTAACTTCCATTTGCTGCCATCGTCAAATTCGTAAATAAGATCCTCATCCCAACCTTCAAATTCATCAGTAATACAAGAATCTTTTATTGTTTGCATTGCAATTCTCCTGCGCTATTTCAAGTAGATTTTATGTATCCAATCACCTGCGTGAAATTTTTCAAGGTGTTCAATATAACCCCTATACTCATGGTAATTCATGCCTGCTGCACAAGCTCTTTCTGAATATATAAAAGGATCTGGGCGGAAGATAGTTTTTATTTTTTTCATGGCTTCAAAGTGGATGCCGTTTATTCTAAATCTTTGATCGGGAGTCAAGTACATTCGTTCACCAGTATCATAAAGGGTAAACTGGTCAACTGAAAAACCTCGCTTTGCTAATATATAATCTATTTGCCACTCGGCTTCATCTGGAGTTGTGCGGAACCATTCAGTATCCCGGCCACTCTCGGGGAATCTAAGTGCGGCTCCAAATATATGCCTATTATGAATATAAGATTCAATATCTTGAAGCTCTTCTCTTGAGCAACCCCAAGTCGTAGCGGAAAGTTCATAAATCGTATAAAGCTCAAGGAAAGGGTTGTAGGTTTTTCCTTCAGCGAGCCTCATTCTTGGGTGAGCTTTAGAAGTGAGTCCTATCTTGCATGTGGTTAGATCTCTTATGTCGATAGCTATATAGAGCCATGCATAAGCTAAACGACAGAAATTAGCGTAGTGGGGATTTTGTTCGGTATATTCAGCAAAACGCCCTAAAGGGTAATGTTGTTCATTAGACATTTAAAAGAACATCTCCACATTAATAATCCATAAAAATCTGCTTAAATTATTACTTTCCATAGCAAATTGACTAGAAAGCAGCATATGTTAAAATTACTAAAATCATGCTACGGAGGTAGTTATGCATAACAAACCATCACAGGTGTTAGCAGAAAAACGCCAGTTAATACTTGATATTATTTCACGCTATCCAGTTGAAAATCCAAGGGTATTTGGCTCTGTAGCGAAAGGGACCGATACTGAGTCCAGCGATCTTGATATTTTAGTTGATACGCTCCCGACAACCAGTATGTTCCATATGGGCGGGTTGTATCAAGAGCTACACGATGCACTCGGCATTGATCTTGATGTACGTTGTCCTGGGGATATTTCTAGGCAGTTTCGGGATCAGGTGCTCTCAGAGGCACGCCCTTTATGAGTAAGACAGAAATAAAAGTTCTCGTCGAGAACATTTTGTCTTCAGCGCGAAAGTGTCAACTTTACATGGATGACCTGGATCAACTTGATTTCAACTGTGATGTTAAAACGCAGGATTCAGTACTCATGAACTTGATCGTCATTGGCGAACAAGCCAAAAAAGTCATCGATTATCATCCTGAATTTGTTGAAGACAATAAAGACATTCCATGGCAACAGATTAGAGGACTAAGGAATCGCGTGGCGCATGGATATTTTGATGTGGATCTTGGTTTGATATGGAACACTGTTCAAAACGATCTGCCGCACCTGATTGAGAAACTGGAAAATCCATACTATCCAGCTCCAACAAACGACTCGCCTGAACCTTAATCCCTTCTGAGTTATTAAGGCCGCAAGTATCAGCAAGGTTTAATTTTGCTCCTGCGGCCTAGTTTTATCTCACTTCTTGCTTCGAATAATCATGGGCTTATCTGAATAAACAACGCTATTTTCTGGTATGTCTTTATTAACAAACGCAGCGGCACCAATCGTTGTGTTATTACCTATTGTGATATCACCGATAATACAGGTATGCGCACCGATATCGACATTGTCTCCGATCACGGTTTTACCAGTGATGTTTTCAGAGTCCTTACGGCCAATCGTAGTGTTCTGGCGCAACTTCACGTTGCGACCAATTACGCACTCAGCACGGACGATTATTCCGACATAATGATTTATTTTCATACCGGGGCCAATTATGGCTTCGATGCTGATATCTGCGCCATATTTCTGTAAAAGCTTGTGATTGATACGCCGCGCCCATTTTCTCATGCGTGGGGAAGGGCGGGTGTGCATATAGTTAGCCAGCCGCCACCAGAAATAATATTTCTTCTTATAACTGAATAAAACGCGATGCAAGATCTTAAGCCATGAGAACTTTTTCTTTCCGTCTTTATTCAAGACCTCTAGTCGAAGGCACTCTTTAAAGTGTTCGTATGGGTCAATGAAATGAACATCCGATGTGTTCTTTACCAATGTGTTATCGCCAGTGGACATATAAATCCCAAATAATAAATTTTAAAATCAAGCATATAATAATATTATCATGAAAATGGCTCATGAATCATTCCAAAAAGGTCATCGATTCATTCCTGTTTGAGCCATTGCTATACCCGCTTAGGATGATTCGGTGAGCGTTTGGGCGAGTTTCCACGTACAACCACCGAGACTTTCATTACCCCATGGTTCGCATTGAACAACGTCTTCCTTAACACGTAAAAACATCACCGGCTTAAGTACAATCTCATCAGGGATGAGACCGCCGTAGTGTCGCAACAGCACCCATCCTTCATTTCTGCCCGTGCTGAACGGATGGCCACGATGAAAATACCGGATACAGTTTTTAGGATCGGCATTGAGTACGCGTAAAATTTCTTCTCTGTTCATGATTGCTTTCCATGTAAAATCAACCAGCTGCGGAGGTTATTTCTTAATCAGCTTATATGTCTGATGCTCATCAGCAATAAGTTGAAGTATCAAATGCTGCTGAGCGGACAACGGTGTTTTAGAGTTGGATGATTTTGCATTCAATAATCTTTTAATGGAGATCATCAACAAATCAGCCAATTCCGCGTTTGTTAAGCCAGACTTACCCTGAAGCCGTCTAAGCTCCTGAGGTGTAAGGCTATTTTCCATAGTGTTCACCCCTTCTTTATCTCACTATCCAGCGCTTAATGTCAGGACCGGCTTTGATTTGTAGGTGATAACTGTAATCTTCTTCAGAAGTAACACTTTTACCACTTTTCATGATCCCCAAAAGAGCCTCACTTTCTGAGCAGTAAGTGCTCCTGGTGATAATATGTCCCTTTGAATTGATTCCGGTTAGGGATTTATTTTCATCAAATCCTACTGGCACTATGTCATACCATTGACGTACTCCCATAGCCTCCCCACTTTCAATATGTATCGAATATTCGTCCTCAGCATTGCCCTTAGCTAGGGATATGTGAAGTAAATCTACCGGTTCGCTACGTAAATTAAATACAGTCAAGGCTTTATCTAAACAAGGTTCATTAGTGAGTTCGGTTCTAAGGTCTCCGTGAAGCCATAAAGTCTTTTTATCATTATAAATAGATCTAGAAGCATTTTCCGCTACGCTGACATATGCTTTCCATAGGGTATCCAATGAAGTGATTTTATCTAAAACCTTATAGCTATTAAGACTACCTAAACCATCAAACGCTATTTTAGTGTTGGTTGAAAATACATCCATGTCTGGTTTGGAACTACTCAACATAATGCTTAAATTTTGTTGGTTTTTGTTCCTGAAGAAAAAATCCTTTGCCGATTCTTTATGCATGTAAAATGATTTAAATATTTCAAATATGTATTTTTTGGCTTCCTCATTGGAAATATTATCGTGTATTAATCTATGAGGAAGGTGAGACACCAGATTAATATATTGATAGCTGTTTGACTGAATGCATATACCAATAGGTATTAGTAGTGACGGATGTTGAACGTTACTCGATTGCTTGAGGTTGATTTCCATATAAGCTTTTTCCCAACTCTCAATAATTTTAATCAGGGAAAGCTCATCACTAAAGATGCTTATTTTTGCCAAATTTTCATCTATATGCGATAAAACACGTTGTTTTTCATTGAATGTACCAAAAACTGATTGTAATCCTGCCCATTCATCTGATTCAGGCCATTCGTGAATTGTTGTCTCCCCAAGGTTATGTTTGTCGAGAAGAGACCAGCTCCGGGAGGTCTCTTTTACCCCTCTCTTGGAGTGTTCCACAATTGCAAGGTGGACCCACTTATGTGGCTCAGCTCGATCATCTCTTTCGTCATCAAGAGGGGCCAGGTAGATGCCAAGCTTTCCACTGCTCGTTACAATTAGGCGCAGGGGGGCATATCCTGTCAATTTATAATACTGCTCAAGTGCCGGAATTTGCGCGGCTGCATAGCCGGTGATCAGGTACATCTGATTAAGTAAACCTTTCCACGCCTTTTCACTCATCAAAGCTTCGCTGAGCGGCGCACCGCGATTCGCAGCACGCCAGGCTACTACCGCTTTATCGATCACACTTTTCCTTGTACTGGCCATGCCTATCTGTCCGTCTTCCAACGCCTGTAAAAGCTTTAATCGTACTGGTTCCTCTGTCAGGCGCTCAGCTCTAAGTGATTTAACAGTTTCTTTAAAAAAACGCACATAGATGAGATGGTTTTTTCTGATGCCTCTATTTTGGATATACCATTCGAGTTCATCTGGATCTACAGCATCAAGCACCAGGAAAGGTAGTGAGCTTGTTTCATCATTCCAACTACGATGGTATTTGTTGAGAGCAACACGAATCTTGCTTTCTTTGAGGGAATTTATGCTAGGTGAATACCGGTTGACAACCATATCAACTATCGTGTCCACGCCCGAAGTCCGGGCGATTACAGTTTCTTTCTCCTGCTTTGGATGAACGTCAATATAATAACTGGAGTATTTATCATCCGGGGTTTCCTTGACAGCTCCCGGCGCTGTCTCAGGGTTTAGCAATGGACTCCAGTGAACCATAACCCTCGATCCACTGCGTAAATGGCTATTACACCAGTTTATATATGATTCAAGAGACCTTCTTTGCTTTTTCTCAGGGTTACTTAACAAACCGGTGCCGTCATCATCGTGAATAAAACGAAAGTACTTTTCCTGAAAATCCAGTGTTATGAACTTTGATGCCATCGAGCGATCATAAAATTCACCAAACAAACACTCCCGGTGGTCAAGGCCAGCACATAAGATAAGCATGCGTTTGTAATGCAGTGCGTTTTTTTCGCTTGAAGCCAACCGATCCGTGTACCGAATATCGTTATAACTAATTTTCTCCCCATCGACGCCACGAAAAGGTGATTCTATTTCATCCAGAGAAGGGAAAAGTCTTGATGACTTTAGATGTGATTCAACTGGTGAAACTACCTGGTAGATGTTTTCACCATCACGTACCAGCAGAAAAACCGATGCGTTTTCTTGATTTCTTCTGGCATCTTCCCATGGATTTCCATAGTCAATTACCCGGCGAGTAGTAGCCACGGGAACGACACAACGCGGGGTAGGGAAGAGTTGTGCCACAATTTTTTTATTCGTGGTTAGTGCCTCAAAAAATGCGCCAATCTTCTGAAAATCAAACCATTCGTTCACATCAAGGTGGACAGATAATTCTTCATCAATAAACAGAATGCTTTGTGTGAAAGTCAGTGGTTCGGACACGTGTGCAGACTTACCCTTCATGATGTTTTTAACGAATACATCCTTACCGGTATACAGGTCCAGTGACTTGATACCTTGCATCAGGTTTTCAACGTGTTCAATCACATCTTGAGTAGATGCCAGTGCGGCAGCTGCATGTTCGTTAAAATATGGACCCATTGAGCTTAGTGCGGAGGAAATCTCTTGGGTACGGTGATTTATCCATTCACTTTGTATTTTCGCTACTTCGCTCATCGTTCTCGCGGCTTCCTGCATCGCTTCAACCTGAGATTCTGTAACACCATTGCTTACAGCTGTATTGAGTGAAGCAGAAGCCAGGCGCATTGAGTGGTCATCAATGAGTGCTGGTAATCCGCCCGCTGATGTCGAAGCTTCGCGTCTTCTCTCCTGCAACTGATCCATGGCCAGGCGCTGAAGCTTGGACGGATCAGCTGAAGTGGCCATCAATTCCTGCTGCTTTTGAGTAACAAAAGCTTGGATTTTTTTCAGGTCTTCTTCTCGGGACTCTTTGGCGTCTGGATCGAAAATAAAAGCGTTGCAGAAATCACTAAACAGAAATGAATGCGAAGACATGGTCTGGAGGCGTTCAGTCTTACCCTCCTTAGAGGGTAAGCGCAGGCTTTTACCATAGTGTCGAGGGTGAGCGCGTAAAATGATTGTATGCATTTTACCGTCGGCCCAACGGACTGATTCGATAAGCAGAGAGTCATCAAGCTCAATTCCTTCATGAGGCATTGGCACCGTTGCTTTCCAGAACTGACCAGCCTTTAAACTCTCAAAGCGTTCAAAGCGCTCAGCTTGATTTTCACGTCTGATAATACCCGTCATAGATTAATCCATCAAAAAGGAATTTAATTAGATGTTAATCCCATATGTGGGACTAGGCAAGCAGTTTCTTGTTTAAATGCTGGGAGATTAATGACTGTCAAAATAGGAGATAAGGCATAGGCCGCAGGCGCGGCCTTAACCGATCTTCAAACTTGGCTACTTACTGATATAACTGACAATATTGTCTAACTTGTCGTGTTCCTGAACGAGGTCTGTCGCGCAAACATTCAACTGGACATGCTGAAGCGCACTGCGAAGCGTGTTAAATGACAGGGAGCTGTCTAAGGTTCCCCACGTCAGTCGTTCAACATGATAAACAACTGCGTCTGGCTTGCTATCTTCAATTGATAATGAGTAAGCACAATCATTTTCATTGGTGTTGAAGATAGAAAAGCTTTTCCGACCTTGATGAGGAATAACGTATTTAACAATGAAACTAATAGCATTTTCCTTCAGCAATAATTCAGCTTGCGATGTTGTGCTGAAACCGAGATTAATGGCCCGCTGATCAGTATAAATATTGGTTCCGTGAGAAGATAACCCCATTTTTTCAAAAAGCGTGTTGGTGTAGTCATACATAAGGCTGCTATGCAGATCGGAGTTTTCAAGAAGGACATTCCAGTCAGGTTTTCCAGCCCAAGATTCGATCATTTCTCTATCTATTTCGTAAATGATGCAGTCGCGTTTGTACTGAGCGTTTTCCAGCTTATTTTCAGCACGTTCGACCGATTTTTCTGCTTTTGTAATTTTATCATTAGCTAAAACAAGCTGTGCCTTAAGCAGGGTAAGGCGGGATTCGATAGTCATAATTTTACCTTCTTCTGTTCGTTCGATAACACTGATGGCCTGTTGACTACAGTCTGCTTTACACCCTGGTATTCATCATGTCGTTTAACTGTCGCCCGGAAAGTTAAGATCTCACCAATGTTTCCTAATTTTTTGCTACCGCTGTATACCACTACATTCCCGTCACACCGCACCTTCTGAAGCCAGTAAGGTTCAACGAATTCAGTTCCGATAAAGTATCCGCCGTTCTCCTTCTGAAAGAACAGCTCGCCTGTAAGATCCATGCGTTGCTTGAGTTCTCCCACATAAACCGAAAGTGAGTTCAGCTTCGCATATTCATCGCGCTGAACCTCACGAACCTGAAAGTAGCCGCGTTCGGCAGCAACGCCGGTACAGTAATCGCAAATCGCACCCATTACCGGCCCATTGACGTTTTTACTGTTATCCGCATACCAAAGAATACTGCCTGAAGGAAGCTCAGCAATCACTTTCCCCTGATGTTTACCTATCGGCATGATACCCGCCTCTACTAACTGAATGTGCTGAGTATCTCTAACAGACAGCTTCCCCATACGCTGTATTACTTCACGTTCGATAGAGGTGTCTAAGTTGATTTTAAAAAACTGAGTCTCCGGCACCCGAGCGCGGAAAGCTTCAACATAACGCTCTGCCTTTTCAATCGATGTGTCTTCACTGGCCGTGAGGGTACAGACGTGATTATCTGGGGGTTCGAAATTGCTTCCAACAACAACGTTTAGCGATCGCAGTGTGTAAAAGCCAGATTTCCGGCCAGTTGAGATGTAGAAAATTTTAGTAACGATGCATGGTGCTGCATTGGTTGCTGACATTAACCCTCCAGATAAGCGGCTCGGACTTGGACTCGTGAAAGATAACATTCTTCTGATAATAGAAGTTATCAGAAGTTTTTAACGTTGTAAATTACATATGTAATCGTATACGTACATATAGTACATTAAAGCAAATCAGGCTGATGATTGATTGCGACTGATAAAACCTCCTTTAAGCCAGGTTTTTAACCTGATATGATTACACTCATAATCGTATATGTTCATTTTGTAACTTTTACGGAGCATGAATGCCCATCGATGCCGAATTTAAGGAAAAGCTACAACGAGAATTTTCGGATGCAGAGCGCTATGGGCGCAAAAATGCACTGGAACTCTCTCAAATCTGCTGTGAGATGATCGCTAAGCAGGGATTGCCATTGCCTGGCTGGCAGGAAATACGAGAAATTATCGGTAAAGGCTCAGCGACGGATGTAAATAAAGGGAAGCGCCTTTATCAGGATCAGCAAGGTAGATTGCTCAGTCATCTCCATGAAATGCCTGGCGTTTCAGAGGACATGGTAGACCTGATGATGCAGCTGAGGACTATAGCATTCAAAGTAGCAGAACGAAGTTTTCAGGAGCAGGTTAGCCAGTGGCAGGAACAACTTGCAGAAGCCGATCAACAACGTATTGAGTCGGATGAAAGGTGTGAAGCGGCGATCAGAGAGCGGGACAGTTGGCAAAGACAGGCAAACGACAGACAGCTGCTAATCGATAATCTATCTGACCAGTTGAGTGATACAAAGCGTAGCTCTAACGCTAATATCAAACGGTTGGAAGCAGCGCTTGAAGAGTCAAAGCAGCAAATAGGGCTGTCAAATCAGCGATATGAGAAAACGTTGCAAGCTTTACAAAATATGGAAACGATGTCTGAAGCAGCTAAAGCTCAGCTTGAGAAAGAACTCATTTCGACACAGAAAGAGTTGGCCAGCCTGACAACTGAGCATCAGCTGCTGGAGAAGCAAAGCACAGAACTTCTACAGGAATTGAAAGACAAAACGAGCCTTATAGACTCAGCTGATATGAGAATTAAAGAGTTAGAGAGCATACAAACCGAGCTTATTGCATCAGGTATGACTAAAGATAAACGGCTTGAGGAAAAAGATGAACGTTTTGAAAACACCTTGCAATTATTGCATGAAAGCAGGAAAACATGCTCAGAGTTGGAAGGGGCTTTAGCTGCGGAACGCCAGGCAAGCCGCTCTGCCACAGAAAGAAACGATAGTCTTAATGCTCAGCTGAGTAAAGCTGAAGCTCAGATAGGTAAGCTTTTGACGGCAGTAGGAAAGAGTAAAGTACAAAAAAGAAGCTCTAATACAGACGCTCCTACGTGAATTCTGAAGAAATAGCAGGGGCGTGATACCCGAGATTTTACGTAGCGTTGCCTAATAAATAAACATTTATGCAGAAGGATGAGACAGTTATGAAGGAGCTGACAAAGTCACCATCGAAATTTTTACATGCGGCACAAACTTTAGCTGACTTTGGCGTAAAAAGAGGCGCGGATGGCAAATTTGTACGCCTCGACGGAAGTCGTATCAAAAATAACCCGGCTTACAAAGAGTGGCTTTACAGGCTGAAGCCCGGTGAACGTTTACCTCGGGGCCGCTATTTTCGTAACAAAAAGCCCGGACGGCCTATCATGATGATGGATGAGTTTCATTATTTAGTGCCTCCTCTTGCAGCGGGTATGATGAAGTCCATGCGGTAATAACTGTGAGTTATTATCAATAATAAACAGATGAAAAAATAAATGATTTATTGGCTGAGATCGCTTCGGCCATTAAAATCATACATTGAAGTATAGGATACTATTCATTTTAATGATTTAATGAATTTGTCAACATCAGTATATAAAAATCTTCTGGTTTTACCGGAACTTGCCAAAGTAGGAGATGGCAGGACCGCCCCCTTAAAGGTACAGTTATTATTAATCAGATAAACTAACTCACTTTCAGTAATGCCTAATAGTTTTGAAAACATGTTAGTATCGATAGTAATTGCGCTCAATTTTCAAACCTCATTATTTTTTTATAATATTATAAAATTGAGATTCATTCATCCAGAAAAATATAACAAAAGGCCACAATTGTGGCCTTTTGTTATTTAAAATTCAATCGGTGAGTATTAAATTAAATAGCTGTTGGTTCTAAAATTGTTACTTCAGCAGGAGTCACATTAATATTATCACCTTTGTGAATAATATTATCAGGCGCGTTCAACTCGTTGCTGATATAGCTCACAGGTAAAATCTTCTTACCGCAAATCCGCTCGCTAAACCATACTACTTTCGCTTCTGGCCGCTCAACAGGATGTACCAGTACGCCTGACATCACACAACCTGTAGACGGCTCATCAAGAGAGATTTTAACCTGGGCTTGATCGTTATAGAAAATACGAACCGGCAAAGATTTAGCCTGCATCGCAAAAGACATCATTATCAACCCTGTTAGTGCTGCAATCTTTAACAACATTTTTTATCCCTGTATAGTTACCGGTACTATTGAACTCTTACCCGGTCAATAACACGTGAACTTGATAAACGGATGCCAGCTGCACGCGTAAGCTCAATAAGCGTGCTAATCGTAGGATTGCCACTCTTTGAGAGAGCACGGTAGACATGCTGACGATTCATACCAGACTTCTGTGCGATGTCAGCGATACCGCCACGTGCCTCGATTACCTGACGTAAAGCGATAAGAAATGCGCTTACACCGCCTGGTTCATAAATCTCTTCAAGGGCGGTCTGAATGTAGACTTCTGCATATTCAGGATCTTCGCGAAGTTCAGCAACCATAGCTTCGTAATGGTCGATTCCAGCCGGAATTTCAGTGGAAGATACAGCCGGTGCTTTATCAACAGTTTTGTATTTAGTCGTCATCATGGTTTCCTCGCTTTGTAATCATTGAGATATACAACTGCTTTATCGATATCGGTGTCTTGAGAGCTTTTATCTCCGCCAATGAGCAAAAGAATTATCTGGCCATCTTCTAAGGAGTAGTAGACGCGGTAGCCAGGACCAAAATCAATTCTCAAAGCCCAAACACCATCCCTCTCAAATTTATGATCCCCAAAGTTACCGGCCATTGCTCTTGAAACAGCCATATCAACCTTAGCTGCCGCAACCATATTTTTTTTCCTGAGCTTTTTAATCCAATCAGTGTACGGCACCTTTCCGTTGCCGTCCTGGTATCGCTGAGCCTTAAATGGCATCCAGAATGCCTCCTGCATCATAATGTGTAATCATTGTCGCTTACATGCGACATAAATACAAGCTATCTTTGTAGCTTATATCCGACAGGAATTTAGGCGCTGGGATTTTAGTTATGCTTAAAGATGGGTGATTGTGAAATCAGCCTTATCGATGTAATGCCATGAAGTTGTTATGATGACAGTCATAATGATGACTTGGTTCCAGAAGAAGGTTTACCCTATGTTTTTTAGGCGATTTACTAAGCGATATCGTGAAGTCAGCAATAAGCACAACATCCCCTATACAGAGTTCTCTGCATTGCCTAAGGCCGTGCCAATCACATCTGTTGTGATTCCTTCAGTAGGGGCAGATTTTATCGCTGAGTCGGTTCTGAGCGCGAGATTTGCATCTATACACGCCAAGGAAGCGCAAGAGATAGTTATCGTCTCAGATCAGCCCCAAGAAGCATTTGGAGAGCTGCCTGAGCGGGTGAGGGTAGCAACGCTTGATATAGAGGCACCTAATGTAAATCACGCCTATGCTCAAATTTATAAAAGCAGACTGCTCAAAATCATGGCACCGTTGGAAGCTAAAACTGGTGGCGTTTTGATGATCGATTCAGATTTGAACCTCCTCAAATCGCCAAAATTTATGCTCAGTGAAGGCGCATTATACTCATGCTTCCGTAACGGAAGGATGGGGGCGAAATTTGAAAAACGGGGTTACGCAGAAGTACCTGCCTACTATCAATCATCAATCAGACCGCACCTTGAAAAGCATGTAAATAGCGCCTTCCTGGCAGGCACTTACTTTACGTTTCAGCGGCTTTGCCCGCTATGGCGTGATTTATTTATTGATACCTGGGAGATGATCCCGGACAACCAGCCTCCTACTGACCAACCGCCACTGGCGGTGGCACTTGATACCCTTGACCTGATTACGGTTAACCTGGGGGACTTTACTAACTGGCCGGTATCCAAAGAGATAGGGGGGAAAGCTTCAGTCATTCCGACGGAGGTGATAGGGGCGCACGGAGGTTTTCCATTGGATGAATGGGACAAGTACCTTAAAAACCCTAAATCGGAGTTGACCTTTCGTGACCAAGAATACACACGGAAGGTGCGTTACTTGTCAGAAGAAGAAAAAAACAAAGCTAATTAGTTAGTCGAGTGGAAATATCAGTAATTAGTATTAATAAGGCCGCGCATGCGGCCTTATTAATTACTGGAAAGTACTTTATTGTTTTATTTAGTAACCGTTATTTTTTTGCGTGGCGACTTATGCAACAAATAGATGAAGGCGAGAACCCATATCACCCCAATAACAACTACTAATTTCCACGATACTAATATTGCCACGGCAACTAAAATTAAAATAACAAAAGAATAGGATAATATAACATCATAAATAGACACGCTACCTCCTTAAAATCGTCTCACTGCGTTTTAGATGGCAGCTCTTGTACATTGGTTGTTGTTAAAAAAATACGGTCTCCTATACTATAGGTTTCCATAATAACTGAATCAGCAGAAAGATTGAAACGAGAGGTGTTGTCTGATTTGAAGGGAGGTTGCTGTAGTTGCATTCTATAACGAACATTTAGCTTTCCCTCACCGACAATATGAGCATTGACGTGTGATTGGAGAGTTAACGTTTCATTATCACTAACAGGGAGTGTCATAGATAATGGAGCATATGAACCCTGCAATGTTCCCAAAGTATAATTCACAAGCTCTTTGCTTTTACCATGCCGACTTAAGACAAGAGAGAGGATAACATCATTTAGAGCAGCTTTATTCCCTTTTAAAATAAAGGGGCCATCTCCAAGAGGAGGGGTAAAAGGCTCCTGTAATTTATAACCTAGTTTATCCAAATCTGAAAGTATACCGGATAATGAATTAACACCGTCTTGCTTGTTACTAAGTTTAATCTCGAATGCATTAACAGTAAGCATGATGGGTTTTGAATCAGGAATTTCTTTAATAGTCGTGAGAAGGGGGGGATGAGGCTGATTATCCAGTGATGAAGCTATGGAGTTAAAAGAAGCAAGAATCATAAATGACCCAATCAAAACGGAATGTAATTTCATCGTTAATCCCATGTTTTATTAGCAAGTAAAAGTATTATCAGTTCTAACTGATGAAAACTTTAGTATGCATATCATGCAGTCAATAAATCATTTATCAATGCTTTCATCAAAAATTTCAAACCAAAAGATTACTGGCTTTTGAACTACTTCAACCAAACCGAATCTCTCAGCAGTACGGAAATTAACACTATAGGCACGAGCGCGCTCTGCCTGTTTGGATATCTCATTACGCATGTCTTCAATGGTCCACGTCGCTTTAAAGAGGTTACATGGAGCACAGGCAGGAAAAAGATTCTCAATTGCATGCAATTCAGGATGTAGAACTTTGCCGTTGCTCCGGGCTACGGAATATCCCTTACCAGGTGCGCGAACCACATCAAAATCACGACGAACAGGTTCAACGTGATCAGCATGCCACCCTTTTTCAGGCAACTGACATCCACAATATGCACAACGGCCACCAAACTTGCTGCGGAGGGCGATTCTTTGTGCTTTTGTAATATTCTTCTTGGGTTTTGAATATTTACTGCTTCCGGTATCAAAAATAAGGTTAGGTTCAACGATTAATGGGATTTCAATTAACTTACCATCTTTGTCTATCACTTCCATCAATAATGATCTCTTTTGAGTAGATGGCTACGCAATACATATATTTAACTCACTCATAATATATTAAATTTAAATATCACTCCAGTCCCGAAAGGAGTATTTAAAACTATTTAATGATGGTTAGTATTGTGTTTATATTCAAAAAATAACATAAATAATTTTTTTACAAAAAAAGCCGCTTTAAGCGGCCTTGTTTTGATATTAAGAACCTCAATCTAAGGAATCGGCTAGTTCATTAAGTTTAGCAGCCATTAACCTCAGAAAATCCGGGTCTAGCGGTAGTTCCATGGTCGTGTGACTCTCTCCAGCTTTCTCTCCAGCATAATTGACAAAAATCCTATTATGAGTCCAGGTAAGATATAATGCCTTAGAGTCCATATCAAACGGCTTACCTTTACGATCTAAGGGCGAAACTTTATAGCTTTCATTAGGGAAGGGGATGTAACAAGAAGGGGAAGGTAGTTTTGGCATTTATTTAAACCTTTCTTTTAACGGGAGTATTACGCATTACTTTGCTCAGAGATTTTGCAAATTCATCGGAATCAGTGGGCTTATAAGCCCGTGCATTTGACACCGTCATTTCATTCGGCTTTTCGATGATAAAACCAGGGCCACCGTGAGCACGAACTATTTTTTTAAGCGCCGCATCCGGCGTAGAAGCGTGTATACCGATTATTGAAGAATTTCCAGCCTTGTAATTTTTCCATGCTCTAACGATATCTGATTTTCCTATTTCGACGTTTTCACCAGAGTCAGCATTATCATAAACCGTAATATCATAACTTTTATCAAGCGCTGCGGTCAATTCATTGATAAATGTACTCTTGCCAGTATTGGTGTTCCCGTAAACAGTAAGTACAAATGGGAGACCGGGATAGAGGCTCTCAATAACATCCTCAATGGCTGGTTTATCAAGGCTGAGAGCAAGGGACGCATCACCAACCTCGAAATGAAGAAAAGCATTATATCGCGGCTGAAAATCAAAATGATGACTGATTGCTTCGGTGTCTATCCCCTTAAGGCCCGCTTCAATAATGAGTTTAAGCACATCACCTTCTTTGATCATCCGGTTCTTAGTGCGCGTTAATTCGAGGGTAATTTCTTCGATTTTCTTCCACTGTATAGCGTCGATATGCTTACTTGGCATAGGTTATCCTTAAATGTATTCGATGAAGTGCATCTTAATGATGACGAATCACTAATTTCTAATATCTTAGAAATTAGTTTAGGATGCAAGTGATTTCATGATTAAGTGGGAGCAAAGATTAATGGCTGGTTACTCATCGAGAGGGCTATTGCGGTAATAGGCCAAGAGAATTTAGTGCCAGAATTACTCAATGACTATTGAAAGGAAGCTCTGTGATCCCCATTTGTGTTGATAGCCCGTCCAAATTGCGGGTTTTCAAAAAAGGGATCATAAAATGACAGACATCAATACCCTGATAGCAGCGGTGACGCCGCACATTCCGTTTCGTAATGAAAATGCAGCACAACAATTCCTTTCTCAGTACTCAGAAGGTGATCAGGCCGCATTGATTAGCGCTCTCTATATTGGTCGTGATCATTTAGGTCAGAGCGCTATCCAGCCTGGCTATGTACCAGCATCAATGGCTTTTGACCGTTACTTCCACACAGGTGGTGTCGCTGGCCAACGCTGGCTTATCGCACCGAGTGATTTCGCACGTATCCTTTACGAGAAAAACAGCAATCTGAATGGGTATTTCAGTGCGTTCACCCTGTGCGCAAGTGCATCCGGGTATAGCCTGAGTAGCTTTTAAAGGCATGCACCACACCGCTCTAAAAAGGCCGCTTTCGCGGCCTTTTTAATTCTGATAAGGGGGAAGATGTTTTAGGTTGCGGCATAGTGTGGAGTACTCTACTGAAGAGGAGATATCTTCAATTACTTACTGATTTTTTTCAGAGAATCGAGAATGTGGCCAAAGTTCGTAAATCCACTAAGAGCTAATGCCTCGCTAACAACCTGGGCTTTAAGTTCGTCTTTCCTTAGCCAGATAACGGTGAGCTGATCGTCTTTGTCCTTTGCAATATGTAGATTTCGAGGTAACTCACTCTGACCAAAGGCGCACTGAAACGCAGCCATTGCCTCATAAAATTTTCCAAAGACTTCGCGTTTAGGCAAAAGGTACATCGACCATTGTTTTCTCAGCTGAAGAAGGCTGTCATTGTCTACAGAATACCTGGTCAACGTGCCAGTGATCGGTACGCTGCAACCAAGACGAACCGCCTGATGTCGGGCAGCGGCAAAATGATGTGAGCCGCCAGCGTTATGCCAGTGAACCCGTCGCTTCGCCCAGGCAAAATCGGAAAACCGCATATCATCAAGCCTGATCTCTCCATGAGCCATGTTCTTATGAAGATGTTCCAGTGTTATGGGTTCGACCAACTCCCGGCAACGTATCAACGGGAAGTCATCAATACTTGCAATGTCGTGTGTCATAGACTTAGAAGCAGATATCCCAGATACATCATCAATGTTGAGCGTGAAATTTTCGAAGGTTTGCTTTTTGATCAGCCTGTCCAGTTCTGGAATGCGTAAAAAGTCCATTTCCAGTCTGTTACGCTGACCATTAGGCCAGCGATAGTCAATTCCACTTTCAGAGCAGCCGGAGAAGCGTTGACGTTCACCTTTCCAATCTTCCCACCGGACCACCGAGCGAGTCCACATGGTGTCCTGTGCAGGCTTTAAAGGGATAGGGTGGAGAGAGCCGTCCTGGATGTAACGTAGAAGCGTTTGTGGGCGCATTAATTTGTGGCAAATGTCCTCATAAAAATACCGGGCAACTTTTTTCCAGATGGAGTGACGAGGCGTATAGAAATCGTCATCAATTTTGCTATCGCGGATTTTCATACATTTTTCACTATGTAGTTAAGACAATCGGCGCATGCCTGATAATTTTTATTTAAAGTGGTGCAAGGGGGAAACGTAGTGATATCACTACGACTTCACGCGTTTCGGCTTCGGCCCACAAGTAGCATTCAGAATGCGTATCATAATAGACAGACTTTCCTTCAATGGTTCCGATGGTGCTCAGATAAACGGCGGAGACGGCGATTCCAGGCATCTCGCAGCCTGCCCAAAAACAGCCTTGAGTAAGCACTTCCTCGCGACTCATTGCGAGGATCTCGACATCAGCCATGTCATCTGTACCAGGAAATCGAAAGCGGTCGGCTAAAGCTTCCTGACGGATTTCCAGCCAATCACTTTCTGACATTGCCATCAGGTGCATTCGCGCAATGTCTTTGAAAAGGTTTTCTCTTTTACTAAACCATTCAGGCTCATGAGAAGGAGAGTCATATTCTCCTAAAAAATCATTTTGCGTCAGATTCATACTGGATACCTAAAAAACCAAACACAAGCGTCATAAATCACCTGAGTTTTGGTCGTTTTTAAAATACGGCTGCTAAGAAGGCAAAAGCCGCGATAATTGAGATAGCAGTAACTAACCGCATGAAAACAGCTATGTTATTGATTTATTTAACATAATCTATGTTATGCGCATCGATTCATCAGTGTTAGCACCGGCAAGCATCCTAACCGCGCCAGGCTTCTGTGGTAAGTTGATACCTAAAGCTCGTAGTAGTAATCCGCGCCAGCCAGAACTGGCTTTTTTGTTTGCTGCATAAAGACTTTTTTGCTCATCTATGAGTTTTGACCATTCTGAGATTAGTGTTAGAGAATCAAGATCCGTAATATGTCTTACTTCGTTTTGAATGACTACGGTGTTGATTCCCCGGTTAATTAGCATAACTAAATTGTCTTCGTTTAAATCATTTTTACCAATAAATTCAGAAATTGATTGCAGCGCTATCTTGCAGGTTAAAAGAGTGAATTCATCATCCGAATCTAACATATGTTTATGCTCATCACGAAGACTTTCCATATCAGAAATATGGATTCGTAACCATTCAATTAGCGATTTAACATCTGGAACAAAAGAAAAATCTAATTTTATAGCGCTACTATTATGCGTTTTAGTGTCCATATTCCCCTCTAGCTTGATGCTAAGGTTTATTGCAGCCTTTTAAAGAATCATTTTTCAAAAAGTGATCATATGCATAACTCAAAGCTGCGCTATCACTGTCAAAATCATCACCCGTTATGGATTCCCATCCCTTTAACCACTTGTGCCTAATGCGCCACTTATCATCAACTGGCCAAATGACGTAGACCTGACAGCGGTCAACCATATCACTATCCATAAGCCGTTCACCCAGGGAAAGAGTGATGAATGTCGTAGCAGCCGATACAAACTTTTTCATGACGATTAGCTCACCACATCTAAAATAATAGGCTGGAATCACAATAAGCCACACGCGTGGCTGATGTAAAACAGTGTTTAGATAGCCTGCTAAAGTACTGAATAATTAGTGATTATTCAGTTTTTCACTCAGTGCGTCTGAAAGCTCCTTTTCGAGAGCTGAAACACAAATCCTTGCCATTTCGTAATTGTGTTCACCACCTCGTGTTGTTCTCCATACATCACACTCACGACGTGCTTTCTCAAGATCATACTCAATTTTTTCAATCGATCTCTTCATTTTGATACCACTCTGTAAGGGATTCCATCAAAGTTATTCTTCATATGCCATAAATTATACTAAAAAATATCATTTGGGAAATTGTATAAAACTAAAATCATGATAAAGTTAGAATATCATTTATCCATCAACTACAAGATAAGGCACGCTATGAAAAAGGCTTTGTTAATCTCTCTGATCGCTCTCAGTATTACTGCATGCACCCCACATAAAGACGAAAAATCGCTACCGTCGGATTCGGATAATCAAACCAGTAAACTTCAAGCGGCCTTGGATTTTAACCCTATCCAACCACAGGGCGCGGATAAAAAAGAATCAGTAGAGTTAGTGGGCTACAAAATCATTCAGTTTGAGACTCGACAACCGGTGTATTTAGATACTATCGCTCAAATGATGAAATCAAATAAAAATATCCCATCGCGTTTAATTAAAAATAGCGAAATCATTGCGTTTAAAAATGATTCAAACAACGAAAAGAAATTCCTGACTCAGCTCAATGAGGAAATAAGCAACATTACGCCTGTAACAGGTTTTATGTCCTCGTTTTTCGCTTCTTCAATTGGCGAGACTGTTCCCTACTCTAACATGCAAGAAGTTGCCTATCCTAAAATTACCACGCAAGAAAAAACTGCAAAATGGCATCGAGCAGGCGTTGATGGATCAGTGATTTCCACTGGCACTAATATGCTACTGAGTACAAGTAAAATTAACGGTGACTATAAATTAAGCCTGGAGATCATTTCAACAAGGCTTAACGGATTCGAGAATGAGAGTTTGGATGGTAAGGAAGTCAGAACTCCAAAGGTTCTGAAATCTAAGCTTAAGACTGAATTCACTACAAACTCAAATGAGTATTATCTTGCTTTAGTAAATGGAAGATATTATTTAATCAAACCTGACTTTAAACAATAAGTATCGCTTGATTTAATCATTAGTAAATGTACTAATAAATAATATATTCGTTGCAACATGATAACTACCCATATCCTGAGGTCTTAATGAGTGACAGCCTGAAGTCTTTGAACAACATCCGTACACTGCGAGCGCAAGCGCGTGAATTGCCACTAAGTATTCTTGACGAAATGCTTGAAAAGCTCACGATTGTCGTTGAAGAGCGCCGCAACGATGAAGCAGCAAATGCTGACGCCATTCGCGAACGCGCTGAAAAGATTGAAAAATACCGTGCTATGTTGATCGAGGACGGTATCGATCCAGACGAGCTTACGTCTGGACAGTCTATTGAAAAACCGCGCAAAACGCGCCCTGAACGCCCTGCAAAGTATAAGTATACTGATGAGAACGGTGACGAAAAAACCTGGACAGGACAGGGCCGTACACCACGTTTTATTAAAGAACAGATTGACGCTGGTAAATCACTTGACGATTTTCTGATCTAACTACTACCGGACAGAACCGCCATATGGCGGTTCTATTTTTATCTTTTAAACGCTGCCAGAGCCACGTTTCTCTTCTCCGTCACATAATCCCTGCCTCTTACTGAGCTAACAGCTTTAAGGCGCTCTATAGCCTCTACAGTATCCTTTCCATGCAGACTTGCTAAAGAGCCTTGATGGCCAACGTTAAGTAGAACACTGCATGCTCTCATGTGCTTTTGTTTTGTATACATAGAACTTATACCTTTTATTGAATTCAAATTATATCGAGCAAAGCAACAGAAAAGCATGCTTTCAGTCTTTCATGCTTATGATTTCATTTCTTTTATAAAACGAACCATAACGCTTCTGTCTTGATCTACTCGTAATTGGTCCATTTCGTTAAATTTTCGATGTGATTTTAAGAACGACTCCCATAACTCCATAACGACTTCAGCATTAGCAATTTTTCTTAATTTTAGTTTCTCATTCTCTGGTGAAGCCTCTGAGGCTAATCGTTCAATAATGCAAAGAAACTGTGCTGTTGAGCCTTCATAATTATTTGGATTACAAGAAGCTGGCTGAAATGAGGTCAAAGGTGATATTTTGCTATTCATAAATTATTTATTTTTAACTCTGCTATAGAAGTCACCTTCACTATCCAGTAAATGCTTCTCATGATTTAACCATGACAAAACCATCGTGAAACGGTCCGCTCTTGAAGTTTTAAGTGTGCCTAATGCCATTAAATACCCCTGAATATCGAGAGGTTCATAAGTAGAAAGCATTTTAATGAAGCTGCCGTTCCCTTCCATTCTAAATGAAAATAACTTCAGGTACAAAATACTAAAGGCTTCAAGAAATAAAGTAACAGATGAAATCTTATAAAATAAGGAAAAGACGGCACTATAGTTATTTATAAGATAAAAATAGGCGAACAAGCTTACAATCGTGGCAAACAACCAGTATGAAATCTTAGGTAACATCCCTGCCCTATATGAATCATTATAGATACAGGAAAAAATATATTCCTGTAAATATCTGATTCTTTCCTGACGTTCGTACGCTGTCACAGTGATATTCTCATGGTGAGGTGGTTATTTTACATATTTCCAGACTTCCCGAGGGACTTTATCATAGAACTTACCCATAACCATTTCGGCTCGGCGGTGATCTACAGCACTCAGAAAAGTGAGTAAATCCGCTCCCGTTAATTCATGCTCAAGTTTATCTACAAGCTTATTGAAACTCTCAGGTTTAATACAGCGCCTTAGCATCAAAACATAATCAAACTTAGTTTTTGCTTTAACTTCAGCATTTACTTCCATAATGCCCTCTTGGCAAAATAAATCAGAAAGGTATTAGAGATAATCAAACTAAAATCATTTAATAATTTTAGTTAATAATATAGAATAATAATCATATATTATCCTGAAGGTAAAGACGATGGGTTTTAAGAAAATATCCTTATTAACAGCCTTGCTGTTGTTAAATTCATGCTCAGCCAACTCAAATTCAGCAGGCAGTCAAATAACAAAAATAATCACCTGCGAAGATAAAGCAACTCCAGAAGAGTTTATTTCTCTTCTACATGAAAAAAAGGGCGGAAGTGTTTTATCAGGCCACCTTGGTAATGGCGAAGATGGTGAATACACTACTTCTTCGCCTGTTGAGATTTGGGGTTATTTAGTTAACAGCTTTTCTTATCATGTAGGCAGTAATCAGGATGGTGACTTTACTGAATTTCGTGCCATTATTCCGCGAACGTCCAACGTACAGTCTTTACAATCTATAGCAGAAACAGCAAGCATACCAAAAATAGCTGATAATTATTACTATAAAGCTGTGGGAGGGAGCGATCTTCTTTTACGTCAATATGGCGATGATGTAATTATCAGCTGTGCGATAGACGTAAGAACAACGAAAAAAAGTATAAATAGATTCATGCGCGAGCTTCAGGAACATCATAATGATCAATAGCTTTATTCTACCAGAATCCGCCACTCAAACACTTGAAGCTTTAAAATTGCGTTCAGAACTCGCATTTGAAGTCATATTCACACCTTTAGGGGAAAGGCTCAACATCCTTGGAAAATTAGGTGCTATTAATCAGCAAATATTGAAAAATCGTCAATGGGCTGAATGCATCCAGGCGCTTGCACATTCTGAAGATGCAGAAATTACTGCATTAAACGCCGAATGGCTCAAGGGAAAGCTTGCAGAGAGAATTACGACACTTAAAAATCACGCTTCAGACAGCGTGCCGCGTGGTTTTGTACTCAAACCCCACGATTATGTAAGAATTGAAGCCATGCAGCTTAACTCTTCATATTCACAGTGTGAGTTCTCTTCGCTCACCATAGACTTGCCGGATGAGATACACACATTAAGTGAGTTTTGTCTTTTGAATTATGAATCTGAGAGCGGGTTCAACCAGGTCTCGGATAGCGAGGGGGTAGAGTTTGTATTCTGCACAGTTTCAGCATCTGACTTCATCGTTTTTGTAAAAAACTCTCCGGTAATGTGGGGGAACAAAAAAATGCAGCAATTCATTGTTAGTGCAGAGAAAATTGGTGATCAGTTAGCATGTTTCGACATCAATTTCCCCATGAATGGCCATTAGCATGAGATTTTGTGTTTTAGTTAAGGCCGTAAAAAGTCATGAAGCCCTGCATGAGTCCATCGTTCTGATAGACAATGACATGGTTGATGGCCAGAGCTTACGTGAAATGGATATTCTGAAAGAGAGCATAGAAGATAATTTGAAGCTGCGATTCGGATCGGAAACCGTTATCTTGGTTGAGAAATTTTGCTGACAGGATTGCTATGAGCACGTATCCACTTTTAGATGAGATTTACGACAATCTCTCAAAACTGTATCCAGGCACGTTGAAAAATCTTCGTGAAAGCCGTATCGAGACCATTAACACTGAGCTGGTCATGCGCATGATGCGCGATGCGGGGGAAGGTTCCAACCCTCGTCCTTTGGTCAAAGACGCTCATATACTCAGCTGCTTGTCTAAATGGGCCAAAGATCGCATTAGCATCGAAGTCAAAGCTGATGCTGCGCACTCATTGCCCATCTATATACCAGTATCTGCGCTCTCTACCCCCAATTTTATCAACCTACCGGTCCGGGTAAAGCATGCACAAGCTAACCTGGAATTTATAACGACGTTACTCAAAGATGAAAACGACAATTTCTCTCTTGAGACCGTACAGTTTATGAATAAAAATCGGATAAAAATAATCCGGCTTCCACTAAATTATTTTTCTTATAAAGATTGCATTGAAGCCGCAGCCTCTGCTCAGGTAAATGCAATGTCAGGCACCGGTTATGCTCCCTATGATGATCTCTTTCGTGAAGTTAAATCAGATTATGAAGCAATAACGAACTTGTACCTTACTAGTGCGGTTTTTCTTAAGAATAAAGAATTAGAGTATATTAAGAACACAAAAGAGTTCACATTAAGCAATAAAGATATTGAAATCATTAACCTTATATAATAATATAAACACTTACTTCGCCAACACCATTATATCCATGTATTTCTTAGCCCACATTTGTGGGCTTTTTTTTTAAAAGTCATAACTCCTTCCTTCTTTATCACCCTCCTCCTTTTTTTCCTGTGCAATCAATTGAAGAAACTCCGATTCAACATCCGCAACATCATCAAAATACAAAGCCTCTTCACTGCGCACACAAATATCAACTCCCCCGGCCTTCAGGCTTTTGATGATATTTTCAGAAAATATTTTTGATCTTAGCTCATAAGAACATTTTGTTGCAGGGAAGCGAGCGTTTGGATTTAATCTCAGATATTGGTCATATAGCTTTTCTTTTATATAGTTTGATTGCAACGATACAGATTCACAACGTTGGTCGCATGATGAATTAACCAATATATAACCTGATTGGTAAAGCAGACCTTCAAAGTATACTAATAGTTTTTTATAAAGCTCTATTTTACCCTCGATTAATATTTTAACGGCGATGTCATGAACTAATCCTTCTCTTTCTTCATCAAAGAGCATATAGGCGAAATCCCATGAAAAGAACCGCCTTAACGGCGGCTCAGATTCAGAACATTAAGGAGTTGGTGTATAGTCACTATGGCTATTAAGGTCCAGAGAGTTACCTAATGGCTTTAGTAAATCTTCTTCATCAGGTTCAACAGGCGTATCTTCTACAGCCTGTGCCCTGCTTTCGCTTTCGAATACGGGAATAGCTCCATTAAGTTCGCTATCAACTTTATTGGGCACATTAATTACGGGTACTTCTTCATCATCATCAACTGAGGTATAACGGTCTGCTGAATCAGCTAAGGCAGTTGCGATGTCCTTAATTACAGGTGGCGTGGCATCTACCTTTTGCAGCAAATCAGCTTCTTTAGTCTTATAATGCTCATGCCACTTTTTAAGCAGCTCTTCTGGCAATGAATTAATTATCATATTTTGGTAGCTTTCCTGACTTACGATGGGTTCGCCGCGAGTCATAAAGACTTCTGCATATAATTCATCTAACTTTCGATTATGAAGTTTATGATCTGGATTGACGCGCATTAATTCAGCGAGTACTACAAAATGGGTTTTACTTTTTTGTACTCCTTCCAGGAAGGCTTTATAGCTCGCATTATCGTCACTGAAGAGATTCATCGCCTGATCGGTTTGCCATTTAATCTTCATTTGTGTCAGATAAGAAGTCCAGCATTGATGAGCTTGCCTTGCTGTTTCCCATCCTTGAACTACCTTGTCTACACGATAATCAACGTCTGACTCCCCAATCGTTTCAAGGATTTTGATATCTGCCCGGAATGCTTGCTCTTCCCGGACCAGGATTTGTTCATAGTAAACTGGCTCCAGACCTGCTTTAAGGCACTTATCAAAGCATACTGACATAAATCGATTCCATGCCTCTTCTTCGCTCAGTACCGGCTTTGCTGAAGCGTCAGCACGCCCTTGCTCAGGTTGTGTTGCCTCTGGCGTGAAGTTAGGTATGTCCAGCACTTTTGGAGTCTCAGCAGCTTGTGATGGCTGAATATCCTGAATGAGGCGGTTGTCTGCGATAACGTTGCCTTCAATGATGTTACGCAGCTCTGGATCGAAGGCAAAAAGATAATCAATAATCTTTTCTGCATCTCTGGCCGCTGCAAACATGACATGTTTACCGTTTTTTTCATCGCGCATCAGATTGAGGTAATGAGCAGTGTAAGCAGCACTGCTTTCGATGTTGGCATCTAAACCGAACATAGCGGTTAAGTAGCATGAGCCTATCTCAGCACGTAACTCTTCCATTGCATATTCAGGAGAGGTCATCGAACGCTCTTCGCCAGGCTTACGTCTGTCAAGTCGATCAGTATGGCCGGTCCAGTGACATAATTCATGCAGGAGTGTCGCATAGTATGCATCTGCGCTTTTAAACGCACCCATAGGAGGCATAACTAACTTATCAGACCCATGTGAGTAGAACGCTGCATCCTCCTTGATATCGCCGTTTACCAGCGATACAGTGCGATGATGAAGGTCTACACCGGTAGCCTTCACTAAACGTTCGATCATTTCATGAGGTTCAAATTCTGGTTTCTGATAATGTAACTCCGGCAAGCCTACAATGTCACCGCCGTTGAATTCAGCATAAAATCGGCAGAACATTATTTTCTGTTCTTCTTCCTGCTCTGCATCATCCAGGCTTTTTGATTCATCTTTATTTTTAGGATAGAAATTCCAGTATTCAACATGTTGAGCAGTTGAACCGGCATTTAATCGCAAGCCAGCTTTTTTGATTTGTTCAAAAGTCATCCAGCGCGGATCAATTGAGCCTTTAGCCGCTTGAGCAATAAGCAGGTTCAGAACATTGCCACCTCTGAATTTAGTGCCTGAATATGGATTGAATGGTCTGACCGCAACCTTTTCCCATCCTGCCCTCCAAGGCGGAGTTTCACCATTCTCTAATATTTCAATAATTCGATTGGTTAAATCCAGGCGTACATCTTTTGGTTTTCCACTGCCTTTTTTTTGGTATGCCATTTCCCTCTCCTGTTAATCGATTTATGGCCGTTTCAAAACGATCAGTTCCGTCCCATCGAATACAACGTCACAGTCGCTCCTGACGAAACCGCCATCCTCTTCTAATTCGGCGGGGAGCTGCTCTCCGGTTTTAATTATCATGATGTCCTCTTCAGAGAGGTTTAAATCATCAAAATCATTATTGGCGATCATTAACAATCTCCTGACATTTTTGGATTAAGTTCTCGCATAATTTTTAATACATTATTTTATTACGGAGATAATTCAGTTAATTTTTAGCCTTTGCCGGTACGCCACCAGAATTTTGGCTTATATCCGGCCAGGGCAATTTATTGGCTTATGCGATCAAAAATTAAAACTTATGCTTCCACTTTTTTTATCAAGCGTCAGACTTGCAGTAAATGGTTTGTCCTTTTTACTCATATAATTATGCTTGGCATCAAGAGCGCCGGTAGAAATGAGAGTCATAATTTCCGACTCAAGCATTTCTCGCCGCGCTATCATTCCGCTTAGCGAGAACTTGCATTTATTGCACTGATATTTAACAAAAGGTAAAGTTATTTTCATGATCTCGCCTTTGCAGTTTGGACATGCACAAAAGCTCTTACCTGATTGTGATTCACCATTTGACGCAGTAAAAGCAACGAGAGGTTTACCTGTAATCTCGATTGTGCGTTTCTTAATGATATTCACAGCATCTAATACTTGATCACCGATGCCACGCATAAATTCGCTTTTTTGAATATTTCCCTCTTCGATGAGAGCAAGCTTTTGTTCCCATTCACCGGTAAGCGATGGGCTTGTAAGCATTGTTATACCCATCTTTTTCAGAAATCCTATTAAATCAATAGCTTTTTGCGTTGGCACAAATTCTTGTTTTTTTCCTTCGCAGGTCATGTAGGGTTCTGAAGGCTTACCGTTACTCGTTTTACTACGCTGTAACTGCTCAATAATCCCTGCACGCGTAGCATCGGTTCCCAGACCGCAGCCTTTCATAGCCGCAGAGAGTTCTGCATCATCTAAGAGCTTTCCAGCAGTAACCATAGCTCCCAGCAAAGTATCCGGCGTATATCGCGAAGGCGGTGAAGTTTTAGAGGCTTTAAGATCCAGCGCTAGTGTTTGTGCGTTTTCGCCAGGGGCTAGTTTACAAAGCTGAGCTGAATTCTCAGTTTGGGGATAAAGCACCTTCCAGCCTGGGCTTACCATCACCTTTCCTGAGGTATAAAATAACTCACCCCCGACATGGGTATAGCGTTTGGTTTCAGAAAATTCAGCTGCCGGGTAGAAGACAGCAATGAAACGTCTGACAATTAAATCGTAAATAAGACGTTCATCAGCGGATAAAGCTTCTGTTGTGCATTTTGCTCCAGGCGCCGGGATAATGGCAAAGTGATCAGAAATTCTGGAATCATCAAAAACGTTCTTATCGCTACCGTTTACCCACGCATTATTGACCACCTGATGCGCAAAATCCGCATAGACTGAACCGGCAAAGGCGTTTTTCAGAGTATCAGTAACGGTGGCCACATCACCTTCAGGGAGTGCCTGTGAAGAGGTACGCGGATACGTTACTAACTTATGGGTTTCATAAAGCGCCTGTGTTATGTCCAATGTCTTTTGAGCACTGAATTTACCGCGCCGGTATGCAGCACGCTGCAAATCTGTCTGATTGAACAGTTTTGGAGCTTTCTCGCGTACAGGAGAGGTTGTCTCCTCAACCTTTGTAGGTGGCAAACTCTGACAGCGGCTTAAGATAGATTTGGCTTGTTCCAGTGAATAAAATCGGCTTTTTTCTTCCCCATCGGCACCTTGTTCATTAGATGTCCGCTGCCATTTACTGAGATATTCACCTGATTCAATCCCGAAACGTCCAATAATCTCCCAATAGTCTTTAGGGACAAAGTTACGGATCTCGTGTTCACGTTCAACTACAAGCGTCAGTACAGGGGTTTGGACACGACCACATGAACTTACACCCTGCATGCCCGTCTCGGCACGTCTGAGTGCAGATACAGCTCGCGTAGCGTTCAATCCAAGGCTGTAATCGGCCTCAGCACGACCGCGTGCGGCCTGGTCAAGCCTGTCATAATGATGGCCATCTCTCATATTACGGAAAGACTCACGTAGTCCATCATCCGTCATCGACTTGATCCACATTCGCTTAACTGGTTTCCTGGCTCCAGTTAACTCATAAAGCAACCGAAAGATAAGCTCGCCTTCACGGCCTGCATCGCAGGCGTTTACGACGGCGCTCACATCATTACGCTGAATAAGTTTCTTTAAAGCGGCGACCTGCTTAGCCCCCTCTTTTTTGGGCCGCAGGGAGAAACGGCTTGGTATCACAGGTAGGCTCGCCAGATCTGCAAAATGCAACGCCTCTAATTCTGGTGAGTACATTTCTGCTAAATGACCAAAAGCATAACTAATGACAACACTGTCATTTTCAAAACATTCAGTTTTCTTTTCGCATTTACCTAAAGCTAAGGCGATTTGTTTTGCTACGGATGGTTTTTCCGCAATAATAAGTAGCTTTGACATTGAGACCTCAATCAGATGACCATGTTTTCCTGAGTTGACCTCAGGTAATTCACAATAATCTGCTGGAGATCATTGAGCATTTGTTGTTGTGAACGACTGCTGTCAATAGCAGCATCAATTAGAGGGAGAGTTAATTCCTTTTCAGAATTTAGCCTTAGAAAATCAAGCGCACGGATAATAAAAAGGCAGTCAGAACTTTCACTATCCATTTCTTTTCTGCGTAAAACAGAAACCAAACGGGAATATGCGTCATCAAGATGATGATTCAAAACAAACTGCGAGATACTACCTAAGGCAAGCGGTTTGAATTTTTTATGTATCAGGAAGGGTGTAGAAAAACCCACAGCTGTACTGTCAATAGAGGTTAATCCATCAGGGCAGACTAACGAAATTTTCCTGCCTCCCATCAGATTATCAAGCTCAACGAAGGTGCCTGGTGTTAGCCTGTTAATTAAAAGAGTTTGAGAATTCATTATCGGTGTATTCCTGTGACTCATTACCATTCGGGCTAGTCAGACTTATCGAATTGGAAACATCAAGCCCACAAATTTCAATAAGTGCTCTAACCATCACATCTGGCGAATCATTATTAGCTTCAAGGTATTGCTCTATAATATTCGATATATTTTTATTATGAAATATATCTTTGTGATTAATTAACCACAAAGTCCCCTTTTCCGTAAAAGTGAAATCATTATTTATTAATTCACGGCTAATAAATTTCTCTATATGTTGAATCACAGTTGACGGACGGCCTAAATTGGTTTGCTGCATAAAGTGAAGAATGCTTTGCTGCATTGTCCAGCGCTGATATTTATTATCATCCATTTGATGCCATAGACAAATACCCTGGACAGATTTGGAGTGCCAATTTAAGCTTTTGAGTTTTTCAGGGAGATTGTCGAGAGATACCGCATTTGGAATGGTAAATTTGCAGGGTATGCCGCACTCAACTTGATTACGGGCAACGAGAATTTTTACCGCTGTTTCCAGATCGACTAATCCATCAACCTTACGATTCAAAGGTATGTCACTTTGGATAATTGAGGGGGCTTCATGGCCTTTGGACAAAACCTCTTTCCTGATACCCCTGACGATATCAGCTTTAAAAGTGGTCCCCTGCATACGTGCAATCAACTGCGTTCTGTTGAGCGTCTCAGGGCTTAGCGTCCTCTGTGAAGAGCGAGGATATGTCATCTCACCTTTTTCATAGAGTTTTTGCATGATAGCCGCTATTGAAGAGGGTGAGGCATCCGTCGCGAGGCTACAGTTAATAAGGATATCGCTATGATTCCAAGTACTCGCTAAAGGCTGAAGGAAACTTTGACCAGGAGATAACGTAGACGCTCTGCATAAATCATTTAATTCATCAAAGTCTATTGGTTCACCGGCAAAAACAGGTAACGCGCTCGTAAAGAGTGATTTACCGTCTAAAGAGGGAATGGACAGAGTGGCCATACCCACGACAGGACATTGCGAATCCAGTTCGATTAACAATGAGCCTTGTACACGGCCTATAGCCCCCTCTCTGGAAGATAAGGAGCCAATCAGACGGTCAACAATACGTCTTGCATCACCTTTATTCGCATCAGGATAATAGGGTTCTCTTTCGCTCAGTGTTCGGCGAACTTCATCAATAGTCATGGCGCGAAGCCTGACTCGGAATAATTTATTTATTTCGGACGCATTCAAAGCATTAGAAACCACATCGCGTGCGATCACATCGCCTTCATGATCGTCATCAGTTGCGAGATAGATTTCATCAGCAATCCCGGCAGCTAACCTTATTTTTTGAAGAACGTCCATCTTGTCTTTTTTAACGCAATATGCTGTTTCAGATAACTCGTCGTTTATCCAACCCTCACTGAGGGTTGGAGGATTACCACAGATATGCCCGCGTGTCGCAATTATTTCGCATCTCTGTTTATAAATCGTAAAAAGAATACGGTTAAGTATATGCTCTTTACCAGGAGCCTCAATAATAAACAACCGATTCGGCATCTTGAAATCCTTATTAAAATGATAGTTGATGATAAAAATTTAAAGCCTTACGTAATTCAATGAAGGCCATATCATCACCAACCTCCAGAATATAGTTGGCCTCTAATTCGACATCAGAGCTAAGCATTAATTTAGATTTCGAGTCTGTGTTATTTAGAATGAAAATTAAGTGAAATATGTTTTGGGAGTCATCAGGGTCTTCAGTTTGTATTGAAATCTCAAATTGGTCATCAAAATCGCTATAGGACAACCGTGCAGACACGTCATTTATTTCACCTGCTGACCATTCACTTCTTACCCCTCTCCCTTCTGGCAAAATCTCACCAAGGCTCTCATTAAAGAAGTTCTTTACAAGTTCAAAAGTTAAATCAGCCATTCGCCATACTCCCGCCAATCAGATATCAAATGAAATTATGCTTCGGGAAAAAGAAAGATACTCTTGTATCTTTTCAAACGTCATACCCTCCTCCCCGGCTTTATGTAGTGCATATATTACATCTTCAGGATAACACTGAGTAAATATTTTTTGTAGCATGCCCCCATCACACCGCTCTAACAATAATGATTTATTACTGTTTAAAAGGTAAGGATTCATGTCTTCATAAATGATAAAACCTCTTACAGCTGAGCGGTAAGAACCAACCAGATAAACAACATCGTTAATATCTTCAATAATGTAACGATAAGCTCGGACAACTAAACTTCCCAATCCGAGCCGGTCCAGGATAGGATGTGTTAATCCCACCCAGGACAAATGTGCGCAATCATAAGGCTTTCTGTCATCGCCTGGAATAAATGGGAAAGCTGAAAAACTGATTTTATATCCTTCTGATGACAAGGGATTATATATCATTAGCGCCCTTATTTTTTAAACTAACGGACGAAAGATTTAGGTCGTAATAGGAAGGCTCTTTCTTAAAATCAGCCAATTCTCTAGAGCACTTATCAATAAATCCTAGCCAGCGCGCCCCTCCACCGTTGGATAAATCATGCAAAAAAGATGAAACTTTATTGTTTAACACATGGACAGAACTAGTCATACTTTGATGAGAAAGATAGTTTATAACACCGCCTAAGCGGTAAATTATAGAAATAAAATAGAGGACATAGATATCCTCTGGAATTTTTTGTGTCTCATCGATAAGCAAAGCACACTCTATAAAATCCTTGAGATCAGACAATGCCTCATCAGCTTCAGCAATAAAATAGCATTGCTTCATACCAGAATAGGTAACAATATCCAAGCCTCTGTGCTCAGACTTTTCAATGTTGTATAAATCATCGACCTCCATCATCACCTGTTCTGGTGTAAAACCTTCTGACTCTGGTCGCGTACAGTAAAGCAACTCGATCATTTTTTTCTGGAAGCCGGAAAGTATTAATTTCCTTATAAAAAAATCATCCTGAGTCTGAAAATTCTTAAGTTCAGTAATGAAAACATCCTGGTAAGGATCAGTTTCAGATTGTTCGCACATTTGTCATCTCAGAAGGGGAAGCCTGATTAACATTCAAGGTAATGCTCTGATTGCTACTACTGTCAATGAGCAACTCTGGAAATCTGGCTTGTAAGTCAAAATTCTCATCAAGCATAAATCCAGCAAGCTGGAAGCAAACTTCTAATTTTTGGGCATGAGGTATTACATGCTCTTCGAAAATATAACTAACCATGGGCGCGACAATGGTAAACATCGCGGGATTCTCCGCTTCACGAGCGGTAAGTGGAAACGTAGAAAGATTTCCTTTCCCACGTTCAAAAGTAAAATTTAACTTAGTGTCTGGAATTTTATAGCGTTTCATGTATCCGTCTGCAATACATAAAATTGAGTCTGTCAAACACGCTGCAACTTGTTTATGGGTAATTTGCTCACCAGTTAAGAAAAAATCGAGACCTGAGTTTGAAGCCAAACCCTCAATCAATCTTTTATAATCATTACGGAAACTCATTCGACATCCTCATGAAATTCGTTGTAGTATACACCCATCAAGAACTCGATATGATCTGTCACCTGCTTTGATGCCTTCCTGTACTCTGAGCCTATATGCATGAAGGCCATGCCCTCTTGCTTATAACGCGATAGCAGTACACTCTTATCAATGCTACTCATCCTTTTTATTTTCATGACGTCCTCTTTAGCAACCCGCTTATAGACCTCACAAATCAAACCGGCATTATTTGAATAATATTCTGCCACCATCGCAAAACTAACTGGCACAGCAGTATTGAGTTGAGAAATCTCTTTAATTTGCAATTCAGTAACAAGCATAAGCTCATTCAGAAGGTAACGAATAACACTATTAAAGTCTGGCTGGAAATAATCGAATATGTTGCCTAACGCTGCAAACTTGATTACGGCGCTAGCAATGGATACTCTCCTTACGTTATCAGACGTTAGGAGAGGTGAGGCATTAACGAATTCCACCTCTCCATTGCTGGAAAAAGAAGAGAACTCTTTGTTTTGAGAAATCAGTATTGCTTTCAAAAAGTCATTTAGTTCACGCTCATCAAAATCTTTTGATGTTATGATTCCAGCGGCTTTGAGTCGATATTCATTTGTCATGAAATCTATGATGGCGTTATTCATCATTTGTATCACATATATGTGATCATCATGTAATGAGTCAATATTAAGAAAATCGTATGCCGCATTGAAGAGTACTGAAAATCGTTTGGTTAACTTATCCATTACAGAAATAAAGTTATTTTCATCAGAAACAGCACCGTGCATCTGAATTAATGCGACTATGCGAGACGCTATACGCAAACTGAAGCAACGCCTCATATTATCTTCCAGCGCCCTCACCTGACTCAACTCATCAAGCACATATACAGATTTTTCCTCGAATGAATAATCTGTATTAAATAACAGAACCGGATCAAATGAGTCCAATTAAGCCGCCTTTACTATCGCAATTAGATTAACAAAGTAATATCATAACATAATGAATTTTAAATCATCCATTCAATTGATGGAGCATTTTAGTGAAAGTAAAATTTGGGTATGAATCTTGGGCATTTCAAAAAGAACAGAAATATATACCTGTTCAATGGGATAGCAAAAAGGCAGTAAATCCTCACGTGGTATTAATAGGTATGTCCGGCGCAGGTAAAACTCATCAGCTGAGGTCAATGATATCTCAGATGTGTTCGACATACGATTACTCTGAGCAACAATTAAGGATTCATGTTTTTGATGTTCATGGCGACATTGAAATTGAAAGCGCAAGCTCAGTTTTCTTCTCTGAACAAACAAAATTTGGATTGAACCCGTTAGAAATTAATCCTGACCCCGATTTTGGCGGTGTGAGAAAGCGCATTCAAAGCTTTATGGCAACTATGGACAAAGTCATGCATTCCATGGGTAGCAAGCAGGAGTCAACAATGCGTAACCTTTTAATCGATTTATATAATCGCTGTGGGTTTGTGCAGGATGATCCTTCAACCTGGAAAGCTGAAACCGTCCCTCAATTACTGACCTCGCCTGAACAGGCAGAACGCCTCTATCTGGACGTTCCATATGAGGAAAAGGCTGATGCAAATAGCCTGGGTGCAGAGTGGGATGGACGTCCTGGTATCAAATCCTGGTGGATACCTTCAGCAAATTACAATGGAGGTATAACCCGTTGGCCACCGAAAACCCTGCAAAGAGCAAATCCCACAATTGCCGATTTAGTGCGCTTTACTCGGCATATTCTGCTGAAGTCGTTCCTGGGTACAAGTCAGGATGCTGTAACTAAGCTTGAAGCCGTAAACAAGATTGCTCGGACCATTACGAAGAGAGCTATCGATCTCCAAAAAACCGTAAATCTCGGTAGTTATGACGAAAAAATGCTTAACGATTTCGACAAGGCTAAGGATGAAGCACTGGATAGATATAAAAAATATTTAGAAAGCCTCAGCACTGGCGTAGAGCTTGAAGATGTGATCAAGTATTCGTCAACTGATGTGCTCAAGTCTGTGCTTGAAAGAATCCAAAACTTAGAAGCCATGGGGATTTTCAAGCCGGACATGCCTCCGTTTGATAAGAGTAGTCCTGTATGGCGTTACAATATTGTAGCGCTGGGCCTTGAAGAGCGCCGCTTGTTCGTGCTTTTCAAACTTGAAGAATTGTTTTTAAGGGCAATTCAGCGCGGTGAACAGAAAGATGTGTGCGAAGTCGTCGTTCTCGATGAAGCAAAAATTTATCTTGATGACGACCCCAACAACATCCTGAATAAGATTGCTAATGAAGGTCGTAAGTTCGGCCTGGCTCTCGTTGCAGCCAGTCAGACACCTGTTCACTTCACAGCTGACTTTATAGCGTCAACAGCCACTAAAGTAGTGCTGGGTGTTGATGAAAGTTACTGGAAGCAAAGTGCAAATCTTATGCGTATTGACGAGAAGCAGCTGAAGTGGATCACTCCAAAACGATGCATGATGGTTCAGATGAAAGCGGCTGGCGTAACTGCAACAAAATGGGAATATGTGGTTATGACAAAACCTACCTAACGCTTAAAAAACAACGCTCCTGGCTATCAGGAGCGTTGTTCATGCTTATCGTAATGGTTTAACTTAGTAATCGAGAATGATCTTCATACAGGCGCACTCACCCTGAATCTGACCAGGGGAGATTACAGGACAGTTTCTGTCTGTTCGCGGCGTATATCCCACATAGTCCTCAGATTTCCCCTTACTCATTGATGTATAGCGGCAGTAATACCCAGGCTTTCCTGATTTGGGTTTAGACCATATACCATTTTCGCACCATAATGGCCCTCCAGCCCCATCTCGGGCTTGAGCACCATTAGGCGAGCATCCATTGCCCTCCCCCGCGATCAAGCCAGTATAAAGGTATCCATTGGCCATTACGTTACCATTAGCAGTTACGCTACCATCGGCCTGGATATTGCTTCTGGAATACACTGAACCACCGACAACAGTGCCATTTGCGGTCACATTACCATTCGCTGACATACTGCCATTCGCGAACATGTTGCCACTTGCATCGATGTTACCGGTAGAGTTGACGTACCCGCCATACAACCCGCCTCCAGTTTGAACATTCTTGTTCCCATATACACTTATGGTTGAGGTGTTACCCATGTACCAGCCACCGCCATATTTTGAAAAATACACACCGCCATCACCAGTAGTCCTGAACCAGCCGCCGGTATAGGTCTCTCCGTTGGTATTGGTCGTGGTGCTGTTCATGGTTGTGGCATTTGCAGTGCTACTGTTTAGGGTTGTGGCGTTGGCTATATTACTGTTGAGTGTTGCAGTGTTAGCTGTGTTGACATTGTTTAAATCGTTGGAATTCATGTTTATTGCAGTATTCATCCTGTTGACCTCAGGATGTCCTGCGACAGCGGACCTGTACAGATAATCGTTATCTAACTGGCCATCCGTGAAAAACAAAGCAGCCGCGAGATGACCCGCATTATTGCCGATATTATAGTTTGAGAGTGATGTGCTCCAGCTTCCATAAACCCCTTTTACAGTCCCTGGTGCGGTTGAGGTTATATAGCCAGCAGAAGCACCGGCTTTGTTGGCTATCCTTACCAGGCTACCGTCGTTAATGGCTGCACCACCAGAGCTGACTAGGAGTGATTCAAGCTTCTTAGCAGAAGGTTCAATTGCATAAAGCTGATAGGTTTGACCTCGCGGACTAACGTTACCAAAAGAAGCTGGTAAATATTTTGATGTTTTCAGCATCTGGACAGTAATAATAGCAGGCGTTGTTGGGGTAGCGATAGCCAACACAGCATCATAATTATCACTGATATATTTCTGTGAGGCATTGACTAAAACGTTTTGATATTGTGCTGTGGCAGCATTTAAAGTGTCTTCAGCTTGCTGATTTTGATATTTCCAAAGCGCGGTTGTAGCTCCGGCGATAATAATCAACCCAAAGATAACCTCAATGAGAGTAGCACCCCTGTGAATTTTTTTTAATCTTATCATTACAAGACCGCCATATCGTTATTTAGTATTAAAGAACTAGCTCCATTGCTCATGATTGATTTGCCCGTGTATATCGTTTTCTAAAGAAGTAAACTGACCTTCTTTAATTTTCACTCGTGCAGAATCAGTCATTCTGAAACATATTGTCGCCAAGCTTTTATTAGTGATCATACCATTAGTTCTAACCACTGACAGAGTTTGAAAGATAACAAGATTCAACCCTTCAGCTAGCGAGCTTGTCATTTCAGCTCCTGCTAAAGCGCAATATTTTTCAATTGCTTCTCGGATGCTTCCTGCGTGAATTGTAGACACGATAAGATGACCATTGTTAGAGGCAACGGCTGTTTCTTTAGCCGTATTTGGCTCACGAATTTCACCAATAAAGATTAAGTCAGCACCAGTTCTTAGAGATCTAATAAGGGGTTCTTGGTATCCACCACTAAAACGGCTCGCCTGCGCCTGTATACACCTTCCCTTTCCATGAATGCCTGCAAGAAGGGTTTCGGTTGGATCTTCAATCGCAACACTCACGCCACCGAATGTGTTGAGTCGATGGCTAACAATGGATGCAGCAGTAGTAGTTTTACCTTGCCTCATCTTTCCCGCAATCAGGATAAGACCTTCCTGATCTTTTGCATTTAAGAGTTCGATGGTCGAATCTACTAAGTTTAATTGATTCAAATCGCGAACTTGAGCTTCAATCTTTCTTAAGAAAAAAACAGGCTTGTCATCAAAATCATGGATTACCGTTACGCGATAGCGCACATCATCGTAACTGAGTGAAAATTCAGGATTAGCTGTTTCATTACTTTTCTTAATACATGCACTTATGATGTTTTGAATATCTGAACCTAAACTTTCAGGAACAGAATATCGCCCTTCCCCATCATGATAATCAGAAAAGTTAGATGATAGATATAAATCAATGAACTCTAATTCACGCAAAGTGCTTGGCATGACGATTCTCATAAACAAAAGGAGGGCATTAAGCCCCCCTAAATAAATAATTTATTTTTAAATTGTGCTTTTCCAAACTAAAGTGTTTGAATCGGAGTTACACGCTGTAGAAGACTGAGCAGGCGTAATTTCTCCTGTTAATGCTGTTCCATTAATTGTTGTAGACGCAAAAGTACTGCTTTTTGACATCTGAACAGCGAGCTTATTGCAAGCCTGTTTTGGAACTGTAGCAGAGCTAATTGTGTAATAAGTACTGGCACCAGTGACGACAAAAGCGCCACCGTAGCTGTTTTTGATACCTGAACCTGTATCAGTCATGTCACCCGGAATTAGATTATTACTCTTGAGGTAGGTATATAAATCACCAGATGGATAGCCGCTTGAAGTCCAGAGGTTTCCAGCCACACCGTTGCTAATCATGGCAATATGCCCCTGTTCCGCATTAACGCCAGCACTTTCATTGGCTGACCCAACACGGCCCATAATCGCATACAGAAGACCACCCAAAACAACAATAGCTGCCAAAATCTCGACAAGTGTCATTCCAGAGTGAATTTTTTTATTTCGCAAACGCATTGAAGTATTCATAATCACCTGTTGTTAGTTTAAATAGCTCAGGCAATCTAATTTTTTAGATCCCCAAAATAGCTATTAATACGATTTTATTAAATATGAGAATATTATATTATCTTATTGGATTTTATAAAAGATAATTAATTATGGGTTAACAACCATATTCGCCATATCATTCATACCTAAAGTAACAAAAAGAATAGCACCACCAACCAATGCTACACCTACATTGAATATCACGGATGACATTGTATCTACTTTTGCTACGCTTTCCTCAAGCCACTCTCTTGCATAGTCATTTAAGACCAATTCAAGTTTACCACCATCTGAAATAGCCTTGATAAAATGAATTGCCTCTCTGTCGGGAAAGTCATAACCCGAGTTACCAAGTGCATCACCAAATTTTACGCCGCTATTGATACCAAATAGAGCTGCATGAACGCGTTCTTTATACCAGGGCGAAGCATTTTGCATGATTTCAGCAAGCGCGACGTGAAGCTTAACTCCAGAAGAAACCAATGCTGAGAGTGACAAAAGGAATGATGCGCCCATTACTGTACGATAAATCGAATAAGGAGGAATGCGATCAAGCCAAATTCTCAATGTACCAAAAGAGTATGGTAATGATGCAATAATTAAAAACACCAAAAAAGTTACGCCTATTATGAGGGAGACACCATGATTTGTAACAAACATAGATAGATCATAAAGAATTTTAGCATTCCCCTCCCACGTACTAGGATTACTCATTTTAGTGAAGGGAGGAATGAGTTTGTAGGCAATAAAATATAAAAGATAGCCTACTGAGATAATCAAGAAAATTGGATATGCTACGGACTTTATGATAGACCCTTTCATCTTTCCTTGTGTATTCAACACATCGATTAAATCATTTAGTTGAGCTATCAACCGGCTTCCTTTTTCACCTGCACGTAACATGCTGGCTTCATGGTGTGGAATCCAGCGCCCCAACGCTGTTCCCAAAGAGTCACCACTACCCACCGCTTGATAGCAATTAAGTAAAATAATTGCCACCGAATTACTTTTTTTCTTACCGTTATGGCTATAGATTTCATATAACCTAAAAAGTGCTTTCTGAAGCGGCACATCGTTTTTCAACATAACGGCAATAGATTTATAAATCCTTTTACGACGCTTGGCGTCAAAATTCAGTCTATGCCAGTGATGATTTACGACCTCGGCGAACGATAAAATGCTCATTCTAATTACTCCTCATCCAGTAAACATGCGTATCGTTCTGCAATATCAGGATCTACTTCGCCACTGTTAACTTTTTGGATGAGATGATAACTAAGTGGCTTTCCGTTTTCTCTATGAATCCAGTAATGCCGGGCTGCTGCATTGCCTTCCTTCTTGAAAGTGCTCAACAACTCGTAGCTTGGCATGACCATTTCCGCCACAACTGTTCTGCCCTCAATGCCAGTCTTGTTGCATTCAGCGCACCCCGGACCTAACAGATGTAGCTTTCCACTTAAATATTCGGTTTTCTGTTTGATGCGCTCCAGCAAGCCCTGCTCGATGGTATGCTCATTTTCTTTGGTCAATTTAACCCGGCAACTTTTACACGAAACAGGCACAAGGCACTGGTTTACCAAACCGGTAACAAGTTTCGGATTGGATAAAAGACTCATTTTTATGCCTTCATCTTCGAGGCGGTCCAGTATTGAAATTGCATCATTTGCATGGACGGTTGCGTATACCTGATGACCGGTCATGCCTGCACGGAAGACAGCGATTGCTGAAGCCCTGTCACGTGCTTCACCAACGACAACCACATCGGGATCAAGACGCAACGCACTTGAAATCGAACGCGCCCAGGAAGCGCTGACTTCCGTTTCGTCATCGAAATTTTCACACACAATAGGTGTATGATTAACCCCATCTATTGAGTTTTCTGGAGGGTTTTCAATAGTAAATATATGCTTTGTTCCCTTCGTAGAGGCAACTAATTCCCGCATAATACATTCAAGAGCCGTGGTTTTACCTGAACCCGTTTCCCCTGAGATAATTATGATGCCGCGCCTTTTTTTCTGCATTGTGCGCAACATTGAAATATGGTAATCAGCATAATTCAGCTTTTCCAAAGTAAGATTTGACTTAGAGTTATCCTTCATTAAACGGATAACCATCATCGATCCTATATCGGTTGGCGTTGTAGAGACGCGAGCGCCAATAAGACCTAATTCTTTTAAAATATCCTTACTAATACGACCGTCTTGCTTCTCACCTTCTTTATGGTGCGTTTCTGAAACATCCAGCATAGATGGATAGATAGTCGGGATAAGTTGCTTAACTCGGTCTGTACGATGAGTTAAGGGCTGTATAACAAGATTACCATTAACTCTAAACTTAATAATACTTTTACCGGCCCTGTCAATTAAGTGAATATCAGATGCATTTTGCTTTATCGCATCTTTAAAAATTGATAGCACAATCGATTGATTTTCCGTCGCATCATAGCTACTGTCCGACTCTCCAGAATAAGCTGCGCTCATTATCTCGTAAGTTGTAACGCTTATATCATATTCGATGTCTTCGCGTTCAAGGCTTGCCATGAATTCATTCACTACGATATCAGTTTGTTTACCGTCGCAAACGTAGAGAATATTGTTGTCTTCATCATACAAACAACTACCCCGTAAAGCTTCTTTCGAGGCCGGGATATACCATTGCGAATTTTCGCTTGGAACTTTAATTCTTGTGTTCGCAACCGGTACAAGCGGAACTAACTCAAGAGCCGACATTGATCACCTTCCCTTCACGTACTAACTGCACGCGATCAACGGTTACAGATTTAACCATAAACCCACCTGGTAAGGTGTCACCAGTTTTTGCTTCTACAGAAGAGCCGTCAGAGAGCTTAAACAAAGCTGTAAGCTTCGCGCCGCCGTATACTGCCGCCAGCCGGGGCGTTTTGATTTCAGGGCTGGCTGCACCCGTTGCGGCTGTATCCTGTGTCTTTGACATTGTGTTAGGCAAAGGATTATACATACCAGGCATAGTCGTCTGGCTCTGTGGCGATTGCGCATCATCAAAAATACCTGACTTGGCCCTGCCTAGCTGGAAGCGGGCCTTCTCAAGCTCAGTGAGAGCTTTTGTGTAGCTGATCTGGCTCTTGATGTCCGTTAATTCTAAAACGGACTGAGAGACTGCCCCTTTCTTATCCTGAGGCGTTTCTTCAGCTGCGGTAGCAGAGTTAATAGAAACACAGAAGACTGTAAGGGCTAAAATCTTCTTATTAAATTTTTGCATATAATTTGCCTATAGTCGTCCAGTTATAATTGCCATCATTAATGTTGATAATGATGGATTCAATCCTAACCACTGAGGTTTTAGTATCTTTGAAAACTAGCCCAGGATCATACTCCGTCTTGACTTCAAATGACGTCGTACTCCATGGCGCTAACTTAGCACTTTCATCTTGGGTAGTTTGCCCTGGTAATTTTGGTAACTTTTCAAACTCTGTGGCCTTAAGGCTATATTCAACCGCTGCTCGCTGAAATTGTGAAACAAAAGAACTCAGAAGGTCAGTCAAGCTTTGAGGCTCTTCATTACCAGCTGGTTTCATTGCATTAGGAATAACCACATATCCACGATTCCCATTCTCTTCGCCTGGAATGTTAGCTTCCACACTAAATAGTCGCCAGACATCTGAACGAAAATCATCAACAGTTGAATAATCTTCGCGGATGTAATCAAGCTTGATATTTTTTTCCTGACAATCAATTTTGATTAATTGCCATCCCCCGCCAATGTACGGCGGAATATCTTTTAATCTGTGCTGACACGTCTCAATAAATTCTTTGACGCTGGGCTTGCTGACCCACGGACGAACTAAATCATTTACTTTTACGTCTGCACCGGTTGCTTCCATAATTCTTTTTCGTTGAATTGCAATACGCTCTAACTCTTGCTGCTGTAGGCGCTGGGCTTCTAATTCCTGTAACTGTTTTTGATGCATATCATATGCAAAATACAAACAACCAATAATGACTGCACAGCCAATTATGCCTATTTCGCGCCGGGTCATCCCCCACGTGAGTTGCTTAAGCTTATAGTTTTTTTGGAGGTTTTGAGGTGAAAGCAAATCAACTAAATTTACTTCACTCCCCCCTCTTCCCCAATCAGCTGGAAAATAATATTTATGCAGTTTTTTTGTAGAGCTATACAGGTTATTTATTTTACCCTGGAGTCGTTCTATTTCCTTATACGTGCCTAATTTGTCGCTTTGCGGAACAACATTGCCATCCACTACCGCAAGGATGTAATAAAGTTTCTCCTTTGGCTCTTCATTTACATTGATTACTTCCAGAACAACCTGATCATTCTCTTCAGGCTCTTCAGAAAAAACCTTCACGTCAGCTACGGCTAATGATTGCTCAGCATTCTTACTGATCTTGCCTCGCTTTTCTTTTTTTCCGTTCTTACGAAGCATGGAGGGGTGGACCTCAAAAACACCTAACCACGCAGCGCCTTCGTTGTTCATTCCCTCATCAGGTTTTAACTCCTGCTCAAGCTTCTGTTGCAGCTGCGGATCGTTAAGATGCATCTGCTCAAGCACGCCCGCCAGTGTGGAAGCAAGGCTATACATATCCTTGTTGACGCCCTTATTCTTGCCAACATAACCAGCCTGAGCCTTCAGGAGACGCTCACGAATGGCAACAACATCCATACTGTTCTCACGGCCAAACCGCCTGGCTTCCGTCATTATGCCACGCGCATTGGTTATGGTGTTCCATACCAAGCCAGTAACGAACTCAGAACCATTAATGCGAAGCACATCTATTTTCTGAGTGATCTGTAGCTTTCCAGACGAGGCTTTAGCCCCGCCATTTGGTAACTTTTTACCCGCAATACGGATTCTGGATAGGCTGTCATTAAGACGTTTAAGCACCATAAAACGCCCTTAATTCAGGATAACTGGTGTGATAACCACAACAATCACATCGCGCTGTGATGAGCGATTGCGTGCGCCTCCAAGACCAAAGAAGGACGCATCCCCGATGCCTTGTTTATTTCCATTATCTGCGGCCTGTTCATAACCAGCCATTACGAGGGTTTGGCCACTGCGTAACTTGACTCGCTGACTGAAAATCCGGCTATCTACCTCAGGCATTTCAATCTGGTTGTCATCAGTGCCAACCTTACGGATCTGAAGGAGAGAACTCAGGTTTATTGTGTACTGAAGCAACAATTCCCTTGTCTCAGGCATGATGTAAGGCAACAGCGTCATGTTGAAGCCTGTTGTGACTGAACCAGGGGTTAAGCTTGTTTCGCTACCTACGTTTGCTGAGTTGGTTGTTGATCGTTCGGCCAGATAACTTGTTGTTCGCGCGACCTGGACAGGCGCTGGCTGAAGGTTCAACGTGGTAATCGATGGGCTTGTTACAACAGAAACCTTACCTTGTTCGGATAGCGCAGAGATGAGCGCAGAGGTGCCGGAAAATTTGTCACTTGGATCGATAATGTTGATAGACCCGGAGGTAACGTTAGAGGCTACATTACTGAAGGCATTGGTAATGTTGAACCCCCATTTTCCACTCATTGACTTATAAACCAGGTCCATGTTGACCCCTAGTTCATCTGTGTCTTTAAGCGTGACGGACAAGATTTTCACATTGAGCAAAACTTGCTGCGTGATTTTTTTGTTCTCGCTGTCAACGTAACGGCCAATGCGCTGAAGTGCAGCTGGAGTATCTGTTACCGTGACATTGCCTGTCGATGCTGAAAGCTGCAAACGACCAACACCCGGCGTTAAAAGGCTTCTCAGGTTCTTCTCGATGTCGCCCAAGAGATCGCTCTTGATTGATGATGACGTTGAAGAATTCGAGCCTGAATCCCCATTAACACCACTGCTGGAAGAACTGCTGCCTGACATGCCACCCGAAGTACCTGAAGAAGTGCTCGCACCGGCTCGAACAGTAGTAGCTGTCTCTGTGGCTGAAGGCATGGCCATGATCGGGAAGGTACGAGAGTCCACATATGATACGGTTAATCCACTGTCATCATCGAAATGATAATAGAGGCCAGCCAAAGAAGTCAGGCGATCCATGACACCTTTAACAGTACCCTGATAAGTGAACTTAAAATCCTGCCCTGTTGTTGGACGTGTACTATAAGCCGCCGATGTCAGACCGGCTGAAGCATTCGGAACCGGTGGCAGCGTTACATTGCCAGGGATTTCAGGGGGCGCTGGGATTTGTGTAAGAGGAGATCCGCCTACCGGCGCATTTAAGGTGGCCGCAGGCGATACTAACGCTACCGCGTCAGGTGTCAGTCTGATTGGCACCCCACAACTGGATGAGATGATTTCAACCGCATCAAAGAAGCTTACCGGCATTTTAGGTGCATAGGTACAGGGTCGATTTAACGCAGCCGGGATGTTCTGAACCGACTTTTGTTCAATAGGCTGCATATCAACCCAAGCGCCGCTATTGATGTTAAAACCAGAATCGCCCATTGAGCGCTGATTACGCATGTTTTTTAGCGTATCAGTTGCCTGATCACCAGTATTAGCAGCTTTGTTCATGGTGTCATTGATATTTTTATATGCACAACCAGAAAGCGAAGTGATAATAAGCGACAACAGACCGGCTTTTGACAGTAAATATTTTGCTTTCATAATTAACCTTTATTATCACCTTTAGTTGTCACAAACATGAGTTTCTGATCTGGATATGCATCTACTTTAAATGGGTATTGAGCGCGATCATAAAGCGCAAAAACTTTTTTCATTGCCTCAAGAAAACCTGCGTCAGTTTTATCCGTTGACGTCACTGAGAATGGAGTCACGATATTATAATCCTTCTCGCTTCTCCAAATTAATGTCCATCCCTGTTTTGCAGCCCATTCACTGACCATTGCTGAGAGCATTATTCCGCTTTTTGCGGTCCAGCTGGTTAATGTTACCGGCTTGTAAACAACGGCAGGAACTGTCTCAACGGCATTTTTAGTTGATGCGTTCGCGGTAGTACTAATCAGCGTCTTTTTAGAATCATCGCTGAATGGGGATTTTGTAAATGATTGAGGAGCAATGATATTATTGTATGCTGCTTTATAATTATCGTTTTTTTGCAGATTTCTTTGAGGATCGACATAAGGAGAAATGTTCTCTTTTTCCTCACTCACATAAACTTTCAAATCAGACCAAACAACAACAGCTTTGAGATTATTATTATCAAGCACTTTATCCAGTGCAATAAGCCAGCGCTCGCCTCCGTTCCATGTTACAGATTTTTTCGCATACTTCTTTTGGACTGAGGGGTAAAGTAAAATACTGTATTCAGAAGGAATGATTCTTTGCATTCCACCTTTAAGATTAGAACTTCGCCCTGACGAATTAATCATGCTAACAGTTGATGGAGGCTTACCAACAAAAGTGATGTGATTTAGGCTTTTAACTAATGACTGAACTTCCACATCTGACATTGTGGACAGAGATGCTTTATTATTAATTGAATTATTACCAGCTACCCCACTTGATTGCAGCATACGAGTTTGTGACGAGGGTGAAGCATATCCGCGTGGTTGAGTGTAATTAGGCTCATCAATAAATATATTCTTATCTGGCCGTGTATTTTGGAGTGCCTGAGTGCTTTGAACCACTGGCGGTTTTGCTCCTGTATACTCATAGCTAGGAATAACTTCAAACCCAGCATAAGCAGCTGTCATATTACCAAAAGCAATAGCGACCAGTACTGATGCTGAAACAGAACGTTTCATGGCATTCTCCAGAAAACTACATAATTAAAATTGGGGGGTTAATTAAAAGCATTATCTGTTTTAAATAAATTAATTTCAACTTAAATTAAGATAATTTCCCTATCTTATTTAATTAATCGCCGTATATACAACATCTCCATTTTGAATCGCCGCTGGTAACGTGATATTGGTATTCTTAACGCCCCTTACATTCAGATATCCATTGTCGTTATGTCCAACATTGAGTGAATTACCCGTTACATCTCTCAAGCGCCCTTCCAATCCTCCTGGACAATTGCCAGAGCAATAAACGTAACCTTTACCGTTATTGAATTGATTTTTTATACGTATATCTCGCCCTGAGAACCACAATGGCAGACCTAATTCATTATCGCTGGCAGTACCATTTTTTGAAGGGTGTGAGCTACCATAGGCAGATACATATCCCCTAAGAGATGCCATCTGGTTAGCTAAAGAGTCGATCTGGTTTATTTTCACCGTTTCTTCTTGATTGGAAAATAAATTATTTAACCCTGAAAAAGAAAATGCCATGATTGCGAAAGCAATGGCTAAAATCACTTGACCTAAACCCATTTAAATTAGCCTTTAATATAGATTTGACATGAAATAAGCATTAATATAATAACAGCTATATATTTTATAAACTAATAATAAAATCGAGGTTAACCATGGCAGATTTGCCACCCTTATCAACAGCTCAAATTCAGCATATTCAAAATCTCGAATCGTGTATTCAACAAGCATCAGAGCGATACAGAGTCAACACTGAAATATTTCGCGCAATTGTTTTGACCGAGTACACCAAGCCAGGCCAAGTTGTAAAAAATAAAAACGGTTCTGTAGACATGAGTGTGGCTGGGATTAATTCAATCCACTTACCGGAACTTAAGCGGTTCAATATAGACAAATCAGTTTTAGTTAATAACACCTGTGTAAATCTAATGGTCGGAGCGTGGATTCTTGCTCAACGAATGGCTGAAGTAAACACTAACGATCCAAAACAGCTATGGCGTGCGATTGGAGCTTATAACTCTAAAACAGATAAGTTTAACCTCATATATCAAGGGTTGGTATGGAACAACATGCAAAGATTACGGATTTATTACCCTCAGATTAACTACACATTTAAGGATATGAAAATTGCCTCGAATTAGCCTTAGCTTATTCGTTCTTTCCTCAGCTATTTTCACATGCATTTTATTTTTTCAACTAGGAGGTAAAACCTTGCCCGCCGAAATGGCAACCTTATGCCTGTATCCGCCAGCAAGCCTTTTTGCAACGATGTTCGGAATTAATGTCCTGCCAAAAAAGTTGATATCTAATCACGAAAATTATTGCCGAATTTATCTTGGCCTTCAGGATAAAAGTAAAACAAATCAAATTAAGGTGCGCATTCAACCGTACCACACAATTGCACCATTAGCAGTTGGGTTATTTCTTTCTTTCATTATTCCAGTGACAATGCCGGAATTAACAGTTGAAAAAATTATCATTCAGATATTCTTCTTCCAGGCATTGTTTGTTTTGGCGTGTGTAGATTGCAAATATTTCATGCTTCCAGAAGAGTTAACTTTGCCACTTATCATTTTAGGTTTGGGCTTAGCCGTTTCAGGATTAGGCAACGTAAGCCTTGAAGAGGCCGTAATGGGCGCAATTTTTCCTGCATCAACTCTTGCAATGGCATTTACGGTTATGAAGTTAGTCACCAAAAGAGAGTTAATGGGTATAGGCGACTACTATATGATTTCGATCTTGGGATCGTGGTTTGGCATGAATAAATTACCCAGCATTTTTATAATGGCAACAGTGCTATCAATTTTTTATGCTGTTGTTCTCAAAACCAGAAAAATACCTTTAGGATTGCCGCTGGCACTTTCTGCTTACATGACCACTTTTTTCCCTGCCATCAATTTTTGAATAAAGGGCCAGACTGGCCCTTTCAATAAATCATTTATGGAGACGGGGAGTTCTCTGCATCCTGTGATTTGCCAGGCATCAGCTTAGAAATAACTTCCCGAATTTTTTCAATAATTTCCTTGATACGCATTTGAAACTCTTCGAGCTTCGAGAAGTGATCAGTACCCGGAGGAGCCTCGCCAACAGCTTCTTCCATTGCATCCTGCTGCTTTCCAAGCTCTTCATCCATCTCTTGTGCAGCCTCAGGATGAACGATCCTCTCCTGCTTATCTTTCAGTATTTCGTAGGTTTGCAGCCAATCATCCATGTTTGAATCAGCATCTTTGAGCACTTTAGATAATGATTCATCAGATTCTACAGCGCCTTGTATTGCATTTCGCAAGTACGCATAATCTGATTCTCGTTCAACTTTTTGCCGCATTTCAGTCACGCTGATCCCCTGCTCCTGCGCCAGAGTTTCAATTTGTTCTTTGATGGGCTTTATCTTCTCGTGAGTCCAGAACTTTTGCATATCACTTACATAGTCTTCACGACATTGATCTAAATGATTCATCATGAATTTTTCAGGAGAATGCGGTTTTCCCTTTCCAATATTCTCCAGCTGATAAACAGTCGCATCAGGAGTGATAATAGCCCCTTTGAATCCAGCTTTCTCCATCGCTGCGCTACCAAAAGATGCATCCTCAAACTGTGCATCTTCAAATGAGGGATTAGACGCTCGCCCTGAACGGGTCCGCAATCTCTCAGTAACGCTTTTCAGAAAAGATCCGGCTTTGTCTGCTAATACCCCCGTCAATGATGCCCCACCGCCAATAAGGGAGGCTGCGCCACCCACTAATGTTACTGCACCATTTCCAATCTCCGCCATATTTTGACGATATGCAGCGTGCTGGATAGTTTCCGGGCCATGTGACGAATGCGAATAGCCCGGTTGTTGGTAAGGCTGTTGATATGGTTGCGCTGTATCATAATCAGCACTACTACTACCATTGCCATTGCTACTGCCAAAGTGCGTAGCACCGCTACCAGGGGGGAATGACTGTCCGATATTTGAATTAACAACCTCAGGATCAGCAGCTTGTGCATTGATACGTTCCAAAGTTTCCGGCCTGATGTAAATATTTCGGTCCTGAAGCTTCAGCTCTTCAAAATGCTCATTCACTGAATCCCCACGTGCGAAGTCATATTCATCTTTATCTATTTCGCGCTTAATTGAATTATCAATCTGAACAGAGTCTCCCGACTCCATTGCTAAATTATGGACAGTATCTTTCAAAAACTCCTGAAGCCAATCAGGTGGTGAGTCTGTGCTGAAATTCCAATTTATCTGTCGGCCTGCTTCAACAGCCTCGTGAAAATTCTCCGATTCATACAAAATCCCTCTTTTAAATACTATGCCATAATGTTGAGCAGATTCGAGATCGTCAACGATTTCCCACTCAGAATCATCACTGGCTTTAGTAAGACCTGCCAGCGCATATTGTTCTTCATTGGATGCATCATAAATAGGAATGTTGTTTTCTTTTAAAATTTCTTCTTTATCAATTTTAGGAACTTCCATTTTTTTCACCTCCTCTAAATCATCTTTTGGAGGCAGAGGGCCAAATGCTGGGAGTTCACTATTTTCGTTAGCATCATCTTCATAATTCATAATTCACCCATTTATTGTTGTTCATTTGCAATGGGTAATTATAATATTACATTGCTTTTATTTAACAGCACTACTTACATTATTTTCACTAGGCAATTGGTTATTTTTAAAGTTATTTGCCTCAAGTTGTTTTAATTGCAAAGAAGTAAGCATTGCCATTAGAGCTTCTATTTTTTGTTTCTTTTTTAATATTTGATTGTCCATGTAGTTTTCCAATCCTTGAGCACGGACATAATCTAAAATAAGCGCTCTCTGACCAACCTTTGCCAACTCTGCATTCCATTTGCTATCCGTAAATCTGCGGTATGCTTCTGTCTGCATCATTTCTGAAGCTGACATAGAGCTGTAATCGCCAACAGGAGGCTCAGGAAGGGAACCATAACCGCCATTATCTTCTACATACTCAGCCGTGCTTTTACCTTCCTCTTGTGCCTTTAACGCATCAATGTTCCCGGATGCAACCTGTACGTCATCAGCGCTATTGGGGTCAGTTCCCCCTTCAGGCTGCTTGCCAAACAGGATCGCATACTGCGCCTTAGTATCAGAGCCAAGCACTTTAGCATCTTCAGGGTGGCCGTCACGAATGGGGAAGGTATCGCAGAAATGCGGCGAAGGGTCAGTTTTGTAACCTATTCCAGACTGGAATTTAACTGTATTAGAGAGCATGGACGGATCGAATGTCCCGCGAGCAGCTTCAGTGCTAAATGCCTTCGCTCTCACATCATTCTTATCTGATGAACCATAGGTTAAGTGCAAATGTTTAGCCATTGACGTTGAAGGCGTGTTGCCAGAAACCCCAACCTGATCCCCTACTTTGATGTTTTGACCCAAACGAACATTGATGGCTGATAGATGGTAAAAAGCGACAATATCTTTATTACTAAGCTGCATGAGAACGGCGTTACCCGCGCTTCCTCTGGCCCCAGCATAAACTATAGTGGCGTCACCAGGTGCCATAACGGGCTTTGAAATACCACTGGTCGAAAAGTCCAGGCCATCATGCATGTGTGCATTTTGGTTTGCTGAGCCAAAGTTACCCGCACCTCCACCTCGGAATTTCCCAAAACGCCCTGATACAACTTCCGCGTCAGTTGGTGGTTTTAGACAAGTTTCTGCATAGGCATTAAACGAGGCCATCAGGCAAGCAATGAATGGTAATGACCAGGCCTTCATTGAATTGCCGCTTTTGTTGAAGTATTAGCGGCACGCTGCGTTCCTACAGCTGCTTCTTGAGAAAGATTTTGTGCCTGCATTGCAGTCATGCCTGCTAAAAGTGACTCCATCGTTTCATACTGCTTATAAAGGCGAGCCTTTTGAGCTAAATCCAGTGCCTTAACCTTAAGGATCTCAATCATTACTCCTCGCTCATTCTGAGATACTAACGCGCGGGACCATGCAGTATATGCATCACTGTTACCACTATAACGCTTCACCTCGTTTTCCATGAGTTGAGACATTGGCAGTTCTTTACCCGTTTCAGTCCCTTCAATACCTGATGTATCCAGTTGTATATTCTTCAAAGCGGCGAGTGCTGGGGAAATCATTGCATCTCTGCGATTTTTGTTAAGCATATATGATTGTGCAGATACAGATTTTGCAGACGAAGAAGGAATAGGTTGATCGGGCATACCTGCGAGGTTATTTATGTACGCATTTTTTGCGTCATACTCAGCACTCCCTTCCATGACCGGATTAAATAACGTTGCCAGGGAAGTATCCGCTCCAGGCAAATCCCCTTCTGCTTGGCACATGCCCGATGCTACTTCATCCGGTGTACAGTATTTTTTGTGCCGCTCAACAAAAGAATTACGGGCCTCAATCAGGCTCGCATATTTTCCCGGACCGGAATCTATTTCTGTACGTACCCGTTTATTCAGTTCCGAGGAAATATCGGCGTTACGCGAGGCAATTAAGTTTCGCTGAGCCATAATAAGACAAGGGTTATATCCCTGCCCAAATTCTCCGCCAAAATCAAAGCGCGCTTTTTTTACGCGTTCGGTTTGAGAAATTGTCTTCATACCCTCTGCAAGCATCTTGTTTGCATTTACTGATGCCTGAGCCATTTGGTTTGCACCAATAGCCTTCTGTTTTGTAAGGACGGCGAGTGCTGAGGATAATCTTTGGCTTTGGGTCAAAAGCACACCTGAAAGTGAAGCATCCATGGCTGTGATGGCACTTTGAATTTGCGCAGTTGCAGCTGTAATTACCGGTTGAACCATTTGTTCTTGATACTGCGGAGGACAAAAGGCATAAGCCAGGCATGATGCCAGACTCAACATCGTGCCTGTAGCGAGTACCGCTTTTTTACTGGCTCGTTTGCTCATTTACTTTACCTGCTGTGTAGCCGAAGCATTCATCATTCTCATAGCCTCACTATCAAGCCTTGCCTTATCAGGCTCAGAAAGCATCAGCTGCTGAGCAGCGAGATTTGCTATAATTCTCTGATTTTGTTCATATTGCTTTTGATTTATCCAGACACCTAAACCTTCGATCTTTGCAGCTTCTACCAGTAAGCCGCGTGGCTGCTGACGGGTAAGCGTTGCAGCCCACTGCTCTGCCTCCTTACCTCCAAAATATTGATTTGCGCGTAGCTGCAACATTTGGTTTGGCGATTTATTATCGAAATCAGGAGAGCTGGTATTCGCTTCTGCGATCATGTTGAGCGAGTAAGCAGGGATTGAAAGAAACGCATCCTTTCTGGCCTTTGCCAGCATATAGCTTTGACCGGCTTCAGACTTGCCCGCTTTTTCATTTATTTTTTCATCGGGCATTCCCAGCACATTTTCAATATATGCTGTTCGAGCCTGGTCAATCAGTGAGTTAGGGGAAGCGGGTTGAAAAAGCGTAGCGGCATTTGTGTCTCCACCTGGAAGAGTAGATGTTGTGCATAATCCTGCTTTTTCTTCACCTGCGGTGCAGAATTTATCCCGATGGGTTTGTAAGCGATTTTGCATCACGCTACTTGTGGAGTCTGCAAACCTGCCATTACCTACAGAGAGGTTATTCATCCGCTTTTTGACGGAAGCAGGCATATTGTCCCAGGCGTGATCCAATGATTTATTTTTGTACAGCACTATGCACGGTTGGTAGCCTTGCCCGGTGCTGCCATTGTAATCAAGCATCGCTTTTACAACCTGATCGTTACTATTCTGTGCTGAAGTGGCATTCAAAAGCTGCTCAGCTGCCTGGACCGTTGTATCAGAAACCTGACTTGCACCTAACGCTTCTTGTTTTGTTGTAACCGCCACAGCGGAAATAATCTGCTCAAAGGTCGTAGTGAGCTGCGTGCCGAAACTCGCTGTAAAGGACGCAATGCTTCCGTTTACTGTTGAGACCAATTGAGCAATTTGTTTGTTGGTCCACATCTCTGCTGGCCCGCCGCCATACATCGCGGCACCAACCATAGAAGTCATTAATATACCTACACCCGTACTAAATACTTTTTGAGAGTTAGTCAAAGAAGCCATTACTGAACCGCCTTAATTTCCGGTATGCGGCGCTCAGTAAGTTGTCCAACCAGACTATCTGCAACCATTGAATCAAATGCTGATGATCGCATTTGTGTGAGGGTTGCAGCCTGGCAAGCTATGCTCTGACAATCTTGAGAAACTGCGATACGATGATCTGTCAAATTAGCAATATATGCATAGCCAGCCAACTCTGCCTCTGGAGACAGAGTTGGCTGATTGAATGCTCCTGCATAATCTGTATCCCACCCCTGCATACCATTGGCTTTTAATGAGCAAGCCCCGGACTTCGCCTCGGAAGCACTACAATACGTATCACGATGCATATTAAGGCGCTCATTGTCAGCCGTGCTTTGCGCACCATATCTCTTAGTTACATAAGTCTGCATCAGTGCTGCACGATTGCTTTCGGCTAATTCATCAGCCTGTATGCTCAATGAGTTTTGCATGTGAGCCGCACAACCATTAGAAGATGCTTGCCCTGTAGAGGCATCGAAAGAAGAAAATGTGTCGATTAGCCGGTTCGACATTTGAACAGCGCCGCGTGAGGTTGATAGCATTTTTAAAGCATTTACTGCTGCTAATGATTGCTGATTAGCAGCCAGTGCGGCCTGTTTTGTTGCTACGTTTAAAGCACTCATGCCCTGCTGCATTGTACTGACTAGTTCTGTGACAGAAATCCAACTTGCTGCCTGAGAAAGGGAAGGAAAAATCCCCGCAGTGTAAATGAGTCCAATAAATAATTTATTTTTTGAAATCATTTAACCAATCCTCCTAAACTGCTTATATACGAGCTAGGCTCTGAGGAGCTTGTTGTATTTGTTGAACTCGTATTGCTGACAGAGGCATTGCTTACTGAAGAAGACGCAGGCGTTGTTACACTGGATTGCGTTGTATTGAAAGGATTAACATCAACAGAATAATTCGTTGAATTGCCAGTGTGGTATTGGCTTCCTAAATTTGGATCAATATTTGATAAACCGCCCCCAACTGCGCTATCAGCAAATGACGAGTAACCTTTAACTTGTTTTATGGCATCATTAATAGGGCTTGTCACCATTGAGGATACCTGCGACACAGCACTACAAACCTTTTTTTGAGCAAACTTCACAACCGCGTCTTGAGCAGATGAAACAATACTGCCTACAGAGGGAATTGCAAAAGATAAGTCAAAAATACTGCTGACCCCCGAAAAGCAGTTTGAATCTACATCGAATAAGGATTCAACCTGTGGTGTCGCAGCTGCCAATGCCGTGTGAGCGTTAATCGCGTCCTTGATCGCATAGCCGATTGTACCAGGCGTATCTCCAGCCGCGCATGCTGCCGCATCGGAGGATAGCGTAGAATCCATAGCTGAAGCTTGATTAGAGAGTAAAGAATCACTATTGCTTGCAGCCATTACTGGTGCAGCAAATATAAATGCCAAACTAAGGGCGTTTATTTTATTCAAAATAATCATTTCAAAGCCCACCCTTCATAATTCTAATAATAGATTCGTAGCGCGTTTTAGAATAAACTTTTTCTAAAAGCTTGGTTCGTTCGATAACCTGTAACCTTTGCAACAGAATGTCCCTGCCCGCAATATCGCCTTCACTTTCTGGTGTTCTTTGTGAAAGAGAGAGGAGTTTTTCTAACTCATTAGCGAAGGATGGATTTAATGAACAGAGATGTTCAATTAAATAAAAACAACGCGAGCTAGTGATATTAGCAAGGATAAATACCACTTTCTCCGGGAACAAATGAAAAACATTGCAGTATCGATTGAAAACTACTTCAATGTCAGCAATAGCAGCTTTGACGGCTTCGCTATCCTCTGAGAAATCGAAGGTCCAATGATCAACAGAATCTAACTTCTCGACGAACCGCCTCAGCGGCTGACTTACATTATCATCAATAAAATAATCACGCACATTGGCAAGTGAAAGGTCAAACTTATGACCTTGTTTTTCGCTATGATTGGATAATGACATTACAATGCCTAAATTTAAGGGCTGGATATATTTATTTTGATATATATCCAGCCCAATGGCAATTGTTTTAACCAGTCATTTTCATTTCATACCCACCATTATTTTTCTTATTTTCCCTCTCATTTTGATTTTGCATTTTTAATTCATTTAAAATATCTGGATTTGGATTCGGCACATAAAATTTGCCTAAATGATGCCCAATTTCGAGTCTGGATAGGAACTCACCAAGATTGTGGATATCAACCTCACATTTCATTGTTGTGCGGTTTCCAGATAATTGAACCCCCATGCTTCCAGGCTCAGTTTTCTCACCTAAATCAAAGATATGTCCATTAGAAATAAGTGCGTTGTTTGCAAATTTCGTCCCTTTAACCTGAACGATAGCAAAGTCATTTCTTCTGTGAACAGTGATTTTAATCCCTTCATCTTCTTCCATATCACGTTGATTAACGCTAAAAAGTTGGACTTTACTACTTAGGTTAGGTATTGAGGAATTTGCACGATATTCCAGGATGTATTTCATAGCATCCTTAGCATTAAAACCAACAGGCAGGCTTCTGATCTGATCTACACTCAGAGATGCTTTAACGTTAACTGCCCTTTTACGGTTTCCGGTTTCATCGGTATAAAGTATCGGATGTCCGACACTTTCTGTAGCTGCCATCTCACACGCACGATAAATATTCCCTTCCAAAAGATTACGTTGAATAGTTAACTCTCCGCGTGGTGCAATGTCGAAAGCCTGAATTGAATTTCTTACTTTCGCCCTCAACATTGGAAGATAATCATCAATGCTTTTGCCAGGCACAAGGTCAGGATATGAGTTTTTAAAGACGGCATCCATCCCACGTAAGGCAGCCAGCGATTTTTCGATCAGTTCATCTTTCCCAGGAATGGCAAGCTTGATGCGGTACTTTGATAAAGTAAACACATCTTTATTATCAGACGGAAATTGGATTTCAGCAATGACACCATACACGTTTTTCTCGGTATCTTTATCCATCATTTCCACCTGCCTGCCAATTTTTAAAGACGTAATTGTGTTCAATAAATAATCTGATTTGATGAGTGCGGTTTTAGCACCATCAATGCCCTTTTCTATTGAACGAATAGCCTCCAGTGATGGACTCTGCTTAATCAGGCTCCTGGGAAGATGGTTAACAACATAGCCGCGTTGCATTAATGCTAACGAGTTTTTGAAATCATTCAGCCGTTGATCCATATCGACAACACCATCTTCATTTTTATAGATGATGTTTATATTCCGTTCCATCAGTCTCTCAAGTTGGCTATATCTTATAGGTTCAATAAACTTTTTGTATTCAATGCGAACTAATTTTACCGGCTCATCAAAGGAACTATCTGTTTCATTGAGATTGCCCGATACCAGCTCCTCTGAACTGATTATTTTAGCCTTCCAATCATATGCATCAATCTTGAATGGGTTTTTACCTTGCTGTTCCATTTGCTCAATGGTTTCAACATAACGGTCACTGATATTAGTGAGGATGCTTTCCTGTTGTTTAACAGGAATCATCATTAAACGACCCATTAACTTATTGATATATGGATTTTCGCTCATATGAGATATCTCTTCGCCTTTAGCTGGCAACTTGATATCTAACGAGTCGGCAATATCTGGATTTTCATAAAGATATTGAAGTGCAACTTTGTCACCAACGCTATTCAGCAAGTCTTCATCACCTTCCAGATTTTCATTTTCACGATTACTGGTTGTATTTGCTGATAATTTCCTTAACTTGCTGTTATGCATCATTGTCTGTCGCGCTTCTGCTGGGAGGCCGCTTTCAATGTTGGTTATGACAGGAGAAACAACCTGGTCCTTCCGGTTTACGCGCCCCATCCATTGCAGAAACTCAGCGATGTTCGCTGCTTTCTGTAACACAATGAAGTTGCGCTGCCGGGCATCAGAATCCTTAAAACGGTTTGTTGCATGCAGGCTGATACCCGTTGATCCAGAGCGAGTGATGATGACTCCGTCGAAGGTTCCATTCTGGAATCCGGCCACCACGGAAACAGCATCAGCTTTTTTATGATAGCTCACGCCCCATGCATCACGGCCATCGATGGTTCGGGGTACTAAAGATACCGTTCTCCCGGATACTTCTGAGAACCTGTAACCATGCCTGGCCATGCTGTGACGGATTTCATCAATGGGCGTCAGGGAGAGGGAGAATGGGAAGTCCTGAATTTTTTCACGCAGGCTTTCCTGTTTATCGAAATATTCAGGATCGTCATCAGCACGCATAGTATCTACTTCACCATAGCGGCCTCTGACAGTTATCTTACCAATCCGGTCGAGCATAACCTCCAGTAAATCTTTGAACTGCGGTGGCGCTTCAAAGATAACCCCGCGCGTGACTTCGGATATTTTATCCTGCAACGCGCTTCGCCTTGCTTCGTCATCAGCTGATAAGTTTCCGGCATTTTCGATAGCTTGTAGCTCTTCTTCAAGAACATCTGCACCGGAACGGATTGAGATCAGCGTTCTTAATAAAGCCTCACCAGTATTTTCAACAGCGACAACAGGTTTCTGCCCGTTATTGATCGCCTCTAAGCAGGCTTGAATGGCCTCATCAGTTTTTACTGCCAACAAGAACTGCCTGGTAATATTATAAAGTCTTGAAGAGAAGTTCATGCTGCTAGCATTCATGCGATTTCCTTTGCGCACAGCCTCAGGAACATTACTCCATTCTTCTTCTTCAGTTTTATTAAAAAGATTGACTCGCTTTTCAACATCACCGGACAGGAAAGACATTTCCCCAAGGATTGATGCAACGTAGTCCATCATTTCCCTGTTGCGGTCCACGGTTCCCTTTTCAGGATGACGCGTATCGAACGTAAGCTTGGAAAAATCATGTTCACGACGGATAATAGCACCATCGAGCGACATGTTTGTTGAGATAGCCTCTTGTAAATCCTCCCCACCTACAGCTAATACTTCGGCCAGATTAACCGTATCGACTGATGGCGGAAAACATTTGCTATACAGGCGGAAATTTTTAACACCTTTTATTGGAGTTGCAGAGGCGTATATCACCCCGCCAGCATTACCAACACAGTCACTTATGATTTCAGATGTTTGAGACTCACCGGCTGCTACATGAGATTCATCAAGCAGCATCATAGAATTGTCATTAACAATGTTTAGCAAAAGAGCCGATTTTTTGTTTTTACTTCGAGCGCGTGCAAATTGCGAATATGTTGCCATTACGATATCAACGTCATCTGGCAACTGTTCAGCGGCCATGGCTTCTTTTCGCTCATTAGCCGGTGTCGCTTGATAGAGAATTTGGTCAGCAGTACCATATACTTTAATGTTCACATCATCATTAAAAATGAATGGCTTTTTGAATAAGTGCTGGCTATTGATATCAGTAATATCACGAAAGATATCTGTAAAAAGCTCAGGTTTTATACTCAGGAAAACTGGCAGTTTATTATTCAATCTGGCATAACGCAGCATACCTGCGACAAAGCGGCCTTTGCCAATACCGGTCTGATCTGCGTTGATCATACCCATGTCATCTTCAACGCGTGCAATCCCGAGTGCCAGGGCGTCTACCTGCTCCGCACTGAAATAAAGAGGCAGTTGTTCTTTTGTATAATGCAGACGATCAGCCACATAGCTATCTACATCCCCATAACGCTCAACAACGTTCTGTAGCGCCTTGTAGGCAGCTGCACTCATATTGATCGGTATCATGGTAGATGGTTCGCCAGAACGGCTTGCAGGCTGATAGGGAGCCTGAAACTCATTAATGTTTCTGATTACCTCTTTTTTCGGGGATGTTATGTTCTCAGCTGGGACCACTTCATCCACAACCTCTGTTACTTCGTTGCCTGGCTCAATGTTTACCGGGCTTTTTGGCGGTTGTACTGGCTCAGAGCCTGGTGCCAAGGCTGTCACTGGCAGTGGCTCGGGTTGAGCCTTAATGATGTCATCAAAAGATGTCGTGGCTTCAGAAACGATGCTTTTTCCGTATGAAGAAATAACAGATTCTGACCAATCCCACAGGTCTTTAAAGCTGTCTAATACAGGTAGTTTCTCTATCTGCGGTTTTTGGACGGGCCGAGGGTGCTTATCACCGATTACCAGAACGCGCACGTTATAGGCAGCTCCAGCGCGGGCATACAGTCTCCCGTCGATTTCAACAGCGCCTAAAATCTCGTAGCAGTCATTGAGGTATGTCAGTACGTTTTTCGCTGAGCCTTTAACTGTACCATCAGACATATTGCTATCCGCGCCAAGGATGACAACAGCACGTCCACTGTCTTTACGACTCGCCAATGCACGCAGTGCTATGTAATGATCGAGCCGACGTACTTTAGGAAGAAGGTCAAATGATAATGGTTGCGCCATCTGACCAAATGGAGGATTGGCTATAAGGTAGTCAGTTCCGGTTTCGTTGCCAAAAACTTTATTGAAGTTTAAGCGGGTAGCATCATCTTGAAGGATCGTAGCGTCTGGAAAGGCATGGCGCAGTGCCAAAACACGCTTTTCATCCAATTCAACTATCTGCTTTTGTAGCCCGGCTGGTAGACGCCCTAACAGTCCACCATTACCTCCTGTAGGTTCCAGGACCGTAGCGCCTTCAGGGATAGCATCATTACCAATTAAGAGCCGCTGGCATACAAGGCCGATAGGAATAGGTGTTGAGTATTGCTCCAGGGCGATACTTTCTCCGGTACGCATGCGTGCAGCTGGAAGCCCAAAGTAGATATTCTGAGCGAGAATATAAGCTTCCTGGTCATTCAAAGATGATGCGCGATCTGCATATATGCGGTATGACGAAGCTTCCACTCCTTCCTGTAGTCGGTGAAGTTGGACGGCGGTTGCTTCAGGAACGTCATAAATTATATTAGCAAATTTCTTGAAATCATTGAAATTTAAGCGTTTCCCGGTTGCAGCAAGACTTACAAAAGCATCGCAACAATCAGCTAAATCCTCAAGGCTATCGGCTCTAAGAAACACTGAAGGTTTCAAGCCAGCTGAATTATTCCTGGATTCGACGGTGACATTTGATGCCGAGTTACGATGAAAGCGGCCATAAGGTGAATCATAAACGCTGTCGCCGTTACTGTTAATGCCCAACAGTTCACTATCGAGCGCATAGCGATTGATATTAATCTCAAAGCGCTCGAATATTTTATCTTTAAATAACTGAGGCACTGCATCACGCTCAATGTTTTTAATGGGCAATTTATCCAGGCCAAGCGCAGATGCAAGAACGGAAGGACGAATAACCTGCTCCGCTTTTGCAAGATAATATATCCCGCCATCGAGCCTTAAATTATTGGGAATTGACTTGAAACCGGTACTGGTGAAACCAGAGAGATTTTGCTTTCTAATATAGTCATGAAGATCAACTAACATCAATCGGTCAACACCGTCGGAAAAGCGTTGCTCACCTAAATAAATACCTAAACTATCCAGATCGGGCCACTTTATTAATTCAGAATTAGCCGATGATTCATCGGTGTTTAAGCTTGCAGCCAGTGCTTCTTTCCTATTTTCAACGAAATCTAAAGCTCGATCTCCTATTGAGTTCATAAGCTCATATGGAAATTTATAAGCGCTCTTATCAAGAATTAAAGCATTAGCAGTACCTTGCCAATACTTAATCATCTTTTCGGCAAAGCGAGGGTGTTTTTCAAAGAATCTTGATGTGAAAGCGCTAATTTGAAGTGTATATAAATCTAAAGCTTCAGGGGTGATGTCTTGCTTAATATCTAAACCAGTTTCGTTTAGAAAACCCGAAAAGTATAAAGCAGCAGTAACATCTTCACCCAAAGAGTTTTCAAGTCTGGGGCTTAATGGGAGACGACGCTTGTAACCTTCCTCGACAGCAATTAGCAACATACGAGACAAGGAATCAGTGCCTTTTTCCAACGTTAATAATTGATGATTACCATCATTAATTTTAACTTCTACAGCCTCTGTTGAACTACCAAAGCGCCACAGGACGCGGCAACTGTTAGTCTCAGAATTGAATAAAACTAAGTTCGAATCCTTAGTGATTTCATCAGATAATGAATCAAGGGCTTTGTTGTTGGCGGCATAGATTTCAAGTTCGCGGGCCAGTGCATATGGGATCGGTTGTTTGCAGCATACTACCTGAGGATGCTTAAAATCGGTTGTCTCATGGAGTTCGATATTGTTTGCTGCGAGAGAATTATAAAAGCCGACCCAATACGGCCTACTTGACGAATATGCATAGTATCCAGTTTGGCTTATTCCTTTACTGGTAAATTTAACAAGGTCTCTTTTGAGATTAGAAGATAGATATGCGATCGCTTTATCGAGATCGTCTTTATTCATTGCCATCTTGGCATTTCCCTGATTATGGCTTAACAGAGAAAGGGAGGCTTATGCCCCCCTAACCGTTCACTGATATAAATCAATTATTTTAAACTACATCGAAAGCGCTTCACCTTCAGATGAGTTGTCGGCAGACTTATCTTTCTTTAACTCACGTTTTTTCTTCGGAGTCGGCATGGCCTCAGCATCTTGAACAGCAGCTAAACCGCTGGAAAGCTCGTTGTCGATTGCACGCGTTGCCAACACTTCGAGTGGAACGTCTTTTAGCAGTTTCTGTTCCGGCCACATTTCTGAAGGCGATGCAAACACAACCAAAGGCTCGCCATCAGGGTGGCGTACAAAAGCAACAACAGTTTCCGTGTAGCCTGAAGTGACACTTGTCTCGTTCGAACCTTCGCGAGAAGAAACTAGATCATAACTCTTCAGGTGTGGACGGCCTTTGTTAGAAAGATAGGTTTTGCGTGAATCTGGACCAAAGTCCAACTTTTCAAAAGAGATCACTTCGATCTTAAGGTGACCACCTTTTACACCATGGTAGAGGTTTGTATCCTTCACCTGATTATTGCCATTGAACTCAGGAACATCCAGCCCTTTAAGGCCAGCAACAATGGCACGGATGGTATCAGCCTGGCCGGTAGCATATTTTGATGAATGCTTAGCACCAGACATCAAATGACTGATCGTATCCGCAGCATCCATTGGGACAGAAATATCCTTACTACGACCTAAATCCTGATCGAATACAGATTTAGTTGTTGGTGCCGGATACAGGCGCGAAGTGTGATGCACTTTATCCTGATAAATGACACGGACTGCCATAAATGGGTCACGAGCGCGGCCCTCATTATCTTTGATTGCTAATGCATCATGCAGCAGCTGATCAATGTTTTCTGATGTGGCAACGTTGGCACCTTTCACCATTTCAACATATGCCTGAGAAGGGGCATTCTCCATTTCACGGAGTCGAATGTGAGCAATGCCTGAATATACTTCAGCAGTTGGGTCAGTAGACATAGTCTGCGCCCAATGCGCCCGATATTCGGTCACCCCTTCCGCTGTGTTGAGAAGAACTGCGTCATCAAATGAAAGCAGCTTAATATTTGCTTTTAATTTATCAGCAATGGTGTCACGCGTATTTTCACCAGACTTGTATTGCTTTTCAATTTTTTCTCGGTCCTGACGTGGCATATCTTTTGCACGTTCATCCACCGTATTCAGTCGGACTCGAATTTTCTCATTTGGATTATCAAACTTGTGCCCGATAGCATAATGAAAACCATCTGAAGGGGTCGCATATTCGTCAACGACAATTATTAATCGTTCACGTTTAGCTGGCTCAGTTTTCTGAGCAGTGGATTTTGAATTTAGAACATCTGGATTAAAGCTCATACTCGCCTCTATTGCATATATTAATGTATAAGAAATATATAAGAGGTAACTACGCCAATCAACATAAAGAATATAAATACATCTAAAGCACACAATAAATAATTTTTTTCTTTATATATTACTTATATTTAATATCGGCACTCTTACAAAAAACGAGCTTCAACAAAACGGTTTTTGTAATTTTTAAACAGGCAACTGCATGAATCGAAGGCATTTTAAATTTGAAATTTAGATTCCACCTTAAGAAAAACGCCTTAAAAAATCAATTTATAAAAAAAAGGACTCCGAAGAGTCCTATTTAGTAATTCGCCTCGAATCGAGATGTTTTTTTAGATCGTTTTCTTTCTTCTTATCACCGGCAATCTGATAGTAACTTAGTAACTTTTCAGCATCGCGGATTGGTAGCATCGCAGCGCTGTCATAATCCTGTAAGTCTTTCTGAAACTTCTCCAAAATGGTGATGCAAGCACGCGCCCACTCACCCTCTGCATGAGAATCTTTTATCACACGTGGACGTGATGGTAAACGAGGTCGAATAGGCTTTGAAGCCATAGTCTCAGAGTCTGACATGAATACAAAAACGATACTCTTAACAGAACGCCCCTCTTTCACCAGGCGATAGGTAACAGAGAGATCTGTTTGATTATTTATTTTTGTAATAGCAGGATCGAGAATGTCTCTTTTAAAAAACTTAAATTCTTTATACTTATCACCTAACCCTGTCCTGTATTTCAATGTTTCAATAGTGAACTCTTCGGTTTCAAATACACCATCAGCTCTTTTCGATTTTCGCAAGCCTTTGTACTTATGCAACCACTGAAAGAGCCTCATTGAGAAAGGAGTGTCTAACCTTGCTAATTGCACGAAATCAATTTTGGTGAAATTACTTGTCAGCTCATATAAAAAAGGACGTAACTCGGGAGAGAACCTTAATTTTATTGATGACACTTCCCCTTCTGCATCATAGGCAAGGCTGGTAAACCAAGATCGTTTAATCTTGTCTAACTTTCCTTTTTTTTCATTATGCTCAAAAGTTATAATTGGTTTAGAAAAAAGAGAGTTTGCTGCTTCCGAAAGCCGATCATGTAAAGAATGAGTACGAAGCCCGAAAGCTTCACGATATTCTTTTACAGGGATTACGATCTCAGGCATCAGACCGTCAACTAATTCTGCTTTAGGATTAATTTTTTCCAACGCCATATAAAGGAGCCGCATTTCCTCGACAGTGACTCTGTAGGCAGCGTCAATCAGGGTATTAGATTGGACAACCACACCCCCGTCAGGTCTGATCAAAGCATGCGTTGATAATGCTTTATTAAGAGGAAGGAGTTCTAGATGTGAATCCTCATCAATCTCATTATCCGGCAATTTATTAGTCATAGGCGTCACTAAAATAGTTTAACGTAAGTGAGGTTATCTTAAATCCTATAGGTGATGATTTCAAGCACAGACATCACCTTTTAGAAAAGTATTAGCCCTATCCCCTTTGAATTTAGTCAGCCCAAAAACTATCACCCTTAGCTACCGATTGAGATGGCCAAGAAGCCGGGAAGCCGGGAAGCCGGGAAGCCGGGAAGCCGGGAAGCCGGGAAGCCGGGAAGCCGGGAAGCCGGGAAGCCGGGAAGCCGGGAAGCCGGGAAGCCTAAAAATAATCACCTGACAAACACAAGCTGAGATTAATCCTAAATGATTTATTTGAACGTCTATCGGCCAACTTTAGCGACTTTTTGAGCTAGTTAGCCTAATTGTTATCACCTATTAGGCCATATGCGTGGTTCTAACCCTAAATTGCATCACCTCAAATCAGACAATCAGCGCCCAAGATCAAATCTTTACCATTTAGAGCGCTCTACCTTCTCAGCCGATACCCAAATGTTATCACCTAAAAAAATCAGAGAACGGATTATTTATCCTTATTTAACAATATCTTATTTTTATCGCTGATGTTAACAGCCCTGATTTATGTGAATAAAGGAGGTCGGGTAGCTGAGCAGTGACAAGCGTTAATTGAAGTACCAGTTCTTCGTGTATTGAAAAAAAGAGTTAAGCGGATGTTAATGAAAGGACCAATGATAAGTTATTGAAATAACTGTTATTTATTCCCTACTTGAGCTGACTAAGCACCCTAAATTACATCACCTTTTTAATCCAAAATTAAAGATGCCGTCCCATCAGGACAAACAAAGCGTACTCACGATTAGAAAAAACGGTCTATAAATCGATTAAATGAGCGGGATGGGTGACTGTACATGGCCTAAAAACACGTTTGAAGATAAGTTTCTTTGTCATCAATGATTTTCACCTGGTTGCACTACGCCCTAAAAAACATCACCAACGCGTAAACCCATAAAACCTGTATAGAGATTGGACAATCTGGCGAGAAAGCATTCTGATTTGACTCTTTTTGGCTCGATAACTCACTGACAAACTATGCAACTTTAAAATCAAATTAATGTCGGAAGCCCTATAAGCGATCACCTTTTTCAACCTAAAAATCATCACCTTTGTGCAAAAGGCAGCCCCTAAAAGTACTCACCTATCAAGCCCAATTTATATCACCTGTCAGCATTTCAGTAAGCCTAAGATCTATCACCATTCAAGCCCAAAGATCATCACCCTATAAACTCTTTAAGTAGCCTACATTCAGTCACCTATGAAGCCTATAGATCATCACCTTAAGAGCCTTTATCTCCTAAAATACATCACCTATTAACTGAACAAAGGCACCTAAATTACATCACCTTAGAAAAACTAACAGACCTAA
>Ga0308168_1000152_pt1 | contig 108797 bp, 113 predicted proteins | sample PhyCR2_FD_202133 | JGI IMG/M metagenome (GOLD analysis project Ga0308168, IMG submission 202133) | Phyllosphere microbial communities from UC Gill Tract Community Farm, Albany, California, United States - DLSLRC.R2 | ecosystem: Host-associated > Plants > Phyllosphere > Unclassified | place...
TACGGTAGCGAAGCCAGCCAGTGCCACTGCAATTGCGATAGCTGTCTTTTTCATTTTTGCGCCTCGTTATCATCCAAATAGGCAATGAGCTTTAAGTTAGCTCTTTGGTTTAATCCTTCGCCGGGTTATGAAGCTCGATTATGACTCTTCCAAAATATGGAGGTTATTGAGCACCCTGGCGAGCTAAAGTCTACAACGTACCAGCAAACTTACAAGTATGATGTGACGATGGTCAGCAAAAAAACAGGCTTTCATACACAATTTTTAACATTTCAGGGTGAATTCTTTGCTTCAAATGGGGTCTGAGAACGCAGCTAACCCATTGTCCCGCCGCGTCATAACATAATCAGGCGCTTATCTTGCCTCTGTGCCAGAAAAAGACAGAGAAAAATCTCATTTTTACTTAATGATACAAAGTTGACTGAATTCTTAGGCCATTTAATGGTCTGGTTGAAGGAAAAATACTGCTTTCGGTACGCATAATGAGTCCCAATGCCTGGCCCGAACTGGCTGCTTCCTGCAATCTCATTCGATCATTTTCTGAGATCTCCTCTTCCAGCCATCCCAAAACCACACTGTAATTACCCGTCTGCAACGCTTTGATCATCGCTTCTACCGTGGTAATCGCGCTGGAGTGCGATGAATGCATCACTTTATCCAATGGCAGGCCGACACGTTGCAACCAATTACGGCTCAGTTTTTGCTGTGGGGTAAGCCAAAGCTGCCAGCGAGACTGCGTTCCCAGTTGTTGCAGCAGGGGCAACAGCAGCAACTGAGTCATGTCAGGTTGATTCTCACTGTAGATCAGTTCGCTGATCAGGCCGTTAGCACAAGGGGACGCCACGGGGGCTGGCGTAGTAGCGTGCAGACTACGACGGACAGATTGAGATTTCAGAGAATGAGTACGCATAATGTCTTCGCTCACCAGTTGACTGTATGGATATACAGTATAGTCGCAGTGAGCAAAGATCAACCTTAATCTTGCGCTTTCCCCGATCCACATAATGAACGGTCCGCTTAGCTGTTACCGCCTCATCCCGGGGATTTACTCTGCGGATCGTTTAAAGGGCTGCCTGTTCAGTGCGTCAGATGATGTCTGCGGGCGAAGGATTCTTCCCGATGCTCATCAGGGTTTTCTGCCGTATCAACAATGCCTGAGTGGGTGTGGAAATTTCTTTGATGAATGAGACTGTTATCTGCCACTGTTGCTTCCTGGCCCTGCGCAACAGAGGTTATAGCGAGAAGCAGAAAAAATAGCGCGATGATTTTTTCGTTCACTTTCATTGTTTCTCTCAGGTCTGTCAGTGCTAAGTGAAGATGACTATGCCTTCAGGTTCGTCATGATTCGTCAGGGTAAATTAAAGTCGCTGGGAGAACTGTGTGGATTAACAACCGTTGTCACGTTTTCGTATCGTCTGTTCTCGATGTGCTGGTCGCCAAAGCCGGTTGATATATATCGACAGGGTTAAAGAAATAAAATTATGTGAACGGCTAACTTTTTTATTAACCCTATGCGCGCTGACACTGTTATGTGAAGGTCGTTAGCGAAAAAACTGTTCATGTGCAGATGCAAATTGGGTGTTTATTTCATTCTCTTCGAACAGGGTTTGTGGTTTTGTTTTTTAACCCATTGTTTAGTATGAATAAATAACTTTAATTTTCTGTTTATTTAGTTGGTGAACTTTGCCATTTTATAATATTTATTTTTGTTGGTTGATTGAATAAATAGAGTGGCTTTAGATGGGTGAATGCAATTGGCCAGCATAATAAATGGCGTGAGTTATATCAGCCTGATAAGTGATGTTTTTCGTAATGCCTCGCAAAATTACAATGTTAACAATGAAATATTAATATATTCATTGAACCTGTAATCAGGATTACCTATTTTTGCTATGTGGTTTTCGTTAGTGAAGTGAGTTAACTCTGAAATAATAGCAGGTGAGAATATGGATAATTCAAAGCGTAAAATTGCAGAAGCAAAAGAGCGACTGGCACCTCTGGGTGAGGTTCAGTCCAGGACGCAGTTTGGTGGCTATTGTCTGGCCGTTGAGAAAACGGTGTTTGCCGTAGTCGCTGAAGGCGAGATGTACCTGCGAGCCTGTGAACAGGTGCAGCCCTATATTATTGAACGCAAAATGCAGCCATTGAGCCTGAGTAAGCGGGGCGTGCCGGTAGAATTAAACTATTATCGTGTCGACGGGGCGCTGTGGTCTGACGATGAGCAACTGCTGGCGCTATCGCATCTTTGTCTGCAAGGGGCAAGACGACAACAGCAGGAACGTCAGCGTAACCGCCGTCTGAAAGATTTACCCAATCTTGGTATACGGATGGAGATGTTACTGCGGCAGGTCGGTATCACTACCGTTGATATGCTAATCCAGAAGGGGGCAAAACGCAGCTGGCTCCTGATACGTTCCTGTAATGAAAATCTGGGGTTACCCGTTTTATTTGCCTTACAGGGGGCAATTGATGGACGCCATCACGCTGCGCTGCCCCGGGAAGTCAAAGATGAGCTGCGCGCCTGGTTTCATTACAACGTGCAGCGAGAACAAAAAAGAAGGCATGAACAGAACTAGCCGCGCAGCAGGATTTGTTTTTTGAGGCGTGTTATCTCGGGTAAAAGAGCCACCAGTAATCCTACCTGCTGTAATACCAGTGGCTCTTTTGTGTTCGTATCAGCGCGGTAGTTCTGAATACGCAAGGCCAGGCTGTCCATCATACGCCGGGCTTTTTCCTCATCGACGATATCAACATGTAGCACATCATCAACATAACAGGCCGCATCATCCAGCAGTTGCAGCATGGCATCGCTGTCCAGTTTTTCCCGATGCGCGCCAAGCGCAGAAATATAACTCAGGAAGGAGTGGTTAAGGCATAAAAGCCGAAAGGCCGCTTCTCTCAGCGTCTGGTCGGACTTGTTTTCAACCGAGAGGTTTGAAACAACCGAAGCCAGCTCTGCGTCACCGTTGTGGGCATCCCGGCGGGCAATACGATAATCCAGGCGGTTATCTTTCCCCTGGTGATATTGCACCAGAATAGCATCCAGATAACGGCAGTTTGCATTCAGCGTACGTTCCGCAACGGCAGGTAGCCGGCGAAAGCGCCAGTCCGGCCAGATAAATGCCACCGCCAGCCAGGCAATGCCACAGCCGATAAGCGTATCAACAATACGCGGCAGGGCGACTTCAAAACCTTCCCCCAGAAGGTTGAAGCAGAGCAGCACCAGTAGCGTAATAAACATTGTGGCATGGGCGTACTGCACATTACGGAACGCAAAGAAAAGGACTCCCGTGACCACAATCAATATGAGCTGACCTTCAATGGAAGGCACCAGCCACAGTAGCGGCAGGCCGAGGACAATACCCGCCAACGTACCGATAATGCGCAAGGCCAGCCTGCGGCGGGTGGCGCTGTAGTTGGGCTGGCAGACAAACAAACTGGTGAGCAGGATCCAGTAACCATGCTGCAGGCCTGTCACTTGGATAAAAGCGTAACCGGTGCACAGCAGCAACGACATTCTGACCGCATGACGAAACAGCGCTGACTCCGGGCTGAGATGACGGCTGAGGCGCAGACGGACATCACTCCAGCCCGTCAGCCCCTCACTGGACAGCGTTTGATCGTGCTGCGAGCTTCTTTCCGCCAGTGCCTGCTCTGACTCGATCGTCGCCAGTTGGGCATCAATCGCCTTCAGGTTGTTGAGCAGGTATGTCATGGCGTTGATTTCCGCGCTGTCCGGCTGCTGGCTGCTGATACGCTGCAGCGCAGTGTGCAGATTAACAAAGACCCGTTCGAAACGTGCGTCATGCTGATAGGGTTCACGCAGCAGGATCGCGCGCGAAAGGCGATTGCAGGCCTGCGCCTGCAGCGAAAGCAGACGCTGGAAACGAAACAGGATATCGCTCTCTCCCCATGCTTTACGCAGGGCATGATACTGCACATGGGAGGAACTGGCCCGTTCATGAATATCCTGGGCAACAAAATAGTAGTGCAGCGTGCGTTGTGTTCCACGCTGGCCCCGGTCACCGCGCAGACGTGACTGGATGGATGCCTTAGCCTGATTAAGCAGGGCAACCAGCTGACTGTTTGCCATGGCCACATCCACCAGCGTCTGACGGTCGTCCCCTTCAATATCCGGGTCAAACAGGCTGGCCTTGGCTTCCAGATAGCGGGCAAGCGCGGCAAAGCAGCGTGAAATATTCTCCTGCAGCGGCCGGATAGGGAACAGCAGATGACCTGACAGGGTTAGCAGGTTATACCATACGGCTCCCAGCAGCAGCAGTGCAGGCTGAAGGTACCACTGCGGAAAAAGATTGATGCCCAGCATGGTATAAATCGCTATCAGCAAAGCGCCAAAGGCGATAGTGGCATAGCGCGGGCCAAGCGATCCCAGCAGAATAAAGCCCCAGCTGGAAACCGCCAGCCCGGCGACAAACAGCCAGGGATGCGGGAACAGCAGTTCAACAGAAACGGAGGCAATACAGAAACAGACCAGGGTGATGAGCAGGTTTCGCAGCCGCCCGCTCAGACGATCATCAAGGTCAGCCAGCGCTGCGGCGACCACACCCAGCGTCAGGGGGATGGTCCAGGTGATCTGATGCAACCACCAGGGCACGGCGGTCGTCCCGGCGAGCGCGAGCGTAATGCGAATATTATAGAGCCACGCGCTGTTAAAGGCGTGCCGGCGAAGACTGCCGATGAGGATTTTGCTCATAATGTCAGTTTAACGAAAACGTGCACGCGCATTGGCTTCGCGAGCTGCCTGCGCCACTTCCACGGAAACGACCCGGCGACCGACTGGCCATAACGCAATCGCGGCAATTTTGAAATTAGCGATCCCCACCGGAATGCCGATGATGGTCAGGCATTGAGTGATCCCGGCCATGATGTGCATGACGCAAAGCCACCAGCCGAACAGCACCAGCCAGAATATATTTAATAAGGTTCCACCCGAGTTTAACAGCGCACTTTTCCCGGCAGGGTTCAGCTCATCAACATGGACGGCCTCATTACCATAGGGAAACAGCGACAGTCGGGTGATTTCCCAGCACGATCGGGTCAGGGGCAGGGTGAAAATAAAAATAATGCTCAGCAGGGTGGCGACCAGCCAGGAAAAGGTGGTCAGAAAGCCACCCAGAACAAAATTAAGGACATTTAACACAGTGCGCATAAAAGCGTTTCCCCTCGGCAGATAACGGCAATTAACCGACAATTGGTTGATTGTAACGTGTTTTAGCACTGGAGCGGTACACGACAGCCAGTTAAACTGTCTGATGTTGAAAATAACCGCAGCCAGGGTCACGGTAATGGAACTGAAAGCAACATCCTTGGGTAAACATCTGGCCCAGCATCCTTACAACCGGGTGCGGTTGTTAACCGCAGGTGTCGAAGTCAGCGGCGAAAAGCATGAGTATCTGATCCCTTTCAACCAGTTGCTGGCAATCAGGTGCAAACGTGGGCTGGTCTGGGGTGAACTGGAATTCACGCTGCCGGATGAAAAAGTGGTACGCCTGCACGGCACCGAATGGAGTGAAACGCAGCGATTCTACCATTACCTCAACCAGGAATGGGCTCGCTGGAGTACGGAAATGAGCGACGTGTCTGCCAGCGTACTGGTGGCGCAGCAGCAGCAAATCCGTGAGGCAGAGCAGCAGGATAAGTGGCTGAAACGCAGCGATATCGCCGTATGGCAGCAGGCCATTCAAAAAGCTTTCGATGCCATTCCGCTCCCGGTTCAGCGGTTGAGTGAGTTCGAAAACTGCCGCGATCCCTATCTCTACTGTCAACAGTGGCTCAGCCACAGCGACGCCCGACGTGTTCAGCGTAATAATGAATGGACCCGCCGCATGCTGGAACAGCATGCTGATTTCTTTAACCAGGTTGAAACCTCGCCGTTGAATACCTCACAGGCGCGTGCCGTGGTCAACGGTGAGGATGCCGTGTTGCTTCTGGCGGGGGCGGGCAGTGGTAAAACCTCCGTGCTGGTGGCCCGGGCCGGCTGGCTGATGATGCGCAGGCAGGCCAGCGCCGGGCAGATCCTGTTACTGGCCTTTGGTCGCGAGGCCGCGGCTGAAATGAATGAACGTATTCGTGCGCGCCTGCACACGGAGGACATTCAGGCTCGCACCTTTCACTCCCTGGCATTGCACATTATTCAGCAGGGCAGTAATAAAGCGCCGACCATCAGCAAGCTGGAAACCGACCGCGACGCGCGGCAGGCTTTGCTGATTGAAGTATGGCGGCAGCAGTGTAATGAGAAAAAAGCCCACGCTAACGGTTGGCGACAGTGGCTGACCGGGGAGCTCGGGTGGGAGCCCGGAGAGGGGAGTTTCTGGCAGGATGAACGCCTCGCACGCCGACTGGCCAGCAGGCTTGAGCGCTGGCTGGGGTTGATGCGAACGCACGGCGGGGCGCAGGCCGCAATGATCGACAGTGCTCCGGAAGAGGTGCGTGAACTTTTCAGTAAGCGCGTCAAACTGATGGCGCCGCTGATGAAAGCGTGGAAAGGGGCGCTGAAAGAAGAGGGCGCCGTGGATTTCGCCGGGCTGATCCATCAGGCGGTGAATATTCTTGATAAAGGGCGGTTTATCAGCCCCTGGAAGCATATCCTGGTCGATGAGTTTCAGGACATTTCTCCGCAGCGTGCAGCCCTGCTGGCGGCGCTCCGCCGGCAGAATACCCAAACCTCGCTGTTTGCGGTGGGGGATGACTGGCAGGCTATTTATCGTTTTAGCGGGGCAGAAATGACCCTGACAACGGCTTTCCACCATCATTTTGGGGAAGGTGACCGCTGCGTACTGGACACCACCTATCGCTTTAACCAGCGTATTGGCGAAATAGCAAATACCTTTGTTCAGAGCAATCCACACCAGCTGAAAAAACCGCTCAACAGCCTCAGCAACGGGAATAAAAAATCGATCTCACTGCTGCCTGAAGATCAGCTCGAACCGCTCTTCAATAAACTCAGTGGTTATGTGGCGACCGGCGAACGGATTATGGTGCTGGCCAGGTATCATCATCTGCGTCCGGATGTGCTGGACAAAGCCGCAACGCGCTGGCCGAAGCTGAGTATTGATTTTATGACCATTCATGCCAGTAAAGGACAGCAGGCTGATTACGTGATCTTACTGGGCCTGGCCGAGGGAAAAGAGGGGTTCCCTGCCGCTGCCCGTGAGTCGGTCATGGAGGATGCGCTGTTACCAGTACCGGAAGATTTCCCGGATGCCGAGGAGCGAAGACTGGCTTATGTTGCCATGACGCGAGCAAAGCAGCGGGTGTGGCTGCTTTACGATCGTGCAAATCCATCGGTGTTTGTTGCGGAGTTCAGGCGTCAGGGCGTACCGGTATTACGTAAGCCCTGACCGGGCAACAGCAACTGAGGTTATTTCAGGCGTTGTTGCAGATAGCGTTCGTAATCGGGGATTTGAATCTCAACCTGATGATCGAACAACGGTGACTGGATGATAAAATCAGCGGTGGCGCGATTGGTGGCCACCGGGATATTCCATACAGTTGCCAGGCGTAGCAGGGCTTTCACGTCGGGATCGTGCGGCACGGCATTCAGGGGATCCCAGAAAAAAATCAGTACATCAATTTTCCCTTCCGAAATCAGCGCTCCGACCTGCTGATCACCGCCCATCGGGCCACTGAGCATGGCGGTGACGGGCAGGCCCGTGGCTCGCTGCACGAGGTTTCCGGTAGTGCCTGTCGCGTATAGCGTGTGATGCAGTAACTGCTCTTTATTAATTTCTACCCATTGCATTAACGCATTTTTGCAGTGGTCGTGAGCCACCAGGGCAATATGTTTCTGGGGTTTTATCGTACGGGTTGTCTGATCCATTCAGTATCCTGGTTTGTTAGGGCGGGCAAAATGAACAAGCAAACGGAGGAGTGAGTTTAGCGCCGGATCTCAGCCTGTATCAACTGGTATGCAGGGCGTTCATTAACATAACAAAGCGCTGGCGGGTGGCCGAATCAACTTGCAGATACCATAAGCGCAGCATGCGCTCCGCTGGATGCTGGCTGGTGGCCATATCCTGCAGAACGTTGCCCGCCTGGGCAGAGCGGCGCATCGGCTGCGCAAAACGCGGCACGGACGCTACTTTATTATCAAGATTATACTGCACCATCGCTTGCTCCAGATCGACCTGTGCCTGCGGACGGAGCGCATCACGTTTGCTGTCCACTTCCAAACCGCGCTCATCCACCAGGATGAACTGAGGGTTTTTATCGAAATGTTTGCCATCACGCAGCGTCTGTAACGCGGGGAGACGAATAACGACGGACTGAGTACGGGTAGAGAACGTGACGATCTGTGGCTGTGAAACCCAGTTTACAGCGGTCTGAGCATTGCGACTTACTGCCCGTTCCACGCGGAACAGCAGCTGATGTTCACCCTGTTCCAGCTCCAGACCATCGGCCCCTTTGAGCAGAGAGCCTGAAATTTTATGCCCGTCTAACACCAGCAGGTCAATGTCAGTAGAGAGTTTCAGCGTTGTCGCCTGCGCGAGGGTGGCAATCAGCATCACCAGCATCCCGGCGATGACCATACTCAGCTTCATTGTTTCTCCAGCAGGGCAAAGGGTAAAACGGATTGAATGTATCAAAGTCTTTCAGTATGGCAGCATATTAACATTTAAAAATACTTAATCGTGCTATATATCGAGAATCGCACAGGTTGAATTTTTTGATGCGTTAAACAAGCCACACTTAACGGCATAAGAGCCAGTAAGGCAAATGGAGGCAATCATGAATGATCAAACTATCGCGGATGTGTTGACGACCACAAAAACAATTGCGCTGGTCGGGGCCAGCGACAATCCGGCACGGCCGAGCTATGGTGTCATGGCTTATCTGCTTTCTCAGGGGTATCAGGTGACGCCGGTCAGCCCGAAACTGGCAGGACAGACGCTACTCGGACAGACGGTGTATGCCAGTCTGAGTGATATTCCCCATCCCATCGATATGGTGGATGTTTTTCGCAATGCAGATGCGGCCTGGGGCGTTGCGCAGGAAGCGATAGCGGTAGGAGCAAAAACGCTGTGGCTACAAATAGGGGTCATTAACGAGCAGGCCGCTGTTCTGGCGGCTGAAGCGGGGCTGAAAGTCGTTATGGATCGCTGTCCAAAAATTGAAATCCCCCGGCTTGGGCTGACGACGTCATAAAAAACCCCGCGAAAGCGGGGTTTTTTTAGTGTCTCAGACGGGGAGCCTGGAGCTGTTGCCGGATTGACGCTGCCAGCTCATCCAGTGAAGGCTGTTCGGGGTGTTCGCCGGGTAACTCCCACGCGATCTGGGCCTCTGCCAGATAAGTCTGGACGGTATGGCCGTCCTCGTCTTCCATCACCACGTGGTACCATGGCGCGGCGCGCAGTGCTTCGCCCCCGTCGACCTCATCAATTGCCGGGTCAGTTAAAGAGTATTCCGGGTCAACATCTACAATAACGCCAAGAAAACCGAGAAGCTGATGGCGTACCTGTTGTCCGATTCCGTATTTGCTGGCAATCATCATAACCTCCTGAGAAACTTTGCCCTGTTCACTATATGGAGGCAGACATCCCTTTTTCAAGTCACAACACGCGGCAGGCAAACCCTTTCAGATACATTCCTTCCGGATAGCTGGCGATCACCGGGTGATCGGCTGCCTGACGGAACTGTTCAATAAACTGGACGTCACGCTGTGCATCAATAGCTGCGTCGGCAATGATTTTCTGGAACAGGTCGGTGGGCATCAGGCCGGAGCACGAGAAGGTCATTAGCATTCCGCCCGGATTGAGCAACTGCATGGCCAGCATATTGATATCTTTATAGCCGCGACAGGCTCCCATCAGCTGATTTTTATTTTCTACGAATTTCGGCGGATCCATAATTATCAGATCGAATTTTTCGCCCTCTTCACGATAGCGACGCAGTAGCTTGAAGACGTCATCGCGCAGGAATGTCGCTTTGCTGACATCAAGACCGTTCAGTTCCACATTCTGGCGAGCTACATCCAGCGCCGCCTGCGACGTGTCCACACTGACGACTTCAGTACAATTGCCCATCAGTGCCGATACCGCAAAGCCGCCAGTGTAGGAGAAGCAGTTCAGAACGCGACGACCTTCTGCATAGCGGCGGGTAGCCAGACGGCTGTCACGCTGATCCAGGTAGTAACCCGTTTTATGCCCTGTCTGAATATCCACCAGCAGTTTCATGCCGTGTTCGGTAATCGGCAGCAGCGCGGGTGGCGTTTCACCGAGCACCACGCCCTGGGTCAGTTCCAGACCCTCTTTTTTACGGACGCTCACATCAGAACGGTCATAAATAGCACAGTCAGGGTAGCAGATTTGCAGGGCGGTAATCAGCGGAGCACGCTGATACTCGGCACCGGCAGAGAGCAACTGTAGGACCAGAAAATTTCCGAACCGGTCAATAGTCACGCCAGGCAAACCGTCAGACTCACCGGCAATGATGCGGTAACTGTCAAGGTTATCGCGCTGAGCCAGCCAGTCGCGAAGCTGCTGGGCAGCGCGCAGGCGGCGAACGAAAAAGTCGATATCAATCGACTCATCCTGCTGCCAGCTCCACACGCGGGCACGGATTTGTGACTCAGGGGACCAGGCGGCACGCGCCAGCCACTTACCGTGGCTGTCACAGACATCAATAGTTTCACCCGACTGGGCTTTGCCTTCCATGCGGGCAACAGCCCCGGAAAACACCCACGGATGGCGACGAAGTAAGGACTTTTCACGTCCTTTGGCAAGAATCAATCGAACAGTCATATTTTGCTATGCTTACACTCAGAGAATCAGGCGATATTGTCCGGTGCGGACTGCGAAAATGCAAACGGTGTTAGTCTCAGGAGGAAAAATGGCCATCATCTGTATTCGTGCGTGGGTTCATGGGCTCGTTCAGGGCGTTGGCTTTCGCTTCAATACGCAGCGCGAGGCGAGAGAATTGGGGATTAAGGGTTACGCCAAAAACCTTGAGGACGGTAGCGTGGAAGTACTGGCCTGTGGCGAGGCCCGGCAGGTGGAGGCGCTGCTGGCGTGGTTAAAAGCAGGAGGGCCACGTAGCGCCCGGGTCGATAAGGTGCTGGCGGAGCCCCATCACCCCGCTCATCTTCCACAGGGTTTCACTACGGTATAGCGTCAGAGGCACTTTGCCGGTTTGGGCAGACCGGCGATTTTCGTGGCCTGCTTGGCCGGGCCTTTCGGGAACAGCCGGAACAGATAGCGACTGTTGCCTTTCTCTTCACCGTATTTTTGTGCCATGGCTTTCACCAGCATCCTGACGGCAGGAGAGGTGTTGAACTCCAGATAAAATGCCCGCACAAAGTGAACAACCTCCCAGTGGGCTTCGCTCAGTACAATCTCTTCTTCTGCCGCCAGCAGCACGGCCAGCCCCTCACTCCACGCGGCAGGGGATGTCAGGTATCCCTGCGCATCGCGCGCAATCTCTTTGCCTTCAAACTGCACTTTATTGCCTCGTCATATCAAACCGGCAGCCAGTTTATCAAACTTTTGCGCCAGCAAAAATAAAGCCCCGCAGGGCGGGGCTTAGTTAATACCTGCTGTGAGATTAATTGCTGCGGGACATGCCCAGCAGGCTCAACAGGCTGACAAAGATATTGTAGAGAGAAACATACAGGCTGACGGTGGCGCGGATGTAATTGGTTTCTCCGCCGTGGATGATGTTGCTGGTTTCCCACAGGATGGCCCCGGTAGAGAACAGCACAAACAGCACGCTAATCGCCATATGCAGGGCCGGGATGTTCAGGAAAATATTCGCCACCACGGCAATCAGCAGCACCACGAAGCCCGCCATCAGCATGCCTGACAGGAACGACATATCTTTACGGGTGGTCAGCACATACGCCGAACAGCAGAAGAACACCAGCGCGGTTCCACCCAGCGCCAGAGCAATGACATCACCCATACCGGCAGACATGAAGCTGTTAAGGATGGGCCCCAGGCAGTAACCGAGGAAGCCGGTAAAGGCAAACGCCGCCAGAATACCGGCCGGACTGTTAGCCAGGCGATAGGTCAGAAACATCAGACCATAAAAGCCGACCAGCATCAGAATCAGACCGGGCGCCGGCAGCGCGTACAGGGTGCTCAACGTGGCGGTCAGCGCAGAAAACGCCAGGGTCAGGCCCAGCAGGAAATAGGTATTACGCAATACCCGGTGTGTGCTCAGTAATGAGCTTTCGCGCGTGGAGGAAACGATGCGATCCATAAATCACCTCTTTGGGTCATTAGAATAATAAGCAGTCTGCCACGGAGCATAGGCAGGCCAGCGCAACGGGGAAAGGCGTTTTACCCTTCTTTACGCGCTATTCCGCTGATTTCGTACGCGGGCTGGCGATAATATCGGCAGTCGCACGCCATTGGGCTCTTTTTTACCGACATAATACAAAACTCACTTTACAAGGCGTACGGGGATGTTTATAGTGCGCCCCATTGTGGAAGCGTGGCCGAGTGGCTGAAGGCACCGGTCTTGAAAACCGGCGACGGGAAACCGTTCTAGAGTTCGAATCTCTACGCTTCCACCATCAAATCCAACGGGTCAGCGTAAAGCTGGCCCGTTTTGCTTTGCGCCGAATACAGACACAATAAAAGCAATCCCCTCTTGCAACGCTGTTCAGTTTCGTTTTTTCCTGTCCACTGCCTGTTTTTACAGCAATCGATCACAAATGCTCACAAAATCAACAAACTAGCGAAAAATCTTCTTGGCAAAGCAAAAAACATCTCCTATACTTCGCTCCATCAGTTAGCGCAAGTCTTCTTAAGCAAGCTGATAACCGTGTGGAAGCGTGGCCGAGTGGCTGAAGGCACCGGTCTTGAAAACCGGCGACGGGAAACCGTTCTAGAGTTCGAATCTCTACGCTTCCACCATCAATTCTGACCCCGGGCTTGTAAAAGCCCGGGGTTTTTTGTTTATTTTATGCCTGATAATCCATGAACCGTACTGGCCAGATAAAGGCAGAAATAGTCCTTAACCATGTCCAAAAATCCCTGACTCAGCGTCAGTTGGTGAAGCTCATCTTCAATGGTCAGCAGACCAATCTGCCCCGCAGCCTGCAGGCTGCGACGGATATGTGACCGCGATACCGCACAGCAAAACGCCGCTTTCAGAATATTGTATTTAATGACCCGCGATTTCTGTTTAATGCTCTCCAGGTAGAGATAAAACATAATCATGTGCCCCCCATCGCGGCTCAGAAATTCCCCGCTTCCCGGCACTATGTCATGCAGGAAAATGCGATTAAGAGTGACTTCCGAATAAGCCGTAAAAAACGCGGGCACAAAGTTTTTATGCGTCTGGTAAAACGTCAGATCAACATTATCCGACAGCATGGAGTAGGGGATCAGCATGGTATTAATCATGCGCCGCGTTTCTTCAAGTGCTTTGGGTGTCGGTTTATAGTTAAATTTTCGCTTATCCTGATGATCGCGATAGACTTCAAGTCGTCCCCCAACGCGTAAAAATAACAAAAATGAATCCAGCGAATTGCTACTGAACAAATCGTTACCGATACAGAATCGTTTAATGTCTTTAAAGGTGCTCCCTGGTCGTGTGTAGTAAATACCCAAAATCGCCGATCCAACAATAAAGCGGTTGGCTTTGAATAATGTTTTAAAATAAAGAGGATTGGTTAGATACTGTTTAAGTAGAAGGTCGTAATGGCATTTAATTGCCTCATCAATGTTCTCCTTTTCCCTGAAGTTCCTGGCGAGATCTCGTAGTTTTTTTTCGAGCGCTAACTTTTTCCTGCTAATGAAAGGCATAAGTCTATTTCTTTGTTTCTGAATTATATGTTGTTAGGAATTATCTTATTTACCGAAAGCAGTGATGTCAACACGCTGAGATATTCATTGTGTTATTTTCTTTAGATTGCGAGTTACGTTTTAAATAAAAATCATATTTTACATATATTTAGCAATTAAGAATTTATTTATAGCTTAATAATTGCCCGTGGCTGGTGTGTGGTTTTGTTTTAACTTTATGTTTTATAAGGTTTTTAAATTAACAACAAAAATGGACAGTGACTGAGATTTTAATCTCTTTAGGATGGCGTGGCTTCACTAAGGAATACCTGCAATGGGCCTGGCGATCGTTTGAAAAATGATTGGTGGGACGTCGTGGTAAACACGCATTCGGTAAAAAGATAAAATCAAGGACTTCTAAATGGAAATTAAAAAAATTGCTATTGCTTCACTTTTTGCTTTTTCTGCCTCCGGCGTAGCTAATGCCGCGGACGAAGGGAGCGGGAAAGTCACTTTTTATGGTTCCATCGTTAATGCCCCTTGTTCTATTGCACCTAACGTTGACGATCAAAAAATACCGCTGGGTCAGGTATCAAATACTCTGCTGGCCAACGGCGGAGAGCAAACAGCCGTTCCATTTACTATTGACTTACAGAACTGTGATAACAGTACGAAGAAAACGGTTACGGCGACATTTACCGGGAAAGCGGGTGTGGATGGTCGTCTGGGGATAACGGGAGAGGCAACCGGAGCCAGTATTTTGTTGCGGGATGGTAGCGGTAAAAAAATCGAGCTGGGTACGGCGACCGCCGCGCAAAATATCAATGCTGGCAGCAATACGCTGCAATTTACTGCGGCATTGAAAGGGGATGGTACGACCGATGATCCGGTTGCTGTGGGTACCGGTGCATTCACAGCGGTCACTAACTTTACCCTTGCCTATCCATAATGAGCGATCAGGCCGGGACGGTTGTCCCGGCCTGTATAAGGGCTTGATGCCTTCACGCCAAAACATACGTCGCTCCGGTAATGGATTATGGAAAAATTAACCTCAAAAATAAAATGGTCAGGGATAGTGGCCGTTTCCATTTTTCTTTCTCTGGATATGGCAGAACAGACAGCCCGGGCCGATCGCGTTCAGTTTAATACCGACCTGTTTGATGTCGATGACCGGCAGAATATCGATATCTCTCGTTTTACGCAGAAGGGTTACATCATGCCGGGCCGCTATCCGATGAACATCCGGCTGAATAATGAGCCGCTTTCCGCTCGCACGGTGGATTTTTTTGTACCGGAGGCACGGCCTGACAGCAGCGAACCCTGTCTCAACGCGCAGCTGGTCTCTGAGCTGGGCCTGCGACCGGCGCGGGCGGAGGATTTAAGGTGGTGGCATGACGGCCAGTGCCTCGATATTCGCAGTCTGAAAGGGATGCAGGCAAGCGGATCGCTATCGGACTCGACGCTGACGCTCAGCGTGCCACAGGCCTTTCTGGAGTACCAGTCAGCCACCTGGGATCCGCCGTCACGCTGGGATGAAGGGATCCCGGGCGTGTTATTTGATTACAATCTGACCAGTCAGGCGCGGTTTACCCAACAGGCAGGTGAACAGCGTAGTCTGAGCGGTACGGGGGTGACCGGAGCCAATCTGGGGCCATGGCGTCTGCGTGCCAGCTGGCAGGGGCGTCGTGACTCACTGGATGGCACCACCCGCAGTCGCTTTGACTGGACGCGTTATTACGCCGGGCGCGCGCTTCCTCATCTTGGTGCCCGGCTGGTGGTGGGTGAGGACTATCTGACCTCCGATATTTTTGACAGCTTCCGCTTTGCGGGGGCCAGCGTGATTACCGATGACAATATGCTGCCGCCTAATCTGCGAGGCTATGCGCCGGAAATTACCGGTGTGGCACGGACGAATGCCCGTGTGGTGGTAATGCACCAGGGACGGGTGCTTTATCAGACCCAGGTGGCTGCAGGGCCGTTTCGTATCCAGGACATCGATGACGCGGTACTGGGTGAACTCAACGTTCGCGTGGAGGAGCAGGATGGAACCGTCCAGACCTTTACGCTGAATACCGCCTCGGTGCCTTATCTTACGCGTCCGGGCCAGGTGCGTTACAAAATGGCACTGGGGCGGCCTGTTAACTGGCAGCATCGTACCAACGGGCCCGAATTCATCAGCGGTGAATTTTCGTGGGGAGTCAATAACGGCTGGTCACTGTACGGCGGGGCTATCGCCAGTGAGCACTATCAGTCGTTGGCCAGTGGCGTGGGTCGAGACCTGTTGGTACTGGGGGCAATGTCATTCGACGTTACCCATTCCGTCGCCCGTTTACCCTGGGGAGAAAACCGGCAGGGGAATGCCTACCGGCTGAGTTATTCAAAACGCTTCGATGATTACGGAAGCCAGGTCACGTTTGCCGGTTACCGCTTCTCAGAGCGGCAGTTTATGACGATGGAAGAGTACCTTGACGCCGGAAACGCGGGTGACAGACAGAGCCACAGTAACAGTCGTGAAATGTACACCATCACGCTGGCACAGGACCTGCCGGCGCTGGCTGCCAGTGCGCAGTTCAGCTACAACCGACAGACTTACTGGGACAGGCCTGAAAGTGAACGCTATAGCCTGGCCCTGTCACGCTATCTCGATGTCATGCAGTGGAAAAATATCAGTCTCTCACTCTCAGGCTGGTCCAACCGTTATAACCAGGTCCGTGACCGGGGTGTGTATCTGTCTCTGTCTCTGCCGTTTGGCAATCGCAGTACGGTCAGCTATAGCGGGTCGGGCGGGCGAAACAATCGCAGTCAGCAGCTCAACTACTACCAGACGCTGGAGAATAACGACAGTTACAGCCTGAGCGCTGGAACCACAAATGACCATCAGGTTCTGTCGGGATATTACCTGCATGACGGCAATAGCGGGCAGCTCACCGGCAGCCTTAACGTTCAGCAGGATCATTATCAGGCGATTGGCGCAACGCTGAAGGGCGGAATAACGGCCACACGTAAAGGCATCGCGCTGCACCGGCAAAACACGCCGGGAGGAACACGCTTGCTTGTTGATACCGACGGCGTGGCGGGTATTCCCATCAGAGCCAGCGGGGGAGTGGTTTACAGCAATGGTCGTGGCACAGCGGTTATTTCCGATATCAGCAGTTATTACCGTAACCAGATCGGTATTGATATTAACCGACTTCCGGATAACGCCGAAGTGACCTCATCTATTGTCAGCGCCACGCTGACCGACGGGGCGATTGGCTATCGCCAGTTTTCCGTGGTGGCGGGCGTGAAAGCCATGGCGATGATCCGCCTTGAAAACGGCACCTCGCCGCCGTTCGGCGCACAGGTACTAAATGCGCGGCAGCAGGATGTCGGGTTGGTGGCCGACAACGGGGCTGTGTATCTGAGTGGGATGGCGTCAGGAGAATCGATGACGGTTCACTGGGGCGGAAAACCGCAGTGTCAGATTGTCATACCGGCGCTGAACGATCGTGCGTTGTCCGCTTTGCTGCTGCCCTGCGTGCGCCAGCCTGCACCGGCGGCAGAAGGCGTGTTACATCAATAATCAGAGAGTTAAAATCATGAAACTTATCTCCATCTCAGCGGCAGTGACGTTTTCCACGGCGGCCATTGTTGTCCTTTGCTCGTTATCCGCTACGGCGGCTGTTTCACTCGATCGTACGCGCATTATTGTGGAGGCGAAAACTCCGTCCGTCAGTCTGACGATAGCGAATGAAAGTCATCAACTGCCCTATCTGGCCCAGGGGTGGATTGAAGATCAACAGGGCAGAAAGATAAATTCCCCTTTCACTGTTTTGCCGCCGGTGCAGCGAATTGAAGCCGGTGACAAAAGTCAGATAAAAATTCAGTCCTTGCCGCCGGTGAATTTACTGGCTCAGGACAGAGAATCACTGTTTTATTTTAATCTGCGGGAAATTCCGCCGCGATCTGACCAGCCCAATACGCTGCAAATTGCGCTGCAGACCAAAATAAAATTATTTTACCGGCCTGCGACGTTACAGCGTTCATCCAATGAGCTCACGACCCTGATCCAGCAGCAGGTGACGCTGGCGCGGAAAGGCGACCACTACCAGGTGTACAACCCGACCGGCTACTTCATTACCCTTATTGATGCCCGACGGCATCAGGCAGAAGAGACGATAAGCGGTTTTGAGCCGGTGATGGTGGCACCGTTCAGCAACGCCACGCTCGGGGGAAGTGCAGCCGCACTGGGGGATGAACCGATGCTGCAATATGTCAATGACTTCGGCGGACGCTCAACGCTGGCCTTCCACTGTCGGGGAGCGGTCTGTGCGGCCGCTGAACAGCCATGAGACGGCTGCTGTTCTGGCTGGTTGTCCTGCTGCTGCCCGCGAAAGCACTGGCTTTTTCCTGTATTGATAAGCGTGACGGTAAAGCCTTCGACGCCGTTGGTCAGCGCAATATTGACGTCATGGTCAATCTGTCACCGGAAATTATGATTGGCGACGTGGTGGTATTCGATCTGGCGCAGTATTTCACCTGCCGGAATACGGATCCTTCCATTTACGTCGATTATATGCGGCTGAATGCGGGAACCTATAACACGGCGCTGGATGCCTCTTTTAACAGCGGTGTTGAGGTGAACGGCCAGCGCTACCTGAATCCGATCGGTTCGGCAATAACGGTGTATACGCTTCGCGATGGTGGCTGGCACGATCTACAACTGAAAGCCTTTTATCAGCTGAAAGATAACCCGGGGCGAGGCGTACTGATCAAGGCCGGCACGGTCGTGGCCAGTATGCAGCTATATAAATGGAGTACGCCAGCCGGGGGCGTTTTTACCGCAAACTGGCGCGTCATCGCTGCGAATGATGCGTACTACACGTCTGGCACCTGCGCGATTAATCAGGGGCAGGATATCAATGTGGACTTTGGTTATGTCGCACGCAATGAAATCGCCCAGAGTGCCAGCGTCACGCCGTTTCGCCGTGACGTGCATATTCCTTATCAGTGTAAAGACACCCGCAGTTGGGCAATAAAAATGACGCTCTCTGCAGAGGCCAGCTCTTTTTCCGCTAATGCCATTAAAACCACTAACCCTGACCTGGGGGTGGAAATTTACCATCAGGGAAAACGAATACGTCCCTTCGAGAGTATTAACAGCCAGATCATCAATGGGATCGGGGGGGACGATTTCACCTTCGCTCTGGTGAGGTCGAATCGCGAAGACGTCGCCACAGGGCCTTTCAGCGCCACAGCGGTGCTGGTTATGAGCCTGCTGTAAGCGCGTATCATTCTCCCGGATTAAGGAAAATACGATGTCTGATCCCCGCTGTCTGACGCTGATGATGTTTGACCACGACCGCTATTTTGCGGATGGCGTCCTGCGTTTTCTGCAATCTCACTATTCTCAGGTCATCATCAGGCTGTCTGTCCGACAGGTGAAAAAAATTGATCTTCTGATGACCGGAATGGACGCCGTCTCGCTTTGTGCCTCGCAACAGTATGCGCGGCGATTAACCACAAAAAGCCAGCTGCTGGTGGTTCATGACTCCGGTGAACGGGGCTTTCGAACGCTGCCAGAAAGTCTGCAGGGCTACCCGGTAACACATCTCCATCGGCGGCTGCCACTGGCACGCCTCGCCAGCCTGTTGCAGCAGTTGATCCCGGAGAAGGACAGTCTGATCACGGTTATCGATCCGCGATCACTCAAAGAAGACCGCCTGACACCGCAGGAAAAAACGTTTATCGCACATATGCGCGTTCACTTAACGCCGCATCAGATTGCCAGCAGTATGGCGCTGCACCCAAAAACCATCAGCACCTACAAACGTTCGGTCATGCTCAAGCTGGGAATGCAAAAGAATCTGGAGCTTTATCACTGGTTATTTTATTCGTCACCTTCGGACAGGGAGAGATCATGAAGTACGCGGCTATCTTCGCAGGGCTATTCGTGCTGGCGTTAAGCAGCCAGGCGGCAGAGAACGGTTACGGAAAAATAACCCTGTCCGGCGTGGTCGTGGATGCTCCCTGTTCTCTGGCGCCGGGTGCCGGGAGCATTGAGGTCAATTTCGGTGATATCAGTTCTGCGGCGTTGCAAAACGGCCATCCGTCACCAGTGAGGGAATTTTATCTGGCGCTGGCCCGGTGCCACACATTGCAGAAGAACCAGGTACGGGTGATTTTTCAGGGGACATCATATGCGGACGGGCTGTTTTCTGTGGGGGAGGGGAACACGACGGTGGGCATTGAACTGCGCGATCGAAACGGTCAACCGGTACGTAATAATCAGCCCGTGGCCTGGCAGCGGCTTAATGAAGGGGATAATCAGCTCCATTTTACGACGGTGCTGAAAGCACGTTCGCCGGTGGTCAGCACCGGGCGCTTTCAGGCGCAGGTGTTATTTACGGTGGAGTATTTATAACGCCGGTGAAAGGCAGGACGATTATCATTCTTATCCTTCAGTTTTCGCTCCTTTCCTGCTATTTTCTGGCAGAACGGGTGATTAGAGCATTCCTAAAAACATCTTGTTTCTTTTCAATCGCCTGAAGCCACTAAACCGTCGGGGTCAGAGTCTGCTATATTCTCATGAATGATTGACTGCCTGTTCTGACGTCAGGCAATGCGCTGACGTTGCACTCTGAGTGGGGTTGTGGTGAGTCAGCGTTGATGCACGGCACGCTCTTGCGCTGCATACTATGCCCGGTACGTTCACCCCTTGAATCAATGGAATATACATATGATCAAAAAGTTTAGTCTCTGTGCGCTGGCCGTTTGCTCCGCACTTTCCGGGGTTCCTGCCTGGGCCGCTGATGGTGATTATCAGCTTGAGCAAGTCCTGATGATGAGCCGCCATAACCTGCGTGCTCCGTTAGCTGACAATGGCAGCGTACTGGCACAGGCGACTAAAAAGGCCTGGCCTAAGTGGGACGTACCCGGCGGGCAGTTGACCACCAAAGGGGGCGTACTGGAAGTTTACATGGGCCGTTATACCCGTGAATGGCTGGCACAGCAGGGGCTGGTAAAAGACGGAGAGTGTCCGGCACCGGATGACATCTATGCCTACGCCAACAGCCTGCAACGGACGGTGGCGACCGCGCAGTTCTTTATCACGGGCGCATTCCCCGGCTGTGATATCGCCGTTTCTCACCAGGACGAGATGGGCACCATGGATCCGGTCTTTAATCCGGTGATCACCAACGACAGCGAAGACTTCAATAAACAAGCGCTGACCGCCATCAACGGCGAAGGCGAAAAGCTGGCGTTGAAACCGGCTTTCCAGCGTCTGGAAAAAATCATTGATTATAAAAATTCGCCAGCCTGTGATGGCAAAAAACAGTGTGACCTGAGCTCTAACCAGAACAAATTCAGTGCTGATAATGGCAAAGAGCCAAACGTCTCCGGCCCGTTAAAAGTCGGTAATTCGCTGGTCGATGCTTTTACGCTGCAGTATTACGAAGGGTTCCCGATGGAACAGGTCGCCTGGGGACAAATTAAAACCCCTGAACAGTGGAAAGAGCTGGCGGCGATTAAAAACGGTTATCAGGACACGCTGTTTACTTCTCCGGTCGTAGCCCGTGAGGTCGCGGCGCCATTGGTGGATTATATCCGAAGCCTGCTCGTCGATCAGGATAAAGCCAGCGCGCCGAAAGTGACACTGATGGTGGGGCATGATTCGAATATCGCTTCGCTGCTGACGGCGCTGGATTTCAAACCTTACGATCTGCCGGGACAAAATGAGCAGACGCCGATTGGCGGTATGATCCAGTTCCAGCGCTGGCACGACAAGAAAAACGATCGCGAACTGGTTAAGGTTGAATATGTCTATCAGACTTCAAGCCAGCTGCGTGATGCGGAAGTGCTGTCGCTGGACAACCCACCAAAGCGTGTAACGCTGCAAATGGCCGGCTGCCCGACCGATGCTAACGGTTTCTGTTCATGGGATCAGTTCACGCAGGTGCTGAATAAGTCCCTGCAGGGTACGCCACTGCAGGTGGCAGAGCAGGCACCAGCGGCCGCAGCCACACCGGCAGCGAAACCCGCTGACGAAAAAGCGGTTGTCAATAAAACGCTGGCTGATAAAGCCGCCGCAGATCAGGCCGCAGCGGACAAAGCCGCTCAGGCAAAAGCTTCTGCCGAGAAAGCCGCCGCCGATAAGGCTGCAGCCGATAAAGCAGCGAAGGATAAAGCGGCAGCGGATAAGGCCGCGGCTGAGCAGGAGGCTAAGGATAAAGCCGCCGCAGAGAAAGCCAGTGCAGAGAAAGCGAAGGCCGATAAGGCCGCCGCTGACAGTGCGGCACCGGCCAAACCGGCGGCGCAGCCTGCGACAAACTAAGGGATCGGGGCCGCCGTTGATGGCGGTTCTGCATTCAAATCGAGAAAGGGGTGACCGGTTAACCGGTCACCCCTTTTTTTGTCAGCACGTTAAGCCACCGGGAGATCCCCGGGGCTACCCGTCATGCGCTTAATCCTTACTCACAACCACCAGCTTCTGATTCACGAACTCTTTGATGCCCAGATCGGAAAGCTCACGGCCGTAGCCTGAACGTTTCACACCGCCGAACGGCAGTTCTGCGGCCGTATTGGTCGCGGAATTGATATACACCATTCCGGTTTCAATACGTGAAGCCAGGGCTTTACCGCGGTTGATATCACGAGTAAAGACCGCACCGCCCAGCCCATAGTGCGAATCGTTGGCCAGTTTCACCACTTCATCATCGTCTTTCACGATGTAGATCTGTGCAACGGGGCCAAAGAACTCCTCGAAGTAGGCAGGATTATCCCGCGTGATCCCGGTCAGGATGGTTGGCTGATAGAAACAGCCGTCGCCCGGAACCGGCGCGCCGCCCAACAGCACTTTCGCGCCTTTCTCCTTCGCCTGCTCAACCTGTTTGTGCAGGCTGTCGCGTGCCTCTGCCGACGACAGCGGGCCAAGGGTGGTGCTGACATCCAGCGGGTCACCGATTTTTGCGGCTTTGAACGTTTCGGTCATTTTTTCGATAAAGCGATCGGCCACTTTTTCGTGAACGAGGAAACGCTTGGCGGCCGTACAGACCTGACCGCAGTTACTCAGACGCGCCCCTGCACCTGCTTTAACGGCTTTATCCAGGTCGCAGTCGTCCAGCACCACAAACACGTCATTACCGCCCAGCTCAAGGGTGGTTTTTTTCAGGTATTTGCCCGCCTGCTGTGCAACGGCGCTGCCCGCACGTTCGGAGCCGGTCAATGCTGCCCCCTGCACACGGTCATCGGCAATCAGTGTGGCGACCTGATCGTTACTGGCAAAGAGATTTGTCCATGCCCCCTGAGGAGCCCCGGCTTCGGTCACCAGTGATTCAAACAGGGTGGCGCAGTGCGGAACGTTCTGCGCATGCTTCGCCAGAACCGGATTACCGGCGGCGAGGTTCGGTGCCAGTACGCGCATCAGCTGGTAGAAAGGGAAATTCCACGGCTCAACGGCAACCAGTACACCAATGGGGTGATTCTCAACCCACGCCTCGCCCAGCTCTGTGGGGTAGGGGGTTGGTGCAAGAAAACGCTCTGCGTTTTCGGCATAGTAGCGGGCGATCTGAGCGCACAGCTGCACTTCACCCCGGCTCTGTTCAATGAGTTTGCCCATCTCAACGCTGGCGGCTTCAGCCAGTTCGTCAACACGGCTGTCAATCAGGTCTGCCAGCTTTTTCAGCACCTGCAGACGGGGCTGCATGGCCCCCTTTGACCAGTCAGAGTGATACAGTGCGTCAGCCGTGGCCAGTGCCTGTTCAATCTGGCTGTCGCTGTGGTCTGGCCAGGATTTGATCAGCTTATTACTTGCGGGATTAATCGTCTGGTACGGCATGATGCCTCCTTTAGATAGTGTCAGTAATCAGCCGGGTTCTGGCTGTCATCTGTTAACCCGGTACTAAGGGTAGTCGACAGAATGCGGGGCGTTTCGGTTCTCGGACGAGTCTCACCGGGCTGAATAACAGGGCGGGCCTTGCTGCCCGCCGTTGTGTCAGACGTTCTTACGTTCAACCACCTTATTGTCCCATGTCAGGACATCGGCATCGGTTTTTTCAAAGGCACGTAACAGCACCTCGTCACTCCCCTGCTGCACCCAGATCTCTTCAGCCAGCCGCTCGTCATAGTCTGCGACCTCAAAAATGGCTTCGGCAATTTCGGGGGAGGTGTTGCGAAGACTGGCCCATTCGCCAACGTGATGCGCTTTCGATTGTTGTGTCGCCATAATGCTCTCCTGGGGTTGATGTCGTCCGTTATTTAAGTGATTTATCAGTATAGAAGAGTGGAAGGGAACTGTCCGTGGTGAGCGCGGCATTTGCCTGAGAAATCACCAGTTACCCCATTTTTTGCCACAATCCATTAATAAAAATTAAGCGGTAAAATCAGCATGTTCCTCTCTCCTCTGCACAGGGATCGGGCAGCAAGAGCACATCCCCTGCGGGATACACTACGCTTAATCAGGTGGCAGACGGCAGCGTGTGTTGCCATCGTGCCCGGTTCATCACCGCGTGAACGGGCACCATGCAGAATGATGTCTTAACTATTCGGAGGTAGGAAATGGCAGAACATCGTGGTGGATCTGGAAATTTCGCTGAAGACCGTCAAAGAGCATCAGAAGCGGGGCGTAAAGGCGGGAAGGTCAGCGGGGGGAATTTTAAAAATGACCCTAAGCGCGCCTCCGTCGCCGGGGAAAAAGGCGGCCGAAACAGTCGTGGCAGTAAAGGTCAAACGGAAGACGGGGAATAACCCGGCAGGCTGCCCACCGCCGGGTTTTCCGGCGGTGCAGACTGAACCCACTCACAGCGCTTGACCCTCCGCAGCTAACCCAGCACACTGACGCCAAATTTTCAGCAGAGTGCTCTGATGTCAGGTTTTTTCTCACGTTATAAGTTTGCAGTGAATCCCCAGGAGGGGGTGCTGATCTTCATTACGATGGTCTGGGGCGGGACCTTCCTGGCCGTCCATCATGCCATGACCGTCAGTGGGCCCTTCTTTTTTATCGGTGTACGCTTTGCCACCGCTGCGCTGCTGCTGGGCGTCATCTCCTGGCGCGTGTTGCGCGGCGTGACCTGGTACGAGATCAAAGCCGGTACGCTGATAGGGCTGGCGATTGGCCTCGGCTACGGGCTGCAGACCTACGGCATGCAAACCATTTCCAGCAGTAAATCGGCGTTTATTACGGCGCTGTATGTGCCGCTGGTGCCCATTTTACAGTGGGTTTTCCTTGGCCGGATGCCGGGTCTGATGTCATGGGTCGGGATCGTGCTGGCATTCGGCGGCCTGCTGCTGCTGGCTGGCCCGGAAAGTGGTGAGCTGGCGCTCAACGCAGGCGAAATCGCCACCCTGCTGAGCACGCTGGCGATTGCGGCGGAAATTATTCTGATTGGGGCCAGCGCCGGGAAAGTCAATGTCCAGCGTGTCACGGTGATCCAGCTGGCGGCGGCGTCAGTATTTGGTTTTATCATGATGGCCCCTAACGGTGAGACGGTGCCGTCGTTCAGCCCCTATCTGCTCTACAGCGCCGTGGGCCTCGGGATGGCCAGCGCACTCATTCAGGTGACAATGAACTGGGCGCAACGCAGCGTTTCACCGACGCGCGCAACGGTGATTTATGCGGGTGAACCCGTGTGGGCGGGTATCGTCGGCCGTATCGCCGGGGAAAGGCTGCCTGCTATCGCCCTGCTTGGCGGGGCGCTGATCGTCGTGGGGGTGCTGATCAGTGAAATGAAGCTGAAGCGGAAAAAAACGGCGGCGGAAAAGTCTTCTCAGGCCTAGATGCAGGGGCCTGGCCGGCCCCTGACACAAAACAGTTCAGCTATTCTCACGTACCGGGCTCTGTTCGGTTAATGGCCTGATGCGTTTATAGCTGAGCAGCATATTGAGTAAAATCGCGCCGAAGGTCGCCGTACCAATCCCGCCGAGGGTGAAGCTACCGATTTTCAGCGCAAAATCCCCTGCACCCAGCACCAGCGTAACGGCCACCATAATCAGGTTTCCATTCAGGCTAAGATCGACATGGTTTTGAACCCAGATGCGCGCCCCGGCGACTGCAATCAGGCCGAAAACGACAATCGAGGCCCCGCCAATGACCGGGCCGGGAATGGTGTGAATTAATGCACCAAACTTCGGCGAGAAGCCCAGCACCATGGCAATGATCGCCGCTGCGACAAACACCAGCGTAGAATAGACTTTGGTCACCGCCATCACGCCGATATTCTCCGCGTATGTGGTGACGCCGCTACCGCCTACGCTGCCGGAGAGCATGGTCGCCACTCCGTCACCGACAAACGCCCGGCCCATATACGGGTCGAGACTGCGCCCGGTCATACCGGCAACCGCTTTAATGTGCCCCAGATTTTCCGCGACCAGAATCACTGCGACCGGAGCAATCATCACCATCGCCTGGCTACTGAAGGTGGGGGAGGTGATTTGCGGCATACCCCACCAGGGGACGCTGGCCAGCAGGCTAAAATCAACGGGTTTACCCAGACCAAGGCCATTAGTCAGCAGGGCATAAATGGCCCAGGCGGCAATCAGCCCGACCAGGATCAGCAGGCGCTGCACCATGCCCCGGGTAAACACTGCCACAACGCCTATACACAGCACCGTCATTACTGCCATCCAGCTGTCGAACATGGAGGCGGAGACGCCACGAACGGCAATGGGGGCCAGATTGAGGCCAATGGCCATCACGACGGCACCGGTCACTACCGGCGGCATCAGCTTTTCAATCCAGCGCGTACCTGCTTTCATCACCACAAAACCGATCAGTGTGTAAACCAGGCCGCAGGCGATAATTCCGCCGAGGGCGACGCTGAGATGAGGGTTCAGACCCTGGCCGTTAAAACCGGTGACGGCAATCACCACCCCGACAAACGCTGCACTGGAGCCCAGATAGCTTGGCACGCGTCCTCCTGTGATCAGAAAGAACAGCAGCGTACCCACGCCCGACATCAGGATCGACAGGTTCGGATCCAGGCCCATCAGCAGGGGCATCAGCACCGTAGCGCCAAACATTGCTACCGCATGCTGCAAGCCCATGACGATCGTTTGCCCTGCGGGCAGTGTTTCATCAGGTGCGACGATACCTGTTGCGGATGCCGTCGTTTTCGACCATTTCGGGAACCAGGACGTTGCCATCGATATCTCCAGAGTGTGAGCACTACATGAAAAATCAGAAACTGCGTTGGGTTAACGGATGGTAACTGCGATCGAACCAAATCAGACCATGACTGCTGTCGTTGAAAACCAGTGCCTGTGCTTCGCAGATCAGAATGTCGTGGGTGCCCACGCTCATCACTTGAGTGACAACACAGTCAAATGACGCTAGCGCATCGCTTAATATCGGGGAACCGGTGGCCAGCGTTGACCAGCTGGCCGCAGCAAAACGTTGATCCATGGGGGTTTTACCCCCGAACAGTGTGGATAACGCTTCATGCCCGGCTGCCAGCGTATTCACACAGAGCTGCCTGTTTTCCAGGAAGATGTCATACACTGATGCAGAACGATTCAGGCACACCAGCAGGGTGGGAGGCGTGTCGGTCACACTGCATACCGCCGAGGCGGTAAACCCGGCCCGTCCGGCTGGGCCGTCAGTGGTGATGATATTGACGGCAGCCCCCAGACGCGCCATGGCATCACGGAACAGCGGTTTCTCTACACCACTAACCGGAGTAGCAGGAGGGGTGGCAAGTGTCATAGGTGCTCCTTATTCAATCACGCAGGCAGTGGAAAAATTAAGGCGTGGCAGGCGGGTATATACCTTCGTCCGGTCGCCGTAGCCGATGTTGACTAACAGATTGCTTTTCCAGCCGAGGCCGGCAAAAAAGGCAGCATCGACCGCTGACCGGTCAAAGCCAGACAGCGGGCCGGTATCGAGCCCGAGTGCGCGACAGGCCGCAATGAGATAAGCCGCCTGCATGGAACTGTTGCGAAAAGCGGTCTCTTCCGCCAGCGCCGGACTGCTGGTGAACCACGCGCGTGCATCGGCATGGGGGAACAGTTCTGGCAGCCTGTCGTAAAACTGCGGGTCCCAGGCAACGATAGCCGTTACCGGCGCCGTCATGGTTTTCTCAAGGTTTCCGCTGGAAAGCGTGGGCTTAAGACGGGCTTTGGCCTCTGCGCTGCGGAGAAAAAAGAATCGTGCCGGGCTGCAGTTTGCTGATGTAGGTGCCATGCGCACCAGGTCATAAATTTCCTGCAGCTGCATGTCAGTCACGGTACGATCCTGCCAGCCGTTGTAAGTCCGCGCCTGAGTAAAGAGCGTGTCGAGGGCGGAAGTGTTCAGCGCGTCTGCCATAGTGGCTCCCTGTCAGTGGTGTGGACGACGAGACGGCTGCCCTGCAGCCAGCTCATCAGTAGGGGGTTAAATGTGGCACTGTCGGTGACGCTCATGGCGTGCCCACCCCAGCTCATGCGGTGAAGGGTGGCATCAGGCAGCGCGGCCAGGAGCCGCTCAGAACAAGTCCAGGGCACCAGCAGGTCATCACCAGAACAGAGCAGCAGCACCGGCTGGGTGATGTGGCCGGCACGATCGCTGAAGTCACAGGCCATCAGCGCGTGGAGTCGCTTCAGGAGATTATCCATCCCCTGAAAGTGCGCGGCGTGCAGGGTGTCTTCCGCTTCAATGCGTGCCTGATTTTCTGACAGCCAGTCTGCAGGGTAGAGAAACAGAGGCTGGGCGCGGACAAATGCCTCAACCCCGACATTCATCAGCAGATCCTGCCGCACGCGAAAGCAACGACGTGTATGGGCATCCAGTTTTAGCCAGCTGTTCACCAGCACCAGTCGCGTTACGCGTTGCGGATAGTCCAGCGCCAGTTGCAGGGCAATCATGCCACCGAGCGCATGGCCAATAATATCGAACTGATGAATATGGTGCTGTTCCAGCAGTGAGGCCAGCTCAGCGGCCATGTCCCGCATACTGTAGCCTTCCGGCAGGACATCCGGGCTGCGGCCGGTGCCGCGTTGGTCATAAACCACCACGCGAAACGCCCGGCGCAGTTCATTCATCTGCGGCAGCCAGAAGCTTCCCAGTCCACCGAGTCCGGCAGCTAGCACGACGGTTCTTGCTCCGGGATCCTCCCGGCCTGACAGCTCAATATGCATAGTGAACGCCTTATTTTCCGATATGGGCCACGCTGGCAATTTCAATCAGCGCATCGGGTTTTACCAGCCCGCACTGAATGCAGAAACGGGCCGGTTTTTCCCCCGGAAAATAGTCGGCATAGACCGCATTCACCGCCGCGTAGTGCTGCCAGTCGGTAATAAAAATGGAATTGAAGGTGACGTCTTCCATTTTGCCGCCTGCCGTTTCAATGACGCTTTTGATGGTTTCCAGCACGTGACGGGTCTGCGCGGCAGCATCGCCGACATGAACCACGTTATTATCTTTATCAAATGGCAGGGTACCGGACACGTACACCACGCCGTCCGCCAGCGTGCCGGGAACAAAGGGGGCAATCGGGATACCCGTGCCCGGCGGGGTGATAATGGTTTTTGGCATAACTGTTCTCCGTTAAATCAGCCAGGGTTAAGCTGTCTGGGGGATGGCTGCGTGTTCGGTTTGCAGTGCGTGACAGAAGCTACCGACGTCAGAGACCCAGCCAAAGAAGGTTTCGATATTGAATATCGCTGCCTGCTGGACAAATTGCGGGCCAGCCTGGTAAGTCGCATCCTCCAGGACAATGCCGAAATACTCCAGGAAGAAGCCATCCCGCAGCGTTGATTCGACACAGACATTGGTCGCAATTCCGGTAAAGACCAGATGTCGGATGCCCCGGCTACGTAACATGCTGTCCAGTGCGGTATTGAAGAAGCCGCTATAGCGCGGTTTTGGCAGCACAATATCACCCGGCTGTGGCGTTAGCTGATCCACCAGTTCATAGTCCCAGCCGCCTTTTGCCAGCAGCGTGCCCTGAAGTTCCGGATTCTGGCGCATGGTTTTCAGGGCATTTGACTTATGCCAGTTCGGTGAGCCGGGGCCTCCCGCCTCAACGTACTGATCGTCCCAGCCATTCTGGAACCAGATCACCTGAATACCGGCGGCGCGTGCGGCGTTCACTGCCACGTTAATCCGATCGATCACCGGGCGGGTCGCCGACACGTCAAAGCCGGCCAGATCAAGGTAGCCACCGGGTGTCGCATAGGCGTTTTGCATGTCAACGACAATCAGGGCCGTCTGTTCCGGTGGGAAGACAATGGCCTCCGGACGAGCGGGCAGGGTGAGGGTGTGATGTGTTGAGGTGGTAGAACAGACCACGGCCGGTTTATGAGTCATTACGCCACCTCCCGCGCAGCTTCAATAATTCCTGCGCGACACTGCATCAGCGGCTGAATGCGCTCACCAAAGTTTTCAATACCCTGCAGGAAGTCATCAAAGGTCAGCAGCACGCCCTGCGTCCCCTCCACCGTGGCCACGTCGTCCAGCATGCGCGCAACGTTCGCATAAGAACCGACAAGAGTGCCCATATTGATGTTGACGGCGGACGTCGGGTCGGCCATCTGGCGTACGTTGGTATCACTGCCGGAGCGTTTATCCTGTTGACTCTGTGTGGTCAGCCACGACAGAGCATCTTCATCGGCACCTGCCTTGTAGTGTTCCCATTTCGCCCGTGCGGCCTCGTCGGTTTCATCGGCGATGATCATAAACAGAACATAGGAACCGACATCGCGCCCCTGCGCATCTGCCGCAGTCTTCATGCGTGCCGCTGTCGGAGCGAATGCCGTCGGGGTATTCACGCCCTTGCCAAAGCAGAAGTTATAGTCGGCGTGTTTTGCTGAAAATTCCATGCCCGCGTCGCTCTGGCCGGCACAGATCACCTTCATCGGCTTCTGTGGCTGCGGACTGAGGCGGCAGTCGTTCATGGTGAAGAATTCACCCTTGAGGTCGGATTTACCGTTGCCCCATAAATCGCGCAGTACGCTGACGTATTCAGTGAGGTAGTCGTAGCGACGCGAGAAATATTCATCGCCGGGCCACAGGCCCATCTGATCATATTCCGGTTTCTGCCAGCCAGTGACCAGGTTGACGCCGAAGCGGCCGCCGGAGATGGAATCGATGGTGGATGCCATGCGGGCTACAATCGCTGGCGGCAGCGTCAGGGTGGCGGCCGTCGCATAAATTTCAATGCGCGAGGTGACGGCGGCCAGCCCGGCCATCAGCGTGAAGGATTCCAGGTTATGATCCCAGAACTCCGTTTTGCCACCGAAGCCACGCAGTTTGATCATCGACAGCGCGAAGTCGAAATGATAGTGCTCGGCTTTCTGTACGATGGCTTTGTTGAGTTCAAAGGTCGGCATGTACTGCGGCGCATTGTTGGAGATCAGCCAGCCGTTGTTACCGATAGGGATAAAAACACCAATTTTCATAAGTCATCCTCTGCGTAAGTGAAAGTGCAAACCCCGGCGCTGCCGTGCTTCCCGCACTTTCCATTGAAGCGGCGCTACAGATTGGATTGCAAACGCTGTGCCACTTTAAAAAAATGCAATAAATACAGTAGGTTGGTTTTTTATTATTGATTCAGGCTGGACTGAAGGGTCCATTTCAGACCAGTTGGTAAAAAAGGTGCACGGAAAGCAGGCAGGGATGGTCAATAAAAGTGCATGCGCGTGATTAGGTATGCGCCAGGTGATTTGTTATCATCCCCGCACCCCACATGGATCATGGAGTCACGGTGAAGTCAGCTGATAAATTACCGGCTAAAACCCCGACGCGGCGTTCGCGTGCGGTGGCAGCAAAGCGTTCCGCTATTCTTTCTGCGGCCCTGGAATATTTTTCGCAGTTTGGCATTCACGGCACCAGCCTGGATAAAGTGGCTGAGCGTGCTGATGTGTCCAAAACCAATCTGCTTTATTACTTCCCCTCAAAAGAAGAGCTCTATATCGCGGTACTGAAAGACCTGCTGGACGTCTGGCTGGCTCCGCTGCGCGCTCTGCGCCATGACCAGCATCCGCTTGAAGCGATACGTGACTATATCCGTCTGAAGCTGGAAGTGTCCCGCGATCATCCTCAGGCTTCACGCCTGTTTTGCATGGAGATGCTGCAGGGGGCTCCGTTGCTGAAAGCTGAACTTGCCGGCGATTTACGTCATCTGGTTGAAGATAAGGCGACGGTGATCGAAACCTGGGTGCAGGAGGGCAAACTGGCCGCTGTGCAGCCGAACCATCTTATTTTTATGCTGTGGGCAACCACTCAGCACTATGCGGATTTTGCTACCCAGGTGGAGGCGATCACCGGACAGACCCTGAACGATGAGTCTTTCTTTAACCAGACGGTCGACAATGTCCAGCGCATGGTGATTGAAGGTATCCGCGTACGCTAACGCCAGTGACACACAGGAAAGGATGATGGATTCTGTTTCACAACTTTTACTTGGAGCCTCAGTGGCCGTCGCGGTCATGGGACGCAAGGTTCCGGTATGGCAGGCCGTTACCGTCGGGGCCGTGTGTGGCACGCTCCCCGACCTTGATGTCTTTATTGATCATGGCGATGCCATCCGTAATATGACGCTGCACCGGACCGAGAGTCATGCACTCTTCTGGCTGACGCTGGTTTCCCCCGCTCTGGGCTGGCTGGTGTCGCGCCTGTGCCGTCAGCCACAAATGTTTCCCCGCTGGTGGGGGGCAGTATGGCTGGCGTTGATCACCCATCCGTTACTTGACCTGACAACCGTATATGGTACCCAGCTAGCGCTGCCTTTTACCGATAGGCCTTTTGCTATCGGCAGTATGTTTATTATCGACCCTCTGTATACGCTGCCCCTGTTGGTCGGGGTGATTGCCGCCCTCGTTTGGCGACAAACCCGTGGCTACCGCTGGAACAGCCTGGGACTGGGGCTGAGTAGCCTCTATCTGCTGTGGAGCATGGTGGCGCAGGGGTGGGTGACGCATCAGATTGAGCAACAGCTGGCCCAGCGGGAAGAACGCGTGTTGCGGTTGCTGGTGACACCCACTGCCTTTAATACACTCCAGTGGCGTGTCGTGGTGATGACCGCCGATCATTATCAGGAGGGGTTTTATTCCCTGCTCAATGCCGATCACCCCCTGGCGTTGACGAAGCACGATAATGGAAGGGCGTTGTACCAGCAGTTCAGCACTAACTGGTATGTGCAGCGCGTGGCGTGGTTCAGCCGGGGTTTTTATGCCATGAAGCGGGTGGGTGAGCATATTACCATTACTGATCTGAGGATGGGGGAAGAACCGAATTACAGTTTTACGTTTGATCTGGGGCCGGAACCGTTAAAAAACGGGCCGTTTAAACCGGAGAGAGTCAGTGTACAGCGCCCGCCGTTAGGGCAGGCGTTGCATAAGCTGTGGTCGCGTTTTTAAAAACGAAGCGGGCCAGGAGGGAATCTGACCCGTTTTGATTAGGCGGTTTTACGTTTGCGCAGGAACCAGCCCACAGCCAGCAGGATAAACCACAGTGGGGTGACCATCAGTGCCTGACGGGTATCCTCCTCCAGCGTTAAGAGCACCAGCACGAAGGCAAAGAAGGCCATACAAACCCAGCACATAAACTTGCCCAGCGGCATCTTATAGGCTGACTCAGCGTGACGTTCCGGATGCTTCTTACGGTAGGCAAGATAGGAACAGAGAATAATCGTCCAGACAAACATAAACAGGATCGCTGATACCGTGGTGACCAGGGTGAATACGGTCATCACGTTAGGGATCAGGTAAATCAGCGCGACGCCACCCAACAGACAAAGGCAGGAGAAGAACAGGCCCGTAGTCGGCACCGCACGGCGTGATAGCAGACCAAAGCGACGATGCGCGACGCCCTGTTGCGCCAGGCCATAGAGCATACGGCTGGTGGAGAAGATACCGCTGTTGGCGGATGAGGCTGCTGATGTCAGCACCACGAAGTTAACGATACTGGCCGCTGCCGGTAAACCAATCAACACGAACATTTCAACAAACGGGCTGCGATCCGCTACGACCTGATCCCACGGCGTGACAGCCATGATCACCATCAGCGACAGGACGTAAAACATAATAATACGCAGTGGAATGGCATTAATCGCACGCGGCAGTACGGTTCTCGGATTATGTGTTTCCGCCGCGGCGGTACCCACCAGTTCAATGCCGACAAAAGCAAACACCGCAATCTGGAAGCCAGCAAAGAAGCCGCTTAACCCTTTCGGAAACATGCCGCCGTGATCCCAGATATTACTGAGCGATGCCGTACCGCCACCTGGTGAAGGGTAGTGCATCGCTACCAGCACAATGCCAGTGGCGATCAGCGCCACGATGGCGACGATTTTAATAATCGCGAACCAGAACTCCATCTCTCCGAACAGTTTTACCGTGGCGATGTTCAGCGTCAGGAACACGACGATACAGAGCAGGGCGCTCATCCATATCGAGAAGTCCGGGAACCAGAGTTGAAAATAGGAGCTGATGGCAACAACGTCGGCAATGCCGGTGACCACCCAGCAGAACCAGTAGGTCCAGCCGGTGAAATAACCTGCCCAGGGACCCAGTAGATCGGCCGCAAAGTCGCTGAACGATTTATATTCCAGATTGGAAAGCAGTAGCTCACCCATCGCCCGCATCACGAAGAACAGCATAAAACCGATGATCATATAGACGAAGATGATTGACGGTCCTGCGAGGCTAATGGTTTTTCCAGATCCCATAAACAGACCCGTACCGATAGCCCCGCCGATGGCGATAAGCTGAATATGACGATTATGCAAATTACGCTGGAGCGATACCGGCTCGTCTGCGGAGGCAACGGCCTCTTTTGATTGATCAACCATTACGGATTTCCTGTCGTGTGTTGATGAGACGAAAGCTCTGATGGCTTTTCTGATGTCTGATGTTGTTGAGGTTAGTACGATCAAGAGCTTAACGTAAAAAACGGGCTGAGAAAGCAAAATTGCAGCTAAACTGCGTTTAGTGTGCATTGCTTGCTTAAAAACCCGGCTGCGCTTGTTGGTTTAATCATTGGAGGGGGAGATGAAGCGATTAATCTTGCTGGGGATCGTGCTTCTGCTCTGTTGGGCAGGGGTAAAAGTCATACTGCCTGAATTACCCCCTCAGTGGGATCCCTTTAGGCCGCTGTCCGTGACCGATGCGCCGACGCTGGTGACGCGCTATAAGCTAAAGCAGTTGGCCTCCGATCCTGACGCCTGCCTGGCTGTACTGCAGCAGGCCCAGGCGAAAGGCTACATCAGTTTTACCCGCCCGGGTTCGCAGAGTGGCCAGTGCCCCCTCGTCGACCCGGTCAGAATCACGCGCTTCGGCGATGTGACGCTTAGCGGCTCCTTTCTCAGCAGTTGTGCGCTGGCCGTCAGCAGCACCATGATGGTCACACAGACGCTGAAACCGCTCGCTGCCAGCGAACTGGGCTCACCACTGGTGCGTATCGATCACTTTGGCAGCTTCGCCTGCCGGAATATTTACCATCGCGCCCAGGGAAGGTTAAGTGAACATGCCACGGCGGAAGCCTGGGATATCAGTGGGTTTCGTTTGCAAAACGGCAGGCGTATCAGCGTGCTCAATCACTGGTCAGAAGAGAGCGACCGTGGCCGCTGGCTGCACGCTGTCTTTGCCAGTAGCTGCCCGCTGTTTGGCACCGCACTGGGGCCGGATTATAACGCGGCCCATGCTAACCATTTCCATTTTGGTATGCGTAGTTTCGGCCTCTGCCGTTAAGGGCTGGCTGCGTTCGTTTTCTTCCTGGCATAATGTCATGCAGGACTGAATAAAATACATCCCCGCCAGGAGACGCCTGGCGGTGCTGAATAAAGGCGCTTTCCTGTGTACCTTTCTGCCGGGTTGAAAAAGAGCGCGGTGCTCCCTATATAGGAGTTCAATCACGGCATCAATAAAATGCGTGGGTTTTTCACAACGTTGCTGAAAAAAATGGGCAGAAAACCGGAGCGTGACGTTTGAAATAATAACATCAGGGCCGCGTTCAGCCCTGTATATCATCAATGAGATGTGCTTCTGTGTGCCCGCGCCTTTTGCTCATGTTGATGCCCAGCCAGGCTGTTCCGCCGACAGTTGAAAAGGGGACTACGGACGCAGGAAAAGCCAGCGCAATCCCTTGCAAAGATTGTGGAGTTGTCTGATGTTCATTCATGCAGATTAATCTATGCTAGGAAACTCAAACGGCAAAGATTCGCAGGCATTTTCTATTAGTATCAGTGCATTTCGGCTGTCGATGTCACCCCGGTGTGCAGATTGAACAGCGTTTTGTAGGGTAATAGTGAAGAAATATTATATGTATTACTAAGGACATTTAAGTCAAAATTATTGAATGTTTATAGGAAAAATCCTATTCTAGGCGGGTTTGGTGAGGGTTGTGTTAAATCGATGTATCTTGTTGACAGTGCTGAAACACAAAGATAATTAATGGGGCGAAGGGTCTGTGTCGTTTTTCCAGGCTTATTTTGCTCATTCTTTTCTGACTTCACAGTCAGTGACCGAAAACGTTAAAAATTGTGTTTCTGGAATAAGTATCAGACTAGTCAATGAGATATTTTGCGGTTTTATTCATTTGTATGCGACCGAAATCACCATAACAATGATAATCAGGCGAGGTGTACCCGCCTTGCCCGGCTGAGGCGTTAATGACACCTGAAAGCTATTTCAGCTGGCGCTCCGAAATGCAATTTTCTTTTTGCAAAGGAAGCAATGTTGCACATATTACCAGGATAATTGAACAACAGGCGAACGAGCTGGAATTCGATTTTTATGCACTTTTTATTCGACATCCGGTGCCTTTTACCCGGCCGAAAACTTTTTTTTACTGTAATTACCCGCAGAAGTGGGTTGAATATTATTTGCAGGAAAACTTTGCTCAGTCAGACCCGGTGTTGAAAAAATGTGGCTCACCAGGGGTAGTATGGCAGTGGACTGACGATGCGGCGGACAGCGGGCAGCAGGTTTTTGACGCGGCCAGGGAGCACGGTATTTATCAGGGCATTTCCTGCTCAGTGCTGGCAAAAAACAGAGCTATAGGAATATTATCGCTGTCTTCGGCGGATCCATCTAAAAATATGGCATTAACAACGGAAATGGAACTTAAACTCCAGTATATTTCGGAGCTGGCGATGGCAGCGCTCATCAAAGTGAATGATATTTCGATGTCGATCGCCAGCTTAGAATTAAGTGAAAGAGAACTTGAAATTCTTAAATGGACTGCAGAGGGAAAAACATCGGCTGAAATATCACTCATCCTTTCAATTTCTGAGAATACGGTTAATTTTCACCAAAAAAACATGCAAAAACGATTTAATGCACCGAACAAAACGCAAGTTGCCTCTTATGCAGCCGCAATCGGTTTAATCTGATAGCAGTTGCAACTACCAGATTTGGTAGTTTCGAATAACTAACTGGTTGTCTACCCTGCGCCCAGGGTAACAACCCTGCCCGAACCGTCAGGAGCGGCGCTCACGAGGGAATGCGACAGGGGATCAAAAATGAAGATTATCCAGACCAAGCTGAAGGACATGCCATCTTCGTTGTTGGCAGAATTAGGAAGTTACCGTTACAGCGTCTTCGCCAGAGGCGAAGGATGGTCGATTCCGTCACGCCTGAGTACACCGGGTCAGGAGTATGACCGCTACGATCGTTCAGATGTCATCTGGCTTATTGCCTGGACAGCACAGCATGGGATTTGTGGGTGTGCGCGGCTCATGGCCTGGCAGGATCCTGATAACAGCCGACTGGCGGCAGGCGGCGATCATCCCCGCATCGACAGTCACGTTGTCTGGGAGATGTCACGCTTTTCGGCTCGCCTGGAAATTGATGCCGAGCTGCCGCTTAATATTTTATGGCATGCGGTGCAGTTGGCGGAGCAGTCCGGCATCCAGTATCTTTTCAGCGCAGCAACGCCCATGCTTGAACAGATGTTTGAAGATCATCAGGTCAACTATGACCTGCTGACACCGGGAATAATTCAGTCAGAAGATAATCTGTTTGCCGTCAAAATACCGGTAAAACAGCAGAATCTTGCGAATAAATTCCATGGTGCGCGCCGTTTCAGACCGGAAGAAGTTCTGCCAACATTGGGCGTCTCAGTGAGTTGGGGGCCGCGGGAACGTTAACCCTGCCATTTTGACCACAGCGCGATCAGCACCCACGCTGCCGTGCTCCAACATAATACGGCTGCCAGCAGCGCCAGCGGCAGCCGCATTATGGTAATAAAATACCAGAGACTCAGCAGATAGATAAAATAGGGCAGGATCGCCCACATGCCAAAGATAATGGTGGTGCGCAGTGCTTCCATTCCCCGTTCACTGCCTACGATATAATGAGCGATAAGAGCAAATGTGGGAAAAAGCGGGAGCAATCCGGCGAGATAGTAGTGACGCGTTTTTGACAGAATGCCAATCAGCACCACAATCAGCGCCCCTAATACTGCTTTGAAAAGTAAGGCCATTGTTTTTTTCTGTCAGTTAAAAACACTACGTTGTGTTAAAACCTCAGAAAATGCAATGGCCCTTTTTAACTGCGCAGGATCACCTCAGCCTGTGGCTACTGGCGATAAGCATGTTTGATCTGCTTCACCGTGTTGGTGAACACTTCTGCCTGTTTTTCGTCTTCCAGTCCGGCAATATAACGTTCCAGATTAATGATAACTTTACCTGCATCCGCCTGACCCATTCCTTTCAGCATCAGTGTGACCAGGGCTTTCATACAGGTCACTTCGTTGGCCAGTGCCTGCGCTTCTTCGCTGGTTGAAAAGTCGATCTCACTCATGATATCTCCCGTTGGTCTTTGAAAAACAGTGCTTGCGTTGCAAGCACCGATCACTAAAAAGTTGTCAGAAGTATATCATATCACGCCATCAGGAAATCACTGTTCTGCCAGGTGTTTCGGCTTAAGAAAAGTCTGTTTCATAACACAAAAATGCTGGCCAGAGCGTGAGGGAGAGAGCGTATTTTTACTATAAGTAAGGCGGTGGCAGCACGGGTATTACTAATGCGGGAAGTGAATGGCCTCAGGTTTTTTCATATTGTGCTGCCAGTTTTACTCATTATGTAAATATATATTGCCATAAGACGTTATTTCGGACGCCACCATTAGGTAGCAAATCGGGGCAATTTTATTCATATTTTACCCTATCAGTTGATAAAGGATACGGGTAAAGTTACCTATTATTTCTATTCTAACAGCTGTCAAAAAGTAGTAACATCACTGGCCTGCCGATATCACTTTCGTCACCTGCATTAGCCACTTAGGGAGCATCGTTTGATAAGCGTTTTTCTTGTTGATGACCACGAGCTGGTTCGCGCAGGTATTCGTCGTATCCTGGAAGATATTAAAGGGATCCAGGTCGTTGGTGAGGCGAACTGCGGCGAAGAGGCGGTTAAATGGTGTCGCGCTCACTGTGCGGATGTCGTACTGATGGATATGAATATGCCCGGTATTGGCGGCCTTGAAGCGACGCGCAAGATCATCCGTTATACGCCTGACTGCAAAATTATTATGTTAACCATCCACACTGAAAATCCCCTGCCAGCGAAAGTTATGCAGGCCGGCGCTTCTGGCTATCTCAGCAAAGGTGCCGCACCGCAGGAAGTGATCAGTGCAATTCGTTCGGTTAACGCGGGACAGCGCTATATCGCTTCTGATATTGCTCAGCAGATGGCACTCAGTCAGATTGAACCGCAAAAGACGGAATCGCCGTTTAGCTGTTTGTCGGAACGCGAATTGCAGATTATGCTGATGATAACAAAGGGGCAGAAAGTGACGGAAATTTCCGAACAGCTTAACCTGAGCCCTAAAACTGTTAATAGTTATCGCTATCGCATGTTCAGCAAACTGAATATTAGCGGTGATGTAGAGTTAACGCATTTGGCCATTCGTCATGGCCTGTTCAGCGCGGAGTCGTTAATCAGTAGTGAATGATCTGTTTGATGCAAAGAATTTCCTGAAAACCGTCACCAGCCAGCCGGGCGTTTACCGGATGTATGACGCTGGAGGGACGGTCATCTACGTTGGCAAAGCCAAAGACCTTAAAAAACGACTTTCCAGTTATTTTCGTGGAAACCTGGCCAGCCGTAAGACAGAGGCTCTGGTGGCCCTGATCTGCCATATCGATGTCACGGTTACCCATACGGAAACCGAAGCGCTGCTGCTGGAACATAACTATATTAAGCTCTACCAGCCTCGTTATAACGTGCTGCTGCGTGATGATAAGTCCTATCCCTATATTTTCCTCAGCGCAGACACGCATCCGCGTCTGGCCAGCCACCGCGGCGCTAAACACGCCAAAGGCGAGTATTTCGGGCCTTTCCCCAATGGCTATGCTGTGCGGGAAACCTTGTCCCTGCTGCAGAAAGTTTTCCCGGTACGTCAGTGTGAAAATAGTGTCTATCGCAACCGTTCGCGTCCGTGCCTCCAGTACCAGATTGGTCGCTGTCTTGGCCCTTGCGTAAAGGGGCTGGTGTCCGAAGAAGAGTATGCCCGCCAGATTGACTACGTCAGACTGTTCCTTTCTGGCAAAGATGATCAGGTGCTGAACCAGCTGGTTGGCCGCATGGAGCAGGCGAGCAAAGAGATGCGCTTTGAAGAGGCCGCCCGCCTGCGCGATCAGATCCAGGCCGTACGCCGCGTGACGGAAAAACAGTTTGTCTCCAATCAGGGCGACGATCTGGATGTCATCGGCGTGGCCTTTGACTCCGGAATGGCCTGTCTGCACGTTCTCTTTATTCGTCAGGGCAAGGTGCTGGGCAGCCGGAGCTACTTCCCGAAGGTGCCGGGCGGCACTGAGCTGGCAGAAGTGGTACAGACATTTGTCGGACAGTTCTATTTGCAGGGCAGCCAGGCGCGCACACTCCCCGCCGATATTCTTCTGGATTTCACCCTGCCCGAAAAAGATCTGCTGGCGGAGTCGCTGACCGAGCTGGCCGGACGGCGAATTGCCATCCAAAGCAAGCCGCGTGGCGATCGTGCCCGCTACCTGAAGCTGGCGCGCACCAATGCGGCTACCGCGCTGGTGACCCGGCTGGCACAGCACTCTACCATTCACCAGCGCCTGTCGGCGCTGGCCGACACGCTGAAGCTACCGGCTATCCGCCGTATGGAATGTTTTGATATCAGCCATACCATGGGTGAGCAGACAGTGGCTTCCTGTGTGGTGTTTGATGCCAACGGACCACTGCGCAGCGAATATCGCCGCTACAATATCACCGGTATTACCCCTGGCGATGACTATGCGGCGATGAACCAGGTGTTGCGCCGCCGTTATGGCAAGGCGCTGGAAGAGAATAAAATTCCTGACGTGATCCTCATCGACGGCGGCAAAGGCCAGCTGTCACAGGCGAAAGAGGTTTTTGCCGGCCTGGATGTTCCCTGGGATAAGCATCATCCTCTGTTACTGGGTGTAGCAAAAGGCACCGACCGTAAGGCCGGACTGGAAACGCTGTTCCTCGAACCGGAAGGGGAGGGGTTTTCCCTGCCGCCTGACTCACCGGCACTGCATGTTATCCAGCATATTCGTGACGACTCTCACAATCATGCAATTACAGGCCATCGTAATAAACGGGCTAAAGTGAAGAATACCAGCGCGCTGGAAACTATCGAAGGCATAGGCCCAAAACGTCGTCAGATGCTGCTGAAGTACATGGGGGGCCTGCAACCGCTGATGAATGCGTCGGTGGATGAAATTGCCAGCGTGCCGGGGATCTCGCACGGACTGGCGGAAAAAATCTTCCACGCGCTGAAACACTAAGCATTGCAACACCCGGGGCAATGTAGGAACATAGGGACAAATTCTACTCTGTCCAGACAGTTAGCGTAATTATGCCATTTAATATTCCGACCCTACTTACCCTGTTTCGCGTAGTCTTAATCCCGTTCTTTGTCCTGGCTTTTTACCTGCCATTTCAATGGGCTCCGCTGGCCTGTGGGCTGATTTTCATCTTCGCGGCAATTACCGACTGGTTTGATGGTTACCTTGCCCGTCGCTGGAAACAGACGACACAGTTTGGTGCGTTCCTCGATCCGGTGGCGGATAAAGTGATGGTGGCGATGGCGCTGGTGCTGGTGGCGGAGTACTTCCACTCCTGGTGGATCACGCTGCCGGCGGCGACGATGATCGCCCGTGAGATTATTATCTCTGCACTGCGCGAATGGATGGCAGAAATTGGCAAACGTAACAGCGTGGCCGTCTCCTGGATTGGTAAAGTCAAAACGACGGCGCAGATGCTGGCGCTGTTCGCGCTGCTATGGCACCCGAATCATCTTGTTGAGGGGATCGGCGTGGTGGCGTTATACATTGCCGCCGTGCTCACTTTCTGGTCAATGTTCCAGTATTTGAGCGCTGCACGCGGCGATTTGCTCGAACGGTGATCGAAGCGATTTAAAAAGCAGCAAACGGATGCGTTGTGAGGATAATTTGGTTGACTCATTCCTCCAGAACAGTAGAATGCAACGCATCGAAAGGCAGCTCAGACAGCCAGAAGATAAAGCAAATCAGCAAGTTCTGTCAGTATCATCTCAAACAGAATAAAACCTGATGGCAATGCGGGAATAGCTCAGTTGGTAGAGCACGACCTTGCCAAGGTCGGGGTCGCGAGTTCGAGTCTCGTTTCCCGCTCCAGATTACGTGATCAGAGATGACTCTCTGATGACAAAAAAGAATTAAAGGCGCGTTGGCAGAGTGGCCATGCTACGGATTGCAAATCCGTCTACCTCGGTTCGACTCCGGGACGCGCCTCCAATTAACACCCAAGCCCGGGTGGTGAAATCGGTAGACACAAGGGATTTAAAATCCCTCGGCTTATGGCTGTGTGGGTTCAAGTCCCACCCCGGGCACCATTTTAGAACTACCGATTAAAACAAATAAAAACAAGCAGTATGCAGTAATGTCGTAACCGCCCAAGGGCGGTTTTTTTGTGTCTGAATCTTTTTCCTGAGACATCATTTAAAGATGTCCTGGTTGGGCTTAGAGCCCCGCATCATGGATATCGTGCATTGCCAGGGCACCGACCACCCGGTTATCCTCCGACAGCACTGGTGCGGCAGAAATTTTCCTTTCATGGAACGCAGCCCGCGCTTCAGAGGCCAGTTGCGAAGGGGAAAGGCTGAAGCCCATGGGGGTCATTGCATCGACTATCGCCGCGGAAATCTGGCCACCTTTCAGCAGCCAGCGACGTAAATCACCATCACTGAATACGCCGCGCAGCCTACGGCCCCGGTCCGTTACCGCCACCAGACCCAGCCCTGTGCGCGTCAGTTCAAACAGAGCATCACTTATCAATGCGTCCTCCTGTACCTGGGCTATTTTCCCGCCATTGCGCATAATATCGCCGACCCGACAGAGCAGACGCGCGCCGAGACTGCCGGCTGGATGGGTACGCGCATAGTCATTCTCATCAAAATTACGTGCCTTCATCAGGGCGATGGCTATCGCATCCCCCATCATCAGGGTACAGACAGCAGAAGAGGTAGGGGCCAGGCCAAGCGGGCAGGCCTCACGTGACACTTCTACGTTAATCACGTGGTCAGCCTCCTGCGCCAGCGGTGAATCGGCATTGCCAGTAAAGGCAATGATCCCCACTGGCAGGGCGCGTAACAGTGGTATCATGCGGCGAAATTCGGCAGCGTGACCTGAGTAAGAGATCAGCACTACCACGTCGCCTGCGGCAATCATACCAAGATCACCATGCAGGGCTTCGGCGGGATGCACATAAAATGCAGGGGTTCCGGTGCTGGCCAGTGTAGCAGCGATTTTTTTTCCAATGTGGCCTGATTTACCCATGCCACTGACGATCACTTTTCCGCGGCAGGCTAGCATCATTGTGCAGGCATCCGCGAAAGCGTTACCAAGCCTGTCAGGCAGACTGACGATCTGATCGATCTCCGTCTGCAGCGTCTCTCGGGCTGCTTCGATCAATATTTCACGCATCAGGTTATTTATCTCCCGCGATAATCACATCAATGCCGCGATCACGCAGTTGTGCCGCCACATCATCAGCAATCCCGCTGTCTGTGATCAGTACATCTACCGAGTCGAGAGTGCATACCACATTTGGACTTTTGCGGCCAAATTTGGACGAGTCAACCAGCAGGATAATTTTTTGTGCCGCACGGCACATAGCCTGGCTGACACCGAACACTTCATTAAACGTCGTGACTCCGGCATTAAGGTCAACGCCGTCCGCTCCAATAAACAACTTGTCGAAGCTGAAATGGCTGAATGCGGCTTCCGCCAGACTACCGTGGAATGAAGCGGACGTGCCGCGATAGGTACCGCCTGGCATTAGAATCACCTGATCGTTATTGAGCTCAACCAGCTCGTTAACGATGGTCAGGCTGTTCGTCATCACAGTGATATTATTAAATTTAGCAAGGTGGGGGACCATCTGCTGCACGGTGCTGCCGGCGTCAAAAATAAGCGAATCACCTTCAGAAACCCACTGGGCTGCACGTGAGGCAATCTGTTTTTTCTTATCCGAGTTAATAAAGGTTTTCCTGTCGATAGGCTGGTCGCCATCGTCCCGGTTCAGCATAACGCCACCGTAAGTGCGGATCACTGCACCCTGCTGCTGGAGCAGAGAAAGGTCTTTGCGGATGGTGGTGCCTGTGGTGTCAAAGTAGGCACTCAGTTCTTCAACCGTAGTACGGCCTTTGCCCTGGAGGTATTCAAGTATCAGTGCTTGCCGCTGTATTGGTTTCATCCTGGTTTCCCTGTCGTAGGCCAATAGATTCCTTTCGTATTCGCACAAACAAAGCAAACAAGGAAGGGAAATCTTTCAAAATGAAAGATATCACCGTTTGTTTGTTATGGCCAATTCCAACGCCGTGCGCATGGCTTTATTGTGGGGATAAATGTGAGCTGGCACCAGGTTCTGAATATTCAGTCCGTTAAGGGCATCATCTGGGATGGGCTGAGAGAAGACGGTCAGCCCACGCATGACAAAGTTTCCCGTAATAATGTGGCGGCTGTCAACGCAGATAACCAGTACCGCCCGCGGTTTAAAGCGACCTGAAGAACGGCCAATCCCGATACGGCCCTCTGATGGAAGCTGCGTCAGGGCATGATTAAAACGTGACATCTGTAACCAGCCCAGGGCAATTTGTCCCAGCCAGGCGAAGCCTGCTACGCAGATAAACATATTCACTGAACTCATCGTGTTCTCCATTAAAAAACCGGCAGCGTTGTGCTGCCGGGAAGGTCTTAAAACATCACCTGGCCGCCGGTGATATTGATGGATTGCCCGGTACAATAGGCGGCTTTATCACTGGTATAAAACAGCAGAACGTTGAGCACGTCCTGATAGTCACAGCCCCGCTTTAGCGGGACTTTATCGATGTAATATTGCTCCACGTCGTCCGGTTCAATCCCCAGTTTCTCGGCGTATTGTGGCAGCAGCGACTGGAACATCGGTGACTTAAGCAGATTGCCCAGCATCAGCGAATGAACGGTAATGCCGTACTCCGCCAGGTCAAGGGCCAGCGATTGTGTCAGGCCCACGCCGCCGAATTTAGCGGCGCTGTAGCCTGCATTATGTTTACTGCCCACTTTCCCCGATTTAGAGTTTATCTGGATAATCCTGCCGCCTGCACCGTCGCGGATCATCAGTCTGGCGAACTCCCTGGCACACAAGAAATAGCCCACCAGGTTGACCTGTAAAGACAAATCAAAATCGTTGAGCATAAACTGGGTGATCGGGGCTGCCCGCGCCACCCCGGCGCTGTAAACCAGCACATCGGCACGACCAAATGCCTCATCCACGGCACGAGCAAGCTCTGCCACACTTTCTTCTCCGGTGGCATCGACCTGAAAACCTGTCGCCACATTTTTTCCCTGCGCGCGATTAATTTCAGCCGCGATGGCTTGCGCATTACTGATATTGAGGTCCGCAACGGCAACTTTATAACCGTTTTCAGCAAGACCCTTACACAGGTAAGCACCCAGTGTCTGACCACCACCGATAACTACAGCAACCTGATCCATTGATTTCTCCTGTTAATGACTTAAAACACGAAACTTCTGACCCGGTTTAATGCCGGCTGGCACTCGGCCTGCAACATGCACTGTGCCAGGGGATTCGGCTGTGGTCGCACCATCAAACTTCACCGTGATATGGCCCAGTTCACGCAGATTGATATCGGCGACATCACCGACCGCTGTCACCGACCAGCTCTGTTCGCCGATGCTGAGCACACCACCTGCGACAATCGGAGTGTCGCCACGTTGTTCAGGTCGGTGGATAAAACAGTACTCCGCAACATCACTGGGGGCGCCTTCACCGAAGGTGATCAGGAAGTGGTCTTCAAGCGCTTCGATGGCACAGTCGCCAACGGCAATAAAGGTGGATTCATAGACAGTTTTCATCATCACTCCCTCAGTTACTGATAGATCAAGCCGGACACGGCCCATGCAAGCAGAACAGCCGGTGCACCGGTCAGGAAACGCCCGACCAGAACGGAAGGAACGCCAACACGCACGGTTTCCTGGCGCGCTTCCGCCAGTGAAAGTCCTACCGGGATAAAGTCACAGGCGGCCTGCGAATTGATGGCAAATAGCGCGGGCAGAGCCAGATGTGGTGGGATAGTGCCCTGGCCAATCTGTACGCCCACCAGCACGCCGATCACTTGTGCGATCACCGCACCAGGGCCGAGAAATGGCGACAGAAGAGGAAAGGAGCAGATCAGCGCCAGTGTGACGAGTCCAACCGGGCTGTTCGCCAGTGGCGTCAGGCCATGGGCGATAAAATCGCCGAGGCCGGACGCTATAATGATGCCGATCAGCGCTGATACGAAGGCCATAAAGGGCAGGATGGTTTTCAGAACCGTATCAATGGTTTCGCGCCCCGCCTGGAAAAAGACGGCGACGACAGACCCCATCCCCATGCCGACTTTCGCCAGCAGGCCATCACTTTGCTCAGTGATTTTCTTGCTGGTGTCATAGTCGGTGTGTTGAGTTAGCATCGGTTTTTCCTGTGGAAGGGAAACCTTTGGCGCGTCGCTGTTTTCCTCAGATGTGCGGATGTCACCAGGGCGTACACCGGACACATAGATATCTTCGGTAATAAACTGCGCCAGAGGGCCCGATTTACCGGTGGCATGAATATTGATGGTGGGGATACGTCGCTTTGGATACAGACCACAGCGCAGGGTGCCACCACAGTCAATGACTGCCACGCCGATCTCTTCAGCCGGTGGTTCGCCCTCTTTAAAGGCATCCACCGTCTCCCAGCCAGTCAGTTTGTGCAGGCGGTCAACGATGGCCGGACGAGTGCCAGCGGTGACGTAAACGATTTTTTTGCCCGGTGCTGGCACTAAAAATAAGGGACCACCCCAGCCGCTTTCGCCTTTATGAATTTCAATAATCTTAGCCATGATTCTCTCCGCTCTTATAAACGAACGTGACGGTCAAGTTGGATGTGCATTTTTCTTTCGAAAATGGAGGTGGTGAGATCGGTCACCCAGCCGCGGAAGAAGTTCATCACCATCCCGACCAGCAGATAGCTCACCGCCAGCGGGCCAAGTGGTAAGTTCAGGGTGGTCAGGCCGTTAGCAATACCGAGGTAAACGAAGAGCTCTCCTGGGTTGATATGAGGAAAAAGGCCGTTCATTGAGTGGCAGCTGTACGATGCAGAGGCGTAATAGCTCGGCTTGTACTTCTCAGGCATGAACCTGCCGAGGCTCAGTGTCATCGGGTTGCAGAAAACAAAGGTGCCAATCACTGGCAGCAGCAGATAGCGCGATACCGGGTTACCTGCGCAGCACTGAGCCAGTTTCTCGATCCTTTTCTGACCCACAAAGACAATTAACGCATTCATTATCACTAGCAGGCTGATCAGCAGGGGGAGGATCCCTGTCACCATGCCGACAAAAACGTCCCCTCCTTTCTGGAAGAGCCCGATAAACCATTCGGCTCCGTGCGTAATGCTTTCAATCATGATGAAACCTCTTTACGTGGATAACAGTGGATATTGTTATTTTCTGTGAAAGCTAATCTAGCCTCTGAGAGGTTTATAAAAAACCACACTGATCACAAAATGAATGAATTATCTTTCAAATAAAAAGAAAAAATGAAAGATTTAGCCTTTCATTTGTTCTTTTTTGCCGGCGGAACTGGCCGCCAGGCGAAAGGAGGAAAGAGAAAAGAGAAAGGAGAAAAGAGAAAGGAGGGAGATTCAATAGGCTAAAACGGGAGCAGGGGGGTTACGGTTCCTGTGTCAGGCATAGCACCATCACCGTCACCCACTCTTCTGAAATCCAACGCTGTTCTACATCCTGCCAGCCAAGGCGCCGATAGAGGGCCTGCTGATCTGGCGTATACAGCCACAGCGCTTCCATCTGCTGGTCGGCAGCGCGGGCGATGCAGGCGTTAACCAGCGCCGATCCGACACCTTTACCGCGCCACTCGCACGGGGTAAACACTTCTCCCAGCCAGAAACGGCGCTCCGGCCGGTCGTCCAGCTCGTACTCAATCACGCTGGCAGTGCCGGTCAGCGTCCCTTCGGCCGTTGAGGACACGAACGTGAAACTGCCGCTTTCATTTTGGTTACGCTCCAGCAGGCGTTGTTCAATCACAGGCAGCGAGGACCAGGCAGGAAAGTCTGACCATTCACTGTGCAGCAGACGGGCAATTTCACGGTGGCATTCAGGCTGCTGGCATAGCGGAAAAATGTGCATCAATCGGTTCCTCAGTGGGGCGTTGCCTGGCAGGGCGATAAAGAATTATCTACACTCTTTGGCAGCTGTCTTCCTTTCTTTATCTTGTCGTGGCTATAATTGCCATATCGTTTAGTTAGAGCTCTAATTATCAGGTATCTTACCTATTGAACATTCAGGAACTTAATTTCTCCCGCTTGCTGCATCTGACTGCCCACGCATGGCGTCAGGCTATTGACCGGCGCATGAAAGATAATGGGCTTAGCATGAGCAGCTGGATGGCGGTGGCGACGATCGCTATTCAGGATCAGCCTATGAGTCAGAAAGAGCTGGCACAGGCACTGGGGCTGGAAGATGCCAGCGTGGTTCCCCTGATTGACCGGCTGGTAAAACAGAATCTGGTTGAACGATTTCAGCCTCCGCAAGATCGCCGTAAGCGGCTGCTACACGTTACACCCAAAGGTGAGCTGCTCTATCAGCGTCTGAAAACTGAGGCGGATGCTTTGCGTAACGAACTGCTCTCCGGGGTGAACGCGGATGAGCTGGCAGTGACACAGCGTGTTCTGCAGCAATTGCTGGTGGCGACAGAGGTGAAGTAAGGTGTCACGCGATAAAGCCAACCCCTACGCACCGCGAGAGTGGGCGCCCGGCGAAAAGCCCATGCTGCCCGGGTCTCCTTCCACGCCGCTGCACCCGACACATAAACGTATTGCCTTTGGCATCGTTGGCCTGCTGATTTGTATCACCGGGGCGCTGAGTAATGCGCTGGTGACCGCCAATCTGACCAACCTGCAGGGGGTATTTGGTGCGTATAACAACGAAATCGCCTGGCTCCCGGCGGTTTACGTCATGGGCAATATCTCGATTAACCTGCTGCTGGTGAAGTTTCGTCAGCAGTTTGGCCTGCGGGTGTTTACAGAGGCCTTTCTGGTGTTGTACGTGCTGGTGGCCTTTTTCCACCTGCTGGCCAATGATCTGAGCTCGGCGATTATCGTGCGTGCGGCGCATGGGATGGTCGGGGCAGCCCTCAGTTCCCTCGGTATCTATTATCAGGTTCAGGCCTGGCCGGCGAAACACCGTCTGAAGGCGCTGGCCATTGGACTGGGGGCTTCGCAGCTGGCCATCCCGCTGGCCCGGCTCTTCTCGACAGAACTGTTACAGCTGGATGAGTGGCGCGGACTGTATCTGTTTGAACTGGGTCTGGCGCTGATGGCGCTGGGTGCGGTGCTGATCCTCAAGCTCCCGCCGGGCGAGCGCACCAAAGTGTTCGAGAAAAAAGATTTTCTTACCTTCTTCCTGTTGGCTCCCGGTATGGCACTGTTTTGTGCCGTGCTGTCGCTGGGCCGCATCGAATGGTGGACCAGCACGCCCTGGCTCGGCGTCTGTCTGGCGCTGGGTCTGGTGCTGGTGACGGCCGCCGTGCTGGTGGAGCATAATCGCAGTAATCCGCTGATCAACACGCGCTGGCTGGGCAGTGGGGCGATTTTCCGCCTGGGTATTGTGATGATCCTGCTGCGTATCATGCTTGCTGAACAGAACACCGGGGCGATCGGCTATCTGCAACAGCTGGGATTGCAGAACGATCAGATGCAGGGGCTGGCGCTGGCGATCCTCGCCGGCGTGGCGGCGGGTATTGTCTGTAGTGCGCTGACCATTAATCCCAAACATCTGAGCTGGCCGATCGTGCTGTCGCTGATTATTGTGATGGTGGCCTCACTGATGGATGCGCAATCCAGCCCGCTGACTCGCGGCAATAATATGTATTTCAGCCAGTTCCTGCTGGGATTCAGTACTTCCTTCTTTATCGCCCCGGCCATGCTGCTGGGCGTGGGCAGCGTGGTGACTCAGCCGAAGAACCTGGTGAGCTTTGTTGTGCTGTTTGGTATGAGCCAGAACCTCGGCGGCCTGATGGGGTCGGCGTTGCTCGGTACCTTCCAGACCTGGCGTGAAAAGTACCACTCCAGCCTGCTGGGCGACCAGCTTTCGCTGCTTGATCCTAACGTGACGGAACGCCTGGCGCAGTACAACGCCCTGTTCAGCAGCCTGATTGGTGACAGCACCCTGCAGGGCGCACAGGGGACGACACAGCTCCAGACCGTTGCCACCCTGCAGGCGAATGTGCTGGCCTACAACGATGTCTATATTCTGACCGCCTGTATGGCAGGGATCACATTACTCTGGGTGCTGTGGCGTCTCTCGCGTCTGCGCTATCTCAACTGGCAGCAGGCAAAACGCGAAGCGGAAGCGGAACAGCGTGCCATGCAAAATATTAACAAGACGATTATCCGGTAACACCAGCAGGCGGAGCAATACCTCTGCGTGCAGTGCAACAAACGGAACACGGGGAAATTATGAGTCAACAGGAACAGCAGCAGCTCACGGAGCGTCTGAGAAATAATAAGCTGCGCATTATATCGATAGCCCTCGGGTCAGGCATTGCGCTGGTCGGCGTACTGGTGATCCTTTATGCCTGGCAGCTCCCGCCCTTTACCAGCCAGACGCAGTCGACGGAAAATGCCTACGTGCGCGGCCAGGTGACGTTTATCAGTCCACAGGTGAGCGGCTATATCACCCAGGTTAACGTACTGGACTTCCAGCCCGTGCACCAGGGCGATTTAATGATGACCATTGACGATCGGATTTATCGTCAGCGCGTCCACCAGGCGGTGGCGCAGCTGGAGATGAAAAAGGCGGTACTGGCCAATAATATTCAGCAGCGGCGCAGTGCAGAAGCGGTGATCAAACGCAATGAGGCCGCACTGCAAAATGCGAAAGCGCAGGCGGTGAAAGGCGGGCTTGACCTGAAACGCGTCGAAAATCTGGTTTCCGACGGCTCACTGTCGCTGCGTGAACGCGATGCCGCGCGCGCCAGCAACAGTCAGACGCTGGCCGACGTGCAGCAGGCGCAGGCAACGCTGGAAGTCTCGCGTCAGGATCTGCAAACGGCGATAGTCAACCGCGCCTCGCTGGAGGCCGACGTGGCCAGTGCACAGGCCGCACTTGAGCTGGCGCAGATTGACCTCGATAACACTAAAATTATCGCCCCCCGCGATGGACAGCTGGGCCAGATTGCCGTACGGCAGGGGGCCTACGTGACGGCGGGAACCCGGCTGACGTCACTGGTGCCGGAGCAGAAGTGGGTGATCGCCAATATGAAAGAAACCCAGATGGCGCATATCAGACCTGGCCTGCCGGTCAGCTTCCGTGTTGATGCACTGAACGGTGAACGCTTTAGCGGAGAGGTAGAATATATCTCCCCGGCGGCAGGGTCTGAGTTCAGCGCGATCTCCCCGGATAACGCGACGGGGAACTTCGTTAAAATCGCCCAGCGTATTCCGGTACGCATTAAGATCACCAGTGACAATACCCGACATCTGCGTCCGGGCATGTCGGTGGAGGTGAATATTGATACGGCAGCGGCACCGTCGGGAGAGAAAAAATGATCCCTGCGCCAAAGACGCTGTTCGTGATGATGCTGTCGGCCACGCTGGCCGGATGCGCAACCGAGGTCGAACAGGCCCCGTCATCGCTGCCGATCCCTACGCAGTGGCGTAATCAGGTCGGACCGGGGGCGGCTGTGGAAGCGAGCTGGTGGCGGGCGTTTAATGACCCGTCGCTGAATCAGCTGGTGGATCAGGCGCTGCGCAATAACCCGGATATTCTCACTGCCCGCTCCCGGGTCGATCAGTACCGTGCTCAACTGCGCGGTGCGCAGGGCGATAATTTCCCGACGCTGGATGCGGGCGTGTCAGCCACGCGTGCGCGCTCCCTGTCAGCTGCTACCGGGCAGCCGGCTGAGTCGGCGGTGTTCCAGGGGCTGTTGCAGGCCAGTTACAACGTTGATTTGTGGGGGGAACGCAGCAGCAGCATTGACGCCGCGAAAGCCTCTCTGGCAGCACAGCAGGCGGCCGCCAGTGCGGCCGAACTGACGATTGCCAGCTCGGTAGCCTCGGGGTATATGACGCTGGTATCACTCGATGAGCAGCTGCGGGTGACCAGGGCCACGCTGGCCAGCCGCGCAGACTCCTTAACGCTGGCACAGCGCCAGTTTGAATCCGGTTATACCTCCCGGCTGGAATGGGTGCAGTCACGATCGGAATACCAGACGGCGAAGGCGCAGGTTCCCGTCTTGCAGCATCAGATTGCCCAGCAGGAAAACGCACTGAGTATTCTGGTCGGGATGAACCCGCGTCAGATCGCGCGGCAGAACCACTTTGACCATGTTGTTCCGCAAACCCTGCCCGCGGTGATGCCTTCACAGCTGCTGCAACGCCGGCCGGATATCGTGCAGGCCGAACGGCAGCTGCTGGCCGCTGATGCCTCACTGCAGTCGTCGCGCGCCAGCCTGCTGCCCTCGCTGAACCTGACCGCCAGCGGTACGATGCAGAGTTCCGTGCTGCATGAACTGGTAGAAAATCCTTTCCGTCTGTGGAGCATCGGCGGGAGCGTGCTGGCCCCGCTGCTGAACCGCGAAGCACTGACGGCACAGGTCGATGTTTCGATGGCCACGCGCAATCAGGCTCTGTACAACTACGAAAAAGTGGTGCGCAGTGCATTCAGCGAGGTCAATGACGATCTGGATGCCATTACCCGCTATCAGGAGCAGCTGGCCGAACTGCAGGAGCAGGAAACGGTGGTGCAGGAGGCGCTGCGCATTGCCCGCAACCGTTACCAGAATGGTTATGCCTCTTATCTGGATGAGCTGGATGCCCAGCGTTCGCTGTTCAGCATCCAGCTCAGCGTGGTACAGGCGAAAAACAACCTGCTGCTGGCACAGATTGACCTTTATCGTGCCCTGGGTGGCGGCTGGCAGTCGTCATAACAGGGCCGGTGAAAATGGGCCGACCGTCAGCCAAACAGCTTAAGGCTGGCCGTCAGCTTGCGCAGGGCTTTCTTATCCCCGGTAATCCCCAGACCCAGATGCTGCAGATCCCCGGTGGCCACTTCGCTGACTGCCGCCGCAAACGCGGCGTAATCAACCGTCATCTGGCCCTCGCGGGGAAAGAGAACGACATCAAGCTGCTGCTCTCTGCAGCGTGCGAGCAGCGCGCGCAGCTGCGTATTATCAGCTGACAGTATGGGGATCCCTACCGGGATCAGGCCAGGATACTGCTGGCCGTGGGCGTCTGACAGCGTATGACCCACCAGGCCGGGATGGCGCTGACCCAGTGTCAGCGCGATCACCGCTGCCGCATTCGCCGCCTTGCCACTGGCTAAATCCTGGTTCAGCACCACCACACAACGAACATCACTCATCACTTTTACCTTCTGACGGAGAAAACACGCAGCGTAAATCAGTGCGGCGGCTCAGTCTGGAAGATTTGTGCAGTATTGCTGATAACGGGCGGGGGTTAACTGACTGGTGCGCCTGAACCAGCGACCTAAATGGCTTTGATCGGCAAAACCCAGCTGTGCCGCCACCTGGACAGGCGGCAGCCCTACGGCGAGCAGGCGACGTGCTTCGCTCAGACGCAGCTGGATCAGCCACGCGTGCGGGGGCAGGCCGAAGTGGGCATGAAATTCGCGCGACAGGCGAAAACGGTCAACGTCCAGCGCCGCAGCGATATCGCTCAGACCAATATCGTCATAGCGGCGATCCAGCATAAAATCCCGCGCCCGCTGCGCGAGGGTTTTCTCATGTGCCGGAATATGGATTGGTCTGCGCCAGTGCAGGTGGCGCGTCAGCGCGGCAAACAGACGCTGCAGTGCGCTCTCTTTGACGATTTTCAACTCCCCCTGATGCAGCGCCTGAAAAGCATCAAACGTTGCCCGGGCCAGTTGGCGGTCGCCACTGAGCGTGCGGGCAAAATTCAGCTCGAAATGGTCGGGAATATCACTGAACTGGCTGGCCAACTGTCCGCGCATGGTCAGCGGATCGATGTACAGCATCCGGTAGGTAAACCCGCTGTCGTCAATGGCATCGCCGTCGTGCAGTTCACCGGGCTCCAGAAGGAACACCGTGCCGGGACGGCTGCGGTGCTGCTGACGGCGGGTATGAAACTGCTGCACACCCTGTTCCGTTACGCCGACAAGATAGCTGTCGTGCCAGTGCGGATCGTAGGCGTGTCCGGTAAAATGCGCGCGCAGCGTCTCTATGGATGACAGTCCGTCGCGTGCGAAGTCTACCCAGCCTGACTGCTTCATTTTTTCTCCCCTGGTTTACGGCGGTCTCTCAAAACCGCGGATTTTCCGGCGCCGGCCTCTGAACTCCGGGTGCTGAAACCGGGCGGAGCGAGCTGACGGAATGATGAAAATATTAGTTAAGGTTGATAATTATTTTGTCTGACTGTTCAAGTTGTGAAGCAATCGGACTCGCTGATTTTCAATAAAAAAGTATAAGTTATTCCGTTTTCAGCTGTCTTTAATCAATTTATTACGTTAATACATGGGCATCTCGTGCTATTATTCCGCGCGATTATTTGAGGATAACTGACGCTTTCTGGCGTGATTCGCGCCTGCAGCAGGCTGCAATTGCGTTAGTAATACTTACTTTTGGTGAAAGGGACGTCTTTCATTCTTTATCGGCACCCCAACAGGAATGTTTTGCCGGTGCGCTGTGGCTGAACATGAAAAACAGTTCCAAACCTGAGTCTGAAAAAGAACCCCGTGTCCCGTTAGATGATGCGCAGTTTGCCATAGTGGTGCTTGCCGTTACCTCGTTCACGCTGATTATCTTTGTGCTGGGCATCACGCTGTGGATGTCCTGATCGGTCCCTGACTGAGCTTGATCTGCTGGCTGCGCAGCGTCAGCGCCATCGCCTCATTGACGGTACGATTACCGTTGGCATCCGGTAAGCCAAACAGACCCGCAGGATAACGGCGATCGTCATCCCATGCCGGATAATCCACTGCCGGATAGAGCGAAATGCCTTCCAGCTGAACACCGGCATTCAGTGCCAGCTCACCTTCATGAATCACACGATTAAGCCAGTCCTGACTGCGGCCCGCTTCCGCACCGGTTTCCGCAATCAGCAGCGGCCGCTGGTAGCGCTGCCACACGTCCTGTAACAGCAGGTTCAGCGGACGATAATCAGGGTGATGGGGCTCCAGCGGATCGCCGTTATGGAACCACTGATTATCCGGATACCAGGTCAGTCCGATAATATCCAGCAGATCCTCCGACCCTCCAAGCTCCGGCTCGCTTCTTCCCGCCAGCCAGTCCCAGACTTCAAACTGCGCCTGATGTTGTCGCTCTGCCTCCTCCCGGGCGGCGGCGGAATAACCCGAGGCGGCCACATGAACCAGCGGATCGGTGATGATAAAGCGCGCGCCGGGCAGCTCTTCACGCATGGCGTGCATGGCGGCAATGCTGGCGCGGGCCAGCTGACGCTTAAGCTCGCGCCCCCGCCCGGTGACAAAGGGGTTAAACCAGGCAATTTCCGCTCCGGCCCAGGACCAGAAAGAGATTTGATTCATCGGGGTGATAAACGGGTGGGTATGGCCTTCGTCCCGCAGCAGGCGGGCAAAGTCCCGGGCGTAAGCGCTGAAACGATCAACAAATTCATCCCCCCAGATATCCAGCCCGTCCGGCCAGCCAAAATGGGCCAGCTCCCAGATCATCTCAATCCCGTGTTTTTCTGCAGCTTTTAGCTGCGGCAAAAAGCTGTCCCAGTGGTATTCTCCTGGTTGCTTCTCAATTAAGTACCAGCGGGCGCCGTCGCGCGCCGTGAGGATCTGGTGACTGGCCAGCAGGGCGTAATCTTTTTCAAGCAGTGTATCGTGACCGCTACTGATCATTAAATCTGCACGCTTACCGGGGGTGCGGCAGGCGGTTGAACAGGCAAAACTGCCCTGGAAAAAACGCGCGAAGAGGGCTGGCTGGTGACGGCGTGTGACCGCCGTGCTGTCATCATGCATGATGTTCTCCCGGGGCAATAAACGCAGGCGATGGACTAAGTCTAGACTATATGTCTGCCTCACTGATCCCGGCGAAAAACAGAGGAAGAATAACTGGATGAATAACAGCATTACCGCTAAGGATCGCTGATGACCGACACGTTCCACTCACCGCAGGCAGACAGCGCGGCTGCCGGGACACGCCTGAAACAGGCGATTACGCCGCTGATTGCACAGCATCCTGAGCACAGCGGGGTCTATCCGTTGTCTGAAGGGCTGGATGCCTTCGCTGCGCGTTATCAGCTGATCACCCTGGCGGAAAAGACGCTGGATATACAGTATTACATCTGGCAGAACGATCTGTCCGGCAGGCTGCTGTTTAGCGCGCTGCTGGCGGCCGCAGAGCGTGGGGTGAAGGTGCGCCTGTTGCTGGACGACAATAACACGCTGGGACTGGATCGCACGCTGAGTCAGCTGAACCGTCACCCGCTGATTGAGGTGCGTCTGTTTAATCCGTTTACCTTCCGCACGCTGCGGGCGCTGGGTTATCTGACCGATTTTGCTCGTCTCAACCGACGGATGCATAACAAAAGTTTTACCGTGGACAATGCGGCCACCATCGTCGGCGGCAGAAATGTCGGCGACGAATATTTTGGCGTCGGTGATGAGCCGCTGTTTTCCGATCTGGATGTGCTGGCGATCGGCCCGGTGGTGCATGAGGTCGCGCAGGACTTTGAGCGCTACTGGCAGAGCCGACCAGTGGCACCACTGCGTCGGGTGGTGGATGAGGAAGAGAATGCCACCTCAGCCGTCACCCTGCCGGAAGCCTGGCGCGACAGTCCGCAGGTGGCGCGCTATCTGCGTCAGGTCGATGAGTCGACCTTTGTGACCGGTTTAGACAACCGATCGCTGCCCTTCACCTGGGCGAAAACCCGTCTGCTCAGTGACGATCCGCGCAAAGGCCTGGGCCGGGCGAGAACCAGCACGCTGCTGCCGCAGCGTCTGCTGGAGGTGATCGGCAGGCCTCAGCAACAGCTGGACATTATCTCCGCCTATTTTGTGCCGACGCGCACCGGCGTCGCGCAGCTGCTGGCACTGGTGCGTAAAGGCGTGAAGATTTCCATTCTCACCAACTCGCTGGCAGCGAATGACGTATCAATCGTCCATGCCGGATACGCCAAATGGCGTAAAAAACTGCTGCGCCATGGCATTCGCTTATACGAACTGAAACCACACAGTGACGTGCGGGAACCAAGCCATGATCGGGGCCTGACCGGGAACTCAGGATCCAGTCTGCATGCCAAAACGTTCAGCGTGGATAACCAGACGGTATTTATCGGTTCATTTAACTTCGACCCCCGTTCCGCGGTGCTGAACACGGAAATGGGCCTGGTGATTGAGAATGAGGCGCTGGCTACGCAAATCCACCAGCGTTTTATCAGCAGCATGCGCGACCGCGCATGGACGCTCAGACTGGATAAATGGGGGCGGGTAAACTGGGTGGAGTACCCGGGGGAAGGCGCGAACGAAGTGGTGCATAAACGTGAGCCGCGCACCCGGCTGATACAGCGTCTGCTGGTCCGTCTGGTATGGCGGCTGCCCATTGAGTGGTTATTGTAGGGGCGACCTGTTGCCTGGTCGCCCCCTGTCTGCTATTTACGCTGCGGTTTACCGGAAAACAGGAAGCGCAGCAGCGGAATACGCAGGTGGATTTCGTACAGCAGGAAGGCAATGCCAAAGACGAAAACCAGCCCGGCGAAAAAGCCCAGGGTATTACTGTCGATCTTTTTGACAAACAGAATGCCGTAAAGAATGGTCAACGGGTGATGCACCAGGTAGATGAACAGGGATGCATTGACCAGATAAGTGACGCGCGGCGAATGAGAGTTAAGCATCCGGTGGCCGAAGGTGAATACCACATTGACCATCCACAGGCCCATCAGCATCGACACCACTGCATCAATCTCATACAGCCAGCCTTCGCCTTTACTCCAGGTCTGGTTAGCCACATAGGCGGCAAAAGCCAGTGCGGAACCGATAAACGTCCAGGGAACCGGGCGGACGAACAGGGCTTTAATCGCCGGGTATTTCCACGCCATGGCGCCCAGAATAAAGAAGGGCAGATAAAGCAGCGTCTGCATTACCGCCATATTAAACAGCGCATCGCTAAGAATTTGCGGTGCAAAAATGAACAGCATACGACGAAAAGCGATCCAGACCAGGCTGCAAAGCAGAATAAAACACGTTAAACGGGTCCAGGTGAGGTCAGAATAGTCTGTTTTTTGTCGTGTGCCATCGCGCAGAAAACGGAACAGCCAGAAGCCCGCTACCGTCAGCACAATCAGCACCAGAAGGAACCAAAGGTGCGAAATCAGATCCCAGACCAGGGTGTTATATTTTTCATACAGTGTCTTACTGCTCCAGTCACCGATCTTACTGGTCCACTCTTTCAGCATAAAAAACTGCGGCAGCGTGATCAGCGGGATTGCCGTCAGCATCGGGATGCCAACCCGCTCCACGCGCACCTTCAGCCAGTCCGACGGGGTATAGCGCAGAAACAGCATATAAGAAAAATAACCTGAAATAACAAAGAATACCTGCATGCGGAAGGCATGGATAAAATCGTTCAGCAGCGTCAGCCATTCAGAGGGGGCGGGGCTGTTAACCGACCAGTTTTGTGTGGAATAAATCAGCGATACATGAAAAGGCACCCCTAACAGCATTAGCCAGGCGCGAATCGAATCCAGAAAATATTCTCGTTGTGGTGTTTTATTAGTCATATATATCCAATATTCAACACGTTATTAATCTGGCTCACCCTGAACCAGCCTAAAGCTTACTGCTTACTTTAATTGCGCAAACACGCGTATACTATCAGCCGAATCTGTTTCCGCTAAACGCTTGAGAATAGGGCTGTTAGCCGCGGAGAGAGGGCAGAACAAAATTGGGGTCAGGCTGTCGGAATGCCGAATTATCCTTTAAGATGGATCCATTGATTTACGTACCCGAAAGGGGGGGATGTGCGGATTAACATGAACAATAAACCAAAACTGATGAAATTGCGCTGGGTTAGCGCAGCAGTTTTGCTTTCAATGTATGCCAATACAGGCTGGGCTTTTAACATTGACGATGTGGCAAAACAGGCGAAAGACTTAGCGGGTAAAGGCTTTGAAGCGCCGAAGAGCAATCTGCCGTCACAACTGCGTGATATGAAGTATGCCGACTATCAGCAGATCCAGTTCAATCATGAAAAAGCGTACTGGAACAAACTGAAGACCCCCTTCAAGCTTGAGTTTTACCATCAGGGGATGTACTTCGATACCCCGGTACGTTTGAACGAGGTCACAGCAACCAGCGTTCGCGAGATAAAATACTCTCCTGAGTATTTCAACTTCGGTAACGTCAAGCACGATCCTGATACGGTAAAAAACCTTGGGTTTGCCGGTTTCAAAGTGCTGTACCCGCTTAACAGTAAAGATAAGAAAGACGAGATCGCCAGCTTCCTGGGCGCCAGTTATTTCCGCGTCATCGGTCAGGGCCAGGTCTACGGCCTGTCTGCACGTGGCCTGGCAATTGACACCGCGCTGCCGTCTGGTGAAGAGTTCCCGCGCTTTAAAGAGTTCTGGATCGAACGCCCTAAGCCGCAGGATAAGCATCTGGTGATTTATGCGCTGCTCGATTCGCCGCGTGCCACCGGTGCCTATCGTTTCACCCTGACACCGGGTAAAGACAGCACCGTTGACGTGCAGTCGAAGGTCTATCTGCGTGATAACGTCGGTAAACTGGGCGTAGCACCGCTCACCAGCATGTATCTGTTTGGTGCGAATCAGCCGTCACAGGCGGCGAACTTCCGTCCGGCACTGCATGACTCCAACGGGCTGTCGATTCATGCCGGTAACGGCGAATGGATCTGGCGTCCGCTGAATAATCCGAAACATCTGGCCGTCAGCACCTTTACCGTGGAAAACCCGCGTGGTTTCGGTCTGCTGCAGCGTGGTCGCGATTTTGATAAGTATCAGGATCTGGACGATCGCTACGATCTGCGTCCGAGTGGCTGGGTTGAGCCAAAAGGGGACTGGGGCAAAGGCCGTGTTGAGCTGGTAGAAATCCCGACAACCGACGAAACCAACGATAATATCGTGGCCTTCTGGACGCCGGAAACCCTGCCAGAGCCGGGCAAAGAGATGAAGTTTGCCTATCGCCTGCACTTTACGCGTGACGAAAACCAGCTGCACTCCCCTGAAACGGCGTATGTGAAAAGCACGCTGCGTTCACCGGGTGATGTGAAACAGTCTAACCTGGTGCGTCAGCCGGACGGCACGGTGGCGTTTATCGTCGACTTTGTTGGACCGGAGATGAGCAAGCTGCCGGAAAACACCCCGGTAACGCCGCAGGTGAGCGTGGGTAATAACGCAGAGCTGGTCGAAAACAGCGTCCGTTATAATCCGGTCACCAAGGGCTGGCGTCTGGTGTTACGTATTCGTGTTAAAGACAATAAACAGCCGACCGAGATGCGTGCTGCACTGGTTAACGGTGACAAAACGCTGACGGAAACCTGGAGCAATCAGTTGCCTGCCAATGAATAAGTCAACCGTAATTCCCGACGAATATATTGACGCGCTGCCCCTTCCCCCTGAGCGGAAAGGGGCGCTGCGTGAAGCGTTGCCCGCAGAGCCGGAAGAGGCATTCAGTCAGTTGCATTATCAGCTGGCCGAAGAGGGCCCGGTCGAAACGCGTCCCGATGATGCTCCGCAGGAGTCGGTAAAAGCGCGCGTAGAGATGAGCTGGCCTGACTCTGTTGATGGTGGCCGTCAGTTTGATAAAGACGCGCTGGACCGTACCACGCTGAAAGCGATGCCGAAACACACCCGTTCTTCCATGTATCCGGAAGAGTGGCGGACTAACCCGGTGGCGCGCGCGTGGGATTCCCTGCGCGGGCGTAAAAGCACGCCGCGTTTCGATAGCCGCGAAGAGCAGAAAAATGAGGACAAATGGCGCCATGTTGGCTCCATTCGTCGTTATATTCTGCTGTTCCTCTCCGTTTTCCAGACGGTGGTGGCGACCTGGTATATGAAAACCATCCTGCCTTATCAGGGATGGGCGCTGATCGATCCTATGGATATGATCAACCAGAACTGGCAGCAGTCGGTATTGCAGATCCTGCCTTATGTGTTGCAGACCGGAATTCTGGTGCTGTTTGCCATTCTGTTCCTGTGGGTTTCCGCCGGGTTCTGGACGGCCCTGATGGGCTTCCTGCAGCTGATGATCGGTAAAGACAAATACAGTATCTCGTATCTGACCAACGGCGACGAAGCCATTAACCCGGAGCACCGTACCGCGCTGATCATGCCCATCTGTAATGAAGATGTTGAGCGTGTCTTTGCCGGTCTGCGTGCCACCTGGGAGTCGGTGGTGCGTACCGGTGAGCAGGCGAACTACGATGTCTATATCCTGAGCGACAGCTACAACCCGGATATTGCCATGGCGGAACAGAAGGCCTGGATGGAGCTGGTGCGTGACGTGGGTGGGGAAGGGCGTATTTTCTATCGCCGTCGTCGTCGCCGCGTAAAACGCAAATCCGGTAACATCGATGACTTCTGCCGCCGCTGGGGCAGCCAGTACAGCTATATGGTGGTACTGGACGCCGACAGCGTGATGAGCGGTGACTGCCTGAATGGCCTCGTGCGTATGATGGAAGCCAACCCGAAAGCGGGTATCATCCAGTCATCCCCGAAGGCCTCCGGCATGGATACGCTGTATGCACGCTGTCAGCAGTTTGCTACCCGCGTGTACGGTCCACTGTTTACCGCCGGTCTGCACTTCTGGCAGCTGGGTGAGTCGCACTACTGGGGCCATAACGCGATTATCCGCGTGAAGCCGTTTATCGAACACTGTGCGCTGGCACCGCTACCGGGCGAAGGCTCATTTGCCGGTTCGATCCTGTCCCACGACTTTGTGGAAGCGGCGCTGATGCGCCGTGCAGGCTGGGGCGTGTGGATTGCTTATGATCTGCCGGGTTCTTATGAAGAGCTGCCGCCAAACCTGCTGGATGAACTGAAACGTGACCGCCGCTGGTGCCACGGCAACCTGATGAACTTCCGTCTGTTCCTGGTTAAAGGGATGCACCCGGTTCACCGTGCTGTGTTCCTGACGGGCGTGATGTCCTATCTGTCAGCGCCGTTGTGGTTTATGTTCCTGGCGCTGTCTACCGCCCTGCAGGTCGTTCACACGCTCATGGAGCCACAGTACTTCCTGCAACCAAGGCAGCTGTTCCCGGTATGGCCGCAATGGCGTCCGGAGCTGGCCATTGCGCTGTTCTCCACCACGCTGGTCTTACTGTTCCTGCCGAAGCTGTTGAGTATCGTGCTGGTGTGGTGCAAGGGGGCGAAGCCATACGGCGGTGCGTTACGCGTGCTGGCGTCGCTGTTCCTGGAGATGCTGTTCTCCGTGCTGCTGGCACCGGTGCGTATGCTGTTCCACACCGTGTTTGTGGTCAGCGCATTCCTTGGCTGGGAAGTGGTGTGGAACTCGCCGCAGCGTGACGATGATGCCACGCCGTGGAGTGAAGCCTTTAAGCGTCACGGTTCGCAGATGTTACTGGGCCTGGTCTGGGCAGGTGGCATGGGCTGGCTGGATCTGAACTTCCTGTGGTGGCTGTCACCGATTGTCTTCTCGCTGATCCTGTCACCGTTTGTGTCGGTGTGGTCCAGCCGTCGTACGCTCGGTCAGGCATCCAAGCGCGGCAAGCTGTTCCTGATCCCGGAAGAGTTCAGTCCACCGCAGGAGCTGCTGGATACCGATCGTTACGTGGAGCTGAACCGTGAGCGCGCCCTGGATGATGGCTTTATGCATGCCATGTTCCATCCGTCGTTTAACGCGCTCGCCAGCGCCATGGCAACGTCGCGCCACCTGAAGAGCGATATTCTCGACTTTGCCCGTGACCGCCGCGTTGAGCAGGCCCTCAGCGAATCGCCGGCAAAACTGGATCGTGACCAGCGCCTGGCGCTGCTCAGTGACCCGGTGACGCTGTCGCGGATGCACTACCGCCTGTGGCAGAACGCGGACAAGTATCACGACTGGTTAGATCACTACCATACGTTGACGCTTAACCCGCTGGCGCTGAATAACGCGAAACAGGACGTGGTGCGGGCGGAATAAAAGGACGCCCATGCATGAAATGAAAACTCTGCTTTGCAGGCGCTGACCTTCTTTTCGGGTCAGCCCGTCAGGCGGGACGATAAAAAGCCGGAACTCACGTTCCGGCTTTTTTTACGTATTATTTTGCCTTCAGTGCTATTGTGCAGAGATAAGCAGGAGTAAAAGAGTGTGTTTTTTAATCGGGGTTAACGTGGTGACCATGTTTTTACGCGGTGTGATCGTAGCAGTCAGCTTACTGGTACTGAGCGGGTGCGGCAGTATTATCAGTAGAACCGTGCCCGGACAGGGGCACGGCAATCAGTATTACCCGGGCGTGCAGTGGGATGTGCGGGATTCGGCATGGCGCTTTATCACCATTATCGACCTGCCGCTGTCGCTGATACTGGATACTCTGCTGGTGCCGGTCGATGCCAGCCACGGCCCTTATGAGTAATCACTTTCCGCACTGATCCTCAGGCACGATTATCGGCGTCGGTATTATTATCTTCCCACTCTTCCGCTGCTGCATCGGCTTCTTCGCTGCCTGCGGCAGGTTCAAGCTGGAATTCCCCTTCATCCCATTCATGCAGGGTATTTTCCGGCAGCCATTCGTTACGTAATTCAATCTCATCGAAGTCGCCGTCAAAAATAGCCTGTGCGGCTTCCCCGCTCAGCGCCGGCAGGAGCTCCCCCTCATCACCGTCGTCGGTGAGGAACTCGGCCTGCCACATGATGTCGCCGTCCTGCATAACATATTTTTGCAGGTTGAACTGGTTGACGGAGGCGTCTTCCTCATCGACTTCCGGATTGGCGGCAAGGTACTCTTCACGAGCCATATCAATGGCTTCTTCCAGCGTGGCATACAGTGTCATCGTTATCTCCCTGGTTATCATGATAAAGAGTAATTGTTGCCGCTATGGGCAAAGATGCAAGGCGTGTGAAGAAAAAATTTGTGTCCGATGGTGGGCCTGACACAGGCAAAGATTGTTACTGTGATTGTTTAAACGACGATATCATGCGCAGAAAAATTTCACTTAAATACATTATTAGTAAAGAGATGGAATTATTTATCATTTTCTCTATTTTAATTAAAATAGCGCCCGATAGTGACTTAAAGTAAATGTCAGCGATAACACGTCAAACCGTATAAATTAAGTTTATTCTTATTTCTCATTATGTAATCTGTGCGCATTCCATTCTCGCCCTGTTTACATTTATTGCGCTTATATCATGACGATGTTATTTCCAGTAAGGACACTGACAGCCCTGTTGCTGACGGTTAGTATCGCCAGTGCGTCGGCTGCGCCGCTCAGCCCGGCCGACCGTGATGCGGTGCGCCAGCAGCAGCAGCCCGATTTTTGATAAAGAGAAAGAGCAGAATACCTTGAAACTGGGGAGTTTTCTGCGCAGCTCGCAGGTAATTCGCCATTTATAGTTGATAAGGATACGGGTGAAGTACATGAACCTGGAACTGCTTATCCTATTGAAAAGTATTGACAAGATTATGAAGAAAAGAAACATGCGCTGAGTTAGAAGAGTCAAAAAATATTTAGACTGCACCCCAAACATGTGGACTCCTGAGTATGTAAGGTGCTGTCCGGTGACGTAGTCGGCGACAGGAGCAATCTGTTAACCAGCCGCAAGCGGGATGAATGATTTCCAGGTGGCCGATGGACAACAAAGTTATGCCGGTGAGATTTCGCAAATCGTCGGTTGTAATCGGCCATTAACTCATCAGTTGCTGACCTGCTCCGTAGTTAAGAACGAAGCGGGGGAGACGGATATGACGTATGGTGGATTGAGTGCGGGGATACTTACAGTGGCATCTGATCTAAAAGATCTGGAGGACGAGAAACCACGCATCAAACAGTCCTTTTCCGACCTTGGTTTTAAGAACCGGGCACTCAAAAATGTTATCGAAATTTAAAATTTCACTGAATAATAAACGTGCTGGCTACCGCTTTCGTCAGCCAGACCCCGTTATCAGCCTGATAAAATTTCATACCCTGCTTATGCATTGCCAGCGCATCGATTTTCAGCACAGTGGGCTTCCCGTGTCGTTGTCCGACGCTGTTGGCGGTCGCTTCATCCGCAGATAAATGTACATACTGGCGCGATCCAGAGATTAATCCCTGGATCAGTATCGACTCAAGAAACCGTGTGGCCGTGCCGTGGTATAAAACGTCAGGAGGCGTGCTTTCCTGATAATTGATATCAACCTGCTGTGATGAATGTCCCTGCACGGCTCGGATCTTCAATCCATCTTCTGAGAGTGAAAATCGTTTCTTATCACTGCTTTCAACAATGGAAAGAATAGTCTCTCGAGTGAGGCTTTTACTGTCATTTTTTGCACAGGCAATCAGCGTATCGATATCTGCCCAGCCTTCGCTGTCTAAAGTTAAGCCAATGGCTTCAGGCTGGTGGCGTAATACGTAGCTCAAAAATTTACTGACGTCTGAAAGAGACTGACTCATAAACCTTAATCCCAATAAGCAAATAACGTTCTGAAGCGGATTTTGCCTGCAGAACGCTCCCGATGCCAGAAAAGATAGTCGGTGAATATTAACTGGTGCTGAAAGAACAATAAGCGTGCGGGGATATGAATGAGTGAATGCGGGGAGATTGCATCAATGAAAATAATAAACCTGACAACAGTTTCCCTTTCTCAGCGCGACCCGCTTTCACCTGTGTGCTATAGCGGTATCTTTCGCACGTTTTCAGTAAGGCTGCATTTCAGGAATATGGTTAATTAGCGCCGGGCAAATGATCTGCCCCAGCTCCGGTCATGGCCGGGCTGTTCACCCCCTGTTTCAGGATCAGTGATAAGGAAAAATAAGACAGATGCGCAAACCTTCTTTCAGAACGAGCGTTACCGGGCTTTCTTTCAGCATCCTTATGCTGGCAGCCCCGGCATTCGCCAGCGTGGCCCCGTTTGACCCCGACTCCCCCTGGCTGCTGGGTGACTGGGCGGGCTATCGCAAACATCTTGCTGACGAAGGCGTTGACTTCCAGGTGGGCTACACCACGCAGTCGGCGGCCAATCTCGCGGGCGGCTACCGTACCAGTACCACCATGCGCTATGCCGATCAGTGGACGTTTGGCAGCAAGCTGGATCTGGAAAAATTACTGAACTGGCAGGGCGGCCAGTTCCAGGTCACCCTGACCAACCGTAACGGTCAGGACCTCACGCCCTATATCAACGATCCCCGCACGGGGGGCCTGTCGAACGTGCAGGGCATTTCGGCACGCGGTGACTATCTGCGCCTCACCCAGTTCTGGTTAAACCAGAAGCTGCTGAATAACTGGCTGGAGGTCAAACTGGGCCGGGTAACGACCAATGAAGATTTCGATACCGCCCGCGTCGGGATGTTCCAGAACTGGGCGATGGGTAATGGCCAGCCGGGCCACTGGCGCAACGACCGCTGGTTTAACGCCCCGATTTCTCAGTGGGGCGGCAGGGTAAAGCTGAATCTGCCTGATGACGTCTATTTTCAGGTCGGCGTATATAACCAGAACAAGGCGAACGACACCAAAGCGAACGGGTTCCGTTTTGATATGGGCCACGGCGAAGGGAATCTGGTTCCGGTAGAGCTGGGCTGGACGCCACAGCTGGGCCAGCAGAAACTGCCCGGTAACTACCGGCTGGGCATGTTTTACAGCTCAACCAAAGGCGGCGACTTTCACACCTGGCATGATGGCGGCTATGGTAAAACCAGAAAGGCTTACGGAGGCTATCTGCTGGCCGAGCAGCAGCTTTTTGCCATGGCCGGGGACAAAAGCCGGGGGCTTAGCGTCAGCTTCCAGTATGTGATGAACGACCATCGTACTGCGCGCATGGACAATTATCAGTCGCTGGCGCTGGCGTGGAAAGGGCCGTTTGATGCTCGCCCGGGCGATGAAGTGGGTGTCGGCATGGCGCGTATTCACGTCAACAACGACTACACCAAAATGCGCAATCAGCAGAATGAGGACCGGGGCGTCAGCGACTACAACGACCCGGCTTACCTGCCGTTGCAGCAGGGATCAGAGTGGAACTATGAGGTCTATTATAATGTGAAGGCCACCCGCTGGCTGAACGTGCGGCCAAACTTACAGGTGATCACTAAACCGGGCGGCGTACGCCAAGTGAATGATGCCCTGGTCGGCGGTATTGCGGCAGATATCAGCTTCTGATGACAGGGGGCCATCCGGCCCCGCTTCAGGTCAGCACTGAGGCACCTCATCCAGATGCTGATAAATCGTCAGCCCCAGTTCACGGCCAATGCACACATCGTTATCTGCTCCGCGCGACTCGCCCGGTAAACGCAGAATGGCGTCACAGTGGCCGATTAAACGGTGTGCGACCGGATATAAATACGCTTCACTGATCGCATCGCCAATTTTCTGCGACCCGGCAATCCGCGCCAGTGGAAACGCCAGCCACTCGCCAATCAGTGGAATATGCCCTTTCTGGTAAAGGGCTAACGCTGTCTGTTCCATGCGTTCAAGGTTGGCATGGATCAAGTCTTCCCGATCGCCGGTGCCGCTGCGAACCGGACCTGCCACTAAAATTTGCAATGATTTCATGGTATCTCCTGAAAAACACGACTGAGAGCAAGATGCTGGATCAGCATGATAGTTTTGGCATCCATAATTTCGCCGTCACGTATTGCCTGCAGCGCGCGTTCGAATGGCCACTCCAGTACCTCAATATCCTCGCCTTCCTCTGCCACGCCACCGCCGGTGCCCTGACGATCGTCGTCGGAATATTCAGCAATAAAGAAAAAGAGTTTTTCTGTCACTGAACCGGGGCTCATATAGGATTCGAAGACTTTTTCAATCTGCGTGATGCGAAAGCCGGTTTCTTCTTCGGCCTCGGCAATAATGCGTGCCTCCGGTGAGGCGTTATCCAGTAGTCCCGCCGTGGCCTCAATCAGGAAACCGCTGTGGCCATTCACGAAAACGGGGAAGCGGAACTGGCGGGTCAGTACCACGGTTTTGCGGGCTTTATGGTACAACAGCACCACGGCACCGTTACCGCGATCGTAAGCTTCCCGGTTCTGTTCCTGCCAGCTGCCGTCGCGGCGCAGCAGTTCAAAGGTATATTTTTTCAGGGTGAACCAGTTATCCGACAGCAGCTGCTCTCGGATGTTGCGTACGCGTTCCTGCATGTTTTGCATGTTTGTGCCCTTAATGAAGTGACAGACAACACGCTAACATGCATAATCGTGCAATATCAAGATCAATCGTGAAGGGGGTAAGGGTGCTTTCCAGCCAGCGCAAACAGCAGATTCTGGCCATGCTCGACCGTGAGAAGCAGGTGCTTTCGCGGGAACTGAGCCTGCATTTTGCCGTATCAGAAGACTCTATCCGTCGGGATTTAAGGGAGTTAGCCGCCGAGGGATTACTGCAACGGGTTCATGGCGGTGCGCTGCCGGTTTCGGCCGCCATCGCACCGTTTGAAACACGCAAAAGCGTGCAGATGGACTCTAAACGGCGCGTCGCGGAGAAAGCCGTCGGGCTGATCCAGCCGGGTCAGGTGGTGATGATTGACGGCGGCACCACCACAGCAGAGATGATCCGGCGGCTGCCTACCGATTTTGCTTTTACGGTCGTGACGCACAGTCCGGGCGTGGCGGTGGGGCTGGTGGACTATCCGCTGATCGAGGTGATTATTATCGGCGGTCAGCTGTATAAGCATTCTGTGGTGACCACCGGAGCGGCGATGATCGAGGGGATCCGCCGTATCAATGCCGATCTGTTCTTTATGGGGGTGACCGGGGTACACCGAAGCGCCGGGCTGACCACCGGCAACTATGAGGAAGCGTGCGTCAAACGGGCGCTGGCAGAACGGGCAGCAGAGACGGTGGTGCTGGTGTCGCAGGAAAAGCTTAACTCCGCCTCGGCGTTCGCCATTGGCGACCTGTCGCTGGCCAGCACGCTGGTGGTCGATGAGTGGCCCGATGAAGAGATGTGCCAGCGGCTGCATCAGTTGCAGATCGGTCTGGTCTGACCGGGCTATTCCTCGCGTACCACCATGCGTTCACTGCGCCGGCGCAGCGTAATCCAGGTGTACAGCACGTTAAACAGGACGATGCAGGCTGTGACGATAAACACCGCTCGGAAGCCAAAATGTGCTGACACGGCGGCCCCCATCAGCGGGCCGGTCACGTTACCGATATCGCGGAACGACTGGTTATAGCTGAAAACGCGGCCGGCAACCTGATTGCTGGCGTTATACAGCAGCAGGGACTGCACTGCCGGCAGCAGCGCACCGTCGGCCGCCCCGAGCAGGAAGCGCAGCATGCCCAGTTGCCAGGTGTTCTGCACAAAGGCCATCGGGATCAGCAACAGCACGGAGAGCATCAGCATAGCGATCAGAATGCGCTCCGGCCCGATCCGGTCGCCCAGTCTGCCGAGGCGCGGCGCACTCATCAGAGCTGCCACTCCCGGTACTGAGGCGATCATCCCGCTGATAAATGCCAGATTAGCGACGTTGCCCGCCAGCTCGCGGACGTAAAGCGTCAGGATCGGTGCAATAGATCCGGTGGCGACCTGAATAATCAGCGTAGTGACAAACAGCGCCAGTACCAGACGGGGATTTTTCAGCGAGGTCAGCACCTCGCGGGCGTGCAGCATGTCTTTTTTCTGCACCGGGATAAAACTCTCACGCACGCAAAACAGCGTCATCAGAAAACAGGTAAACAGCACTGCAGCGGTAATAAAGAATACCGGACGCAGGCCAAAGCTGTCGGCCAGCAGGCCGCCGATCAGCGGGCCAATCAGCGCGCCGCTAACGGCCCCGGTGGAGAGCCAGCCCAGCGCCCAGCCGGTCTTACCGCGCGGAACCTGTGTGGCGATCAGGGCATTGGCATTGGGGACAAATCCGCCGAGCAGACCGAGCAGGGCGCGTAACGCCAGAAACTGCCAGATCGAGGTCGCCATGCCCATCAGCATCATCACGATAGCCATGCCCAGTGCCGAGCGCAGCAGCATGATTTTTCGTCCCTTACGATCCGCCAGTCCCCCCCAGAAGGGTGAGGCAATAGCCGAAAAAAGGAACGTGATGCTGAACACCAGACCCGACCAGAGATTCAGGGCCTGCGGGTCGGTGATGCCCAGTTGCTCAACGTAAAGCGGCAGAAAGGGCATAACCAGACTGAAGCCTGCGCCGGTCAGAAAACACCCTATCCAGGTGACGAACAGATTTCGTTGCCAGTGGATGGCGATAGCGGGGACATCGGGGGTAGACATAAAGTAAACAGTAACCTTATCAGCAATCAGCTAAACCAGTATACGCTGATATCAGGCGACTGAACGGCGGGCGATCAAAAAAATGAAAAACCGTTTCAAATAATGAAACAGGCCGGTGGTCCGGCCTGGCAGGGCGTTAATAGAGAGAGGGCTGCCCCTCAGGGCGGGTTTTAAAGCGGCGGTGCAGCCACATATACTGATCGGGTGCCATTAAGATGCCGTGTTCAATTATTTTATTCATATGTGCTGCCGTGGCGATTTCACTGTCCAGTGGAATGCCGGTCTGCTCAGGGAGGATCACCATCTCATACCCTTTACCCGATGGCAGGCGGCGCGGCACGAAAGGGATAACCGCCGGGTTACCGCTGCGGATCAGAAGGTAACTGCCTTTGGTGGTCGCCGCCTGTTCAACGGCAAATAGCGGCACGAAGACGCTGCTTTTTGGGCCGTAGTCGTGGTCCGGGGCGTACCAGATAATATCGCCCTTTTTCAGGGCGCGGATCATACCTTTCAGATCTTTGCGGTCGAGCATACTTTTATTGGAACGCATACGTCCCCAGGTCTGCAGCCAGTCGAGCAGGGCATTATCATTGGGACGGTATACGCCAATGCCGGGATTATGAATACCGAAGATGCGTGCACCCAGCTCCAGGGTGAGAAAATGGATACCAATCAACAGCACTCCTTTCCCGTCTGCCGCCGCCTGGCTGATATGCTCCAGCCCGCTGACACTGAACCATTTTTTAATCCGCCAGTCAGGCCAGAACCAGGCCATGCCGGTTTCAATCAGCCCCATACCCAGCGATTCAAAGTTGCGCCTGACCAGCGCCTCACGCTCGGCGGCAGGCATCTGAGGGAAACAGAGCGCCAGGTTACGCCGGGCAATGGTGACGCGGCTGCGCAGGAAACGCATGGATAATCTTCCGAGGCCGCAGCCGATATAATAAAGCACCGGGTAGGGCAGCAGCACCAGCAGATAAAGCAGGATAATACCGAGCCAGGTAAACCAATAACGGGGATGCAACAATGCACGATTGAACTGAGGCAGCTGGGTCATGAGTTTCCAGATCGTAAAAAAAAGGGGGCTATTATGAAGAAGTTTAAAGTTTATTTATGGCCTATTGTGCCATTTTTCTTAGTGTAGTCGAAGTTTTCGGCGGCAGACGTGGGAAGAAAACTTTTTTCGGCTAAGGACAAGGTGTGGCGGCTCGGGTATGATAGCGCCGAAAATTTTTTCCTCTCCTTGAATACAGGAACGTACACCATGCCAGTGTTACATAACCTTGTCTCCAATGAAGAGCTGAAGGCGCGCATGATGGCCGAAACCGAGCCGCGAACTACAGTCTCTTTTTATAAGTACTTCACTATTGACGATCCCCGCGCGTTTCGCGACGCCCTGTATATTGCCCTGACCCGGCTGAAAGTCTTCGGTCGCGTTTATGTGGCGGCAGAGGGCATTAACGCCCAGGTCAGCGTCCCGGCCAGCCAGTACGAGACCATGAAAGCTGCGCTGTATGCCTTCCATCCTGCGCTGGATAACCTGCGTATGAACATTGCGCTGGACGACGACGGTAAATCCTTCTGGGTACTGCGTCTGAAAGTGCGCGACCGCATTGTCGCTGACGGCATTACGGATGACAGCTTCGATGCCAGCGATGTCGGGGCCTATCTGAAGGCGGCGGAAGTGAACGCCATGCTGGATGATCCGCAGGCGGTCTTTGTGGATATGCGTAACCACTATGAGTACGAAGTGGGGCATTTTGATAATGCGCTGGAGATCCCGGCGGACACGTTCCGCGATCAGCTGCCCATGGCCGTCGATATGCTGCAGCAGGATAAAGATAAAAAAATCGTCATGTACTGTACCGGGGGGATCCGCTGTGAAAAAGCCAGCGCCTGGATGCGGCATAACGGTTACGAGAACGTGTACCATATTGAAGGTGGCATCATTGAGTACGCCCGTCGCGCCCGTGAACAGGGATTACCGGTGCGGTTTAAAGGCAAAAACTTTGTCTTTGATGAGCGGATGGGGGAGCGTATTTCTGAGGATGTTATCGCCAACTGCCATCAGTGCGGCGAGCCCTGCGATACTCACGTTAACTGCCTGAACGACGGCTGTCACCTGCTGTTTATTCAGTGCCCGAGCTGCGCCAGCAAATTTAACCACTGCTGTAGCCCGATCTGCATGGAAGAGCTGGCGTTACCGCCCGAAGAGCAGCGCGCCCGACGTGCGGGGCGTGAGAATGGCAATAAGATTTTTAACAAATCCCGTGGGCTGTTGAGCACCACCATGCACATCCCTTCGCCGGAAGAGTAACGGTGCAGGCGTCATCATCGCGGACGATGATGACGCCACATTCATTTACTGACGCACACCTTCAACAGAAATCATCAGTTCGACTTCCTGTGAGGCCGGGCCTAAATCAGACTTAATATTAAAGTCTTTCAGTGCGAGGTTACCTGTGGCTTCAAAGCCTGCACGGTAGCCACCCCACGGATCTTTCCCTTCGCCGGTCAGCTTAGCCGCCAGCTTCACCGGTTTGGTCACGCCATTCAGCGTCAGATTACCGTTAACGGTCAGTCCGTCACCCTGCTTTTCCACGCCGGTAGAGACGAAGGTCGCCTGCGGGAATTTGCTGGCATTCAGGAAGTCCGCGCTGCGCAGGTGTTTGTCACGCTCGGCATGGTTGGTATCCACGCTGCCGGTTTTGATGGTGACATTCACTTTATCTTTAGCCGGATCGGCTTCGTCAAAGGTGAATGCGCCATCGAAATCTTTAAAGGTACCGTACAGCCAGCTGTAGCCCAGATGCTTGATACGGAACTGGACAAACGCGTGCTGCCCTTCTTTATCAATTTTATAGTCAGCGGCAGAGGCGGTGCCGGCGGTCATTAACAGTGCGGCAGTAGTCAAACCCAGAATACTTTTCTTCAGCATGGTGTTCTCCATTTCTGTGATTAATCGATGCGGTGACCCAGCATCCTTTTTAACGTGATATCGCGATCGATAAAGTGGTGTTTCAGTGCAGCCAGCCCATGGATCACGGAAAGGATCACCACGCTCCAGGCCAGCCAGAGATGAATATCGCCGGCCAGATCTGCCTGCTCACCCAGCCCGGCAAATACCGCCGGAACCGGCAGTACGCCAAAGACATCGATCGGCTTACCTTCTGCCGTCGAGATCAGATAGCCGCTGATTAAAATCGCAAACAGGATGCCGTAAAGCAGAAGGTGGGCAGCGACGGCGCTGTAGCGTACCAGTGGCGTATAGCTGGCGAGTGGCTTCGGCGGAGGGGAGACAAATCGCCACACCACGCGCACCAGCATGACGGCAAACAGCACCATCCCAATGCTTTTATGCAGCTCCGGGGCTTTGTGGTACCAGGTGTCGTAATAGCCCTGCGTGACCATCCACAGACCAAGCGCAAACATGCCATAAACGGTTGCCGCCACCAGCCAGTGCATAAGGATGCTCACTGAGCCATAACGAGAGGCGCTATTTTTCAACTGCATAGGAAAATCCGCTTGTGAGAATTTTCAGTAAGACTGACCGGGTACCTGAGCAAAATCAACAAATAATTTTACTGATTATCGAATTCATTCATCGCATGAAATATTTTGAATGATATAAGCAGTTATCGACAGTTAATCAGAAGGCTAAGTCGGATTTGTGACAGCATGAGACGGGCATATCAATGATTATTTCGTTGGAGGGATAAATATCATGTTCTGATTTTTTGCTGTTATTCTCGTCGAACGTCAGTTTATTGTCACGTTATGTCAATATCACGCTGACGATAATTGTTATATAAATTTATGCATTGCGGGGCCGGGTGGCCGATGAGGGCAGTGTGCCGTCTGGCATTAAATCATAATGACAACGTGTAAAGCGGGGGTTGTGCGACAAAGCAGCGAATGCTGCGCTTAACTTGAAGTTTTTTGGAATATTGTCTACTGTAAAGGAGTGTAAGTCACAGACGTTATAAGATTTACCGTTCATGACCATTCTGACTTTGCTGCGTTATAGCTTTCTTCCCCTTTGTTTTTCCCTTCTCTGTCAGGCGACGAAAGCTATGAGGCTGCTCACTTACTGCAACACCGGGAGCGCTCAATGGGTACAACATCAGAGGGGCAACAGCCTCATAAAAAGCATTTCTGGAATAAAGATAAATCCGCCAGGCCGGAACTCAGCGTTGACGATATCACTATCGTGGATAAATCCATGCTCAAGCGGGCCGTCGGCGCGGCCGCCCTCGGCAACGCCATGGAGTGGTTTGACTTTGGGGTTTACAGTTTTCTTGCGGTAACCATCGGTAAGGTGTTTTTCCCCGGCGGCAGTCCGGCAGCACAGCTGCTGGCCACCTTCGGTGCCTTTGCTGCTGCGTTCCTCGTGCGTCCGCTGGGTGGGCTGGTATTTGGCCCGCTGGGCGACCGTATCGGCCGCCAGAAGGTGCTGGCACTGACGATGATCATGATGTCGATCGGCACGTTCTGCATCGGGTTGATACCCGCCTATTCCACTATCGGTATCATGGCGCCCGTGCTGCTGCTGCTGGCGCGCCTGCTGCAGGGGTTTTCCACCGGCGGTGAGTACGGCGGGGCGGCTACCTTTATCGCCGAATACTCTACCGATAAGCGCCGTGGCTTTATGGGCAGCTGGCTGGAGTTCGGTACGCTCGGCGGTTATCTGCTGGGGGCCGGCCTGGTGACCGGGCTCACCGCTGCGATGCCGGAGTCCACGCTGCTCGACTGGGGCTGGCGTATTCCTTTCTTTATCGCCGCGCCATTAGGGCTGTTTGGGCTGTATATCCGTCTGAAGCTGGAAGAAACGCCGGCCTTCCAGAAGCATATGGAAAAGCAGGAGGAGCTGGAACACAATAAGCCGCGCCTGACCCTGTGGCAGATGCTGAAAAAGTACCGTGCTGCGATGTTGAAGTGCATTGGCCTGGTGCTGCTGTTCAACGTCTCTAACTATATGATGACCTCCTATATGCCGAGCTACCTGACGGGTATTCTGGGGCTGAGCGAGCTGAGTTCACTGCTGCTGATTATGGTGGTGATGTTTGTGATGATGCCGCTGACACTGTTCTGGGGCCACTGGAACGACCGGCTGGGTCGCCGTCCGGTGATCTGGGGCGGGGCCATCGCGCTGATCCTGCTGGCGGTACCGTGCATGTTGCTGATCGGTACCGGCAACCTGTGGCTGGTATTCCTCGGCCTGATTATCCTTGGCGCTATCCATACCTGTTTCAGCGGCTCCATGCCGGCGACGCTGCCCGCCCTGTTTTCCACCGATATCCGTTACAGCGCACTGGCGATTGGTTTTAACCTGTCAGTTTCACTGTTTGGCGGCACGACGCCGCTGATTACGACCTGGCTGGTGGCGAAAACGGGTAACCTGCTGATGCCCGCCTACTACCTGATGGGGGCCGGGGTGATTGGGGTAATAACCGTCTTTACCCTGCGTGAAACAGCACGTAAGCCCCTGCGCGGTTCAGCCCCGTCGGTAGGCAGCCGTGCTGAAGCACAGCGACTGGTTGATAAGCTGCGTCTGCGCGGTAGAAAGCCCCGTCCTGCTGACGGGAAATAATCGTCAGGCAGAAAAGCAAAAGGGCTCCCGGTGGGAGCCCTTTTTTAATCCTGTCTGCGGCTACTGAAAGCGTGACAGTGAGAAGGGGGTTAAATCAAACTCGCTGCTTTTCCCCTGAGCAAACTGCGCGGCAATCTCGCCCAGCACGCTGGCGAATTTGAATCCGTGACCGCTCAGCCCGGTGATCAGCATCCGGTCAGGTTCACCGGGGAAGGTATCAATAATGAAGTCTTCGTCCGGCGAATTGTCATAGGTACAGGCCTCACCGCGCAGGCAGACGCCAACGCCGGGCAGGAAAGTCCGCATAAAGTTAAACAGCTCACTGCCGTCTTCTGCCATGCTGCCAAAGGGTTTACGTCCTTCCGGCGAGTCAATCGGCTGTCCGCCTTCATGCCGGCCGATTTTGATGGCGTTATTATCAGCGGGGAATCCGTAATAATGGATCCCGTCCTGCATCTCAACGGTAAATGCCGGGAATTGATTATTCTCGCTATAGCGTCCGTCAGCCTGATGCCAGGCAAAGACTTTACGCACCGGGGTGACCGGCAGCGCAGGATAGAGGCTTTTCACCCAGGTTCCGGCGCTGATCAGCAGCCGGCGCGCACGATAAACACCGTCCGGTGTGGTGACCGCCTGCAGTCCCTCTACCGTGTCAATCTGCGTCACGCCACAGTTGAACAGCTGCGCGCAACCCGCCTCTTTTGCCAGGCGGATCCAGCTTTTCACGGCAATCTCTGATTTCAGGTAACCCGATTGCGGTTCAAATACGCCAATATAGCCTTCAGGAACGCTTATCTGCGGCCAGCGCTGGTGGATTTCTGCTTCGTTAAGGATCTGCACGTTCAGCGCAAACTGCTCTGCACTCTGGATGACGTTTTGAATAAATTCTGAAGCGTGCGGTGCCAGATTCAGTACCCCGCTTCGCTGCATCACGCGCTCGCCGCTTTGCTGCTCCAGCTGATCCCACAGCTGCTGGGCACGAAGCACCATCGGCACGTAGCGCGCCCCTTCGCCGTAAGCATGGCGGATCAGCCGGCTTTCACCGTGGTGACTGCCTTCGCCGTGCGGAGGATGGTGGCGATCGATCATCAGGACCTTAAGACCCGCCTGTGTCGCATACCATCCGGCGGCGGCGCCGACGGAACCACTGCCCACCACAATTAAATCGTAAACCATCGGATCAGCCTCAGTTAATCAAGCAATTGCGAAAGGATAACAAATTATGGCGGGCATGAAAAAGGCACCCTGTGGGGTGCCTCTGAGAAACATCGTTCAGTCACAGATTAGTGCTTTTTGTAATCACGATCCTGGTATTCAGTCGCTTCTATCTTGGCAATGCCAGCTTCAAGGATGGAGATAAATTGCCTTGCCACATCGGTAGTCAGCCAGTAGGTCTGCCCGACTTCTGCATCTTCCGCCTGTTGCTGGTCAGAAGAGAGCGAGTGTAAACGGATCATCATGGCATCATAGCTGTCTACGGTACTGATATCCCATCCGATGAGGGGATGTGTCTGGATGACCTCTTTGTTTCTGTCCATTATAACCCCCTTATTACTCGTGAATGATGGCAACGAAGTGATTTATCGAGGTTCAATGCGTTTTTTTTCTTAGAGCGTCCTAATTATAACAGGAGTTTTTTTGTTCGTTGACTTAAATCTCGCCCGGGTTAAAAAACAGCCGCTATTCGACCGGGCAATTATACATGGGCAGGGCAAAAAATAATCACCCTGCGGGGATGCGGCACGATTAATTAGGGTGTGATAATGCACTCATATTTCTGGTGAAGAGAGTACATCCGGAGAAGACGGCAACACCCCTGAACGTTTTTCCAGTTCCCCGGCCAGACGGATGAAATGTTTTTGCAACTGTTCATCCCGATTCTGGTTTTGCCCCTCCAGCTTTAAACTGTGAATTAACAGTTGATTAGCTTTATCATCAAGGCAAAAGGAGAGGGTGGAAAAGGCATTCTCTAATACTGTCAGACGGCGTTGCTGTTCGCCAATCATCGTCAGTAGCTCACCAAACGTCATCGCCTCTTCTGGATTATCGGCAGCCATAAGAAAAACCTCAGTAATTAATGTCAGGCTCAGAATAAGATATTCTACCCGTTGCGTCTATCGGTGTTCTTCGGCAAAAGAAGGCATAAAAAAGCCGGATAGCGTATCCGGCAAAAATGGCACAATCGTTATTTATCCATTCTGCTTCAGGCCGCAGAGGGAGTGGCCATACACGCAGCGGCAACAGCCTGGATTATTCAGGAGATAAACCAGTCATCAGCGCTTTCCCAGGTTTCCTGCAGAATATCACTAATCTGATCTTTCGCTTCTTTTCCGCCGCCCATCACCGTCAGGTTGTTGGCACCGGCATAGCGTACAGAAATGGTATTGCTGCCGTCAGGGAACTGTTTGTCGATTCTTTTGCTGAGTTCCTGCGTGAGTGCATCAATGGCACCCGCAGGCAAAGAGGTGGTTTTTGCTACAGTGACTTCAATACGCATGATAGCCTCCGGTTGAATTACTGTAAATATATACAGTAATTCAGTGCGGCGCAACCTTTTTGCTGCGGACATTGGGGGGAGCCGAAAACGCGGATCCCCCACCGTGACCGGCCTCGGGGTGGCAAAACTTACACCACAACCTGCCAGTTCAGCGTTTCCCCCGCCAGGAACGGCACCAGCGTATGGCCGTCATCACCGACCGGAACAGATTCCGCTACCGTCCAGGGTTGGCGTACCAGCGTCACGGTACCTTCATTCAGCGGCAACCCGTAGAAGCGCGGCCCGTTTTCAGCGCAGAACGCCTCAAAGTGGGCAAGGGCATCAATCTCTTCAAAGACGGTGGCATAAGCGGCCAGCATCGACGGAGCGTTAAACACACCGGCACAGCCGCAGCTGGTTTCTTTTCGGTCGCGGGTGTGGGGGGCGGTATCCGTGCCGAGGAAGAAGCGTTCATGCCCGCTGGCGACCGCATCGCGCAGCGCCTGCTGGTGGATGTTACGTTTCAGGATCGGCAGGCAGTAGAGGTGTGGGCGAATTCCACCGACCAGCATGTGATTACGGTTGAACATCAGATGCTGCGGTGTGATGGTCGCGCCAAGGAAACGATTGCCTTCCAGTACATAAGCGGCCGCTTCTTTGGTGGTGATATGCTCGCAGACCACTTTCAGCTCCGGGAACTGCAGGCGTAGCGGATGCAGAACCGTCTCAATAAAACGGGCTTCACGGTCAAAGATATCAATGTGTGCATCGGTCACTTCACCGTGGATCAGCAGCGGCATGCCGATTTTCTGCATGCGCTCCAGTACCGGGGCAATGGACGCAATGCTGGTGACACCGTGGGCGGAGTTGGTGGTGGCATGGGCGGGGTAAAGCTTCGCGGCGGTAAACACCCCTTCAGTGAAGCCGGTCTCAATTTCGTCCGGATCAAGACCGTAGGTCAGATAGCAGGTCATCAGAGGGGTAAAATGATGGCCGGCCGGGACGGCAGCCTGAATGCGTTCGCGGTACGCGCGGGCGGCGGCCACGCTACTGACCGGCGGCACCAGGTTGGGCATCACGATGGCGCGGCCACAGACCTCACTGGTAAAGGGCACAACCGCCTCCAGCATCTCTCCGTCACGCAGATGGATGTGCCAGTCGTCAGGGCGGCGAATAATCAATTGCTGAGGTTGTGTGGTCATGCGATGTGCTCCGGCAGAAAGGGAAAAGGCAGGTTTTGGCCGGGTACTAAGGATAGGGATAAAGCGCGGGGAATGCACCCGGTTTATGCGCGCTGGGTGAAAAAACGGTACGGGCCTGCCCGTACCGTTTTATCGGTCAGTCGGTGAAAGGGATCACCAGTTCGCCAGGCTTCACTTCCAGCCCTTTGGCAAAGCGTTTCGCCAGCGACTCCGCCTTACTGCGGTCAGTGCTCAGGACATAGGCCGGTTTTTGATTAAAGTAGTTTTTCAGCGACTCATTAAGGTACGGGGTCAGCGTTTTCAGTACGCCTTCCATCTTCTCCGGCTGCACCGTGACATCCACCAGCTCCATGTCTTTCAGATAGATGGCCCCTTCCTGCTGGTTGAAGACCGGCTGCGCTTTCATTTTCAGCGTCATCTGCGCCTGCTGCGGCCCAAACAGGGAGCTGATATTCACGTCTGCTTTCCCGGTCAGCGTGATTTTATTCGGCTCTTCACGGCCTATCTGGCTGGCGAGATCCTTCAGCGTAATGTGCGCGTCGGCGAGACCGGCGACGCCAATATTTTTCTCATAATTATTATGCTTAACCAGCGCCTGGTTAATTTCCTGTTCGCTGATGCTGTACTGGGCGATTTGATTGCAGCCGCTGACCAAACCCGCTAACAGTAAAGCGCCAAGGCCAAAAAGTGTTTTTTTCATGTTGTTCCTCTGTTTTTAATCACCGGACGTTCCCGCCGGAGCAGGGGACTAGCATGCACCACTCACGCCGGTTCGTCACCAGGACAACGCCGAGAGAAACCGCAGGAAATGACAACGGAATGTGTCGGGCCGCCGTGCGGCGGCCCGAGCGGTCAGGAGGCAGAGGAGGAAAGCAGCGTAACCTGAGTCTGTTTCGCCATATTGTCACGGTAATCAGCCACGCGGCTTGGATACTCCACGCCCGCGACCAGCGTCAGTGAGCGCAGCAGCGGGAAGAGATGTATATCGTCCAGTGACAGTTCACCACTCACCGCATTCGGCTTAACAATCAGCTTGTCGAGCTTACGCAGGTCGTCATTGATGTTTTTGATCCAGCCTGCGGAGTGTTCACGCAGTTCGGCAAAATCACCGGCGACTGCCTGCTTCTTGTTTTTAAAGTAGGTACGCGCCTCCGGAGTGGAGAACTCGGCAAACGGCGCTTCGGCCACACGCGGGTACAGCAGCTTGTTGACGTAGCCGTGCACATGACGCAACCAGTCAGTGATAGCCGGATTGGTTTTCCCGGTCAGCAGCGGCTCACCATCCAGCCGATCAATGTACTGCACGATATCCATGCTTTCCGGCATACAGCTGCCGTCGTCTTTCATCAGGATCGGAGCCATTTTTTGACCGATCAGGCGGTTTGGCGTTGCCTCGTCATCATTCATCATCACGATGAGCTCCACCGGCAGGTTTTTCAGGCCGAAGATCATGCGCGCTTTAACGCAGAATGGGCAGTGATCGTAGATATAGAGTTTCAATCGGTTCCCCTTAATCGCGACAGCGATGAAAATACCATCAATTGTCTGAATGTATTGAAGAAGTATGGAAGAGAACCCTGCATAGGGCAAATTCACTCGGGATTTTCATCGTTTTTTCGTCAATTTTGCGATTTTTTACCCGGCACTATTTTACCCGGCTTCGTGATGGCGGTTATAGTAAAGCAACAGGCATTCCGTGCAGTTTTCCGCCGGTGGCTCCCGTTGAAGAATGTTGTTTTGGCCAGAGATTTCAGGAGAAAAGATGTTTGGCTACCGTACTGCCGTGCCGAAAGTGCACCTGACTACCGACCGTCTGGTGGTTCGTCTGGTCAATGAGCGTGATGCCTGGAGACTGGCCGATTACTATGCTGAAAACCGCGCCTTCCTTAAACCCTGGGAGCCGGTGCGTGACGAAAGTCATTGCTATCCCTCCGGCTGGCAGGCGCGGCTGGGGTTAATTACAGAAATGCAGAAACAGGGCAGTGCCTTTTACTTTGCCGTCATGGACCCGGATGAGAACGAAATCCGCGGTGTGGCGAACTTCAGCAACGTGCTGCGCGGTTCCTTTCATGCCTGCTATCTCGGCTATTCGCTGGGTGAGAAATGGCAGGGGCAGGGCATGATGTTCGAGGCGCTGCAAAGTGCCATCCGCTATATGCAGCGCCAGCAGCGAATGCACCGTATTATGGCCAATTATATGCCGCACAATCAGCGCAGCGGCGGGTTACTGGCCCGCCTCGGCTTTGAAAAAGAAGGCTATGCCAAAGATTACCTGATGATTGACGGCCGCTGGCAGGATCACGTCCTGACGGCGCTGACCTCCCACGAATGGACGCCTGAACGGCGTGGAGTGTAACCCTGATGATCAAAATGCCCTTAACCGCCACTGAAGTGCGGGTGATCGGCTGCCTGCTGGAAAAACAGGTCACCACGCCGGACCAGTATCCCATGTCGCTGAATGCCGTAGTCACCGCCTGTAATCAGAAGTCGAATCGCGAACCGGTCATGTCCCTGAGCGAAAGTGAAGTGCAGAATACCCTCGACCTGCTGGTCAAAAAGCATCAGCTGACGGCCCTCAACGGCTTCGGAAGCCGGGTGGTGAAATATGAGCAACGCTTCTGTAATTCTGAATTCGGTCAGCTGAAATTTTCTCCGGCGCAGGTTGCGGTGATTGCCACCCTGCTGCTGCGTGGGGCCCAGACCCCGGGTGAACTGCGTACCCGCAGTACGCGGATGCATGACTTTGCCGATGTGGGGGAAGTGGAACAGGTGCTGGAGCATCTGGCGCAGCGCGAAGAGGGGCCGCTGGTGGTCAGACTGGCTCGTGAACCGGGTAAGCGCGAGAGCCGCTACAGGCATCTGTTCAGCGGTGACGTGGAGGCGCAGACGCTTCCGGTCAGTGCCGGCAGCGAAACAGAGGGGGGGCTGGAGGCGCGTGTCAGCGCCCTTGAGCATCAGGTGGCGTCCTTACAGCAGCAGATTGACCGGTTGCTGAACGTACAGGGGGCGGAATGAGCGGACTGAAAGTCGGTATCGTCGGGCTGGGCGGGATAGCACAGAAGGCCTGGCTGCCGGTGCTGACCTGCACCGACGGCTGGCAAATCGCGGGGGCTTTTTCACCGAATCAGGAAAAGGCGCGGCCAATCTGCGACAGCTATCGTATTCCGTTGCTGGCTACCCTCGACGATCTGGCTGCTGCCAGCGACGCGGTATTTGTTCACAGCTCCACCGCCAGCCACTATGCCATTGTGGATCGCCTGCTGCGTGCCGGTGTGGATGTCTGCGTGGACAAACCGCTTGCGGCCACCCTGAGCGAGGCCGAGCGTCTGGTGGAACTGGCTGACAGGCGTGGGCGTAAGCTGATGGTGGCGTTTAACCGCCGCTTTGCACCGCGCTACCTCCAACTGAAAGAGGCACTGGTGCAGCCCGCCGCGATCCGCATGGATAAGCACCGCAGCGACAGCGTCGGCCCACAGGATCTTTTTTTCACGCTGCTGGATGATTATCTGCACGTGGTCGACAGCGCACTGTGGCTGGCGGGTGGGGAGGGGCGGCTCCTGAGCGGTACGCTGCAGACGAATGACAGCGGGCAGATGCTGTATGCCGAACACCATTTTAACGCCGGTAACATCCAGGTGACCACCAGTATGCATCGCCGTGCAGGGAGCCAGACCGAGCGGGTAATGGCAATCGATGACGGTGCCGTCTATCAGGTTAGTGAGATGCGCGACTGGCAGCAGGAGAAAGCGGGGAAGATCAGCGTGGATCCGACCCCCGGCTGGCAGACCACGCTGGAACAGCGCGGTTTTGTCGGTGCCGCCCACCATTTTATCCGCTGTGTGGAAAATCAGACAATGCCGCAAAACAGTGGAGAACAGGCGTTAATTGCCCAACGCATGGTCGAGAAGCTGTGGCGTGACGCCGAACGGGAGTAGGCGGCTGGCGGGGCTGACCGCCTTATCCGGCCAGCCTGTCATACCCCCCGCAGGACCAAAGCGTGATGGCAGGGGCTGACCTTCTTTTTGGGTCAGCCCTTTTTCATCACCACGCACACCGCGCAGACAGGATAAAACCCGTAACAATCCGCAGTGGTTATTTGCTTTTACTTCAGTAGACTATCCACACCTTAAACGGACCGGTTTTCACCGGATCTCTCTTGTTGCAAGCCGGTCTTCCCGGATACCTGAATCAGGATATACATGAACCTGTTGAAATCACTGGCAGCGGTCAGCTCTATGACCCTGTTTTCACGCGTGCTGGGTTTTGCGCGTGATGCCATCGTGGCGCGCGTCTTCGGCGCAGGCATGGCGACAGATGCCTTTTTTATTGCGTTTAAGCTGCCCAACCTGCTGCGGCGTATCTTCGCTGAGGGAGCCTTTTCCCAGGCCTTTGTGCCGATCCTTGCAGAGTACAAAAGTAAGCAGGGTGAAGAGGCAACAAAAGTCTTTGTCGCCTATGTGTCCGGGCTACTGACGCTGGTTCTGGCTGCGGTCACCGTACTGGGGATGTTTGCTGCTCCCTGGGTGATCCTGATCACTGCACCGGGCTTCGCGGACACCCCCGACAAGTTTGCCCTGACCTCCTCGCTGCTGCGCGTGACGTTTCCCTACATTTTGCTGATTTCGCTGGCATCGCTGGCGGGGGCGATCCTCAATACCTGGAATCGCTTCTCCGTGCCGGCCTTTGCCCCGACGCTGCTTAACGTCAGCATGATAGGTTTTGCCGTCTTTGCCGCACCGTATTTCCATCCCCCCATCATGGCGCTGGCCTGGGCGGTGGTCGCGGGCGGGGTGCTGCAGCTGGGCTATCAGCTCCCGCATCTGAAGAAAATCGGCATGCTGGTGCTGCCGCGTCTGAACCTGAAGGATGCCGGCGTATGGCGCGTGATGCGTCAGATGGGCCCGGCGATCCTCGGCGTGTCGGTCAGTCAGATCTCGCTGATCATTAACACGATCTTTGCTTCTTTCCTGGTGTCGGGTTCCGTCTCCTGGATGTACTACGCCGACCGCCTGATGGAGTTTCCGTCCGGGGTACTGGGCGTCGCTCTGGGCACCATTCTGCTGCCGTCGCTGGCGAAAAGCTTTGCCAGCGGGAATCAGGATGAGTATTCCCGGCTGATGGACTGGGGACTGCGGCTCTGCTTCCTGCTGGCGCTGCCCAGTGCCGTCGCGCTGGGGATCCTGGCTAAGCCGCTGACCGTGTCGCTGTTTCAGTACGGCAAATTCAGCGCGTTCGATGCGGCAATGACCCAGCGTGCGCTGGTCGCCTATTCGGTCGGGCTGATGGGGCTGATTGTGGTGAAAGTGCTGGCACCCGGCTTCTATTCGCGTCAGAACATTAAAACGCCGGTAAAAATTGCGCTGTTCACGCTGGCCGCCACCCAACTGATGAACCTTGCCTTTATTGGCCCGCTCAAACATGCGGGACTGTCGTTATCGATCGGCCTGGCCGCCTGTCTGAATGCTGCACTTCTTTACTGGCAGCTTCGCAAGCAGGATATTTTTCAGCCGCAGCCGGGCTGGTTCAGCTTTCTCGTCCGTCTGGTGATTGCCGTGGTAGTGATGGCAGCGGCGTTGGTGGGCATGATGATGCTGATGCCGGACTGGGCGACCGGCAATATGCTGTCACGCCTGCTGCGGCTGGCGGCAGTCTGCGCGGTGGGCGGGGGCGTCTATTTTATCGTGCTGGGGCTACTGGGTTTCCGTCCGGCACACTTCTCACGCCGTTCGGCAGTATGAACAGAAAAACCCCGCGGCGCGCAAGCGCAGCGGGGTAAAGTCTGACAATGGATGACGGAAATCAGGCTTTGCGGCTCACCGGAGCGCTGGCGACCGCATGACCGTCAGGGCCATAAAATTTTTGTGACTGATAAGGCTTCAGTACCTGCAACGCATGCTCGTTATGACTGATTTGATGATTGAGCAGCATACCGTTATGTAAATTGGTATCACGCAGTTTTACCGTCTGATCCTGAATAGATGACCAGCGACGCGCCAGTTCCGGATGCCGGCTGTAGGGCACATGAGTCCCGCTGGCTTTTTCCGCATCACGACGCATCTCTTCCAGGAAATTGAGGGTTGCCAGTAAAGAGCTCTTATCCTCAGTAATTCGCTGTAATAAGCTGCTATTGACCTGACCTGCTGAGAGCTGTTGTTGCTCTGCATTCATGACATCGGCCAGCGACGAAAGAACTTCAAGCATTTTATCAAGGGCGTTTTGCAGCTTATCCATGGGTTAATTACCTTGCAGTGAGTCTTTGGCTTCCTGAATCAGCGCGTCGGCAATTTTGCCGGTGTCCATCTTCAGTTCGCCGTTGCGAATCGCGTTCTTCAGCTCTTCAACACGCACTGTGTTGATGTCCTGAGCGCTGGCTTTGGTCAGCTGTGACTGTGCGCCGCTGAGCACAACCTGAGTACCGTTTGGGGTTGCCGTCGTTTTACCTTCTGCCGCACGGGCTTTAGGCTGGGCAACATCATTGGTGTCACGTTGCTGAACGGTACTTGCTGGTTTCAGTGGCTGGGTTCTGTCGATGCTCATATGCGCTCCTGTTAACTCAGACATTCGGGTCTGATGTTCAATATTCTAATAGTAAAATGGCCGTTATTAACACTATCGGCAGAACTGAGGCCTACTTTAGTGGTTTATAGCGTTATCAGAATATTCCCATTAGCGTCGACCTTACCCATCACAATCTGTCCTGAATTCATTCGTACTCTGACCGTCTGCAGGGCGGCGGCATTGTTCATCGCCTTACCCTCGCTGCTGATGTTAAAACCGTCACCGCTGGCGGTGATGGTGACCGTCTGACCGGCCTTCACCCGCCATGGCTGACGCATCATCATCAGGGTCACGGGCTGTCCTGGCGTGATGTCACGCAGGGCGATGGCTCCGACTGCCTCCTCCGCTTTCATTACCGTACGGGCGGGGAGGGTATCCAGCCGGCCCTGTTCCAGGCGCATATCATCCGCGTTGATGGTGGCGCCCCGTAAGACCTGGCGGGTGGCGACCAGATAAGTACCGGTGACCTGAACCTGGACCTGGATATAACGGCGATTCTGTTCACAGTTGGCCGCGACGCTGATATTGCCCCACATACGGCTATTGCCGGGCAGGGAGAACTGCGGTTGTTCACAGGCGGGCCACATCCGCTGTGGCGTTTTCACCACTACGGTCATGTTATCGGCAGCCTGTCCGCTTTGCCCATAGCGGTTTTTGAAAAATTCATTGAGCTGTGCGTTAAGGTCAGCAGCACTGGCAGAGGCGCTTATCAGAACCAGTAAAACGGCCAGCAGTCTTGTCATTCCTCGCATCAGGGGCTTCCTCTTAATCAACCTGGCACTGATTCTACCCTTCCGTACATATTGTCAAGGCGCAAATTAGCGACGCTTTTTAGCGCTATTCAAACGATAGCCCTTTCCCCCCGGCGATTATGCTGTCAGCTCTAAATTCTCACTTGCGGAGGACGCATGCTCGACAAACTGGACGCAGCACTACGGTTTAATACCGAAGCCCTGAACCTGCGTGCACAGCGACAGGAAATCCTGGCATCCAATATCGCCAACGCTGACACGCCGGGCTATCAGGCACGCGATATCGATTTCGCCAGCCAGATGAACAAAGTGCTGGAACAGGGGCGGGCGCAGGGTTCCGGTCTGTCGCTGGCGGTGACGTCGGCACGCCATATTCCTGCAGAAAATCTTCAACCGCCTTCGATGGATCTGATGTACCGCATTCCTGACCAGCCTGCGCTGGACGGTAACACGGTAGATATGGACCGCGAACGCACAGAGTTTGCCGATAACAGTCTGAAATATCAGACGGATTTGATGGCTATCAGCAGTCAGATTAAGGGCATGATGTCTGTGCTACAGGGGCAATAACGCATGGCACTTTTGAATATTTTTAATATTGCCGGTTCGGCAATGGCTGCACAGTCACAGCGTCTTAACGTCAGCGCCAGTAACCTGGCCAACGCCGACAGCGTCACCGGGCCGGATGGTCAGCCTTATGTGGCGAAGCAGGTCGTGTTTCAAACCGACGCGGCACCGGGTTCGCCTACCGGTGGCGTCAAAGTGGCTCAGGTGATCGACGATCCGGCCCCGGCACGTCTGGTCTATGAACCAGGTAACCCGATGGCAGATGCCAAAGGCTACGTAAAAATGCCCAATGTGGATGTTGTGGGTGAAACGGTGAACACCATGTCGGCCTCGCGCAGTTATCAGGCCAATGTCGAGGTTTTAAACACCGTTAAACAAATGATGTTGAAAACCTTAACCATGGGTCAATAAGGAGCTTCCCGATGAGTATTGCTGTTGGTGTAAATGAGAAGCAGGCTACCACCACGCTGCAGTCTTCTTCGTCTTCTTCTGATACGTCAGCGGCGGACTTACAGAGTAACTTCCTGACGCTGCTGGTAACCCAGCTGCAGAACCAGGACCCGACGAACCCGATGGACAACAGCCAGCTGACCTCGCAGCTGGCGCAGATCAACACCCTGAGCGGGATTGAGAAGCTGAACACTACCCTCGGTTCGATCTCCGGTCAGATTACTTCCGGCCAGTCTTTACAGGCGTCAACGCTGATCGGTCACGGTGTGATGGTCAACGGGTCACAAATTCTGGTCGGTAAAACCACCACCACGCCATTTGGTGTGGAACTGGGGCAGGCCTCGACCTCGACGACCGCCACCATTAAAGATGCTGGCGGTGCCGTGATCCAGACCATTGACCTCGGCGCACAGACCGCTGGCGTACATACCTTCCAGTGGGATGGTAAAGCCGCGGATGGCACCGCCGCCGCCGACGGCAAATATACCGTTTCCATCAGCGCCAGCAATGCTACTGGCCAACTGGTGGCTCAGCCGCTGAACTATGCATTGGTGAGCGGCGTCAGTAGCGGCTCAAAAGGCGCAGTACTTGACCTTGGCACCATGGGTACAACCACCCTGGATAACATACGTCAGATTATTTAATCCACTAATTTATGCTTCAGGAGTGACAACATGGGCTTTTCACAGGCAGTCAGCGGCTTAAACGCGGCATCGAGCAACCTCGACGTTATTGGTAACAACATCTCCAACTCCGCGACAGCGGGTTTTAAATCCAGCACCGTCGCGTTTGCCGATATGTTTGCCGGATCAAAAGTCGGTCTGGGTACCAAGGTTGCGGCCGTGGTGCAGGACTTTAACGACGGTACCACCACCACCACCAGCCGTGGACTTGATGTGGCGATCAGCCAGCAGGGCTTCTTCCGCATGTCGGATGCCAGCGGTGCGGTGTACTACAGCCGTAACGGCCAGTTCACCCTCGACGCCGATCGTAATATCGTCAACATGCAGGGTCTGCAGCTGACCGGCTATCCGGCCACCGGCACACCGCCGACTATCCAGACCGGTGCTAACCCGGTAGGCCTGAGTGTACCCACCGGCGGCATGTCGGCTAAAGCCACCACAACGACCTCAATGACGGCTAACCTGAACTCTACGGACACCATTAAGCCTGTTGCTGATTTGAAAATTGCCGATCCTACGACATATAACGCCAAGTCAGCGATGACCACGTTTGACTCGCTGGGTAACTCACACATTATCAACCTGTACTTCAACAAGACGGCTGATAATAACTGGACCGTTACCCCAGTAGATGCGTCAACCGGAACCACGGGCACGGCGACCAATCTGGAGTTTGATACCAGCGGTAACCTGACTACCCCGGCAAGCGGTCTGGTCGGCTTCACCATGGGCTCCCTGAACGGTTCAGCAGGCCCGACCAATCTGACTGTGGATATCACCGGCAGCCTGCAGCAGAACAACGGCACCACCACCTTTGGTAACCCGGTTCAGAATGGCTATAAGCCTGGCGAACTGACCAGCTATCAGATCAATGATGATGGCACGCTGGTCGGGACCTATTCCAACGAACAGACTCAGGTGCTGGGTCAGATCGTGCTGGCTAACTTCGCTAACCCGGAAGGCCTGAAGTCTGAAGGTGACAACGTGTGGTCTGCTTCCGCCTCATCTGGTCAGGCGCTGACCGGCATCGCCGGTACCGGTAACCTCGGTACGCTGACCGCCGGTGCGCTGGAGTCTTCGAACGTCGACCTGAGCAAAGAGCTGGTCAACATGATCGTCGCGCAGCGTAACTATCAGTCAAACGCGCAGACCATCAAAACTCAGGACCAGATCCTTAACACGCTGGTCAACCTGCGTTAATTCGGTTAACAGGGGAGTCCAATGGATCACGCAATCTATACCGCAATGGGGGCTGCCAGTCAGACCCTCGATCAGCAGGCAGTGACAGCGGCCAACCTGGCCAACGCCGCCACGCCGGGATTCCGGGCGCAGCTTAGTGCGGCGCGTGCAGTTCCGGTTGAGGGGCTGTCACTACCGACCCGTACGCTGGTCACGGCATCGACGCCGGGAGCCGATATGACGCAGGGTGCGCTGGACTATACCGAGCGTGCGCTGGACGTGGCGATGCAGGGTGACGGCTGGCTGGCAGTGCAGACTGCCGACGGCACCGAAGCCTACACCCGCAACGGCAATATGGAAGTCAGCCCGGCCGGACAGCTGACCGTACAGGGCAATGTGGTGATGGGCGATGGCGGGCCGATTGCTGTCCCGCAGGGTGCGGAACTCACCATCGCGGCTGACGGTTCGATTACCGCGCTGAATCCGGGCGATGCACCGAATGCGACAGTCCAGTTGGGCCGCCTCAAACTGGTACAGGCCACCGGCAGTGAGCTGACGCGCGGCGATGACGGCATGTTCCGCGTCTCTGCCAGCGCCGTGGCGCAGCGCGGTGCCACCCTGCCGCTTGACCCGACCATGAAAGTGATGCCGGGCGTGCTGGAAGGCAGTAACGTCAGCACCACACAGACCATGGTCGATATGATTGCCAATGCGCGTCGTTTCGAGATGCAGATGAAAGTGATTTCCAGCGTCGATGAAAACGAACAAAGAGCTAACCAGCTGCTGTCAATGAGCTGACCAGAGGAATAACACATGATCCGTTCTTTATGGATTGCCAAAACCGGCCTTGACGCCCAGCAGACCAATATGGACGTTATTGCCAACAACCTGGCAAACGTCAGCACCAACGGCTTTAAACGTCAGCGCGCGGTGTTCGAAGACCTGATGTACCAGACCCTGCGTCAGCCGGGGGCTCAGTCGTCAGAACAGACAACGCTGCCTTCAGGTTTACAGATTGGTACGGGTGTCCGTCCGGTCGCCACTGAGCGTCTGCATAATCAGGGAAACCTGTCGCAGACCGATTCATCGAAAGATGTTGCCATCAGCGGGCAGGGGTTCTTCTCAGTGCAGATGCCGGATGGAACGACCGCCTATACCCGTGATGGCTCATTCCAGACCGATCAGAATGGCCAGCTGGTCACTAACGGGGGCTTCCCGGTGCAGCCTGCCATCACGATCCCCCCGAATGCGCTGAGCATGACGGTGAGCCGTGACGGTGTGGTGAGCGTCACGCAGCAGGGGCAGACCAACCCGGTACAGGTAGGTCAGCTGACGCTGAGCACCTTTATCAATGACGCCGGTCTGGAAAGTATGGGTGAGAACCTGTACCAGGAAACGCAGGCGTCAGGTGCACCTACGGAAAGTAACCCGGGTAACAACGGCGCGGGTACGCTGTATCAGGGATACGTTGAAACGTCGAACGTTAACGTAGCGGAAGAGCTGGTCAGCATGATCCAGACTCAGCGCGCTTACGAAATTAACAGTAAGGCGGTCAGTACGTCTGACCAGATGCTGGCGAAGCTGACTCAGCTGTAAGTGTAAAACGGCCTGTCTGACCGTTACAGGTGCCGGGCTTGCCCGGCCCGTTAATAAAATATTCTCGTAATGAAAGGTTTATATCCATGGCGCAGCAGATCTCATTGCCTGGACGTTTGTTAGTGGCCACGCTGCTGCTAACGCTTAACGGTTGTGCGTTAGTTCCCCGTAAGCCACTGGTGGAAGGTTCGACAACGGCCCAGCCGATGCCTGCTTCGCCTGCGTTGGTCAACGGCTCTATTTTTCAGGGCGTGATGCCGATGAACTACGGCTATCAGCCGCTGTTTGAGGATCGACGCCCGCGTAATATTGGCGACACGTTAACCATCACGCTGCAGGAAAATGTCAGCGCGAGTAAGAGTTCTTCAGCCAATGCCGGACGTGATGGCAGCAGTAGCTTTGGGCTGTCTGCCACACCGCGTGCCCTGGTCGGACTGCTGGGCGGCGACAAAGCCACCTTCGCCGGGGAAGGCAAAAATGATTTTTCTGGCAAAGGGGGCGCTTCGGCGAACAACACCTTCACCGGCACCATCACCGTTACCGTTAATCAGGTCCTGCCGAACGGCAACCTGAATGTGGTCGGTGAGAAACAGATTGAGATTAATCAGGGAACTGAATTTATCCGCTTCTCCGGCGTGGTTAACCCCCGCACGATTAGCGCCAGCAACAGCGTTGTTTCCACCCAGGTGGCCGATGCCCGCATTGAATACGTCGGTAACGGCTATATCAATGAAGCGCAGAACATGGGCTGGCTGCAGCGGTTCTTCCTGAACATATCACCGATGTAAGAGGTTTTAATGCGTAATGTACTGATTCGATTTGCCCTGCTGCTGATGGTGGGGTTCAGCACCCTGGCTCAGGCCGATCGTATTCGCGATCTCACGACGGTGGGCGGCGTGCGCGATAACTCCCTTATCGGCTACGGCCTGGTGGTGGGGCTGGATGGCACCGGTGACCAGACGACGCAGACGCCGTTTACCACACAGAGCCTGAGCAACATGCTTTCGCAACTGGGGATCACCGTGCCGACGGGCACCAATATGCAGTTGAAAAACGTGGCGGCGGTGATGGTCACTGCCAAGCTGCCGGCGTTTGGCCGTCAGGGTCAGGTGCTGGACGTCGTGGTGTCTTCCATGGGGAACGCTAAAAGCCTGCGCGGCGGTACGCTGCTGATGACACCGCTGAAAGGGGTGGATAACCAGGTGTATGCGCTGGCGCAGGGGAATATTTTGATCGGCGGAGCCAGCGCGGCGGCCGGCGGCAGCAGCGTACAGGTGAACCAGGTTAATGGCGGGCGGATCACCGGCGGTGCCACCATTGAGCGTGAGCTGCCGAATAACTTCGGTACCAGCAACGTGGTCAGCCTCTATCTCAACCAGGAAGACTTCAGCATGGCGCAGCGCATCAGCGATGCCATTAACAGCCGGGGCGGTTACGGCATGGCCCAGGCCGTTGACGGCCGCACCGTGCAAATCCGCTCGTCAGCGAACAGCACTTCTCAGGTGCGCCTGCTGGCAGATATTCAGAACATTGACGTCTCGGTACCCATTCAGGATGCCAAAGTTATTATCAACTCACGTACCGGCTCGGTGGTTATGAACCGTGAAGTGATGCTGACACAGTGCGCCATCGCGCAGGGCAGCCTGTCGGTCACCGTGAACCAGACGCAAAACGTCAGCCAGCCGGATACGCCGTTTGGCGGCGGTCAGACGGTGGTGACACCACAGACTCAGATCGATCTGCGTCAGAGCGGCGGGGCGTTACAGACGGTTAATGCCAGCGCCAACCTGAACAGCGTAGTGCGGGCGCTTAACGCGCTGGGCGCAACGCCTATCGACCTGATGTCGATTCTGCAGTCCATGGAAAGCGCAGGCTGTCTGCACGCAAAATTGGAAATTATCTGATGACCGACCACAGCCAGTCTCTGACCAGTGCGGCGTATGACAGCCGCTCGCTAAACAACCTGAAACGCCTGGCGGGCAACGATCCGAAAGCCCATGCGCGGGAAGTGGCCAAACAGGTCGAAGGGATGTTTGTACAGATGATGTTGAAAAGTATGCGACAGGCGCTGCCTCAGGATGGTCTGATGAGCAGCGAGCAGACGCGGCTTTATACCTCCATGTACGATCAGCAGATTGGCCAGCAGATCGGGGCGAAAGGCCTCGGTCTGGCGGATCTCATTGTTAAACAGATGGAAGGCCAGAAGCCGCTGAATGAAAAAGCGGGTACGGTGCCGATGCCGCTGGATAAGAGCTTTATTAACACGTTACCGCCGATTGCAATGGAGCAGATTGTCCGCAAGGCAGTGCCGCGTTTCTCTTCCCATGAGATGCCGCTGTCGGGCGATAATGGTGACTTTATCGCCATGCTGTCGAAACCGGCGCAGGCAGCGAGTGAGCAAAGCGGTATTCCTCATCACCTGATCCTCGCGCAGGCTGCGCTGGAATCCGGCTGGGGTCAGCGTCAGATCCTCACCCGCGACGGTAAGCCGAGCTATAACGTCTTCGGCATTAAAGCCACGGGCAGCTGGCAGGGCAAGACCACCGATATCATGACCACCGAATTCGAAAACGGTGAGGCGAAGAAGGTGAAGCAGAAATTCCGCGTTTATGACTCCTATTTCGATGCCCTGAATGACTACGTCAAACTGTTGAGTAACAACCCGCGCTACGCCGCAGTGACCACGGCATCTTCGCCTGAGCAGGGCGCACAGGCGTTGCAGGCGGCGGGCTATGCCACCGATCCCAAGTATGCGCAAAAGCTGGTCGGTATGATCCAGCAGTTCAAAAGCATGGGTGAAAAAGTGGTCAAAGCCTATAGCCAGGATATTGGCGATTTGTTTTAAAAATTTGGGGGGAAGGCTCAAGTTTACCCCCATTTAACCGATAACCTGTTCAGGCCGGATGGGGTTGACCCGCCTCCGGCAAACGATTCGTCAATGCTGGCTCGCAGTTGCCGGTTAACAAGGAACCGAAATGGCAAACTTAATTAATACCGCGATGAGCGGGTTAAGCGCCGCATCTGCCGCGCTGAATACCACCAGTAACAACATCACTAACTATGCCGTTACCGGTTATTCACGTCAGACCACCGTGCTGGCTCAGGCGAACAGTACCCTGAGCGGTAACAATTATTACGGCAACGGGGCGAATGTCTCGACAGTCTATCGCGAATACGATCAGTTCATCACCAACCAGCTGCGTGCTGCCAGCGCACAGTCCAGCGCGATCACCACTCAGTACGGTCAGGTTTCCAGTCTTGATGACATCTTTTCCAGCACCACGAATACCCTGTCGACCAATATGCAGGACTTTTTCAGTTCGTTGCAGACGCTGTCCAGTAATGCCAGTGACTCCTCTGCACGCCAGGCCGTGATCGGCAAAGCGCAGGGACTGGTGAATCAGTTCCAGGTGACAGATACCTATTTATCGAATCTCGACAGCAGCGTGAACACCTCGGTGAAGTCAACCGTCGACCAGATTAATAACTACGCCAAACAGATCGCTAACGTCAATCAGCAGATCACCAAGCTGAAGGGCGCCGGTGCTGGCAGTGAGCCGAATAATTTACTGGATCAGCGCGATCAGCTGGTCAGTGAACTGAATAAGCTGGTGGGTGTCAGTGTCAATCAGCAAAACGGCGGCAGCTACAATATCTCCATCGGCAACGGTATCTCGCTGGTGCAGGGTGACACCTACAGCCAGCTGGCGGCGGTGCCGTCCAGCGCCGATCCGGCGCGTACCACACTCGCGACCGTCGATCCGGCTACAGGGCAAAAAACGCAGTTCTCTGAAAAACTGATCACCACCGGTTCACTGGGTGGACTGCTGGCCTTCCGCAGCGATCTTGATGGCGCACGTAATCAGGTTGGCCAGCTGGCGATGGCGCTGGGCAGCAGCTTTAATGCCCAGCATATGCAGGGTAAAGATAGTGACGGCGATGCCGGCGGGGCTTTCTTTAGTCTTGGCACGCCTTCTGTACTGGCTAACACCAACAATACCGGTGGCGCGTCCCTGACGGCCACGTGGAGTGATACGACCAGGGTGCAGGCGTCTGACTACTCTGTCAGCTACGATGGCACGAACTGGACGGCAACCCGTCTGTCGGATAACACCAAGTCGACGGTTACTGTTGATGCAACGGCGAAGACGCTGTCATTTGACGGTCTTTCCGTTGCGTATGACCAGCTGCCCGCCAGTAAAGACAGCTTTACCATCAAGCCTGTTTCCAGTGTAGTCAGTGGCATGAGCGTGCTGGTGACCGAGGAGTCTAAACTGGCTGCGGCCAGTTCGACGGGGGGGGCCAGTAACAATGAGAACGTGCAGAAGCTGCTGGGCCTGCAGACCGCGAACGTCATCAACGGTAAAAGCACCCTGACGCAGGGTTATGCCAGTCTGGTGGCTCAGGTGGGTAATAAGGCCAGTACGCTGGAAACCACCAGTAAAACCCAGACGGCCGTGGTGACGCAGCTGACGAATCAGCAGCAGTCGGTTTCCGGGGTTAACCTCGACGAAGAGTATTCGAACCTTACGCGCTATCAGCAGTACTACATGGCCAACGCCCAGGTATTGCAGACCGCATCTACCATTTTTCAGTCACTGATTGGTGCTGTCAGCTAATTTTTTTGCAGAGGAATTAATACTATGCGACTCAGTACCGGCATGATCTATGACCAGCAGATGCGCGGCATTCAGACTTCGCAGGCGAGCTGGCTGAAAGTGGGTGAACAGCTTGCTACCGGCAATCGCGTTAACCGACCGTCGGATGACCCGGTGGCCGCCGCGCAGGCGGTGGTTGTGTCCCAGGCGCAGGCTGAAACCGCTCAGTACAAGACGGCGCGCGTATTTGCCACGCAGAATCAGTCGACGGAAGATACCACGCTGAAACAGGCCGTTGACGTGATCATCAGTGCGCAGACTACTGTGGTCGCGGCCTCTAACGGTATCTTATCTGACACAGACCGCGCCTCTTATGCGACGCAGTTAGAAGGGATTCGTGCACAGATGCTGAACCTGGCTAACAGCACCGACGGCAATGGCCGCTATGTGTTTGCCGGCTATGAAAGTGATACGCCACCGTTTGTGACGGATGCGAACGGAAACACCACTTATCAGGGCGGGGATACTCCCATTTCCCAGAAGGTGGATGCCAGCCGTACGCTGATCATCAACCACACCGGTGCGCAGATATTCGACTCACTGACCAGCAGTGCGGTGAAAGAGCCTGACGGTACGGCCAGTGAAAGTAATATCTTTGCCATTCTGGATACGGCGATCAAATCGCTGAAGGTCCCGCTGGAAAATGCCGACCAGGCGGCGGTGGATGCCGAGGCCCTCAATATGGGCAAAGCTAACCGCGGTCTGCGAAATGCGCAGGAAAACGTGTCAGCGGTTCGTGCACAGATTGGTACCAATCTTGATGAACTGGGGAAACTGGATGCGAAAGGGGATGACACCACGCTGAGTCTGAAAAATAAGGTCAGCGGACTGATCGGCGCAGATACTACCGAAACCATTTCCAGTTACACCATGCAGCAGGCCGCACTGCAGGCGTCCTATACCGTGTTCCAGCAGATGTCCAAGCTGTCACTGTTTAGTCTGAATCGATAATCTGACATCAGGAATTTGAACGTGCTTTAACCGGGTACGTTCAGTTTGTCCCGCTGCCGACAGCTCTCTGTTGGCAGCGGGTTTTTTTTGGCCGCCGTTAAAAGAGCGGCTGTTCCGGGACAAATTCGCTGAAAGCATTATCCCGGGGCTGATAGCCCAGCACATCGCGAGTCTGACTCAGATCAAATCGTTTAAACCGGTTATCTGAAATTCCATAGCCAATAAAGAACGTAATATTTTCTGCCGTTACCGCTGCGGTCAGCAGCCTGACGCCATCTTCCGGACTGAGCCAGGCGCTGTAGTCTCTGGCGTTTTTCAGGTTGGCGGCGCAGCGGGTTTCAAATGCCCCTATCCGCAGTGCCACGCAGCTTATGCCGCGCTGAGTAGCGTAAAAGGAGCAGAGTGCTTCCCCGTAGCATTTCGTCACGCCGTATAAATTGGCCGGAGCCACCGCCATCCCCGGGTGGATCTGCACGTCTTCAGGATACCCTTCGATGGTCTGTGCGCTGCTGGCAAAAATAAAGCGCGGGCAGGGGGTATGCGACACGGCTTTAAGCAGATAAGTCGTAGATAAAATATTGGCGGGCAGCAGGTCTTCGAAAGCCGCACCCGCATCGGGAATGCCGGCCAGATGAATCACCGCATCAAACGTCTCTCCACGCAACAGCTCGGCAGCCACCCCCGGCAGCGAGAGGTCAGCAGGAATAAACCGGTGCGGAGAAGGCACGTCGTAAGCCGGCAGACTAAGGTCGGTCAGCACGAAGCGCCAGCTCTCGTTCATGGCATTGAAAAAGGTGCGCCCGATGCGCCCACTGGCCCCGGTAAGGAGAATATTTTTAACGGTCACGCTGTCAGCCTTTGGGTTGAAAACAGGACAGCCACTCTGCCACAGCCCGGGGGAGGGTGAAACAGACAAAAAAGGATTCAGTGAAGTGAAGGCATAAAAAAAGCCCTGACCAGAGGTCAGGGCCTGATTGACGCATTATCCGGTATTAAGGACGCGTGGCCGGAGCCGTCGCCTGGTGGGTAGCCGCGTGGCCGCCAGCCGATCCCTTACCTTCAAAGTTAAACTCCGGACGCACCCAGTCGCTCTGACGTGGGGCCTCTGGCTGGTAAGCCGGAGCCGGTGCTTTTGTCATCGGTGCAGTAGCATGCAGCTTGAAGTGACTCTGAGCTGGTTGTGCAGCGGGCACGGTTTCAGCCGGAGCTGTTTCAGTGACAACCGGTGCGTTAACGACAGGTTCAGCCGCGACAGGTGCCTCTGCTTCAGCGACAGGTTCATCGCGGGCAGGGACAGGCGCATGCGGTTCCTGAGCAACTACGGGCTCCGCGGTCACTTCTGGTGCATGAAGCACTTCAGCAACCTGCTGCTCAAGCGCGTCGCTGACTTCAACCGGTGCGGCGTGAGCAATCTCTGCTGCCTGTTGCTGAGGTTCAGCCTGCTTCGCTTCTTCAACAATTTCAGCCACGGCATCAACGGCAACGAATGGCGGCTCTGGCTGAACGTCTTCTGCTTCTGCCTGAATCGCTGCGGCTGCGGTCTCTTCTGCAACGGTTTCGTCAGCAGCAGAAATAACAGCCGGCTCTTCGTTGACAGGGGCATCAATGGCGGCCGTCTCTTCTGTAATCACCGGGGTGATTTCTGGCAGATTTTCAGGCTGCGGCTCCGCGTGCTGTACTGGGGCTGGCTGGTCTGCTGCCGGAGCTTCAATTACAGGAGCTTCTGCAACCGCAGCGACAACTGCAGGTTCATGGCTTTCATCCGTCGCGCTGCTGATGCTGTCTGCGGCTGCTACGGCTGCAGCAGCGTGTGGCGCATCAACGTCAGCGTGGCCGTAAGCAGGTACCAGGGAGTGACCCGGTTCTTCATGCGTTTCGTGATCGCTACCCTGTGCTACCGGATATGTGATCCACACCTTGCCAGACGCCATTTCTGGTGATGAAGCGGCATTAGCCAACGGCATCGGTGACTGTGTTGGATAACGCTCGTCACGGTAACGACGACGACGCTGACCACTTACGCGCAGATGGCGTGGTGACCGGCGTGAACGGCGCGGCATATTATTGCTGTCGCGATCGTCAGTATCGGGGGTTTCTGTCACCGTTTCGCTGGCGCCAGGTTGTTCTGCCGTAACAGTGTCTTCCGTGTCAAACGAGCGTGCTGCAGTCTGTTCAGCGGTTTCGATACGGACTTTCTGGTTCAGCTGGCGCGGCTTACGGCGCGGCATAACCTGTACATTATCTTCCTGCTCTTCCAGATTCTCAGCGGTTTCGATCAGCGGCTCAACGATCTTCTCTTCCTGCACAACCGGGCGTTTTTCTTCCTGGTTCTGACCTGGACGACGACGCTGGCGTTCCTGACGCGGTGGACGAGCCTGCGTTGTTTCACTGCGTTCAAATTCGTCAGGCACCATGCGCTCGCTGCGGGCATCAACCTGAGAACCGTTGCGCTTATTACCGTTATTACGACGGTCTTCACGCCCTTCCCGTGATTCGTTATTACGCTCACGCGGTGCGCGCTCAGTACGCTCTGCACTACGGTCGTTGCGTTCACCACTACGGTCGTTACGTTCGCTGTTGCGGTCGTTACGTTCACCATTACGGTCATTGCGCTCGCCGTTGCGGTCGTTACGTTCACCATTACGGTCATTGCGCTCGCCGTTACGGTCATTGCGTTCACCGTTACGATCGTTGCGGTCACCGTTGCGGTCGCGACGATTGTTGTTCTGGCGACGGTTATTACGACGTTCGCCACGCGGCGCAGCTGGAGTTTCAGGTGCTTTTTCTTCCACGACCTGTGGCTGCGGCTGTTCGGCAGGTTTCTCTTCACCAGCAAACAGTTTCTTCAGTCCACTGAAGAAGCGGCTCACCAGACCTGGCTGCTCGGCAGCCGCAGGGGCTTTAACCTGAGGCTGTTCAACTGGCTGGGTGACGGCCACTTCTGCGGATTCTTCCAGGGGTGCTGGAGGAGCATCTGGCATAACGAAGGCGGCAAGGGCAGGTTGCTCAGGACGCTTACGCTCGGCATGCTCTTCTTCAGAAGGCAGTGCCATTTCGGCTTCGTGTAGTTTAGGCAGATGATAACTCAGCGTCTGAGTCTCTTCACCACTGCGAACGCGGAGCACTGAGTAGTGTGGTGTCTGCATGTTATCGTTTGGCACGATAATCGCTTTAACGCCACCCTGACGTTTTTCGATCGCGCTGACGGCTTCACGCTTTTCATTCAGCAGATAAGAAGCGACCTGGACTGGAACGATAGCATGCACTTCTTTGGTATTTTCTTTCAGCGCTTCTTCTTCAATCAGACGCAGAATGGAAAGTGCCAGGGATTCGTTATCACGGATTGTACCGGTACCGCTACAGCGCGGGCAGACGTGATGGCTGGATTCGCCCAGCGATGGGCTGAGACGCTGACGCGACATTTCCAGCAGGCCAAAACGTGAAATATGGCTAATCTGAATACGTGCACGATCCTGACGCACGGCTTCACGCAGACGGTTTTCAACCGCACGCTGATGGCGAACTGGCGTCATATCGATAAAATCGATAACGATCAGGCCACCCAGGTCACGCAGGCGCAGCTGGCGGGCAATTTCGTCAGCGGCTTCAAGGTTGGTGTTAAACGCCGTTTCTTCAATGTCGCCGCCGCGCGTGGCGCGTGCAGAGTTGATGTCAATGGCGGTCAGCGCTTCGGTGGAGTCGATAACAATCGAGCCGCCGGAAGGAAGACGCACTTCGCGCTGGAAGGCAGATTCAATCTGCGACTCGATCTGATAGTGGCTGAACAGCGGAATTTCACCGGTGTACAGTTTGATTTTGCTGCTGAAATCCGGACGGCCCAGCGCGGCAATATGCTGACGAGCCAGCTCCAGCACTTTCGGGTTGTCGATCAGAATTTCGCCGATGTCCTGGCGCAGATAATCACGGAAAGCACGAACGATAACGTTACTTTCCTGATGGATAAGGAAAGGTGCCGGACGGCTTTCCGCCGCCTTTTTAATCGCTTCCCAGTGCTTCATACGGAAGCTGAGATCCCACTGAAGTGCCTCAGCCGATTTACCCACACCCGCGGTGCGAACGATCAGGCCCATACCGTCTGGCAGTTCCAGGGCGGAAAGCGCCTCTTTCAGTTCGGTGCGGTCATCGCCTTCGATTCGGCGCGAAATGCCGCCAGCACGGGGGTTGTTTGGCATCAGAACCAGGTAACTTCCTGCCAGACTGATAAAGGAAGTCAAAGCAGCGCCTTTATTGCCGCGTTCTTCTTTATCGATCTGTACAATGACTTCCTGACCTTCACGCAGGACATCCTTAATGTTCGGACGGCCATGGGCGTTGTAGTTGGCAGGGAAGTATTCGCGGGAAATTTCTTTCAGAGGTAGGAAACCGTGCCGTTCAGCGCCGTAGTCAACAAATGCGGCTTCAAGGCTGGGTTCAATGCGGGTAATCTTGCCTTTATAGATGTTGGCTTTTTTCTGTTCGTGTCCAGGGCTTTCAATATCCAGATCGTACAGACGTTGTCCGTCAACGAGGGCGACACGCAACTCTTCTTGTTGAGTTGCGTTTATCAACATTCTTTTCATCGTAACTTACTCATTATTCTTACATTAGTGACAAAGCTGCGGGCAAAGTAACGCTGGACGTCAGAAACCGATGACCCCGTGTCTCATCGCAAAGCCGTCAACCTCCCGGTTGTCAGCAGCTAAAGGGGCGCAAATACTCGGTAGCCTGTTTTACATATGGAAAAACAGCGCATTTGTGGGGGGAACCGCCAGTAGAATACCAGGTGAACCAATCCCGTTTTATCGTCCAGGCTGCAACCCGCAGCCCGCTAAATGCCTGATTGCACAATACGTCTTACGCCATTGCTGCGTGTATGCGCTATCCTGCAAAATTTCTCACCCTTAATCTTTCGAGCCACAGCCCAGTTGGCTGCTCTTCTTCACCCCTGGAAACGATCTTTGATCGCTCACGGGGATTCTTTCGCTTGCCGCCTCGCTGCAACACGAAATCAATTGGGTGTACGCTATCTATTCCCTTGCATTCACAAGTCTTAGCGCCAAAAGCGGAGATATTATTCCATTGCTAAGGCGGTGATCGCAAGGTGACTTTATCCGAGGTGAGAAGTTTCTCTCAGCTTTTAGAACGTATTGCAGCGCTTTTCAGCATATTGTCTAAAAACCGATCATAACTTCCAACGGTACCGTCTCTGTCAGTTAAGCACAGAAAAAGAAGTGGCGCTATCACAGCGCACTATTTAGAATCGCCAACTATGAAAACCAATACTCCAGCCGTACATTTTGTTGCCATTTCTGCCGATGAGGCAGGACAACGTATCGATAACTTTTTGCGTACCCATCTCAAAGGGGTGCCGAAAAGTATGATTTATCGCATTTTGCGTAAAGGCGAAGTGCGCGTAAATAAAAAACGCATCAAACCTGAATATAAACTGGAAGCCGGGGATGAGCTGCGTATCCCTCCCGTGCGTGTCGCGGAACGTGAAGATGATAATGTTTCACCCAAGCTGGCGAAGGTGGCGGCGCTGGAACATGCCATCATTTATGAAGACGAGCATATTCTGGTGATGAACAAACCTTCCGGCACCGCCGTTCACGGAGGGAGTGGCCTGAGCTTTGGCGTCATCGAAGGATTACGTGCCCTGCGCCCTGATGCCCGCTTCCTGGAGTTGGTACATCGTCTTGACCGTGATACATCCGGCATTCTTCTGGTGGCCAAGAAACGCTCTGCGCTGCGATCGCTGCACGAACAATTGCGTGAAAAGGGTATGCAGAAAGATTACCTCGCGCTGGTTCGCGGACAGTGGCCATCGCATGTTAAGGCGGTACGTGCACCCTTACTGAAAAATATTCTGCAAAGTGGCGAGCGTATCGTCAAAGTCAACAGTGAGGGTAAACCGTCAGAAACGCTGTTTAAGGTGGAAGAACGTTATGCGGTGGCGACGCTGGTAAAAGCCAGTCCGGTGACAGGCCGTACGCATCAGATCCGCGTACATACGCTCCATGCCGGGCATCCTATCGCTTTTGACGATCGCTATGGTGAAGAGGAGTTTAATCAGCAACTGAAAGGTACTGGCCTTAAACGCCTGTTCCTCCATGCCGCTGCGCTGCGTTTCACTCACCCCAGCACCGGGGAAATCATGCGCGTTGAAGCGCCGCTGGATGATGAGCTCCGTCACTGTCTGGCAGTATTACGCAAAACCACGCTCCCGACGTGATGCCATAGGGACGGCGATAGCCGTCCTCATCCATTGCTTCCTTATACTGTCATCAGCGGATTGACGCCTGCAGTTCTCAGCATATCGCACAGGGCGATCAGGGGCAGTCCTACCAGTGTATTGGGATCGCGCCCTGACAGACGGTCGAAGAGCGTGATGCCCAGTCCCTCACTTTTAAAGCTCCCGGCACAGTCCAGCGGCTGCTCCTTGCTTACATAGGCAGCAATCTCACTCTCTGTCAGGGTGCGGAAATCCACGCTGAAGGGCTCACACAGCACCTGCAATGAACCGTCGCGACTATCAAAAAGCGCCAGCCCGGTGTAAAACACCACGCTGTGACCGCTGGCGGCGCGCAACTGCTCCCGGGCACGGGCTTCGGTGTGTGGCTTCCCGCAAATTTTTCCGGCTACCACGCAGACCTGATCGGAACCGATGATCAGGTGGTCAGGATAGCGCTGTGCCAGCGCCTGTGCTTTAGCAGAGGCCAGTCTGACCACTAACTGCGTGGCATCTTCATCTGCCAGCGGGGTTTCATCGACCCCGGGGGCGGCGGTAATAAAGGGCAGTTCCAGCCTGGCTAATAAAGCTTTTCGGTAATCCGACGTTGAGGCTAATACCAGTTGTCGCATTATTTTTTCCATAATAGATAGCGAATCAGTGACAGGCATTTTAAACTATGCGCCGCACTGGATGCGAATCATGGGTGAAAGATGCCGTAATGCGGCCTTTTTCTTTGACTCTATGTCGTTACAAAGTTAATATGCGCGCCCTATGCAAAAGGTAAAATTACCCCTGACTCTCGATGCGGCTCGTACCGCTCAAAAACGCCTGGACTACCAGGGTGTTTACACCCCTGAACAGGTTGAGCGGATTGCTGAGTCGGTAGTGAGTGTGGACAGTGATGTAGAATGTGTCATGTCGTTCGCGATTGACGAACAGCGTCTGGCAGTACTGAAAGGTACGGCCGAAGTCTCTGTGACGCTGTGCTGCCAACGCTGCAATAAGACATTTCCACAGCACGTCCACGTATCGTACTGTTTCAGCCCGGTCGTCACTGACGAACAGGCCGAAGCACTGCCGGAAGCGTACGAGCCGATCAACGTCAACGAGTTTGGCGAAACCGATCTGCTGGCAATGGTAGAGGATGAAATCATTCTCGCCCTGCCTGTCGTTCCGGTGCATGATTCTGAACACTGTGAAGTGTCCGAGGCGGACATGGTCTTTGGCAAGTTGCCTGCAGAGGCAGAAAAGCCAAATCCATTTGCCGTATTAGCCAGTTTAAAGCGTAAGTAATAGGAGTAAGGTCCATGGCCGTACAACAGAATAAACCAACCCGTTCCAAACGTGGCATGCGTCGTTCACACGATGCGCTGACCACAGCAGCTCTTTCCGTAGATAAAGTTTCTGGCGAAACGCATCTGCGTCACCACATCACTGCGGATGGTTACTACCGCGGTCGCAAGGTCATCGTTAAGTAATTCCGCGGTTCGCGGCGCTACTTTGACACGGTTGACCCTGGCGATAGATGCCATGGGCGGGGATTTCGGTCCCTGCGTGACAGTGCCTGCATCACTGCAGGCACTGGAATCTAATCCGCATCTGCATCTCCTTCTGGTCGGCGATCCCGACACCATCACGTCATTACTCGCCAAAGCTGATTCAACCCTCCGGGCGCGTCTGCAGATTATTGCTTCCGAATCGGTTATTGCCAGTGATGCCAGGCCCTCACAGGCCATTCGCGCCAGTCGCGGAACCTCCATGCGAATTGCGCTGGAGCAGGTGAAAGAAGGGCAGGCACAGGCGTGCATCAGCGCAGGCAATACCGGCGCGCTGATGGGGCTGGCTAAATTATTATTAAAACCGCTGGACGGCATCGATCGCCCGGCGTTAATGACCGTGTTGCCTCATCAGCAGCAGGGGAGAACGGTGGTTCTGGATTTAGGGGCTAACGTCGATTCAGACAGTGCCATGCTGGTGCAGTTTGCCGTTATGGGCGCTGTTATGGCTGAAGAAGTTTTAGCCATTGAGCGGCCCAGAGTGGCATTGCTGAATATTGGTCAGGAAGAGACTAAAGGGTTAAGTTCGATCCGTGATGCCGCGGCTATCCTGCGCGCAACGCCAGAACTTAACTATATTGGATACCTTGAAGGCAACGATCTTCTTACCGGTAAGACAGACGTGCTGGTTTGCGATGGTTTTGTCGGCAACGTCACGCTGAAAACGATGGAAGGCGTGGTAAGAATGTTTCTTTCGCTGTTGAAATCACAGGGCGAAGGTAAAAAGAAGGCCTGGTGGTTGAGGTTACTGGGGCGCTGGATCCAGAAGCGCCTGACAAAGAAATTCGGCCACCTTAACCCCGACCAGTACAATGGCGCCTGTCTGTTAGGATTGCGCGGCACCGTGATTAAGAGCCACGGTGCGGCAAATCAACGCGCATTTACCGTGGCGATCCAACAGGCAGAGCAGGCGGTGCGGCGGCAAGTTCCCGAGCGGATTGCTGCCCGCCTTCAAGCTGTATTACCTAAGAGTGACTGAGCGTACATGTATACGAAGATTATCGGTACGGGCAGCTATTTGCCCGAGCAGGTGCGGACTAACGCCGATCTGGAAAAAATGGTTGAAACGTCAGACGAGTGGATTGTCACCCGCACTGGCATTCGTGAACGTCGTATTGCCGGCCCGGATGAAACCGTGGCGACCATGGGTTTCCATGCCGCTGAGCGCGCGCTGGAAATGGCCGGTATCGATAAAAATGATATTGGCCTGATTGTGGTGGCAACAACGTCCTCAAGCCATGCTTTCCCCAGTTCAGCCTGCATGATCCAGCAGATGCTGGAGATCGAAGATGCTGCAGCCTTTGACCTTGCGGCCGCCTGTGCAGGTTTTACCTATGCACTGAGCGTGGCCGATCAATACATCAAGAACGGCGCAGTGAAACACGCGCTGGTGATTGGGGCGGATGTTCTGGCTCGTATGCTCGATCCGAACGATCGTGGCACGATCATTCTGTTTGGTGATGGCGCAGGGGCTGTGGTGCTGGGTGCAAGCGAAGAGCAGGGGATTATCTCCACGCATCTCCACGCCGATGGTCGCTATGGCCAGCTGCTGACGCTGCCGAATCAGGATCGTGCTAATCAGGACACCCCGGCTTACGTCACCATGGCAGGTAACGAAGTGTTTAAAGTGGCGGTCACTGAGCTCGCGCACATCGTTGATGAGACGCTGGAAGCTAATAAGCTCGATCGTTCATCGATCGACTGGCTGGTTCCGCATCAGGCCAATCTGCGTATTATCAGCGCCACTGCCCGTAAACTGGGCATGGACATGGATAAAGTGGTCGTGACGCTCGATCGTCACGGCAACACGTCGGCAGCTTCCGTGCCGACCGCCCTTGATGAAGCGGTACGTGATGGCCGTATTCAGCGTGGTCAGTTAATTCTGTTGGAAGCTTTTGGTGGCGGGTTCACCTGGGGTTCCGCACTGGTTCGCTTTTAATTAACAGGAAATCACAATGACGCAATTTGCAATGGTTTTCCCGGGGCAGGGTTCGCAAACCGTGGGGATGTTGGCCGATCTGGCAGCCGCCAACCCGATTGTGGAAAAAACCTTCCGGGAAGCTTCAGACGTACTGGGTTACGATCTCTGGCAGCTGGTGCAACAAGGCCCTGCTGAAGAACTGAACAAAACCTGGCAGACACAGCCTGCTTTACTGGCTGCATCTGTTGCCATTTTCCGCGTTTGGCAGGAAAAAGGCGGAAAAGCGCCGTCAATGCTTGCAGGGCACAGCCTGGGTGAGTACAGTGCGCTGGTTTGTGCAGGTGTCATTGCGTTTGCAGATGCGATTAAACTGGTTGAACTGCGTGGCAAACTCATGCAGGAAGCGGTTCCGGAAGGGACAGGGGCCATGCAGGCCATTATTGGCCTGGACGATGCTTCCATCGCCAAAGCCTGTGAAGAGTCTGCTCAAGGGCAGGTGGTGTCTCCGGTGAACTTCAATTCACCAGGCCAGGTGGTGATTGCCGGCAATAAAGAAGCCGTTGAGCGTGCCGGTGCTGCCTGTAAGGCCGCCGGCGCGAAGCGCGCACTGCCACTGCCTGTCAGCGTACCGTCACACTGTGCCCTGATGAAGCCTGCCGCAGATAAATTAGCCGCAGCGCTGGATGCACTGACCTTCAATGCACCGGCCTTCCCGGTGGTCAATAACGTTGATGTGAAGTGCGAGACATCAGCGGACGCTATCCGCAGTGCGCTGGTGCGTCAGTTGTATAATCCGGTACGCTGGACCGGCTGTGTCGAATTTATGGCCGGGCAGGGCGTTACGTCGCTGCTGGAAGTGGGTCCGGGGAAAGTATTGACCGGGCTGACTAAACGTATTGTTGACACCCTGACAGCGACGGCGGTAAACGACCCGGCCAGCTTGTCAGCGGCGCTAGAACAATAACACGGAGATAAACATGAACTTCGAAGGTAAAATCGCGCTGGTCACCGGTGCAAGCCGTGGGATCGGCCGTGCGATTGCAGAAACCCTGGTGGCACGCGGTGCCAAAGTGGTGGGAACTGCAACCAGCCAAAGCGGTGCCGACGCTATCAGTACCTATCTGGGTGATAACGGTAAAGGCCTGCTGTTGAATGTGACCGATTCTGCTTCGATTGAGAGCGTCTTGGAAAATATTCGCGCCGAATTTGGCGAAGTGGACATTTTAGTCAATAATGCAGGCATCACGCGTGATAATCTTCTGATGCGCATGAAGGATGACGAGTGGCAGGATATCCTGGACACGAACCTGACTTCAGTATTCCGTCTGTCAAAAGCGGTAATGCGTGCCATGATGAAAAAACGTGCGGGTCGAATTATTACCATTGGCTCCGTTGTCGGAACAATGGGTAATGCGGGTCAGGCAAATTACGCGGCAGCAAAAGCGGGTTTGATTGGCTTTAGCAAGTCACTGGCGCGTGAAATCGCGTCACGTGGCATTACTGTTAACGTCGTGGCACCTGGTTTTATTGAAACCGACATGACGCGTGCACTGAGCGAAGATCAGCGTGCGGGCATTCTGGCGGAAGTTCCTGCAGGTCGCCTTGGCGGCGCGCAGGAAATCGCCAATGCCGTTGCATTTTTAGCCTCTGACGAGGCAGCGTACATCACTGGTGAGACGCTGCACGTCAATGGCGGAATGTACATGGTCTGAAAATCACGAAAAATATTTGCGTTATTTGGGGTTAAGGCCGCAAAATAGCGTAAAATCGTGGTTGGACCAGCCGGGATTTAGTTGCATCTTTTTCAACATTTTATACACTACGAAAACCATCGCGAAAGCGAGTTTTGATAGGAAATTTAATAGTATGAGCACTATCGAAGAACGCGTTAAGAAAATCATTG
>Ga0308168_1000162_pt1 | contig 103148 bp, 99 predicted proteins | sample PhyCR2_FD_202133 | JGI IMG/M metagenome (GOLD analysis project Ga0308168, IMG submission 202133) | Phyllosphere microbial communities from UC Gill Tract Community Farm, Albany, California, United States - DLSLRC.R2 | ecosystem: Host-associated > Plants > Phyllosphere > Unclassified | place...
TGGACTTTTAAACATGGACTAATACCTCGTGTAGATGATAAATACTGTGTTATTTTTTACTAATGACTATGATGTGGTAAATCGCCTGAACCATAACATTTACACCTTACGGTGTCTCACTCCGGAGTGGTTGGCGGTTAGATGCACAAAGTTAGTAACAGTAGTAGTAGCTAAGTAATACACCGGTGTATTGATTTAGCATTATTCCTCCCAGGAGATTTATCGATGTCTCAAATTCAGAATGCGATGCCGAACGCAGTGCTACTGGGTGTCGATGACCAGTCTAAAAGGACGGTCCCATACGAATCGAGCGTAGTGCCGATTCACCTGCCGCACGTATTCATTTACGCGGCTTGGGGTCCAACCGAACCTTTGCTGGCATTAGGCTCCACAGCGAACAACACGTATGGGCAGGCGACTTTCGAGCCGCGTAGCCAATACACCACTCACCAATGGCCTCTGATCGAACGTATGTTCGCTCGTAGTAACGCGATGGTTCTTCAGCGTATCCAACCTGATGATGCACCAGAGCCGGCCACTATCGGACTGTACCTCGATGTGCTGCAAACTGATATTGCTCAGTATGAGCGTAACAGCGATGGCAGTTTCAAATTCGATTCGTCCGGTGCTAAAATTCCGACCGGTAGCACGACCCCAGGTGTCCGCATGCAGTGGAGCATCGGTCCAGTTGCTGACGGTAAGCTGGGCAAAGCTAAGAAAGTTCCAGGTAAGCTGACTGCGAAAGATGGTGCAACATCTACCATCTATCCTATCCGCGAATTCCAGGCGAGCTTCTTTGGTGCTGCCGGTAACAACCGTGGTCTGTCTCTGTGGGCACCGACTATGGAATCGGACAACCCAGTCAACTCTCGCGTTGTAGCGGATCAGATGGCGCAGCTTTACCGCATGCGTTTTGTGACCCGTGATAACGATCGCAGCTCCGGCAAAACTGTTCGTACCCTCCAGGGTGCAGAGTATGTCGAGTTCAGCTTCCGCGATGACGTTGTCGACAGCAAGACCGGCGTAGAGTACGGTTTCGATGTAACTGTCCTGGACAGCTACCGTAACCTGAATGCGCGCAATGGTCAGCCTAAGCGTTGGGGTCCTTTCAATGCGTCTTATGCCTACGAGCAGAACCTGGAAGACCTCCTGGAAATGCTGTACGCTGTAGAGCAACCTGTTAACGCAGAACTGCCTGCTGACGTTGATGCTTCTGCGCATCACCTGATCAACTTCGTAAGCGGTGTTCACTACACCGGCGTACCTTATTACGCAATCGAAGTGTTGGGTCCAAACGACGGCGCATCTGCTCTGTCTGAAAGTGCCACCTACTACGCTTCTGGCGGTGGTGATGGTACTATGTCAAAAGAAGCGTTCGACAAAGCAGTCGGCGATATCTGCGAAGATTACGCTGAAGGCAAGTGGGGTCTGGGCAACCGTCTGAAGTTCCCACAGAGCATGATCTACGATACCGGTTTCGATATCGATAACAAGTTCAAGCTCCTGAACGTTCTGTCTGCTCGTAAAGACATCGCGGTTGTCCTGTCTACTCAGGATATTGCGCTGGAGCAGAATGGCATTGCGCAGGAAAGCTCCATGGCTGTGTCCCTGCAAACCCAGGCGAGTCTGCACCCTGAATCTGAGTACTACGGTACCCCGGTAATGCGTGCCGTGATCGTTGGCCACTCTGGCTACCTGATCAACTCCAAATACCGTAAACTGGTTCCACTGACTGTAGACCTGGCTGACAAGCTGGCTGCATACGCTGGTAACGGTCGTGGTATCCTGCTGCCAGGCGCTGCGCCTGATGTTAACCCGAACAACATCGTAACGCTGTTGAAAGATGTTAACTGCACCTTTAAGAACGTGTCTGTCCGCAACGCGGACTGGGTAAACGGTCTGGTGTGGGTTGAGTCTTACGATCAGGACGATGCCCTGTTCTACCCGGCCCTGCAAACTGCATACAACGACGATACGTCTATCCTGAATAGCGTACCGACGATGATGATCTGCGGTGAGCTGGAGAAAGTTTGCGTACGCGTGTGGGCACGCCTCACTGGCCGTAGCGATCTGACCCCGGAGCAGTTTGCACAGCGTTCGGATGAGCTGATCCAAGAACTGACTGAGCGTCGGTTCGATAACCGCGTAATCATCGTTCCTGAGACGTACTACACGACTCTGGACGAAGCGCGTGGTTACAGCTGGTCCTGCCGTATCAAGCTGTATGGCAACAACATGAAGACTGTGGGTAGCTTCACCATCGAAGCCCACCGTCAAGAGGAGCTTAGCGAATAATGGCTAGACACGCAGATACAATCATCGGCAAACATGCCTATGGTGAATATTCGCTCACTCCAATGGTAGACGTCGCTGAAGGTGGTCAAAATGGCCACATGAACGACTTCCGCTTTTGGGTAAACAACAGCGCCTACGTCCACCGCAACGTCGTGGCGATTCTGGTGGAAGCTCCTCGTGGCTTCCGTGACCTGGAATCTCCTCAGTACTGGGTTGAAGCACTCAAAGCCATCATCGAGAAACACTCTCAGCGTATCGAGGGTCTGCGTTCTACGATCACGGTTGAGAACGTTGAAAACCCGGTCGGTGGTGACGGCAACATGCAGGAAGACCTGTCTAACGTTACTCGTGAACGTAGCCAGCCGGTCCACACCCTTATCGAGAAATACGGCATGCCGTTTAACAAATTCCTCGAAGGCTGGATCACCAACCTGTTGATGGACCCGATTACGAAAGTGGCTAACGTCATTACTCGTAACCAGTCCAACCGTCCTACAGACATGCTGCCAGACTACACGTCTGCAACTGTTCTGTACTTCGAGCCAGATCCGACGTTCACCACGATTCAGAAAGCATGGCTGTGCACCAACATGCGTCCGAAGACTGGTGGTCAGGTTGAGGGTGTTCGTGACCTTACTCAAGGTGGCGAGTCTCTGACCTACTCTGTAGAGTTCACCGCACTGACTCAGGTTGGCGTGGGCGTAATGAACTTTGCACAGCGCGTGCTGGACAGCATGAACCTGACGGGCACTAACCCGAACCTGCGCGATGCATTTGTTACTGCTATCGATGCAGATGTTCTGGCTGCAACAGACGGCTATGTTGAACAGGTAAACGAAGCTTCTCGTAACTTCGTAGATCCTGCCAACTAAGGCAAAAAAATAAGCATAAGAGTCCTCCTACCCAAATGGGTAGGAGGCTCTGTTTATGCCGTTAACCAGCTAATCTCGTCTTCACGCCAAAGAGTCTCTTTGCCGTCCTCTTCGGTTATAAAGAACTTCACGCCAACCGGCACCCACTGAACTTGCAGTCTCGGCGTACTAAACTCACGTAGGTTCGGGAATAACTTACGCGAAACTTCATCGACAGTCTCGCCAGACTCACCCAGGATGGCAAGTGCCAGTCGTGGACAAAACAGTGCCTCTTCGTTAGACTTCCCGGTAGCATAGGTGCTCCAGTTCTCCCCGTACCCGGAACCGGTTATCACAGCCACTTCCCCATTGCGAATTAACTTTTCCATTTCAACTCCCTACTTGCGAGTTAAGCGAAGAGTGGTTACTGTGCCGGCCAGACAAATCTGGGTAACAGAACCATCTTCAATTTCATGTTCGATTGTCAAAACGTCAGCCGGTTCTGCTTTATAGAACTCACTAACGTCATGGCCGCCCAGTTTACGAATCAGAGTAATCGCCCTGGCCTTATCAACCTGCGTGGTGTTAGTACCGTGCTTCAGGTGCATCAGCAAGCTAGTAGGGAGAGCAACTGCGAGTGTTTGTTCGAACATGATTAGATAGCTTCCTTCAGAGTGACTATGTTTTGTTGGCCTGTAAGAACGATAACAACAGGGATGTCTAATATACGCTCAATTTTCAACGTGTATGCATCAGTTGGAATATCGAGTTTGTTATCGGTGATATCTGATAGCGTAGTGTATTTGCTAAGGTCAGCAACTTCGACTACGTGTTGTTGTTTACTGGTAATAACCATACCAGTCTTGTGGTTGTTGATGATAATTCGAATCGCGGACATAGTAGAAATGCCATTATCTGCGCAGTGACGAATTATTGATTCATAGTGCTCAGGGTTAACCAGATGCATCTTACGAATCCAATCGATGTAGGTACGGTTAACATCGTCTTTACACTCGCGGCTATTGACGTGGCTATAAATCAGCTGCACCATCAACTGTTTTACTTGTTCGTCACGCTCAGCTTTTTCAGGGTAGGCTTTTACGATGTCGTCGTACATGACTTTACTTGATGACAGCATTTGCTCGTCTAAAGATTTATCTACTGATGACATAACGGTGCCCTCGTGCTTGTTAGTGGTTTCGGTTGTGTCTTTCTGGGTCCACCAATAGCAAACCCCGGCAACCGCTAATCCAATGGCCATGCTGCCGAGTACGATAGTTTTAGTGTTCATTGGTGTTCCTTATAAAAGTAGGGTTGACCATCCGGTCAGGTATTATGCTTCAACAACTGTTAATACGATATCAGAACCAGAGAATGTCGCAGTAGTGACTTTATCACCATCTACTTCATACTCCATGTGGACGGTAGGTGAATTGTCTTGCGCTAAGAGATCGTTTACGTTTGTGCCTAACGACCAAATAAAGAGAGTGTTACGTAATTTGCTTTTGGAGATGATTGGGTTATTTGGCTGACGAAATTGTAGTTCTTTTACCAGACCAGTTAAGTTAGTTACTTTGATAGTGCGAGTTGTCATTGTTGTTCTCCATTGGGCATAAAAAAGAAAGAGGGACCGAAGTCCCCCATTGATTAAAACTCGTTTGCTGCACGTTCGATGGCTTCTGGTGACATGTAGTTGGTACACATGTCAGCCAGCGACCGATGTAGCTCAGCCGCTAGGTCCTCACGCTGTGTCTCATCACGCACGCCTTCGATCATGCGCTCTACACGTTTGACGATAACGCCCGCAGCGGTTTCGACATCGTCTTGACCGAGTGCCGTATTGATAGCACGATAGTCATCCATAACCTCAGCGCTGTCCGTGTAACCGGTGAACTGATTGCCGTAGTAGGTAGCAGCTCCACCCACCTCACTGCCTCCCCAGCAACGCTCCTCCATCGCCTCGTATACTACCGAGTCTGGACTTGCTTCAACGATCTTGGCAATATCAATAACGCTAAGATTGTCACTGACCCCACCTTCGGCCAGCAGTCCCGCCCCATTAGAAATGGATACGTCTGTGCCATTGCTAACTACAGTCACCCATGGACGACCTTCCAGGATTTCCGCCACACGTTCGAAGTCTGGGAGCGATTGTTCATCCAGACTCAGTATGGTACGATCCTCAAGCAGACTCACCTCTAAGTCCCCGATTAATTCCGCCACTTCTGACGAGACACCGTTGACCGCAACGTGGCCCATAACGTCGTATAAATCGTTACTCATTTGGTTCCCCTTAACCTTTAAAATCACGGAGCCACTGATAGAGAGTGCTGGCAGGCAAGTTACGAATCTCGTCTGGCGACAGCTTCTCTTCAACTGTTCTCTCGGCCACATAGAACAGCATCTGATGCAGTGTGCCATATTCACATGACACACGCCCAATTACTTTATTGAGGTCTGGTACTAACTGGTCGTTGTTATTGAACCAGTAGACGACACCCAACAATACATTTTCTTGATCCTCTTTATCCAGATATTTAAAACGACGATATCCACGTCCCCAATGGCAATCGCTCATGTTGTCAATATAGCGATGACGAGCCGGAAGGTGACGCGCGTTTGCAGTGATCGTACCCAGTTCGCTTTCTGTCAGTTTACCAGGCAGGTTAAGATAATACGCTGCCACTGCGATCAGTGCGAACAGAATGATAGAGATAATCCAGATGTTGTCAAACATGAAGGTATTCCTTATAAAAGTGAGTGTGTGTTACAGTACGAGTAACTTGTTGTAGTCAAAGTTAGGATAGTGTGCTTCGGTTAACTTCAGGTTTTCCCCTAGCGGTTGCTTGAGGTACTTCAACCATGCTATTAACTCCAGCTCGTCACTGCTTTCGCCATCCGGGAAAGGGATTGGTGTAACGCGACGACTTGCGATATCGTTTAATACCTCGGCTTCGTCACGCTCGCGACATTTCGGACACGGTATGAACCCAGTGCCATCGAATGCGGTCGGTTGGTGGTCATGAATGTCCAGCATAGTGCGACCGTGAAACCACTGGATGCAGCATTCCGGATAACCATAGAGGACGCCGTTATTCAGCGTGGGTATGTCTGCCATATCGTAAATATCGACAGTGTGTTCTCGATCGCGTAATCGCATCTTGTTGCAGAACATGGTAATCTCAGCCTTGACTAAGAAACCAGGGTCTGTAGTTAAGATCATATCGATCACGCTACCAGAATAACCTTGCTCCAGAACATCCATTAGTATTCTGAGCTTAGTGTAAGGAACTTTACGCAGCTCCTGGTCGTCGATATTAATGGGTGCTAAGTTCTCCATCAGATCGTACGAGCCAATAGTTAAATACATGGTTGCTCCTTAATCCAGTAATTGATTTTTGACGTAGTGACCAACACCAAACACAACCGCGCTCACTGCAAGACCGGAGAAGAAACAAGTCTTGTCTACGTCACCGCGAGAGTCAGCAACGGCGCGCATGGTGATACCACCTGCCGTCAGTGCGGCGGTGTTGATGGCAGACTCGACCAGGAAATCCATAAGTGCATTGCTTTTCATGATGTGTTCCTTATTTAAGTAAACTTAGTATGCCAGCTACAAATACCGACATTCCAGCGGCGGCACCAACCGCCATTGCGTCCGCAGCGTCCTGTGTAACGTCAGGATCATTCTGCGCACCTTCGCGAATCAGAAACCCAGTTACAGCGCCAGCAGCAAGGCCAATGCCTATCGCGTGGTCCTTTAAGAACTCTCCCATAATGGAATCCTCTCTGTAATTATTCACCGGAGTATTATATATCTGAAATTTCGCTGAAACGTCGCAGATCTTATGTTGCAGTATCTATAAACTCCCTGCCATTAAATAGGAAGGGTCTCGTATGAGTATGTACAAAAAAGGCTCCACCGATACGGTACTGGATGCCATCAATACAGAAAACGCCATTACCGTTAACCCACTTTCACTTAAGAATGTGGGGTTCGGTATTCCTATGGCGGTTAGTACACCGGGTGCCACTCAAAACGCCCGTGTGCGCATATATGGACTTATGCGACAGGGGTATCAGGGGACAGTCGATATTGAGTACCGGCGCTTAGCGTTAGAGTCACTCTTTGAAAACCAAACTCTTCTGGTTCAAGCCAGCGGCGCTAAATCGCTGAATGACTTGTTACCCGCAATCAATGCCACGTACGCAACTAACTTTGAAAAAGGTGATGTTGTCAACGTTGACGTGTCCTCGTTGGGTGATGACTACATTGTCACCCTCCAAACGGCCGCTAGTTGTTTAATGTGGTCAGGGTCTGTGGATATCCGTGTTGTAAAGGCACGTCCGTCTTTAGGATCATTAATACTCAAGCAACAGATGGCGATTGTCACCGAACCCTTCCCGGTCTCAGGTGCTAAACGTCTGGAGTATGTTGGTTGGGGCTACAACTTTGCTGAAGCAGCGACAGAGCTGTTGAAGTATAATGGTAAAAGCGCCGATGCCTCATTGGCCAGTGTAATAAATGGCGTTGTCGACTTGGGTGTTGTTTACAAGTCCGCCGGTTCTGTGCAAGTGGGGGAAATTAACCTTACTGGTGCAACCTGCGCTATTGTTACCGCAGATGGTTTTACTACCCTGGAAATCAGAAACATCCAGAGTAGTGAATGGACTGGTACACTGATCATTCCTTGGGTAGTGGAGTAGCCTATGTTTCTATTTCCAAACGGACGACAGTATATCATCAACTACCTTAACAAAACGAATAAGATCAGCATTGCTCCGGAAGAGTATATCTGGCTCGGACCTCGTGTGTTAACGGATGAAGAGTTGGTGTCATATCCAACGTGTGATACCGCCGTCCAGATTAAGTCAACCGCCGACGCTAAAACGTACGGCAACCTCGAACTCTACTACAACCGCTACGATATTTCTAAAGTCCTGGGCGTGGGTACGGAGAACGATATCGAATTGCCTATATCACCAATTACGGTTAGTACCAACCATGAGTGTTTAGGTAGTCTTTATCAATTTTTCGGCATTGAGCTAACTAAGGATGAAGTTAAACTCGAGGCCGTTAACTGGGATAACCGCACCGCACGATTTGAGGTTCTTTCGAACTCTCTTCTTTGGTTCGGTGTTCTCACGGTACGCATTCGCCCTGGCGATAGCATCCTGTCTGACCTCGTGGATAACAACAAAACGTCAGCGATGTACGCGTACCCTAATTTCAACACCAATAACGGACAAGGTCCGATCTACGCCTATGGTGTTAACTTCACTGAGGCAATGCGGCCTTACGCCGGCAAGGGTTTAAATATTAAACCTGCTGACTTAATGAGTATCCTGGCTGCAACAGGTGATCCATGGACATTGTTCCGTTCCCCGAGCAACTGGAATCTGTTCGAGTCGGAAGTGATATACAACGGACCTAATAGTGCAGACTATCCGACCGATCCGTTCTATGAGAATGTGTGTGTCGTTAAGTTGGCGCTGTATTGTACCAACCTTGCTGGAAATCTCTACATCCAGTATAACTCAACAAGCCTGTAAGGATTTGACAAATGGGTAAGTATAACAAACCATCTGATGTTCTGGTTATCGACCTTATCAACGAAACCAACACGGATTCAAGCACCAACGTTAGCATCAACATCAACAGCAGCCAGGTTGTATTTGGTAAACCAGCTGTAGTGGAAGCAGCCGAAGGTGTTGACTGGAACACACAACTGCGCGTCACCGCCACACGAAGCTCACCATACGTCGGTAGCGTAGATCTGCTGTACAACCGTCTGAACATTACCAAACTGTTCAAAAATATCGCTGTCAACCTCGACGTTAAAGGCGCGACTAAAACCAGCGACCTGCTGGCTCGCCTGAATGCGCGTTATGGTCTGAGCATCGACGAGACCGAAGTTGTCGAAAATACCGTGGCTACTCGCGATGAAGATCATCCGGTTGTTAGCCACACCATCGTCATTGCTGACACGTCCTTGACCTACACCGGTTCACTGGACGTCACCATCGGTGAAGATGCTGATGTCGGTGAGCGACTGAACCTGGTCATCACCAAACCTAAGCTGGACGGCCTGCATTACCCGGTAGACGATACTGAGAAAGGCCAAGCGTACATCTACTCCTATGGCGTAGACTGCAACGCAATCCGTACCTTCCTCCAGACTCTGGCTGCCGGTGTAGCTGTGGATGACACCGCACTGGCGAAAGAGCTGAACAAGGTTGTTCCTGAGCTGTGGGTTGCTGACTCTACTCAGGCACTGGACTACAACGTCAATGGTGCTAAGGTGATCTATGCTGGCGCTACCAGCGATCCGTCTGCTGCTGACGCTAACACCGCGTACAGCCAGGTAGTGATCATCAGCCTGGATGACACTAAGTGCTCCAACTTCGCTGGCGATCTTTACCTGCACTTCAACGCGTAATTGCAAAGGGGACTTCGGTCCCCTTAAAGGGGTAACGAATGCCTATTTACAATAAGTCACCCTTGGGTTTATTGTGCGATGAGATCAATGCCCGCCAGAACCCAAAACTGCCCCTGTCCCCGACCAATGTACGTGTTCGTAAAGTTGAGGTACTCTCAACGCGGGATATCACAAAGCCCAATGCTAAAGTTACATTGGTGGGCAGACAATCACATGGTGTTACCGGGGAATTGACAGTACTTGTCCGCCGTATTGCGCTGGCCACTCTGTTCAAAAACCTGAAGCCGATTGTGGTTGCTTCGCGTAATATCACGTACGCAGAGGCAGCGCGCCTGTTAAATATCCAATATGGATTAAACCTCGATCCTGCCGATTTCGCGGATGATCAATACACAGGTCGCCCTAACTTCAACCTGACACCTGGTGCTAAATCTTTACAGTACTATGGGTCGGTGACGGTTAAGATCGTCGATATGATCAAGGATCTGGCTTATCTGCGTTCTCTGCAATTGGATGAGCGTTCACATCCAATCAAGGTTGATGGTCGCAAGTGTATCGACATGCTTTCATGGGGTTGGGACAGCACTGATATTCGGTCGTACATTACGGCAGTGCCTGCGGGTAAACTGTCCAACACCACAGCTGTGGTTGACCTACTCGATCAACTGAAGTCGACCTTCGGCATCACGATCGGTGTGACGGGCGCGACTATTCGCCACTACACGCTCACGAGTCAGTTAGCCACATCGAATCGGATTTATGACCGCGTGAGTGTTATCTCGGGCATTGATGACCCGAACTACGCCGGCACCATGTATCTTCACTATAACGTGTAGGAGAGGCGTCATGCCACTTTATACTGATATCAAAACAGCGTTGATCAACAACCTTAACCAGCTCAACGGGGCCACTGTTAAGGTTGCAGAGTTAACGTTTTCCAAACCACAGGCCACTAATGGCAAGTGGAACGGCAAAGACGTCACTCAGAACACGGCCGTTCGCATTACTGCCACCGCTGGTGCATCATGGACTGGTACAACCGTCCTTCTTTATAACCGTCTGAAGTTGAGTGACCTCGGAACACTGATCGGTAATGTTGTCCGCGTTAGTAATGTCGACACGATCTGGAAACTGATTAGTGCGCTCAACTCGTTCTATGGTCTTACCTTAGACCAAAATGATTTTGCGGATGGCGCGATTGCGATCAACTCTGACGGTACGGGTAGCGTCGATTTAACCGCGCTAGAAACGAGCCTGGGGTGGACCGGTACGTGGTCACTCAACATCATGAAAGGCGATGCTAACCTACCTGACTCCGTAAGCAACACCAATCTGTCTGGCCTGAATTATCCGGTGTCCGAAGATACCAGTAAGCGCCTTGCGCAGTCTGTGTTCTACGGTTCTGATTTCACCGATGTCTACGACACTGTGAAAACATACGCGGTTGGTAAAGTTATGGATGACGATTTCCTGGCCATCATTAACAATCACCAGATGTACAATCAGACCACCAAGTGGTTTAACAACCAGACAGCAGCAGCCAACAACCTCAGTGGAGCAACTATTGTCTCGAATGGTTTGGCCGCTGGCGTTGAGTACGCCAACTCTGAGCGCTACAAGTACGTTATCGTGTTGCGTCCGTCGAGCCTCACCACGAACATCCGTGGCGACTTCCTGTTGCACTATAACGAACCACTTGACCCGTCTGGGGTCTAATAGGAGTTGTAATGTTCTACTCAAAAAACTCCAAGGAGTTGGTCTACGATCTCATTGCGCAGGCTAACCCAAACATCCAACCCGCACTGACCAGTAGTAATAGCATCATCGAAGCCATTACTGCTATCACTCCAGCAGCAGCAAACGGCATGCACAACACGCAGGCCCGTGTCCGTGCAATACAAGGCAATGGCTATAGTGGTTCGTTTATCGTTTACTATAACCGAATCGCCTTGCAGCAGATCATCCCTGTGAACGATTGGTGGGCCGGTTATCAGAACGTCCGAATCGATAGTTACTCTGCGGCAACTACACACGCATTGCTGCCCCTGATTGCAGCGCGTTACGGTGTGCTGTTGAGTACCTGGGACGTGAGCAACCAGTCTCTGAGTTACCCTAACCGGGCAGACCAGACTGAGCGCGCTGGTATGTCAGCACAGGCCACATCCCCGGCATACATTGGTAGCCTGATCTTTGCAATTTATCGTGGTAAGCCAACGCTGGAAGAGCAGGCATCATTGACTAGTCTGTCACAGTACCTACACTTCGACGGTACTGCTGACAGCATCGCGGCTGGAATGAAATCGGCTGGCCTGTGTACCTGGGGCCTCGACTTGACCGATAACAAAACGATGGTCAATACCGTAAGTGCGGTCATCGGAAACTGGGACGCGCTGATGACAGTGCTGGGTAACTTTGGGGTACCGCCGATGGATAAACCAACATCCAACCAGGTCGGTGTTGTCCGCGCCAACGGCAACCAGTATGCAAACCCCAACTACGATTACGTCACGATCATCACTGGCTTGACGGGTACCAACATCCAGGGCACGGCCTATTTACATTTTAACAATTAAGGGGTAGACGATGTCTGGTCTCTATCAGAAAGCGTCCCTTGATCTTCTCTACGATTTGATCAACAGGGACAACCCAAACCTACCATACAAGGTGTCAGCTGACACCTTTGTTCTCCATTCGGGGCCTGTAGTAAAAGACCCTACTGCCAATAACGGTCGCAATACCCAAGTGGTAATGCGCGGTATTCAGGGGAATGGATATCGTGGCTTAGTAACCTTTAACTATAACCGAATCGACTTTGGGCAATTGTTTAAAGATATCGAGGTTGTTGTTACTCACTACACAGCTAGTAATTTCTACGGCCTCATTACCATGTTCAACTCGGTGTATGGGTTAGCGGTAACTACCGATGAGATGAACAACCAGAGCTGGACCAACAGCGCGGCGGCAACTACATACACGGGTGCTAATACTGTTGGCGTTAAAAGTACCACAGCCTCGCTGGCATTCATCGGTAGCATTCCCAAGTTCACCTGGAAACGCGGCAACCCTAGCCTGGAGACATTGATCTCCAAGTCTGAATCCACGTTACCAGTGATTGGTACGCCAGCGGCGAATACCTTCGATTTCTCTTTGATGTATCGTGGGATGGATTTTACGGAGATCAAGCAGGATATCTTAAACGCGTATAGTAGTCAGACAGCGGCCGCGTACCAGGCACTGGCCGCTGCTATGAAGCGTTTAACTGGTCACAACTGGCAGTATAACAACAGCCAGAACCAGCCGTTTAACATCTACGGTTGTAGTTTATACCTTACGGCAGTGCCTGGCGGTACGTCTAATGACGCGGCAGATCAATACTACACTGACTGTACGTACATCACCCGCATTGCCTTAAACACTTCGTTTTGTAATAACACCGCGCAATTGGGCAACGGTTGGGGCACGTTCGTAATTCTCCCATACAACAACTAAGGAACACCCATGTTAAATCGTAACTATTGGGGCAACCAGTTCCTTCTGCGGTTGCTCGCTAACGTGTCATCTATCAACGGGATGTCAACGATGACACCGGATAATGTCATCGTATCCAAACCGTCAGTGTTGTCTGGAACCTGGCATTCTGCCACTACCAAGAAAAACACGGCTATTCGTGTGACTGGGCGTGACGGTGGCGTCTTTACAGGCACTAACTATATTCTCTATGATCGCGAGAGTATGGGCAAGTACGTCACCGCTAAGCAAGACTATGCGTCTAAGCCTATGTTGGTCCCTGCTATCACCAAGAAGTCTCAACTGGTGCCATTCCTGAACATCTACTTTGGTTTGGGTTTGTCTACTGACGAGATTATCGAAGGCGATGTTACACCACCGACTGATGGTTCCGTCTTTACCGTTCGTATCAATCCAATTGCAAACAACTACCAATACAATGAAGGTTACGACTTCATTTGTAAAGTGGGTGGTTACGTTGCGTCTGATACGGTAAAGACAACTGATCTGTCTGGGCTTAACTACCCCTCGGCAGATCTTACAGCTTCTCAAGCTTATGCGGCGAGCTATCCATTTAGCTTCACCAAAGAGTTTGGCACCCTGTCGAAGCTGACGGTTCAATCCGAGGTAGATTCCGCCCTGATGAAGTCAATCAACAACGTCATGGGCACGAAGTTCACAATGGAAGCGGGCGACTACAGTCTGTCTGGTGCGACAATTACTTACGCTGCTCTTAACAGTAGCGCGGTAGCCGCAAACCCGGCATACAAGTACGTTGTCACCATCAAGCTTTCTACGGACTCCGTTAAAATGCGCGGTACACTGATCCTTCAGTTCAATGAACCGTTTGATGTCACCTTACCGCCAGCTGATGGCGAAGTCATTCCGGGGTAATTATGTATCCAGCTCATGTGTATGGTTATCAGTTTGATTTCAGCAACGAACGTAACCGTTTGAAGTTGATTAAAGAAGGCGACGAACCTTCTGTTGAGCAGATTACCTCTCTGCGTGTTATCACTGGAAACGATTGGCGTCTGGCCGGCGAGAGTGAGTACAGTCTCGATGGTGCGAAGATTACCTTCAACGGTAAGAACGAGCCGTGGATGCTGTCTAACTCCAACTACAATCGCTTAATGACAATTGAGTTGTCAGACAAGTGCATTGGCCTGGAAGGTACGCTGATTCTTCAGTACAACATGCCTACTGAATAAGCAAAAAAAAAATAAGCATAAGAGTCCTCCTACCCAAATGGGTAGGAGGCTCTGTTTATGCCGTTAGTCGAAGAGTGAAGCGAAGTATGTGTGATTCAGCTCAAGCGTTTCATCTTCTTGTTTGGCGGCATACGCCACGTTCAGGATACGCTTAGCTTCCTTAGCAACCACAGCGCGTAACGCAATATCGTCGATGCGATCAATGAAGTCCAGGTGCTTGCGGTTTTCACGCTGGTCCAGATCTTCGACAGTTGCGTAGTATGCCAGGGCTACGGCCAGGGCTTCACGCAGTCCTTTGTCAATGCGTCCTTCTGAGTCGTACAGCGTTTCCATGGTCAGACCGTTGGCCACCATTGCAAACGACTTGTAGACAACAGCGCCGGCTGCTTCTTTGACGTCCTCAACTGCTTCGCCACTTACGATCCAGTTATACATTTTGACCGCTGCCACGCCAGCACCAGTCAGTGCGATACCAGTAGCTACACCAATAGTGAAATCTTTCATGTTCATGTTTGTATTCCTTGTAGATAATGTTAACAACGTTTAGGGTTTATTAATCTGAAGTGTTACCGAACAGCCAATCCATGGTGGATTTGGAGACTGCGCCAGCAACAGCAAATACAACGGTACAGGCAATCAGACGAGCCAGGATTTCAGTACGTTTCTCTGACTCTTCTTCACGGCAGCTTTCAGCTACCACATCCTGAGCGATGTAAGCAGCGGTGGCAGCTGTGACGATACCAAGACCTTCAGCGAGCGATTTGATCAACGACATAGCTTTTCTCCATTTAGATTCTGCTAATTCACTCTAGTACTATATATCTGAAAATTTATTGAAACGGCATAAAACAAGGGACCGAAGTCCCTTGCTGGTTTACACCTTTTTGTTCAGAAAGCGTGCCATTGCACGACGATAGATCGCATGTGCTAAACCGGTCATCTTTGCCAGACGATTTTCAACGTACAGCGAAATGACGTCTACCACTTTCTCATCGTTCTGATAGATGATAAAGGTATGGCCTTGCAGTTCTACTGTAGCACGAATGATGCCGTCGGTAGAATGACGCAGTGTTTCAATTGGCGCGCCAATCGCTTTAAAGCGACGAGCCACTTCAGGAATTAACACGCCATCACTGTTAACTACAGCGTGCGGGTAACGCGTACGATAGGCTTCGAAGACTTCAGCAACCAGGCTATCGTCTACGCCACGACGTGCGCGTTCCTGTACAAACTCCCATGCCTCAAACGGCGTTACCACCATCTTCTTGGCCAAGACGCTAGTCAGGTTCTCAAACTTCATCTTTCTTTTCCTCTTCTTTAGGTAGAGCTTCGACCACCAAAGGGTCCCAGAGTGTGGTCAGCTGGCTGTCGAGAGCTGCTAACCTATAGTAGAATTTACGCCATGAAACGCGCAGCTCGGTAACGCTATCGACGCGGTTATACCGGCGATCAAAGTTATTGATGAAGTCCAGTAGATCGCTTTGTAACCGACGCATTGTGGCTTCATCTTCATCGGTGTACGGTTGTGGACTATCATACTCACGCAGGGCTTTGAGGAGGGCACGTCCGGCTGCCTGTGCGGCGACGATACCGTCGGTTGTACGCATATCACCTTTCACATCTTTCGGATCAATCAGCTCACCGCTCGCTACCGCGCGCAGCCCTTCGATGAATTGCTCTTCAGTTATCATAGCCCGATGACTCGGAGAATGAGCTACAATTTCCTGCCCATACAACCGAAGAATAGTTTCTCCAGTTCCCCGTTGAAGTCGCTGGAATCTTTCACGGTACGTAGGCAGCTCGATGGTAAAGTTTTCTGGCAGTACGTCCGCATTAGCATACAACCAGTTTCTGATCGTGGCGTCGGAAACATACGAACCGTCATACGCAGGCGGCCACTCGATTGTTGGCGGCTTTGGGAATTGATCAGGATAGGTGCGATGGAACAGACCTTCATTCCTCCAACGGTCCATGAGCACTTGATGCTCCGGACCACCAAAGTCGTACTCCGTTCGCCGTACTTGGTCATGAAGTCGCGACAGTTGGGCGTGTATCACCTCATGGAACGCAAAGAACGGATTGTTAGCCTGTGGGAAGGCACTACTAAATGCGCCGCCAGCATTAGATGACGCGTTAGCCATTATGTTTAATGTCTCTAAGGCTAATGCCAGGGCTGGATCTTTAATATACATGATTTTATTCCTTTTAAATAATCTACAGCATTAATGCCGTTAATATTTTATTACCTATCAGGAAGATAAATATCTCCCTGTGCTTCATCCATACAGCCTACCACAATAGCATTTAAAATTGGTTTCTTTATCTGTATTCCCAAGACATCCTCAGGGAACAGACTAGCAAACCACCTGTCGGCATTAATAGCATCAGTGCTCGCCCGCATAACGGAGACTATACAAATGTCCTCGTTATAAAGAGCAGCCACGTTACCGTATAGACCGACGTATTGTAGTCCACAATAGCGGTGCTTATTCCAAAGATAGCGTAGAACAGTATTTGTCCTCAAATGTGAGAACGCCAACCTAAGCTGTATCTCTAGTTCGCCATAACTACTGAATGAGGTAATGACGTATCGATCTAATGTCTTACAAAATTCACTAAGCTCAGCAATGTGCCTTGCAATGACATCTGTTTTTGTATTGGTTAAATCAGACAACGGCAGTCTTGCACGAATCGGCTTATTCTCAATCCATCTTGCAAACGCCTTTCGTTGTTTGTCCGCTAAGATCGGTCGAATGTCATATTCAACAGCGACGTGTGCATAAACTGCGCTCACACTACTGTATAAGTCGGCCTTGGTCTTTGGGTCATCTACCGAAAGCATATTGTGGATAGACTCACCCACTTTGAACTTAGCGAAAGCGACTCTCACTCCAGTCTCCAAATACGTAGCGTAAGGGAACCACAAGCGATTGTTGTACACAACCACCCAATCCCCCGACCTAACGTTAAAAGCTCGCTGCTGTGCTTTAGAGAGCGTTATAACGTCATACCCGTCCTTAGTCCAAAGTTCCCATCCCCAAGATAACTTGGCGTGCAGCTTGCCAATGAAATCTCCTCTTCCATTTAACTTATTTGTACCATGGTTGTTTATCTCACCCACTAATCCCGGAATTAGCATTTTAGTGCCCTCATGTTTTGCAAGGTTAATTGCATGTGGGTAATATATATTTCAAAAGGGCATAAAACCCTCTCCCGAAGGAGAGGGGTACAATCAATCGATAAAGACACGAGGTTCGTAGAACTTACCACTGATGGCAGGCTTTGGCAGGATGCCATAGGGACCTGGTACAAAGAAGTCTGAAAAGATACCAGCCTTGTACGGCGTGTATACCCATGCCCTTTTAATGCGACCACTCTGTCGATCTAATACATCAACTTTCGTGATCACTTTATAGATGGCACCGTTGTACCCAAAGCAGTAGAAGTAGTTGTGGCCAGTGTTAACCGAACTGGGATCTTTACAGAACCCGATCTCCAGATGTCGTTCAGTTTGGTTAGCTCTTGCTAACACGTTATTTTGACGGAGAAACTCCCAGTATTCATCGATCCCTAATGAACGAACAATAGATTCCTGATCGCGGAAATAGTTGTCGGCACGAATAAACACAACCGTGGTTCCTTCAGCCTCTGCATCAGCCTTCAGACTGAGGTAGTGTGGGTAGGCTAAATTAAACGATGGTTCGTCGTGCTTGTAATTTCCATTGAGTAGGATGACTTTTGTTGCGGGCATGGCTTCGTACAGATCACGAATCTCCACACCCTTGAAGGTTGGTGGTTTATTGAACGCACAACCAGGTAAGAACGTTAGAGACAGTAGAACGAACAAAGCCATACATCGTTTAAACATATCACCTCCTAAACAGGTGTCGCGTTCAAAACAATAACACCCTTTGGCGTGGCCACTGTTACAACGACACCTTCCTCACGCTCAATTGTCCGAACGACAATGTATTTGGCGAGTATCCAGTTATCCGCATCAGGTACCATTACCGTGCCAGGCTTGATTGTAAAGTGCGCCAGCAAGTCATTAATGAATTTGTCGACAGCTGGCTTTTGACCAGACATGTCGGGGAATGCCACCGCTTCGGTAAGATCGTCGCCTTCTAAACGGTCAGGCAGCGCCAGCAGCGCAGCACGATAAGTCATGAGTAAGTCTTCGCACTCTTTGACGTATGCCGCGCGATCGGCTAAGAATGTGTTGACGTATCCAACCCAAAGTGGATCAAGGTCATCGTTGCTAACCTGAGCTTCGACGTTTGGTACTTTGGGAGCCATCACACGCTTGAATACTTCAGAAAGCTTCAACAGTGCGGCTGTTTCTTCCTGAGACGCGCTAGAACCCATTAACATACGCACATCGACGTCAGTATATGGTTTTCCCAGTAAAGCTGTCATAGCGGTTGCTACGTCTTCTGCTGGGGACATGCCATTAGCTGCCTGTAAGTTACTTACAATCAGCTGACAGACCTGAGAAGCAAGAAACGTACGTTTTGTTACCCAGGCATCAATCTCAAGTTCTGCGTTCATTACGCCTCCGGTGGGTAGATCGCAAAGTGACCGCGAATGGTTCGAATCAGATAGGCATCGTCATCGGTATTCGTGAAATCACGAATGACCGTATAACCAGCTTGATTCAACAGCGTCATAATGCGCCAGTCAGCGAAGCCGTCTTTAGTAAAGAGTGCTTCAGTCAGCAGGGAGTAGATCAATTCGATGGCCTTAACCGGACCAGCATCGATAACGATCAGTCCGTCTTGTGCCACAGCGAGTTCTTCTACGGTGGGGTAGCTAATTGCCCAGCTGCTATGGTATGGTAACAGCTTCAGCTGATCAATGGCTAAGAACGCGCGCCCCGTCCGATATTTCTGATCTTCATCCGTGAAGCTCTTTACCACTACTCGTGGTAAGTTCTGTTTGATCCTTTCGAAATCTGCGTCAGTAATAGCCATCATTCAATCCAAAAAAATTAAGTAAAGGGAATGGGGAGCCAAGGCTCCCCGTTTTATGGAATTAGTAAACCGTCTGTCGTAATGGGACGACACATAAACGTGGTGTCATAGGTTTCAGGCAACTGTTCTTTTAAATTGTCAGTGCTGATGTTGTATTTATAACCATTAGCTTCTATGACCAGCTTTTTGGCATTTTTGAGTTTATTCCAGAACCGATAGAAATCCGCACGGTGTTTTGGTGGAGTCTCTGGGTTCAGGTAGTTTGGTGTTGGCACATCATCGATATAGATTGCGAAGTTTCGAGTAAACCCGGCACGATTAGATTGAAACGTCGCGCCGAGTAAAACCCGAAGGTTCACACTACAGGCGATATCCAGCATTGCTGATTCGTCTTGAAAAATACGGTAGTGGATCTCACGCTTTCCTCCTACTGTTTCCCATTCTGATGCCAGCGCTGGGACTGCCAAGACTGCCACTAGTGCAATCAATAGATGTCGCAGCCTTTTTCGCATGTCAGTCCCTCATTTGTTGTCGAGCTAGAAGCCCAGTTTACAAGAGAAGTCTGGTGTGTTGTACGCAGGGAGAGCTTTGGATATATCCGCCGTCGTAAAAGCCTTCGTAGTGTTACCCACAGTAAAGCTCAATTCCTTGGCGTTGCGTAATGCATCCCAAAAACGCTGATACTCTTCCGGAGAACCATAGGTCGCCGCAGCAAATGGATTTTCGTAGGTCTTACCATCGATCATCACACTTACCTTACCCGCAACCGGCTGGTCGTTCGCGTTAGTAAACATACCAAACCACAGCTCCGTGGGTTCTGTGTCATCACAGGAAATAAGAACGTACGTAGAGTCGTCCTTTGAAGCTGCTGCGTATTCATCAGCGCCCTGCGCCCAGCCAGACTTCCAATGCGAGCTTTCCGCAAAGTTGCTAGCCGCAGATACGTTGAGCGAAACCATCATGCCGATCGTTGCTACAACCGCTAATAACTTTTTCATGTTAACCTCTTTACGCTTCCAGTTTAGCAATCAGTTCTGAGAACAGGTCCTGCCGACCGATTCTTGTAAACGATGCGTTAAGTTGCACTAACAGCCAGGCTTTCTTGTCCTGGTTAATTTCAGAGACTTTACCGAACCAATCGAGTTCTTCGACTTCGGTAGATTCGGTCTGATCGTCCGATGACTCAATAGCTGCGCGTACAGACATCGGGGACATGACCGCACTTTCTGTCGTACCCGACTGTAGGTCTGTACTTGCGTCATTCGTCGCAGTAAAGTCGAAAAGATCCACTGGTGTTGGGCAGTATCGCGTAAACCACAGGACCGAGTCTTCATTCAACTCAATGCCATAGATTGTACGCAGCACACCTACCATTCCGCTGCCGCTAGCCGTCTCATAGAGCTGACCCCGTACCGCAGCGACGTTGTTGGTGGATGCGTTGATCTCATCTACAACTGCTTTGATTCCGTCAGCGTTATTGAACACTGCCGCATTACGAATGAGTAAGTCATTCAGATAACCGTCGGCAATAACATCGCCCTTGAAGCCAGTCGAAGGCTCGATGATGTGCTTCCCAACACCGTTGCCGGTGGCAAGAGTGATGAGTCGTACTAACGCCATAAGGTCAGCGCGATTAAGCATGATTTAAATCCCCGCTAATAAATAACTGTTGCGTGTGCATATGCAGAGCTTATACTTACGCGTTCTAACATACACTTTCACAGCATTAGGTTTGCCATCCACGTCAATGCGTTTAAAGAGCAGAGGGACTGGATACTCGTCCTGCTTCGGTAAAGCCCAGAACTGAGATTCCCATTGCTTTCTAAAAGTTCTCCCGTCTACCAGGAGATTGCGCACCGTGTTAATGACAAGTTCGTGACGTGCGCTACGACCATCCTTCCAATAAGCAATGGTGCGGCCGCCGCCTGGGTGACACTCGCTTTCGATTTTCTTAAGCGTTGCATTGATCACCTCCAAAGCATTGATCCGATAATCCACATCTTTTCTGAGTAACTCAGCCAAGTGGACGATCGTCTTATAATTCGGGCGATTTATCTCGGCATATTCTTCACGGGTGTAGGACAACCCATAGAAGACAGAAAAGAATAGTCGACCTTCAGGCCATGACGGCATTTTATTCTCTATAATTGCCAAGGCGGTCCATACATCCATGTCCTTGACGACTTGACCTTTACGCTCATGTTTATAGTACTCACTATTAAGCAAGAACGTCAGCGTTTCAACTTTGTGGTGTGGATACTGGTCGCGTAAATAAGCGACAGCAGTGATGAAATTGAAAGTGTGCGTTACGCGTGCTAAGTCTCTTGAGAATTCCATGTTATTACCCAACAAAAAGATTAAAAAATAAAGTAGCACAAAAGGAGAGCCGAAGCCCTCCTGTGTTTGTTCTTTTATACGTCAAATTCATCCGGGCAGATGACCGTGACGTTTTTGTACAGGATTGCACTGTACGGTCCAATTTCCAGAAGCTCGAACTTGCGGTTGGTAGGCTCGTCACCGGCGATATAGTTATTGAGCTTGTCAATGATCTCAGTAACACAACCAGACCAGCAGATATTCTGCCAGATATACAGGGCCGACGGAATCAACAGCTCAGAGTCAGTTAAATCATCACGCTCTACTGTGGTGAAGGTCCGAGGTTCACCATTGCCCAGTTCCACCAGAATCTTCGCGAACTGATCGAAGATATCGACGTGGGCCGACGGTGCCTGTTCCGGCCATACCTTGTTGAACGGGATAATTGAAGTCTGACGAGTGGTGGCTGTCAGCTGCTCTATGAGAGTAGTGCGCTTGTAACGAACCAGGCCACGCTTAACTTCAAACTGAATGCGTACGGTCGCATTTGTGTCGTTGTGCTGCGCATCGATGGTGTGGTGACCATTGAAGTTAACCCAACCAGAATCCAGCAGTGTCATTGCCAGCGACAACTTACCTGCACCCACGCAGTGAGAGAAGACCATAGTCATCAGGTTCTTGATTGCCGTCATGTCATCGTAAGCAACCAGTGACTCCACTGGAATATTAGCCAGCCAGAGTGGGATGTTGGTCAACCGCGTACAAGGGCAGCTCGCTAAGACAAACTCAACAACTTCAGCAGGGAAAATCGAAGTAGCCAACTGTTCTACGCGCACACGGTACTGGATGGTCGAATGTTCGTACGTGGTGGTGCTACGAAGATCGTTTTGGCCAAAGCCCACTGCATCAATCTGTAGCAGGAAAGCATTGTCGATCATATCTAAGTCACGAACCAGGATAGAACCATTCTTGGCTGGGAGAGTAGATTTGATGTGGGTAACACGGATATTGCGGTTCATAGGTAGATCCTTGTATAATGTCCTATTGGCGGACATGGATTAATGTAAACCGGCATATTAAGGAATTCAATACGCGGTGGAATGTACAGGGGTGTCTTATTTCCCTGTACATACACACTACGCACTGGTGCTTACGGATGTAATTCAACCGAGCACTGTGATGATGGATTGATTAGAAGTTTTTCCGGAACGTCTCATCCAACACCAATGTATAGTGCCAGCTCGTTATGGTGAGCTGGCTACCATAGGGAGCATGAGAAAGGGCGCGATCTGGTTTACCATGCAACCCCGCGAAGGCATTTAGTTATGCAGTCAACTTGTAAGAGGTGAACCGCATTGAACCATGGTAACTCCAGTCGGGATGCCCTTCCTCACGCAAACCGGGCAGTTACGCCGCGATATCGTCAGCCTGTTTCTCTTCTTCCACTTCCGCAGAATCAGTGAGGTGCAGCATCTGCTGCTCATCCAGGTGATCTACCAGCGCAATTGCCAGATGTTCACGGTCAGAACGATCTTCGAAAGAGAAGTCTTTCTCCGGGTTGTATGAATCGAGGAACCCGATAACCGACTGTTGAATCTCAGCTTTAGTTGACATCAATATTGCTCCGATAGTTTATAACGAATGAGTACGCCACCATTGGCGTACCCTTAACACAACGTACTACGCGCCGGACGGAGGTTGCTTAGCCCAGTGCTTCGGCGGCTTTGGCTTTCAGATGCGCTTTAACAGAGGTCAGGTGCGCAGTGGCACGGTACTTGACGCTGATCAGACCGTGGCTGTTCATGCGCCCGCCCTTACCGTCAGACACTTCAGCAGAACGCTTGAAGCCCAGGTCCAGGTTTGCAGAACCCATTGGGATACGCGCAGCAGTTTGCTCCAGGTCTTTGTTACCGGCCATTTTGTCGGTAGACAGTTCACCCATCGCCAGGGCCGCTGCACACATAAAGGTGTTGTCGTTCTTCTCGTATGCCTTACGGCCTTCGAGAGTCAGACCTTCAGCCAGGTTACGCTCGTAAGCGTCGGCTGCAAACACTGGAGAACCGTCTTCTGCGAATGTTGCGTCTTTCTTCAGGTTGTCGGCTACGTTACGAACTGCATCTTTGATAGTGCTCATGTACTTCTCCGTTTTATCGAATTGATAGTTAAGTTGGGATTACTTTTTTTTCAGTATACCCTCACTCTATACGTGAGGCGTGTACTTTTTTACAGTAATGATGGTATGCGCGCTGCCAGCTCAAGGTGGGAACACATACCGTACAGGTGCAGGCCGTGGCGATCAAACCCACCGGCAGCTGCAACTTCACGCACCACAGGCTGCCAGAACTCATGCACGTCTTTTACCTGACTGGCAAAGCGTGTTGTGGAGACTGGGTGTACGCCTACGATACCACGGTGATTGAGGTTGTCTTTATAACCAACCACACCGTAGATACGACCTTCACGGAGTTCATCGCGTTCAACGCCGAGAATGCCATATTCTTCTTTAACTACGTCACCATTGGCTAACTTGACATCGACCGTAATCGTCGTCAGGCTCAGTTTGTCATTCCATTGCAGGGAGACGAAGTCAATCTTTTCAGCTGTAAACATGGGGGTGTTCCTTTTAAGAGTGGTAGATAACACTAAGGTAATATATACCTAAGATTAGTTTGAATCGGCAACCAACGATAACTGTACTCCCGCTAGTCGGATGCGACTTTCCAGGGACTCCCGGAATCCAATAGCGCCGATTGTTTCAGTTAACTTCAGACACTCCACCACGATGATGGGTGCTAACAGTTTTACAAAGCGACCAGACGTCTGCTGCGTCATGTCTTCAAATAAACGCATGCGGAAAAGGTTACGGTACAGGGTAACTGCCATTGGGTTAACCAGCAGAATGTGAGAACGGAGTTTCATCCACTCCAGTGCTACGCACACCGTCAGCTCTAACAGTCGCATCTTTGAACTGTCATTGTCACTAGCGTACGTTACATAGAACGACTCTAACGGCAACTTAGACAGGATAACTGCTGGGGCATAGACTTCACCGCACCATGGCGCACACAACTCAACTAACTGACTGCGAGTAGGTCTACGCATACCGGCACGGAAGGCATTACGGAATCCACCGTAGATACCAGAGACCAGCTTAGTTACTTCATTTTCCAGATTTTCAATTACGCGATAGTTAGGCATGTTGGTGTTCCTTATACTTGACGAACGAATATGTTGGTCTCTGCTTCACGACGAATGCGCTCTATGAGCTGATCGTCTGTATAACCAGAACCGAGGTATTGAACGTAGACTTTAGCATCTACGATTGCGACAATCTCATCCGGCTTAGTGCCATCGATGTAACTACGGGTATAAACAAACCGCAGTGGGTCTATTGCAGACTCCATATAGCTGAGAGCCTGACAAGCGCGGTCTATTGCTTCAGCGCAACGACCCATTAAGAAATCCACACCGTCTTCCTGCGATTCAGACAGATCCCAGATCTCACGAATGCCAATGAGGATATATGTCAAGGCAATCACTGCGTCTAACGAAACCCGACGGTTTCTGAACTGAATGAACTGACCGCTTGGATCACGACGCAATTCATTCCAGGCTGACTCTTCATTGCGGATAAAGGCGTGGTAGGCAGCGTGTAGTTTAGCCGGTGTGAATTGTTTAGCTATGGCCTCAAACGTCGGGGTAGCCAACATTGGTTCCGCTGTACCAGCATTCAACAGTAAGCTACGGAGTGCCCTACCAGAGACAGGGGGGAAGTCTTTACACGCCACTTGAAAATCACCCACGACCCGGCGTATAGTGTTAGTCCACTCCATTAAACCAACGTCGTGATGTGGCTGCAACAAATGGGTTGGTTCAATAACGATCTGCATTTCAATTCTCCTTGAAAGGGCATAAAAGCCTCCTTGAAAGGAGGCTTGTTTATTATGCCGCTGTGATATCGGTTAATTCTTTCCAACGTGTCAACAGGTCAGCACTGTTGCTGATGGTGTCGTCATTCGGACTCGATTGGTTAAACACCCAATTAGCCGCTGCCAGGGCTTCTGTGCCGCCCTTAGTAATAAAGGCTGCCATTGCATTGGTATCGTAGAAGACCGTCTCACGAGCGCTGTTAGCGAGGCTTGTGAGGGCAGATACAAACACGTTACCGGTTGGCTGTAGCGGATCATTGTTACGCAGGATGACGATAGCCACGTAAGTGATGTGGCGCAGCAGGTTACGGAGAATGTCAGAGTTCTCTGTCCCAACCGCCGTGCCCTTATTCACTTCTTCCTGAATAAGCGTCTTAATGCCCAACATCGCCATTGCCAGGGCCGGATAGTTAATCGGGTCCTGGTTAAAGGTGTAACCCATGCGAGGAGGTAAATACGTCGCACGATTACTGACGTAGAACATATTGTAGCCGTAGATCACATTTAGGAACACGGCCTCAATATACGAGTCCGGAATCTCACGTAAGCGAGAGATCGGAATTGGGTTATCAGCATCGGCACCTGCAATGCGCTCGCGCCACTCATCGGCAGTGAGGTCAATCTCCCACGTTACCTCAGGCAAGGTATCCAGCGGTTTGGTATACGTACCGATACCAGCCGTGTCTACATCACCGTCCCAGAACTTGAAGTAGTCCTGCGGAACAAGCGTAAGTGCGCCGAAGCTATCGGTACTTTTACGGTAGATATACATCCAGCTTACCTATTAGTAATGTGTATTTGAAAAACCGTTGATTACCAGCGAGACGAACCACCGACTGGGAACACCAACTCGCCGCGATTTGGTTTGCGCGCACCGATATCCAGGACGATACTCTTAGCTACGTTGTTCGCAGACTCATTACCCATGCGGGCATTCTGACGGCGTTCAACCAGCTCATCAAGCATGTCACGAGAGATGACGATCTCTGGTCCTTTATGAGATTCCAGACCAGGCGCATTCCATTTCTTAGCCAGGTAGATGCCAGGCTCGTTAACGTGGTCATACGTAATGATTGCGCGCACTTCTTTTTCAAGACGACCGTTGCGGTAGTTGTCATCCGTCAAACTACGGATAGACTGACACGCATTAGCACGCGGTGTTTCAAGAGCGTCCAGCAAGGCACCCTTCTTATCACCGAACGGCTTAACTTTACCCAGGATGGCAATGATCGGTTGCCCATCGCGACCACGGAACAGACCATCGTCGGCCCACAGGTCGGCGATGTGTTGGCAGACATTAGGCTCGTAGATGTCCATGATGCGACTCATGAACTGGCGATCAGTTTGACCGGGCTGCATCCGTGGATGTCCCAGCTCCCCACGTAGGGCACCGTCTAATACACGACGCTGGAATGCGCTCGTCTTAGCAAACAGTGCCTGTACGTTACGCGACCACGGATACCATGCCTCACCGGAGTTGTGAACGTTAAAGCCACCCATAACCATGGTATAAAAACCATCGGCATCGGGCCTCATCACACCGGTCTTGTTGGTACCTTGCAGTGCGGTACAACCATAACGAAAGAGTTCCATGCTACAACCTCAGAAGTTTCTCGAATCCTTCCAAACGGACAGCGGGGTTAACCAGCGCCGAGGCGAGTGCGTCACGGAAGTAACTACCCATCAATTTGGTCGTGGTATTGGTCGCTTGCGCCTGGATATTACGGAAAGCTACAAACGCGGGGTTTGTCTTTTCCAGTTCTTGTTTGCTACGCACACTTTGACGAAGGTAGCGGTTTCGTTGGTTGGGGTCACGCGCCATAACTGCGGCCAGCATCTCAAAGATAGCATGGTTCGTATGCAGGTTCAGGTTTGCGTAATCCTTGGACGTATCAAAGATGCGACCAATGTCAACGTAATTCATGTACCATGGGATTCGACCCTTAGCAATGAATTCGTTATAGATCTGGTATGGGAGTTTGTTGTCACACACCATCGCAGTATTTGGGATGACTACCGCGCCGGGTTCAAAAGTGAACTCCAGATATTTCGTGTCCCCATAAGTGCTCTCACCCACCGTAGTGGGAGACAGGCGTAGCATGGAGTCTACAATAGAAACTCCATAGTACTTCCCGTCAACCACCACAGCAAAGATAGCGAGTGTAAAAGCAGAACCCACAAAGTTAGCCAACTGTTTTTCAACGTAGCGCTTAGGGATAATGATTTTACACCCGTCCTTAGTGATATACTGGTTTCCCTGTTTCACTAAGTTGCCATGCACTTTGGAGGCGTCACGAACAAGACCTGTATAATCCATAACGCCTTCCTTTTAATTAACGACGCAGCATCTGGTCAGCAACCCACTGGCAGATATACGCTTTGGCACCGTGGTACGCAGCTACACGCGGGTTACATCCTGGGTTCTCCAGCATGTACTTATCGGTAGCAACCAGCAGATCCAGTGTCTGGTAGCGAGCGTACAGGACGCCGGCGATCAGGAAACGGATATGCTCGTACAGAGTGTCGGCAGTGAACTCGACATTCTCAGCGTAGTCTTTCAGGCCGCCCCAGATCTGCTCAGGAGAAGTACCCAGCTCAGACAGGTCCAGACTGTTAACCAGCTTACCCAGTTCGGTATAAGCAACGTTACGCGCGGTGTTGGACAGACGAGAAAGCGCACCCTGACGGAATGATTCCACCTGACGCGCCCATGCGGCATTCAGCTCTTCGGAGTGTGCCAGCACGTCATCCATTTCACGCCCGCCGGTGTAGCCAGGCAGGGTGGTGGCGAACAGAAGCTCTGGGAAACCATCGCGCTCCAGGAACGTGTTATACACGCGGTCCAGGATAGGGAACTCGTTAGGGGCAACAGGCACGCCCTGACGAAGTGTGGTTGGCAGATCGAGACGACCACTTGCGATGTGCTGTGCGATATCGTTCAGCAGCAGATGGTACATTGCACCCAAACCAGCCTGCGCAGTAGCCACGGTTTCATTCCAGAAGTCAATAGAGACTGGAGTGTTAGCCGGTGGGTTATCATGCAGGTTGTTCAGGATAATGCATGCAATCGCCAGAGGCGGCAGCGCGAACACATTGCGACGGATATATGGCGTTGCGCCACTGAAGTCAACCAGACGCATGTAGCCATTGCTAACTTCTTCACCGTGTGCCAACGAACCGCGAATCAGGTCATTTACCAGTTCGTCGATATAACCATCAGGATAACCTGAAAGGAAATCGATAATCTGGGCATTGGTTTCAGCGCTACCGGTTTCCAGCAATACTTTCAGTTGCTCGCCGGTCAGAGTCGGCAGATCAGGAATAAAGGACAGTGTAGGTACCGCATCTTTATACTGACTGAAAAGTTCGCTCACCGTAACTGACGCAGCCAGCGGGTGAATCTTAAACTCACGAACGTCGTTGCTCGGGGTCAGGGCACGGTCAACCGACTTAACAACTGAGTCAACGGTTGCAGCGATTGCTGGAACAACCACGTTGCGCGCTTTGTCGATGGTTTTCTCCATCTGGGCAGCGCCCTGGGAAACCAGACCGTCAATGATCAGTTCATGGCTCGGGGAAACCATGCTCGTTTCTTCAACTGCATCAAGAATGGCAGCAGTGCCATCCGCAGTCGCATCAGAGACGATCTCAACGAGTTCATCGGTTACAATTGGCGCACTCGCTACCGACAGATCGTCCAGCGGGGTATCGTCAATTGCTTCCAGACCAACACCACGACGAATCAGGTTGGCGATAACCGGACGTGCGGCAGTCGTTACATTCTTACGCAACATTTCCAGCCTCCTGTGCTGCAACATTGGCCATAGCGTTCACACCGCGATTGAGGCAGGCATTCAGCTGGATAGCAACATCGGCTTCGATGTCACGCGGACCGTCTTGAGAACTTGAAATGTCGTTCCCATCGATACGGCGAAGGATACCACTGGCAACCTCTACCGCATTTGACAACACAGTTGCTGTCTCAACTTGCTTATTAAGATCCATGTCTGGACTCCAATTAAAGGGGACCGAAGTCCCCTACAATTAATTACGATAAGCCTCGATAACCATCTCGCGAAGTTTCAAAGCCAGTGTGAAGGTGGTACCCATAGATTCAGCACTACCCACGATACGGTCAGAGATACTCTGGTAGCCAAAGATACTATCCAGCTCTTCCCCGGCCTCAGTTTCGTTCACGCCAGTCATTACACGACCAAACGTGGTTTTCAGCTGATGACTGAAGACACCCTTATCGCCTACCCCTGCGTCATATGCTGCGGTGATCGAAATAACCACTGCTGCTTGACGAGGTTGCAGACGTTTACCATCAATCGTAGATTTGTCGTCAACTCGGCCATTTTCAGGACCATCACCACCTAAGCGGCGTTTACGACGTGCCATCGCTTTATCGGACACACGAATCAGTTTAGAGATTGACTCGTTGAATTCATCCGGGTCGCCATTGTAGAAGACCTCGATTTTATCTACTACACCTGCCACACCTGCTTTTGGATTCCCTGCTGCCAATGACTGCAATGAGTCATAGCTGTCGTCATCGAAAAGACCGGCGTTGGCCGTAATAGGGTTCTCTACGCTACATAAAATAGATTCAAGGTCGACGTTGCTGCCTACCTCTACCAGATTATGCACAACCTCGCCTTCGTCCACCAGAACAGAACGTGGGTAGGTTACTTGCGTGGTTAACAGTTTAGACACGCGCTGACTGATAGCAGAACTATCCTCCAGTGTGTCCGTACCGTCGACTAGCGCAACGCGCACGACGATTGCACCTTTATAAATCAGCTGTCCTGGCTGTAAGGGGTCAGGTGCAAAGAACGCCTTGTTATAGGCCACAGCATCACCGTTCTTAATACGATCACCAACTTTAAGGTTAGTAACTAACGTATGCGGAACAGTCATACCAGCGATGATACCATGCTCGAGACCAATGGCCACGTACTTACGCCCGATCGCAGGATCGTCGTAGTCGATTACCACTGCGTCATCATTCACCTCAGCCACCACACCATCACCGATAGACATGACGGAGAACTTAGAGCCGGCACGGTGTGCAATGATTGATTCCATACCTGTACCAACAGGCATAGTTTCGTAACCATCGGCAGCAATACCAGATGAGTTCTGAATGGAGATGAAGTTAACACGTTTTGGATCGTCACGGTCAGCACCCGGCGCTAACAGCGCAGAAGTAGATAACAGTGATGCACCACCATCGCTTTCTTTATAACGCTCGGTTGTTCCACGAAGAGAGGTGAACTTCGGGTTAGCCGTTGTACTGGTGTTAATCGCCACGGAGCCAGAGTCGACCGTTGCCTCAGAAATGGTACCCAAATCGTTCTTGTGGTAAGCACGAGTAGAGCGAACCATACTGACCGCACTGCGCCCACCGTCACCACCGGTTGTTACCGCTTCCTGTTCTTTCAGGTTGTGGATAGGTGTGGAGTCCTCGACAATCTGACCGGAGCCGTCGCTTTGGATACGACGAAGTATTGCATCGGGACGCAGCTCCAATGGACCACGGCGACCAGACTGACGATTACGTTGACTACGGATAGCCTTCGTAATTTCACGGTAGATTGCACCTGCCACACGCTCGTAACCGGCTAGACGCATGTAGTTCATGTCCGTTTCATCCGGACAGTCATCAGTTAACAGCAACTGACAAGCACGCACCAGTAACGGACCAAACTCCGTGGGTTCGTCCATCTCCTTCAGAAGACCGCGTGAGATGTGGTCGAGGAACATCAGGAACTGGTTATCGATTTCACGCATATAGCGCGCCGACATACCAGATGAGTCCATCACGTTCAGTATTGCCTCAGGGCTATTGAAGTCCTGATAGTCGTAGTTAGCGACCGCATCTGCAAACGTGTTGAAGCCAGCCATGATAATGGACGCCAGGCGATTGTTGCGCTTCAGCACCATCACTTGATCACGGAAACGAATGGAGTACTCATCCAGTCCCACCTTAACGCGATCTTTCGCATCGTGGATAACTGTTTCAGCTTCCAGTCGAGACAGTAGCTCGTCAATACCATAGTGGTAGCAGAGGACCAGCGCCATTGGGATACGCTTACCAAACAGTGCAAACTCTGCAACGTCCAGCGGTGCGTTAATGGCTTTGAGTTCCAATACTTCTTCGATGGTCCCAATTGGTTCTTCAGTATCCGCGCGGTACAACATACCCTGGCGATCCACAGTAAACGGTACACGTTTATTGTCTGCGGTGATAAAGCCAAGTGGGTACGACTCTTTCGGATTAGCGAACAGCGCCGGGTCGAAACCTTCACGATTACGATAATCGAGTTTGAACTCGAAGTCACCATAAGTAAAGGAAACGTAAGTGCTGGCAAGTGTGGTAAACACACGCGGTGCCCGATCAGTATTAGTCACACCCGTACCATAATGGATATTGGTGTACTTACTGTCAGTACGCTTCATGCCAAGCTCTACTTCACGCAATAGCCACTTGCCGTAATCGTCTTTGACTTTATCTGAACGCCAGATGAACGACTTACCGTAATAACTCGTTAAGGCCACCTTGTTTGGGGCGACTTTACGAATTGGCATATCGACACGCTGTTTCTTCAGATAGTACCGAACACCATTGAGCTTGAAGTAACCATCCGGTTCGATAACAGGAACAGGAATCTTCAGCAGTGTACGCTCACCATCAACAGGCGTGTATGCCACGGTAACGGTATCCAGCTTATCCATGTACGTTTCTTTACGTTCTTTGGAAAAAGCCGTCAGAGCGAATCCTGCGCGCTGTGGTGCCATAAGCATGTTGGCAATGTCGGAGTCAAGCACTTTGGTGATGTAATTGCGGTCAAACACGGTCAATGTAGACTTTAACATTGACTTATCCAGAACCGATTTGATTTCTGGAAGTTTAAACGATTTCACATCCTTAAGCGTAGTCTCTTCAATTACGCATGTTTCAGCGACAGTACGATTGTCGTCAAACTTGAGTTCGCGATATTTACCAGCTGCTTTCTCAAACCGTGAGAATTCAGCATTGGTTAGTCGACCTTCGGCATGATACTGCGCAGCGATCTTCAGAACACCAAGGTCATATTGACCTAGCTCGTCGCCGTGCTTCTCAGTTAGGTCCGACACAACCGGTTGGATAATCTCATTGATATCCATCGGTGGGCGATCGAGGTCCCAGAACGTACTAACGATACTGTCCCCTGTTTCCAGGTTCTTGAGTCGTATGGTGTTGTCCTTAGGAACATTCGTCTCAACAATATCAACTTCAACATCATCAAGGTCAAAATTGAAGTCAGGTATTTCCGGGATGTCGGGAATAGACAAACCCAGCCCCGCTACTGAATCGCTGTTAGCCTGCACGGTACGGTTAGCTGCTTGCACCACCGCAGTAGTTTCAACTGCATCTGGCAACTCAGCGTGATGTTCTTTGATAGCAACATCTGTGCCGGCTGTAGACTGTGCGGTAAGCAAACGGTTGATCAACATCAGGAATTGCTTCTGCATCGCCTGAGGATCTTTACCTTTGTCTATCTCGCGCTCAGTACCAACACCTTCGCCTTTAATCCATTGGTTCAGCACACCAAGATTAAGAACAGTCCAATAACCACCTACGGTGAAGACGATGTTGGTCTTGCTCATTGCCTGCTCATCAAGCGCCGTTAACAGACTCCGCTCGCGATTAGGTCCAACCCAGACAAACAGATCGAGGATGTCGAGATATTCATCAGCACCAAACTTAGCCATCGTTGCGCGGGTGTGTTTCTCAGCAGCCAGACGGAAGTCAGCAAGAGTAGGGATCACATTCGGAATTGGCATCACGACAAATTGGTTCTGCTGTGGCGCTGACTTAGCCAGCTCACTAACTTTACCCCAAAGTGTAGTGCGTGAGTTGTACCAGCGGTAGTAAGGCCGCATAAACGTGTCACGGTAATCCCAAAGATGCTGAAGGATGGCATAGTTGTAGATAACCAAAGCAGTGCGCTGTGTAGCGATCTGCTCGAGATTACCCATACGCCGGAAATCCTTTTCCTTCTTACGGAAGTCCTGGACGAAGGTCGTCACACTGCGCTTAGCCCAAATAGGCGTACCTTCATTGGTAGCCTGCTCAGTAACGTGATCGACGTAGCGTAAACCACCTACAGATTGGAACCAGATTTCGTTGCTCTTAGGACCAATCTCTACCGACGTCTGTGGCAGGTAATGAAACAGTGGATGGTACGGCAACGAGAAGTCCGCCAGTGCGGACATCGGCGGATCAGCGAGGAACTCGTATTTACGAATACCGTGCCGATAGAAATACTGGTCATATTCAATCATTATTGGAATCCTGTCATATTACTAAGGACCAGGTTTACAGTATGCACATCCGGACTAACGGCAAACTCACCGTTGGGGTCAAGGTACGCATTGGTCGTATGGAAGTACGCCTCATTCTCCTTGAGACTCAAGTCACCATAGAGAATGTTAGCACTCGCAGTATCACCATCGAAGTCTGCACCCAGACCACCCAAGGCGGTAGTGTGCGGAATCAATGAATCTACGAACGGCGCATTCGCATCCAGATCTGGAAACTCTAACGCACCCAGATTCGTTTTGTCGATTTCCCACCCAAAGTCACGTTCCCATTTCTGGCTTGCAACAATAGTGGTACGACAGTAAACGAAGGTGGTGTAAGTCGAACCTAATCCAGCGACCGGATAACGGGTGATCATTGTCACCAGTTTATTCCAGGCGTTATACCCAGAAAGATAAAGCAGCTGTGCATAGGTCAACGGATGTACGTTAGCCCGATCCAGGTTGGACGGCAGCTCGTCGATATCACCGAAGATTTTAAAACTGTCGTCGTCAACATATATCAAGCCAATATAGTAACCTTCTACCATAATGGGTTGTTGGCGAATGGCCGTCTTAGAGAACTTCGTGATAACCTTATCCAAACCTTCGTCGGTGGTCCAGCGGTCAGTAGACTCAATCGCAATTGGGACTAACTTACGTTTAAGTGTTTTAGGGTCAACCAGATAAGCACCTGGCGTACCTTCAACAAAGACCTGTGACAACCAACCGTTACGAATGTGATATTTGGCTACCGGCAACGCGCCTTTTAACACCTGATACAAACCGATCTGGGTGTAAAGTGGGGAAGGCGTACGCGGTGAGTCCAAATCTGGCGTTGATGTATTCATCGCGGTGATTACGTTACGTGTCCCGTTGAAGACAGCACGACCACCCCAACTACGCTGGAAGATACCACGCTTACCTTTACACATTCCTTCATAATGCAAGTAGATCTCATTCACGATGCCCTGTAATGAGTTACGGGACGTGTCCAGAATGCGTGGGTTAGACACCATGGTATTTGGGACGATTGTGTTCGAGACAGCAATAGCGCGATAGTACAAGTCATTGACTTCATCTTTCGTTACTCGCTTGTTTTTATCAATCTCAACGTCACGGATACCGGCCGGAGAAACCGGAAGTTTTGTCACGACATCGCCACGACCACGGAATTTCTCGATAGCCTCGATATAAGTATTACGGTTATCGGACTTACCACGAGGGATAACCAACTCAGGCCAATGGGACATAAAGAAAGAATAGCCGGTCTCACCGTCTAACTCAGTGGCGCGATCAAAGTTCTTGGTTTCTTCGTTCCAGGTTGCGTATGCCTTACCAGACATAATCTCGACGTAGAGACTACGAATGGTGTTTAATGCAATCCACAGATAAGGATGGATAATCTCGGTACGCAGGTCGATATAAGAGAAGGTACGTGAACGCTCCTCAGAACCCGCTCGCCCAAAAATACTAACTGAGAATAACCCGTCCTCATGGAAGTTGCTAGTTGCACCATCGAAGGTATCCAACGAGGTCACTGGTTTCATGAACGTTAGGTTCTTCGCATTCATGTCTAACAGCTTAACGTTGAACGGCGAGTTCCCAACGACTAAGGGAAATTCGGGTAGAAACTCGGACTGCTGATTGTCCGGAGAACCCGTCGTTTGATTTGATGTATTCATTTATTCACCCTAACCTCGGTGGGTAGAAGCCCGATCATATGTTACCGTTAACAGTTCTGTACCACAGAAGGAAGTTGCTATGGCCGGTAAAAACAACGCCGGGGGTTTCGATCCGAACATCGATGACTTTGGTTTCGACGACTTCGATCCCAAGTCTCCCGACATTGACTCCCGCAATACAACCCCTCTCAGTCGCGCCCTAAAAGGAGCAGCAGAAGGGGCAAAAGAAGCCACGCTAAATAAAAACACTCTCCTTCGTCTCGTTCGTGCTGCTGTGCCGTCAGGCATTCGCGGGACAATCGATACAATAGATGAGATGGCTGGCGTGGGGTCTGATCTATACAATTCGGTAAGTTCGCAAGTCTTACCTGAGTTGAATAGCTTAAAACGAAATGCGCGTCGTCTTATGCCGCGTGTTCGTGACAAGATGCCTAACCCACTGGCGAAAGCAATTGATGATCTTTTAAAGGATAATACTCCTCGTAGTACCTACGACGATTACAATCCGGATGAAGAAAGTATCAAGGGTGCTTTACGTGACGTCTTCGAAGCGGAAAGACTTTTACAAGATCATTATCGTACCGAAGATAAAGCAGAAGAAGTTCTGCGCAATAAAGCATCGGATGATCGTGAAAGGACGAACACGACTCAGCTGAAATCCATTCGTGAAGCATTAGTCCGAATGGCTAACCACCAGGATACTGTATCGGTTCGCCGTGACCAGAAACTCCTGGAATTGCAGTATCGCCAATACTTCACACAACGCGACCTCTTGATTGAAACCAAACGTGCAAACGTTGATGTTCTTGATCAGTTGAAAGCGTTAGTGGAAAACAGTTCACTGCCCGATCTCGCCAAAGTACGTGAGTACAATAAACGAGAGAAACTTAATCGTTCTTCATTAATGGGGAATGTTCGTGGTCGTGTAGACGATTACGTTAGTAAGTTCCGTGGTCAGTTGAACGAACGACTCTCTCGCGAGGCTAAGCGGTTCGGGCTTGGACTGCGCATGGGTCTCAGTGGTGTTAACCAGTTAGCCGCTGGAGCCTCTATGGCTAGCGGCGCTGGTGACATGGGTATGGACAAGTATTCCGAGGGCGGCCGTTTGGTCGGCGGTATGCTTGGCGATGACAGTGTCGTTTCCGCAGCAGGCAATCGCCTTGCTCGTTACGTTCGTCGTATTCCGGGGGTTAATCGTCTCAACGAGAAACTCACTTACTTTAACGACAACGCACCTGAGTTGATTTCAGATTGGGCGAAGAAACGTTCGAACGGTATCCGTTTGGACTTCTGGAACAAACCTGATCCCTTCGACTTCAGACCGGGTTTTGGTGCCGGTGCTATCAACCGCTTGAAGACTTTGATTCCTAAGTTCTACGAGGGAACACCTGAGTTTTCCGCCAGTGGTTATGGTCAGGCACGAGAGGCCGTCTCATACGACGACCTTAGTCGTAAGAGCATTGTTGAAATCATACCAGGGTTGCTCTCTCGTATCCTGGGTGAAGTGACATCTATGCGAACTGGTAAACCCGTAGAGCGCATGCACTACGATGTCGGTACCGGTGCCTTTATGTCAGGTGGTGAACACCAAGAAGCACTTCGTAACCAACTCATGCCAAAGGCTCAGACTGACCAGTTGAGCCGTCGTGTTGATGAGTACGTTAAGAAGCTGACTCGCGGTGGTAAACTTTCAGCCGAGGCCCTTGATGCACTACGCAGACAACTTATCCACAATATGGTTGTCGGTCGTCGCTTCAATGTAGAGAACTTTGTCAAAGGACGTGGACTGGATCAGATCGATGACCCTGCCATCTTACGGGAATTAACCGCCCACTTCCGTAAGTTATTCCCTCTTGATGAATTTGGCAACCTGAAAGAAAGCGAGCGCAACCTACGCAGGCTAAACCGCTTCAGCTCTCAGTATCAGGACATTCGTCGACTTGTTCCTAAGTTTGATGACCAGATGTCTGAAATGTTGGACTCGGGTGCCCGTGAACAACTGCGCGAAATTGGCGCTTTGAAGAAAGACGGTCGACGTGAATTCTTAGACCCTTCCTTCATTGTTAACGCAGTATTGGGTCAGGGTGGTAATAATGGCGAAGATTCACAATCCGGCGATTCTTCTGAAGGTGGGAACGGCTCTGGTCGCAGACGGCGTAACAAACGTCGTAATCGGCGTGGTTCTGGTGATGGTGGGCCTGTTCCACCTACCGGCAGCGGCGATTCGCAAGCGAATCCAGAAGAAATCCGAAACCTCTTAGATCGCCTAGGTGGATTGGCCGACCGTGTGTCTGGCGGTCGAATCGATGATCTCATTCGTAACACGTCGGACCTGAGCGACCGCTTACGCGAACGCATGGGTCCACAACCGGAATCTGAAGACGAAGCTGCTGCTATGAATGGGGCAGATGACATCTATGTACCGGGTGAAGATGAGCCACGACTCACAGCACAAGGATTTAAAGCGGGTCGTTATATCTGTAAAACTACGCGTAAGATCGTTCGCAAGATCAGCGACATCAAAGGACCGATCGTTGATACTAGCGGTAGAGTGGTCTTAGCAACAGGCGAGATAGCGGCCGGCCTCGTCACCGGTGCAGGCATTCGTCTTGCTCAGTTGTCTAAACGCGCAGAACGTTGGGTGAACCGTGTTGACTTTGTTTCCCGGTTGATCGGTGGTCGTGTAAATAACCTCGTTGATAAATTCGCACAGGGCCTCATGGGTACTCGCGGACGCATTGACGATGTATACGTGCTGGGTATGCCTGACCCAGTACTGACCGCTGAGAAAATCCGTCAGGGTTATTATATTAACCGCTACTCTAAGAAACCGATCAACTCGATCGATGACATTAAGGGTGCAGTTGAAGACCGTGAAGGTAACGTGGTACTTACGGATGAAGACTACGAGAAAGGATTGTACCTGAAAGACGGAACATTGATTCGCCGGTCAGGTTTGGTCTATAACCTGGGTCGTTTCACCAACTGGTATTTTGGCGGTTACTACCGTAACCTGTGGAAGCTTCTGAAGAAAACAGGACGTGGCGTTAAGAAAGTTGCTGGTAAGGTTGGTTCATTCTTACTGGGTGTTCCTGACGTTTACGTGCCGGGTGAAGACACGCCTAGACTGTTAGCCAGAATGCTTCGTCGTGGGATGTATCTCTCCAGCAAAACAGGCAAGCGAATCTCTCGACTGAGCCAGATTGACTCTGACGTATTGGGGCCAGATGGTGAGGTTGTGCTGACGCTTGATGAAGCGCGTAATGGGTTAGTCGATAAGTTCGGCAAGCCACTTCGTGCGTTCTTACCTCGTGCCGTTGAGAAAGCCTTGAGTATCGCGGGTGCACCTACTCGTCTGATGGGTCGTTATTGGCGCAACAGCATGGCCACCATGGGACGTGGTGCTCGTTTCGCTGGCACTAAGGCGGCTGACGCTGCGGGCTGGGCGATCGATAAGCTGACCGGTTTCCGTAAAGGTAGCTGGGAAGAACGTCGATTCAAGCGGGAAGAAGAAGCGCGTAACCGTAAGGACGAAAAGCCGAAGACCGAGAAGGAGAAGAAGAAAAATCCTCTCTGGGGTCCGATCTTGATGTTGGCTGGTGTATTGAAGACAGGCGTTGATAGTCTCTTGAAACGTCTGAATCCACTTCGGTACCTGAAAGACATCTTGATGGCTACTCGCGCTGGCGGTATGCTCGGCGATATGTTGGGTGGTGGTAAAGGTAAGCTGTTACGTAGGGCAGGGTCGGCTATCGGAACAGGAGCTAAGTTCCTGGGTCGTGGTGCCTTAGCGACCGGTGCACGCATTGCAGCAACTGGTGTTGGTAGTGCCGTACTGAGTGGTGGTGCTAGTGCACTGACTGCCATTGGTGCTGGTGCTGCCGCAGTGGGTTCAGCAGCCATGGCTGTATTGACCTCGCCGGTTACTTTGACCGCAGCTGCTGTGGTTGCCGTAGGTTTTGGTGCGTGGTACCTCTGGAAGAAATTTGGTAGTTCACCAGATCCACTCCAGAAAGTTCGTTTGGCTGAATACGGTATTCCTTCAGGAGACCGTGACACCAATGCGAAGGTACTGAAACTCGAAGAGTCGTTGGCTGATTATGTCACTGTAACTGGTGAGTCCGCTCGCTTCTCTAAAGAACTGCCACTGAAAGACATCTTTGCGATGTTCAATGTGGATACGTCGAACGATCAGAATATCGTGTCGTTCACTAACTGGTTGAAATATCGTTTCCGTCCGGTGTTCCTGAAGTTTGCAGCTAAGGGTAACGAGATTATTCCTGGCTCTAAGGTACACGAACAAGACGATAAGATCCCAGACGGTGAGAAACCGAGACTGGTACGTGAAACTAAGTTCAGTAGCGAGGCACCGGATTACCCATACAACCTGCCAGATGGTCCAACACCACCTGCGCCAGCTGTAACGGGTACAGAGGCAATCGATGCGGCTATTCTGGCGGTTGAGCAGAAGTTTGCTAAAGCAGAACGTGAGAAACGCGCACGCGATACAACCAACCAGAGACGCGCTGAGAACGACGCAGCAACTAAAGGCGGTAAGAACCCGCTTGAGGTTGCAAAACGCCTTAACTCGAAGGAGAATGCGTATACGACACAGTCCAAGCTTGATCAAGTCCGTAAGGATACGATTAGCAAGAACGGTGACGTTGGCATGGCGCTTTGGGAAGCTGGGTCATCTCGTCGTATCGATGAACTCGCGGGTATTCGTCTGCGTACGTACGGCTTAGTTGAGTTGGACAAAGCTAGGGTAGATGCCCTGCTGTTGCTGGAAGGTGATCTGGAATCTCAGTTGACCTATAAAGGCGATGGCACCGCATCGTTGGATTACAATCCGATTAAGATGTTTGAGTTGTATGGACCACGGTTCCAGCTTAACGTCACGGATTGGGGACAACGCAGTAAGTGGATGACATGGTTCAACGATCGTTTCATTCCAGCGTATCTGGCCTTTGCTACAGCAGTGCGTCGTTGCGATAAAGCAGTTGCTCCTAAGGAAGCATGGAACAAGCTGAAACCTGAAGATCAACTGAAAGTCGCACAAGCAGTAATCGCTGCAACAACGACCTCGTGGTTTAGAACGATCAGTGTCTGGACAGTCACCGACTCTCCGTGGCCTGATTACGTGCTGAACCAGGATAGTGCTTCTACCAATGAAGCCATCGATTCACTGAAAGCTCGCATTAAGCAAGCCAAGGTGGAAGAGGAACGTAAGTCAAGGGAATCGCCGAAGGTTGGCGATGGTTTGCCTAAGTACGTTAAACCGAAAACTCAGGCAGACACAGCGTTGGCGAATAATATCAACAATGCTCTCTTGAACAGCGGTGCGGGTGCACTCAACAACATCAAGCCAATGCCACCTACCAGCGATGGTAGTAATCCAGGTGGCGCAGCTGGCTATAACAGTGGCGGCTCTACCGGCGACTTTGGCGATGGTGCTGGCGGACAATGGCAATCACTGCCTGCGTCTAAGGGGAATGGTTGGGAGAACAACAAAGACCTGCTCGTCGCGGTTTCCAAGATGACAGGTGTGGATGCTGGTATCCTGGCCACCTTTGCAGGTATCGAGTCTGACTTCAGACCAGGAGTGGGTGCGGGTACGTCTAGTGCAACTGGCTTGTTCCAGTTCATTAAATCTACCTGGAAAACAATGCTTCAGAAGTACGGAGCTAAGTATGGAATCCCACTGGACACACCACCGACTGATGCGAGAGCAAACGCCCTCATGGGCGCAGAGTTCTTACGTGAGAACCGTGATGGTCTGTCTAAGTTCCTGGGTCGTGAGCCGACAGACGTAGACCTGTACGCTGCGCACTTCATGGGTCTGGGTGGTGCACGTAAGTTCATGTCAATGAGTGGTAACGCTATTGCGGCACAGGCTATGCCTGACGCTGCTCGTGCTAACGAACCTATCTTCTATGCTAACGGTAGAGCCAGAACTCGTGATGAGGTAATGGAAGAACTCAACCGTCGTGTAGCAAGCAAAGGACGTAAATACGCAGGCGTTGCTAACTCAATGGCAGCTGGCGGCGCACCGGGTGCAGTAGACATCGATTCCGTAGCTCAAGACGATCAACCGACTTCGGGTGATAACGTTGTAGCTGTAGCGGGTAGCGATGTCAATGCTAAGGCTAACGAAGGTGCTGGCGGTACGCCGCCTCCTACTGGAGAGCCGGGCAAAGGTGGATATATGGGCAGCGCTGTTCCAGCAATGTCCGTTCCACCTGCTGGACTTGACCCACAGGCCGACTTGTCACCTGCCGCACAGCAAGCACTGGGTACGTCTGCTGCGAAGGATCGTAGTGCTGCTCAAACTGCTGCGCGTGCACCTGCTGCTGAACTTGTCACGACTAAAGACTTGGCTGACATTATGTCTAAACAGTTGACCACCCAAATTGAAACACGCGATTTGGTTAAATCACTGCTGGAGATTGTGCAGTCTCGTTCTAACGGGAATGACACCGCAACACCACCTGCAACGGGTAACGATAAATCTGCTGCTGTGAATCGGGCTGCTTCACCAGGTCGTTCTGGCCCAGTGAACATGAACCGTAATCACTGACAGTAGTTGGTTAAGGGGACTTCGGTCCCCTTTCTTCATTGAGGTATCACATGGCACAAGAAACTCGTTTTCTAAAGGAAGACCATCGTTGGATACGCCAGATGTTTTTAACGGACGGCAATAGTTTCGACGACTTCCTACGCTCTAAGCGCACAGCTACCTCGAACTTCTATAAGTACGAGGACACCACATTAGGTGGTCACCGGACAATGAACCCCCCACCGCAGTTCACACGTTTCTGCGATCCAAAAGGGGACCGTCTGTTACCGGGCATCAGTCGTGGGATGGGCGACTACTACAGCGAAGCAATCGACGACAACGCCAGAACGATCTCAATGCGATTTGGTGTACCAGAATATACTGGACTTGTCAGCTTCTTCAGTAACTTCTATAGTTCTGATGCTGCACAGGTTGTCAAATCAGGTAAGTCAAGTAGTTTCTTCTACGACGCTGGTAAACTTTCCGGTTATGTAGCGATTCTACCTTTCATGCCCTTTATCATGATCGGTCGCACACTTAAAGCGCTGGCAGGTACACCGTCTACTCGCTTCTATTATCTGCGTCCGTCTATGCCGATCTATTGGAATGCCGTACAGAGCTTTGCTAACCGTTTAGCAGCTAACATCGGCTTGACCATGGGTCAACAGAATACCGAACTCGCTGTTGCTAAACTGGATGCACAGGGCATGCCAGTGAAGAACCCTGAAACTGGCGCTATCGTTTACGACAACATTAACTTCGACGTTCCGAATAGTCAGTTTGATGAATATCTTAAACTGCTGCCAGAGTTGTGGACACCGAACGGTTCAATCGATGTTTATTCGCTATCTAACCGTGCACAGCGACTTTCCGATGTATGGAACAACTATCTGGCTAAGATTGCTACCGATACTGCAATCGTCTCAGATGAGAGTTGGCGTCAACGCCTGACGAGCTATCCTGGTCATACCCACAAAGAGATGATCGATGCGCTGAATGGCACGCCACTTCAATTGGCACTGCAACGTTGGTACAACACACCGGCTGGTGAACGCGCGTTAGACGATCAAGGTAAAGATCCAAAACGTGGTGAAATCACAAAGGATGCAAGTGCGGTAGATCGCTTTATGAACTACGCATTGGCGGAAGCACGAGATGGTGCACAGTTTGTCTCCTTCTATATTCAGGAAGGTGGCACAGCAAGCGAGAGCTTCAGTAACTCCACTCGTGCGCCAGACATCGGTGAGAAGTTCAACAGTGTAAGCAGTGGTGTCCGTCAAGCACGCATTAACTTTGCAGATGGTAACACTGGTATCGCACCTATCGATGCGGCTATTGGTGCTGCAACCGAGTTTATCAATGGTGCGGTGGGTGGTATCCAGATGTCCGGCCTACTTGCTTTGGCGGGTAACGCATTAACTGACATTCCTAAGGTGTGGGATAGCTCAACTTCCTCTCTACCTAGGATGGATTACACCATCCAGCTTCGCTCTCCGTATGGCAATAAACTCTCACGCTTCCAGAACCTCCTGTTGCCACTGGCAATGATTCTGGTTGGTGGCTTGCCGCGCTCTACGGGTGCTCAGTCCTATGGTGCTCCGTTCCTCGTTGAGTTGTATGACAAAGGTCGTGCTCAGACTCGTTTGGGTATGATCGAAAGCATCAACGTAACACGCGGTGTGGGTAACATCGGATGGAACCAGGATGATGAATTCCTAGGCATTGACGTACAGTTCAGTGTGGTGGATTTGTCCAGCATTATGCACATGCCGTTGGGTACGAGTTCTGGTCCACTTGACGTTATTCGTCCAGGCGGGTTGAACCGTGCATTCTTCGGTGACGATACTGCGTTTACTGATTACCTTGCTGTTCTTTCTAGCATGGGGTTAGCAGACCAGATCTACCGCACGCGTGCACTTGCTCGTAACTGGCGCAGAATGAAGCTTGAATTCAATAGCTTCTTCAGCGTGTCGCATGCCGCCAGTTGGTTCGGTGGTACGTTACCGGGCCGTGTTATCTCCGCACTGTCCAATGTCCGTGCTAACGGATAACAGCATAAAAGCCTCCTCTTCCCATTCGGGAAGAGGAGTGCTTATTTATGCGTAAGGGATGTTCGGATAGAATGCACGCAGCAATGAACTGCCGCTCTGTCGTGGATAACTACTTGCAATTAATGCGCAGATAGATTCCGGGTTAGCGTCAGACTTAGCTTGTGCGATCAATGACGTATCGAGTGAGGATTGCGTGAAGATAGCCAATACAACTTCGTTCGCTTTCAAGAACGGATCGAGTCGATAGCTACCCGAGTGCGCGTCGTCAAACTTCAACCACTGTGGGTCTAACCGAGTCATAGTGTCGACAATCTTAGTACGCAACGTAGGGTACTCACCAGGTGACGTGTCGTACGGAACGTTGTAGTTGCCGAGGAAATCGGTGATAGCGGTCGGGTACTGCTGCATGATAGCGTCACCACCCATCTTATCGATGAGCTTATTCAACATTTCCAGGTCGCCGTTGTACAAGACAGATGGAATGCTGTTGGACGCACTGTAACGAGCAAAGTTACCATTGTACTGCTGATCGTTGGCATAGACTTTGTCCCACAGCTTATCAAACAGGTCAATCATACCAAGCTGACTGGCCTGTTGCAGCAGACTACCAAACACAGCAGACTCGCTTCGGGTATCAAACAGTGTGCCGACTGTGTTCGTGCCTAATAACCGGTTAGCAGCCGTGAATAGAGAGTTAACATCGCCCAGGTCAGCCCCAGCAGCGATTCGCTGGATGCTTTGACTGTCACGCATAACCTTTTGCATATCCATACCCGTCACATTAGACATGGTAGTGATAGCAGCTTCATTCAAGCTCGCTTTAGCGGCACCAATAGAGTTAAGGTTCAGGCCAGTATAGTTCTCTAACTGTTTCTTTGCGTCGTTCACTGCGGTTAATGCTGAGTTAGCAGTTTTAGCAATATCGGACAGCGTTGATTTGGTGAGAGAGATGATTTTGTTATTGGAGAAGAATCCGTCAAACGCACCTTTGATACCAGCCGCCTGCTGGTTGACGTAACTAACACTACGTTTACCGAATCGGTCAACTGCAACAACGACATCCTTTGGTCCAGTCTCAAAGATACTTGGTGCTACCTTAGGAGCGGCTTGCGCTACTTTGGCAGTTACGTTTTGCGTATCTTTCGTTACGCCGGAGACGGACGACTTAACACTCTCTTCAAAACTAGGCATCTCGAACTCCAAAAAAAAAAATAAGAAGAGTGTAGGTGTCCCCGAAGGGACACCGTGGTTATTTCTTGCCTGATCGCGCTATGCGTTCGATATAGGCATCAACATCCGCATCTGGCGATACATTATCAGAAGCGTCTGTAGAAACGGTCATATTATTTTCTATGACGTCACCTAAAACCACTCTTACCTTTTTCAGCGTCCTTTTGTTGCCTCGGTGAATCAACACATAAACATCGGCCTTGTCTACTTCTAACACACGTAACCCGCGCATGAAACTATCCCAGGTTATCTTATCCTTCTCTAAGGCTTTCGGCAAGTTACCGCGCACGGTTGTACGTTTATCACGCGGCACCCCGTTCAGAGGGTTTAAGACATAACGTGTAAGTAGTTTGGACCAAGTGTTAGGGCGAATACCAAGATCAATTAAGAAGCCGCGAAAGAGTTTAGCTAGCGCATCTCGTGCTGCGGCTTGACCGTAGTCTTCCGAGTCAAAGATGTCGTGCTTCTTACGCATGCAGTTCATCCCTCGCGGTTATAAGTTCAGCTAACATTTCAGCCAGTGACATTACGTCACAGCCCAGGCCATATGTACGACGTTGATAATACCCAACCTTCTCAGTTGGAGCGTTGTTGTAAGCATCAACCAACTCACCAAATGCCGTACGGAATTCGACTAACATATTGCCGAAGTTGCACGCCACCGGAGTAGGTTGAATCCATACGTTTAATCCAACACCGGTTGGTTCGCCCACTGGCGTTTCGATGTAGGAGTTCGTACGAATGCTAACAGCAGCCTGACGGATGGCTTCGAGCAGGTCGTCAGTACTTTGATGGTAGACTGTACCATGAAAGTTACGGAGGTATCTGACATGACTTTGATCGAACTTGCGCACCACCGTTAGCGGTAAGCGCTCCAGCAGTTCACGGACATCCTGCAAGGCAACTTCCCACTCTCCTGTCTCATTACGCTTCTCGCGATTGAGCCTTTTGTAGTAACGCTTAAAGCGATAAACTTCCAACATAGTCTATAGACCTCCTACTAATTAATATGGTATATACACATTAATAATGTATGTTTAAAATTACTACGAAACGAGGTGAGTTATGACGGTTGAAGTCATTCCTGCCAGCGACAACGACGAGGTATTGGCTTATACTCAGAACCTACGCAGGCGTATAGTCACTAAACTGATTGGCGTGCATCCTGAGGATATGCCAGATGACCCTAAGGTAGTAGGTGCTATCAACCAGACTCTGGATTCGATGGACCGTCAAGCCCTCGTCCTACGCCGTTTGGCACAAGACAAGAAACGTAACGACGATGATCGCTCAGCAGCTGTAATGATCGCACAGATCAACCAGATGACGGGCAAGGGTGAAAACCCATTCAGGATCGGTACAAACCCAGTTGAACCAAGCACTAATCCGGAACTCGCATACGAGCAAATCGCAACGCGAGAGATTCTACCGGGTGAAGATCTCGTGGGTATCGAAGACGACTCCTACGATAAATTCATCGAGCGTTTGGAAAACGAATAAGAGCATAGTAGGCTGGGGAAAACCCCAGCCTCTTTATGCCGTCAGTGCGCCATTGAGAAGAATGACACTCGCTCAAATGACATGCCGATATAGTCCGCTAATGCAAACTCCATATAGGCAGTGGGGTGTGCAACTTTAAAGGCTGCCTTTACCGTATCGTCCGGCTTCTCAGGCAAACGCTCACCGCGCAGGATATCAGGCGCAACCATAGTTACCCCCGGAGCTGCTTCGTTTCGGAAAGACCGTTCGTTAGCACATGCCCAATCTACCCAGTCGTAGATGACCACAGTATGGTAGTTCTTCGCCAGATAGTTAAGTGACATCGATTCGTATGGAACTCGAACCGGTGTTACCTTAACAACGCCACCCAGCTTAAACTCAACCAGGTCAGCCATCACCCGCGCTGTTTCTTTATCCAGGTTATACGGATAAATATTCAGGTCTAACTCCAACGGACCGCTGCGTGTTGGGTTAATCATCGTGCTGTACTGATGGATGGCATTCTGTACGATGGGTAAGATGTTTGTCATCATCGAACTGCGTAACGTATATTCGTCACGGTTACGATAGGCGACGTTAAACAGCTCAGTGTCGATGCCAATAAACGGAAACTCATCCCGTGTGCGCAGCAGGTAATCTGGCGGGTTCATACCGACAACCGCTTCGGGGTCCAGAATGTTCAGGGTGCCAAGACGAGTGTCAATAACGGCATCCAGCAACAACATGACTTTGGTGACCGCTAATCCACTCATGCGTTTTGTGCCTCTTTCTGGGAATCCTTAGTACTCTGCGCAATGGCTAAACCAATCTCGTCAGGCTCAAGCTGTTCGAGCAGAAGGATAGGGATAACCCATGCGTTGCCGGCCAACAACTCACCGACTTCCTTTGCGCTACCAACCGCATCGAGATAGTCATCGCCAATAACTGAAAGTTGGTCATCAAACTGAACTACGCTCTGGGTGATTGTCTCAAGGTAAGCCCGATAGTCAGTTTCATCTTCAAAGCAACGCTGACGAACTTCGAAACATAGACCAAAGAGAAACTCACGCACGGGCGCTTTAGGAGCAATGTCATTCCAGACGGAGGCCAGGGTCTCTTTATTGAGCATCATCACAGGCAGCGTGTTAAACTGCGTATCGATAATCCACTCTTGGATATCCTCGTACTGGTCGGGACGAACACGGGCGGTGGAGATCAGACGACGCTTAATGATCTCACGAAATAAGACCCGCACTCGTTCAACACAACTCAGATTTGGATTAAGCGGATAAGGAACACTAGGGGTCTGGCTCACGGTTACACCTTAAAGGTTGTTATCGAGCATCATGCTTTTCAGAATGATATTCAATGTGATTGTAGATTCCGGCCGAGAGTTCATTTGCAGAATCTCAGTCATGTTTGCCGTACCGGTTCGGGCGATTTGACGATTCATCTCAGCGAATGCGTCGAGGTCACCACCGCGCAGCTTAGCCAACTCCAGTCCAGTGTAGTTAAGACCTTTAGCATAAAAGATCTGCCACTCCGGGTAACTCAAACTCGCGCCCTTAGAGACGCCAGTGGGCTGGCCGGTTAACTGGTTAATGTGGAGGTTGTCATCCGGTACGCTGGTTTTCTTAACACGGAGCTGCTGCTGTCTACGCAAAGGTAAATGGATAACCATATATTTCTTTGGTGTCAGCGTACAGTCACCGGTAACGGGGTCAGTCAACCAAAGTCGCTGATAGAATTCAATGCCCATCTTCTTACCGACTTCGATATTGCGTGTGGTATCCATCGCAACATCACGCAGTGGCGGTACAAAGATTCGAACATGAGCTTCGCCGGATTCAAGCTTTTGTATCCACGCGTCGAACTGCTCATCGGTCATACCAGCGAACAGATCTTTATATAACTTGGCGTTACCGCCACCGGGTAAGATTTCCTCTACCCATTTCAAAACCACTGCCTCGGCAGCAGCACGATTACCAAGTGCCATGATAGTTTCCTACTTGTGTTAGCTTCATACGATGCGTCACAAAAAGAACGGAAGAGACGCCGAAGCGCTCTTCACATTCATCAGAGATCACGAGGTACGTAGGCATCACGATAATCGTCACACCGGAACAAGATAGGATAGCCGTCGCCCCGCCACGTCATATCGCGTATTTTATCGCGACCACCACAATAGTCACGCATCCATCGGATTTCACGAGTAGAGGGTCCAGACGTTGGGGTAAGCGTACCATTGGCTAGATTGATAATGTCTACTGCACGTTCACGATCAACCGGCTCTTTTAACCAGTCGGCAATAAAACACACATTAGCCACTATTGATAAAAGAAGGCCAGCGATTAAGAAAATAATCGCATTGACTTTGCGCTCTTTCATTCTACCCCTTTATCTTTATCTTGGATCTACTTGGATCACCTAAACGACGATACTTAACCAGGCTCTGGATATTACGATCTTCGGCGTCTTCTGCACCTTCGATTCGAATTACCGTTGAGGGAATGCTTCGACGTTCGGCAGTATCGATTGCATTACGTGTACCGCTAGAAACCCCATCCCAAACTGCGATCAGATTGTCTGCGTGTAGCAACATCGATGCGTTACGAACCATACCCGCCCGTCTACCATTCGCCTCCCAGTTAGCAGGCCACCCAACACATTTCCACCCATTGCGTTTTGCGAAGATGCGAGCAAGACGATCAACGCCGAACTTAGCTTCCCCTTGCAACAGGATGGTATCTGCCTTAGAGCGATCCTTAAGGCAGGCAGTCATATGTCTGGAGAATTCCCAGTAACTACGAATAGTTCGAGACCCAGAAATAACATACACATCGCCACCGGTTAACTGCCAGGGTTTAGCTATAGACATTCAGCCACCCCTTTCAGGACTCTCCGTATAGCAACATCCGTACCTTGGATCTGATCGATGGTTAATACACTGAAGTCAGCCCGAACATTGGTGTACCAGATTGACATGGTCAAATCAGCCAGCGTTCTGGTAGATGGATCTGAAAGCAAATCCAACACGCGTGCACGTTTATTACCAGTCAACCATTCCAATGGATCAGCCAATGCTTGTTCGTCCACAGGGACCGCTGACATTAGTCTAACCACACCATCTGCTTCATTGGCGTGGAGCACGGCGTCCAGGCTGTCACCAAAGAACATATAGTGACTGAACTCATGTCTCCACAACTTGCACAGGGTTTCATTATCTAACTTACGAAAGATTTCAACGGTGCGAAGGAATGAAAGGTTGGTGGGGTCGTCGTACGTAAGACGGATAGTCTTTTTGATTTGACTGCGTAGCAACAGTCGCTGTACGTAATTCATTTAGCTTTCCTTAAATAGTCAATGTAATCCCTAAAGATCACATCACGCTCGGGGTAGCTCAGACCGTTGATATAGATGATCAGATTCCCCACTGCCACTGCCCTTGCTCTGACGGTAGACGCTTTCTTCCATTCCGTGTAAAGTACCCACAAGTTCTTGGAGACAATGCGGCGTTGACTGTACCTACGATACAGCAGCCTAAAGTGCATCTCCACCCACTCGTTGATGTAGATGTTGAACATCAGGGCATGTCCATTAGAGGCGTGGTCTACAAACTCTACGGCAGCATCGATCGTATCACTCACAACTGAGTGCCGTAAGGTTTTCTGAAGCTGTCGGTACCGCCACTTAGTAACTAAATGGCTAAACCACACACCGCCTCCTATTTAATGGCCCTGTGGTTAACAACGATGTCGCAAAGAGTCAGGATATCGATAATAAGCTCCTGTCTGGCATTGTGCCACTTCTCACGACGTTCCTTGTTGGAAATGTACCGGCCGGGACTCGGCTGCGTTAGAACGCGTCTGAGAGCGTCTACGTCGTCATTGCCAAAATTGCCAAGACACCAGTCGAATACACGGCGGGATGCCAAGTCCGGGTACGCATTAGAAGCTGCATGCTCTGGTTGTGAATACAACACACGAGCGCGCTCTACTAACTGACGAGTGGACTTCGTGTATGTTTTAATGAAAGTATGCTTTGCTGGTAAATGTTCGCCAGTTTTGGTTGCATACATCACTTCCAGACGGTCGAGAATACCTACTGCAAGTTCAGGACTATTGGCGGCATGAATCAGGCCCAGAAGGGCCTGAAGATAGCCGTCTACAACAACAGCTTTTAATTTGTTCACTATTTCATCCAGTAAGGTTTGTAATAGTCCGGGTCATCTTTAGGCAGACGCATGCGCAGGACGTCCATGGTGGAAAGCTCAGGACGGCGATCGCCTTCGTCTTCTGTGTAGCACCAGTGCTTACTGGTCTCTAACAGCACATCCCAATCATAGCCAGCTGCTTTGATGTCGGTGTACAGTTGATCCATTGTGCAATAGTACTTAGACTCCAGACGATGGTGCGAGTTGTGCAGCAACTGATGTACTTCACATGTGATTTCCATCGCACGGTTCAGTTTATAATCAGCATCACACAAACGACGCACGGTGGTACGTTGCAGTTTAACGTCAGGGTAGATCTCGCAGAAGTAACCCTTATCGTGTCCACCCATGCCCCAGCCTGGAGAGCTGCTGCTGTCTTTGTTCTGACGGAGATAACGCAGGAAGGTCAGACCTTCTTTAACACCTTCAGACTGAGACACAACCACATCGAACGTACCACCGGTTTTACCTTGCTTATTACGCAGGTACTGAACCGTGATCGCTTGCAGGTCGGTATCGCCTTTGATGTTATCGTTAGCATCGCGTGGGAACTCAGGTGCCTTAGTTGTCTGGTTAATAAGAATTTCCAGGCTACGGCAATACAGCAGCACATCGGTCAGGAAGGTAAACTTCTCAGGAGTAGCTTTAAACTTAATGTTACCCTTCATGAAGCTCAGCTTCTTCTTATCACCGGCGTACTTGTCCATGATGATTTCATCACCAACGTGAGCAGTGATGATCATGTACAGACCACCTGAACCAGTCAGGTATGGCATCTGCAACAGCATCTGGTTCTTAGCCATACTGCTTCGCATTGCTTCGGCGTTCAGCTCCGAGTCACCTACTTCGGCTTTGTCGTAAAGCTTGGAGACTTCTTCGATGGTCATCTGTGAGATGCCGTCAAGTTCTCCAATGGTCGGAAGCATGGCTTTAATCGGATTGCCTGACGCATCAAGGAATGGCGTTTCACGAGTGTACGCTTTGCTGTCTTTGATTTTCATCGAGACGAGTGCACGTAACTGATCGAACCATTTAGAGCCGAACATGACAGTCAGGTCACTAAAGCTCAGACGACCTTCACGAACCAGGTCCAGGCCGGCGATTTCTTCAAAGCCTTGTGCCAGTGTACAATAACGCATCGGACTACCGGAACCTTCGGTGTCGTGCGCAACCAGGATACTACGGATGTATTTCGCTAAAGCTGACAGGGCATAGTGGTGCGAGATCGTAGATTTGTACATGTTACCACGACCGCCCACGCCTGTAATCTTCGGCAGACCGCCATTGACGATACTGTTGCCTCGCTTACCACGATAGATAACCCCAGTTGGGATATCTAACAGGCAGCCGACGTTCAGCCATGGACGGACGTCCGGTGCCTTTTCGAAAAGGGCAAGTAAGGGATTCTCAGCGTTTGACATTCAAACAACTCCTCGTTGTTAATCATTTCTATGAAGCGCAACGTTCTGCTCATAAAAAGGTAATAGCATGTTAAAAAGTATAGAACTCCAGAAAAACGTCATTACGGTAGAATCGTTGGCGTTGTTTCGTCCTAACCAGAAAACGCTAGACCGTCTGGGTGGCTTTTTCACGGATGCCAGTGACGCTATCCGCAAACTATTGGGGAACATTACCGGGGCTAATGTCGCGGTAACTGTCGATGGTCGTAAATTCCTTCCATTGATCCAAAAAGCGGACTACACATCCATGTCTGCACTGCGTGTCCCGTTCCCAAAAGAGTTTGGTGTGGACTACGGCACGATCGTACAGATCATGCAGGAAGTCAATGGTGCACCGGAATCACTGTATCGTGATTTCCTTCAGCCATTCAGTCAGTGGATCGCTATCACACTGAACGACCCAACCAAGATGGAAAGCATTAACCAGTTCGTTAATGTCGACGTAGATCGCTCTAAGATCGCCCGTGCGCATCTGGCGAAAATCACCAAGGGTGGTAGTCAGTCCGAAGTACGTTACTCTCGTGCTGTCCGTAGTAATAAAGCGTGGGAGCCTATTCTGGATGGCATTAACCAGATTGCTGCACAGAATGCTAACGTCACTATCGATGACGTGCGTGTCAAGGTTAAAGAAATCGATGACATGCTCCAGATTCTGATCGGTAAGATGAACGAACCCTCGTTCGAATATCGTCCGTCTGGCGCATTCGTAGAGCGCCTGGTAAACCTGACCTATGCAATGGCCGCAGAGATTGAACTGTACGCTGAGTATCAGTACCTGTTTGGTTCTCTGGTTGAAGCGGTACGCGCTGACGTAGCCCTGCTGACTAAACATCTTAGCTAAGGCACATAAAGCCCCTCCAGACGCCCTTAGGTGTCTGGAGGGTTTATGCCGTTCTGTCTTTACAAAGCCATCCGTAGAACGCGCAGGATGTCTTCTCGCATTTGTGTGACTGACCCGTAACGAAGTGAAGCTGGCGTTTTGGATACGATGTCCATAGCCAGTTGGTAGAGCGGACCCCTTTCGGATGGGATGCTGATATGATGTTCAATAGTGCGTCCCCGTACGAGCATGGCGAAACGAGTAGGCAGTCTTAAAGCCTCACTGTCACGACAAAACGAGAACTCACGATTCAAACGTTCTAATGCAACGGTCTCATCAAACGAGTCCGAAGCAATATAGCCAAACAAGCACGAAAGCGCTATCATCCGCTTGATGCGGTTGGGTAGCACTTTGCAGAACACACAACCCGCCGTAAAGGTGGGTATCTCGTGGTGCCATAATGTCATGGCCATACGACTACTCCTTTGGAATAACACGGTAGTTAGCCGGGTACCCCATCCAAATCGTCGCGTCTTCGCCTGCAACCACCACAGTGGCGAAGTAAAGGCTATTAGGATCATTTGACCAGCTCAACACGGTGACCTTCGGATCTTTCGATGCGAGGTGTGACAGAGTGTTACGGCGTGGCAGGTCTTGACCCAATACAATACGAGTAGACAATGTACCAATCGACCCGTCTGCTTTCTTATAGTCGAGTGAAACAGGGATTGTCTTAGCAGCAGAATCAATCTCCTTCTTCAACTTAGAAGCAGTCTTACCTTTCTTCTCCTCGATATCATACAGACTATCGGTGATTTCACGAGCATGAACGTCTTTCAGCTTACCGGCTAAGAATTCAGTCAGTAACTTTTCAGCTTTCATGAGCGTATCGATTGCGTTCAACGCAAGTCTCGGTTTGGTGAGTTCCCGAGTGAGTAATTGGTCGCCACCATACATCAGGTCGTTTGTACCTGGGCATGGGTCCAACCACCGAGTACCATTTACAAAGATAGAACCATAGACACGCGAGTTGAGGATGTTATCCAAATGCCCGATAACCATCTCGCTGTAGTTATCAGAGTTGAGTTTGTATTGCGCCTGACGAATACTTTCCAGTACAGGGTCGGCTTCCTTTAAGAAGCTTACGCAGTACGTTGAGTCCGCCATGGGCTTAGCAAACAGTTCGTCATCTTTACCATGTGCGCCACCATAGTAAACAAAGCGACCATCTGGTGCCTGATGTGTTTCGTCACTGTCATTGGTAAAGTACCAACGAGGAGTAGACAACATTTTATTCACACCTGGAACTTTGACAGTCTCTCCACGTTCTACCGGAGGAGCATCAGTAAACTTAACGGTCCGCGATGCCTTAGCCAGCATAGCGAGCTGTTTCCCCTGAGTCGCGAGTTGGTCAGCACGTTGGTTACCAGGATCGTCGCCGTGTCCCTTAATCCAACGCCAGTCAACTTTCACGTCGTCACGAGCGAATTCAGATTTGAACTGATAGATAGACTCCCATTGCGATTGGTTTGCAACAGGCTCATGGTTTGCGGTTTGCCATCCGTTCTGACGCCACTTATCCAAATTATCCAGATAGTTCTTGCGCACGTACTCGGAATCCGGACGCATTAAAACGTCTTTCCATCCGTGTTCGCGAACAATCTCAAAGGCAAGGATTGCTGCACCTAATTCTGCGATGTTGTTTGTCACAGGCATAGGGTAGCTCACCAGCCCCTCGAAGTACTGAATCGGCTGTACCCATTTCGCGTCAGCCGGTACGTTCTTAACTGAATAATATCCTTTGTCGGTTGGGTGGTAGGAATCATCGTTTGGACCTTCAACAACTTCGCTGAAAGTATAACCGAATAATCCACTACCACCTGGTCCGCGTGGCGGTTCAGCACCACCGTCCGTGTAAATGACTACTTTGATTCCAGACATTACAGTGCTCCGTTTTAGACTGTGTTACTTCTACAGACCATTCGTATGCCCTGTAAGATTTTATTTATACTCGACCTGTCTTATGGTTTCTGTCTTTTGTCCTCGGGTTGCAAAAAATCCAATCTGGCATTTGCAGCAGAGAGATCTCGACCGAGCGCTACGTTAGCCTTTTTGATTTCGGCATTCTCTGCTTCAAGAGCCTTAATACGATCCGAGTCCATTCTTGCTCCCTGTTTGAGCGAAGCGTTTTCCAACATGTAACCTTGATTTGCGGTGTATAGAGTTTTGATTACATCATAACTCACAGCCCCAGCCAGAGCGATAATGATCAAAAAGACTGCAATATATTTAAAGACAGGGGATTTTTGTTTTCCGCCTCTCGGCCTGCTGTTGCCTCCGAAGAGTTCTTTCAGGAAAGGCCAAAGGGTCGGTACTAGCTTTATTAATAAGCCGAGCATCGATTGACCCCTAAATATTATGTTGTACTATTATCCCTAACGAGCGAGGATTACCACGATGTATCAGTTACGTGGTTTTGTGCCAATTACTGCTTTCTCTGACAACACAGAGGGCAAAGTAGCCGCCATCGGTGAATTGTCCCAGTTGTCTCGCAGCTTCAGTCGCGATGTGAACTTCCTTCGCGTTACTGAATCCCCTGATGTCGCACTTGCTGTATTTAACAACACGCGTGACGATAAGGTTGTAGCCCCGGAGGTAGTTTATTATACGCTATTGCTGAACATCTCGCAATGGCTTTTTACTAAATCTATTTCCGGTGATCTGCCAAAAGACATTAACACCCTCTTACAAAACCTGAACGCCGCGTTTAGTACGCGTGCTAAGGTTTTAGAAGTAGGTGAGATTGTCAGCAACGGTCGTTACTGGTTCCCAACGTACATTACCTGTTCCGCACTGGAATCGGATAATGAGGACAGCTGGCTTAAAGTTTGGTATACGGATGACGCATTCCGTCGTGAGTATGACCTCTACGAGCACAATGTCGCTAACCCACCATCGTTCGATAACCTGGACGATTTCTTCCTGCCAGCTGCGACAGTCATTGCGCGAATTAAAGCTATTGATTCTGAGTTAACAAACAAACAGAACAACAAGTATCGCGGTGACTACCCTGAAACCAAGCTGCTTACCACCAACTATGACTTCGTCAGTCCGCTGGATGAAGAAGATACCTACCCAGTTCCGTGGAGCGTATTCGTCTACGGTTTGGCTGGTATTTCCTCTGACAGCATTCGTGACAGCATCGTTGATCATATCCTGGCGAACTCCACCCATTCCCGTGATGAGTGGGAGCAGATCTTCCCGGATCTGTTTACACCGACGGAGTTCTATATCATTCCGTTCTGGGATCGCTATTCTTTGCCGGATAACAAGTTGGTTGCTGGTTTCTACTCACCTATCATCCCACTGAAAGCACAGCTGCCGACCGCCAAGAAATACTGCGTAGGTACTGAGTACACTGAAGCTCACCTGACTGCCAATCTGGATCTCGTGGGTAATCTGTATCGCTCATTGCAGTTCCTTACCGTGGGTAACCCGAAGAACCGTAACGCACCACTAGACTTCCTGTCGCTGTGGCCTAAGTACGCAATGATCTCTACGACCAATCTGGACTTCGGTCGCATTGATCCAGACACGCGTGAATTTATGATGCGTTTGACGGAGCTGTTACAGACCGCTGAGAAAGCGACTCAGTACACAGCAATCCCAGACGGCATGACTCGCGTAATTCGTGATGAGAAGATGTACATGACGATGGTACATGCCAAAGTCCAGTATGTCTGCGCCGTTAAACTTAACTTCGTGAGCGGGTGATAGCAATGGGTATCGTACCTACTTTAAACTCCTCCGGCCAATTCACGGTACAGACGCCGTTTAAGCTGGTTGATGGTGTGTCTTATACCTGTATTGCCAATCGTAAGTTTAAGGACTTACTGAATCAACAGGTGGCGGTTTGGGATCGGTACTATTCCCCTTATGGACTGACCCAGGAACAGTATAATCAGGACTTAAAAGATGAAGCGGTGTTGGTGACATTGTTTAGCGACGATGCACCTACGGTTTACATACCGAGCACCTACATCCTTTCCTACCCTGACGCTTCTGCTACCACGTTCAGGCATCGGGTGCTGAGCTGCTCGTTAGGCGCTATTCCCGATAGCCTTGCATTGGACGACTTCATTCAGAAGGTACGTGCGCTTGCCAGTGACGTTGTTGGTATTGAACCGACTGTAGCACTACACAGCATCACGTTGTCCACTGTGGTCACCAAGGAAGCAGCAGAAGCCTTCGAGGCAGCCAGACAGGCGCGTATTAACAATCGCACTACCGAACATGCTCAGTTACTGGCATCGCAATCGGAGAACGCGGAATTACGTACACGCGTTCAAATGCTGGAAGAAATACTGGTTCAAAACTCATAGCGACATAAAAGCCTCTCTACCCTTTGCGGGGTAGAGGGTGCTTATTTATGCGTATTCAATTTGCAGACAACGATTAGCACCTTCCACTGTACCCACGTTCGCCGCATCCATCACAATGACATCAGCATTAACTAATGTATCGTGAGCTTCTGGGTTGTGTGAGATGTAGAAGACCTGAGAGATTCGTCTAGAGTCAATCAGTTGCTTAAAGAACTCCACTACCCGCTGGCGATGTTCTGGGTCAAAAGTAGCACCAAGCTCATCGGGGTAGATTGGATAGCCGTGCATGTCAGTAAATGACAAGTAGACTAACACAAAGGTGAAGTTAATAAATGCACGCATTGCACCGGACCCTTTAGCAATATCAGGAACCAGTTTAGGCCGACCTTTAATCTCGATAGGGAATCGATAGTCAAGATCGGTTGCATCGAGACCACACGGTTTAATGACCATGTCGTATGTCCATACACACGCAATGAAATCGTTCATCTGGTTAACCAGCGAGTCGATACATGCGCTCAGCTGATCTGCAATCAAACCGGACGTCGGTGACATCTGCTCGATAAGAATCTTCATATCAGACTCTTTCTGCATAAGCTCATCGCGCTGGCGCTCTAGACTGGCTACAATCTCCTTCGCTGACTTACGCTCGTTTAACTGATACGAGAGCTGTGCGAGTTCCGCTTGCTGCCGTTCGATGTTCTGACGGAACTGATCGTTCAACTGAGACGCAAGATAATTACGCATTGCCGTATTAACGCTTTCCAAAGAAGTAGCGAGTTTGTCTTTTAAGGACTCCCACTCTTTCGCTTGGTTGTAAGCCTCGTTCAACTCATCGCGTTGGCGACGCCATTTCTGCTCATCGTGCGTTAAAGCAGCAACGATATCTTCCAGCTGTTTAGCTCGTTGAGTCAAGAACTGCGAACTTCCCCCACCTGCAATCTCAGTAGCACGTTTCAGTACTACATTGATTTCATCGATGCGGTTCTCAACACGAGTACGGTCAGCCAATACACGCAGTTGCTCTTTCCAGCGATAGAACAGATGTACGCAAGCGTTAGGGTCTTCGAATACCAAGTCGTTAGTTGCAAACTCTTTCCACAGCACACCCAAGGCAGTATTCGAACTCACGACGTTACGGAAGTCACCGAAGAGTCTACGCCACTCATTCAGTTCATCCAACCATGCCTGATTGCGAGCATACGCCTCGTTCACCTGATTCAGCTGGACATTGAGAAGCTCAATCTTCTCACCGAGGATACGCAGTTCGTTTTCAGAGACGCCCGGTACCCAAGTATAACCACACTTCGGACACTGGGTGTTTTCAGCACCTTCAATCATCTCTTTACGAGCAGATAACTTAGTGAGTTCGGTTGCCTTGATATTGCGAGCAGTGACCAACTCATCGTGCTTACGTTGAGCCTCAGCTAATGCGTCACGATTGTATCGCTTGCCAGGGTTTGGTGGGAGAGCCAACAGCTTATCCGTGATCGGACCATCGAGTTCATCTGCTAGACGGAACAGATAGATAAAGTCACATTCACCATAGTCAAACTCGATGCGTTGCACTGAATAGAAATCTTTCAGTTTAGCTTTTAACTGCTCGAGTTCTTCCGTTAGAGTATTACCGCCAGAGCCAGCCATTACTGACATCTGATGGATCGTGTCTTCGATCTCTGTGAACTCACGACGACGTTCGACTAACCCAGCCTCTGCGTTTGCACGAGCTTGTTCGGCGTAGTTAATTTGGCGAAGGATGTTTTCAATGTCCTTTTGCCCCCGAAGCATCTCAGTATCCATGGATAGGATACGATCGCCAGCCAGTGACTTCAATTCACCCATTGCCTGCTCAAGCCGACGGTTAGCTTCGTGTCTAGGTGCGGCGTGTTGGTCGACAGCGAACATAAGGTCGGTAATGTTGGCCGTTAAGCGGTCTATATGGTCCTGTAGATCGTTTAACTCCTCATCGGTAAACAAACCCTTGTACTCAACCGCCAGTCGCGTCTCGGCGTGTTTACGAGCACCTGTGGCATCACGAGCAATTGACTTCATTTTGTTAAATAAAGCTAATGCATAAGTCACATCGTAAGAACAGGCTTTCGATATCCACTCACGACGCTGCTGTGGTGTCATTGCTGTCAGTGTAATCTCACCTGTCAGTAACTGATGCAGTGCGTCCGTGTATTTGAAATATTGGAAGACCAGCTCTTTCTGAGTTGCGCCGGTACCCTCATCGTTCAATACTTCTTTGTTACGAATAAAGGTGTGCTTGTTACCCACACGGAAATCAGAGATTAGGGTGTAGTGGTTACCTTCGTCATCTGTGATCTCTACGTGTTTAAGTCCGCCGGCTAAAAAGTCCTGGCGAGAAGCGGGTAATGGTGACAGCTCTGCGAACAGAGAACTCTTACCAGACCCGTTTGTTCCGATGACTAACTGGTACTCAGACTCAGGGGTATAGACAACCCGTTTGATTCCAGCGTACAGCAACCGAACGTTGCCTTCTAAGATCAGTTTGTTAATGCGCATGGTGACTCCGGAAATACATTCATCTATACGATACTGCTGTCGTGTTAATTTTAATTCCTTGTTGTGGTAATTTATTACAATTACCACTAATCAAATGGAAGAGTTTTTAATATTAACTCTAATAATAAATATATTCCTTCCCTCCTTTCTGCTTAGACAGAAAGGGTTTTGTTTGTATGCAACTTTGCAAATTATAGGACAAGCAAATTAATTTTTACTAAAGCGGAGCTGGGCTATGCAGGAGATGAGTAGCAACTTCAAACCCGTGTCAGTTGCACGCGTACTGGAAGACCTGGAACCTGGCACGGAGATCCTACTGGTCGGTGGGTTAGAATCGAATCCCGGTCCAACGGGGATGATGGTTTCTGATACCCAAGTCGTAGAGGCTAAAGGTAAGGACTCCACTGGGAAAGAGTACAGTAGTAAGACAACTACTGATACTGTAATAAAGGCTAAGTGGTTACGCTGGGGTAGCCAGCGTTTAACACCGCCTAATGTCCGTCGTAAGATGCGGGTGATGCTCTATCGCTTTGCAGACCAAGATGAGTACTATTGGGAGTACATGGGTCTCGATGGACACCTGATGCGATTGGAAACAATCGTCTGGGGGATTAACAATAATGCCAATGCCGACGGCGAGTCCACGGTTAAACCGGAGAACATGCACACCTTAGAGTGGTCGACCCACACTAAGCAGCTGACGCTCCGTACGTGTAAGTCTCAGGACGAGCCAGTGGCCTATATCTTCCAGTTTAACTTGAAGGAAGGTTCTGTTACTTTGGCTGACGATCTTGGCAATATCGCTAGCTTGGATTCACAAGAGGCGATCTGGTTACTACAGAATAGTTTTGGCTCACACCTCAAGGTTGACAAAAACAGCATCTTTGCCTTTGCTGCGGAGTTGATCAAGGCCGAAACAAAACTGTTCCAGGTAATCGCAGAGACCGTTGAGATTAAGGCTAACTTATTCAGCGGGGATATCTCTGAACAGTTCCATGTAGACACACCACAGGCAAACTTCACTAGTAACGTTACCGTTGGTCAGATCTCCACCGGCTATAACAATAACGGCAACGGGATGGTGTCCAAAGGTAACATGCGTATCGAAGGTGAACTCGTTACGACTGGTGATGCGGTGATTGGTGGTAAGATCACTTGCGCTGGCATTGATAGTTCACGAAACGTTAATGCACCGAACATATAAAGAAGCACTCCCTACCCACTGCGGGTAGGGAGGCTTTTATGCCGTTAGTGCTTGGTACGATAAATCTGAAGCCAGAAAGCATCCTGATAGTTCGTCGGCTTATGCACGTAGCGGTGGTTCGTTACGTACTTCTGCTTACGGAACTCAGTCGTGCGACGCATGTAGTTAGTGAAGAAGTAATCGCTAGTCCTCACCACGTAATCGTGCTTAGCTGCGTACCAGGTGTAGTTGATCAGTCGACCTGTATCGGAGATCATCGGGTACATTGGTTTGCTATAGGCCATGTAACGACCCGCTAACTCTGCCTGATGCACCATCAGTCTTTCAACGCCTACATCGGTAGCGTCGATAGTGAAAACAAAACTCTGACTCAGCGTCAGTAACGCGGCGATGTTCTCCGTTGTCGTCAACTCAGTGAAATCCAGTTTATCCTTACGGTTATTAAAGGAAGTCAACTTGATAGAAGAGACATCGGTGGATTGCTTGAGTATCCAGTAGCGTTCTACGATCGGATAGTCACGCATGTTCAACTTCAGCAGGTTAGATCCCACTTGATCGTAGGCGTTATCTAACAGGTGCAAGTAACCGCCAATGACAATACCTACCGTTTTATTGGTGGTATCGATACCAGACAGTTTCAAGTAAACGCTATCAGTATAAGGGAGGTCGTCAGTCGGCGGGATCAACATATCAGCGGTAATAGCGAACCGCTCAATCTGACCGATTTTCTCGAAGTTGAGGATACCGACACGATTCTCTTTAGAAGCCTGTAGGCTGCGCCCAGCATCTTCGATGACAAACCCATCAGGTATGGCCACAGAGTTGTGCACAAGCCCATTCACGAGGAATAAGACATACTTATCGGCAGTAGTATAGTCTACGTCTGACTTGGTTACGATGGCATCAATAACCTGGTCAAGCGTTAACTCCTGCTCGACGGCAATATTCCTGTTATAACCCTGAACCTGGAAGCCATAGTTCCAGACATCGCGGTACGTTGCGTATACCCGATCGTTTGCTGGTAAGTCATCGCTTAGCGGAATCGTCTGATTCCCGATGGATGTCAGCCACTCACCGAACTTAATTGGAAGGAAGCGAAGGTTGGTATTTAAGTCCCACAGATTCAAACTGTAGCGACGCTGTAACTCAACAACTTCAATCTCTGCCAAGGCACCGGTGTAGTTCGTGAATATCTCAGCCAGCGTTAAGTCAGCCAGATTTACGGGATTCCACGCACCCGGAGCACCGACCTCGACGGCCGTTGCTTGTATGTATCTATACATGTCATTACCTCGATAATCCGTGCTCGGAGGCCGACTTATAATATGTCATAGCCTACACCACGTAATACCCAAAGAAATTATTTTTTACACTAGGCTCGCAGAGGCGAACAGTTATGTTTGATAAAAAGTATCTATACGAATTCGATCCGTCTGGAGGTTTGGCGGCGAACCGTGTCCCGCCAGAATCACATAGTATTAACCCCGCCAGTGGGGCTGACTACGATGTGATTATCCCTACCTTCGCACCGTTCTTCCGACAGGGCCTGGTCGTAAAACACATCACCAGCGGTCAAACGCTGACTGAGGGTGTGCATTTCGACTTAGGCTATCATTTCGAAGCCGCGTCACTCGAATGCGGTACGCCAATCTACGGTGGTATCGTTGTAATAGACCGTACCTTGTCCGGTCGACTTACCGTTGAATACCAAACCCTCGGTGGTGAATGGGTATTGGACTCGCAAGAGATCCTTAATATCCTGGCCAATATCAAAAACGACCCACGTAAAGTTAAGTGGGATGACGTCATCGATAAGCCGATTGTTTTCCCACCCGTCGATCACCTTCATCACTCTGATGACCTTGTCGGCATGGATGAAGTGGTACAGGGTATCGAGGCTATCCGTCAGACACTGGGTGATTCTGCTGCTAAGTCGCTGACAGCGCTATTGGAACACATCCGTGACCACGCTAACCCACACCACGTCACTCTGGCACAATTGGGTCTTGATTCACTGGGTCAACTCTCAGAAGCAACTGAGCAAGACGTTGATGCTGGGACAGACAACCTGCGTTTTATCAGTGCTCGCCGTTTGGCGTACTTCCTGACGAAGAAAGTACAGCCTATCGTTGATGCCCACGCAAGTAAAACAGATAACCCACATGGTGTTACTAAGTCCCAAGTTGGACTGAGTGACGTTCCTAACTATCGCATGGCTACATTGGCTGAAGCGATGGAAGGTGTGTTGGGTAACCGCTTTATGTCGCCTGCTCTGGTGCAAGCACTGGTCGCCGATCGAATTGCAGCAGCCATGGCAGATAGCGGTGATAAGCCTACGAAAGAGTCTATCGGTTTAGGCAACGTCGAGAACTACGCCATTGCTGACTTCGAGCAGGCTGTAGCAGGTACGTCTAATGCGCTCTACATGACACCACTTCGTGTGGCTAACCATGTCGCTAACGCAATTGCAACAGCGATGCAGGCGCACCTTGATGCTGACAACCCACACAAGATCACCGCCACCACAGTTGGTCTGAATCTGGTTCAGAACTATGGTGTGGCTACCGCAGCAGAGTTGGTCTCCGGCACAGCGACGAATAAGTACGTTACTGTCGCTGGCGTTAGCACAATGATCAAGAATGCGGTGGGATCTGGTGTTGCGGATGATCTGAGCAATCACATTGCAGATAAAGAAAACCCGCACGGCGTTACCAAGACACAAGTAGGTCTGGGTGACGTAGACAACTACAAAACTGCCACTGTAAGTAACGTGCTACTTACCGTTTCCAATATGTTCATGACCCCAGCTGCATTCCTGGGTTCGCTGTGGACTAAACTGTCTGACCGGGCACTGGAAAATGGTAAGCTGGGTGATATCGCAATTCTGGATGGCAACCCACAGACCGGTGGTGTTCGCTATGGTCGTGTTGTTTCACGCGATCTGGTTATCTCCACTAACTCGGACGAGCTGGCTAAGCTGAAAGATGCTAACGAAGACTTCTCTCGTGTGTTCTCTACCTGGAAACGTTTCAGTGTGGATAAGAACACGATGGTATCTCCGGCAGTGTCTTCTGAATTAGAAGCCTGGGTGTTCGACAAAACCAACAACCGTATCGTCTGTCAGGTTAACTCTGTATCGGTTATCGGGTTCGTGTCACCTAAGTCCTATTCAGACTATACCTTCGAAGTCAACGCCGCTTCTAGCGATGCTGATGACGACTTGCTGGGTATCCTTATCGGGTACTATCAGGAAGATGGTAAGACGCACACCCTTACAGCCCTGCGTAGCTGTGGTGGTGACGGCAGTGGTCTGAGTGGTAACGTTACCGGTAACCGTGGTCGTAGCCTTTGGTATATCGCCAAAGACTTCGGCACCGCAGAGGTCAAGTATCTCTACGAGGGTAATGGTGGGTTGAAATGGCCCGATACCGGCACTGTAGACGATTCACGCCATCCGATGGCCGACGTAGGTAGTGCGGCTAATAAAGGATGGGGCGAGTGGCTGAAGGGCGTTAAGATCAGAGCAACGCGTGATGGCGACACTATTGTAGTAGAAACAACCGACTACAATGGCGACACGTACGTCTCAACCTCTAAAGTCACCATTGACCTGAGTGCTGACGACGACCTCGCTGGTTTCATGGGTAGCTCACCGGTTGGTTATGTCTGCTTTAGTCAGAACCAAACCACCTGGACTACCCTGACGCGTCCGGACGGCAAGCAACCTATCTACGATCTGGAAGCCGGTCAAGTCCTGGAGTTCGATGGTTCTGATTGGGTCAACAACGAGGGTTCTGATGAACTCGTTCACCCTGGCCAGATCTACCATACTCCACTTACTGGTAAAACCCACTTTGTGGATACGTACGGCGATACGTTCCTGATCGCAGATCTTAATCCGCCTGCGAATGTCATCACTCAAAACAGTGGCGATATTCTGTTCAGCGGTAACGGTTCTAAGGCCACGCCTCTTACTGCTGAGTTTAGCGGTACGACTACTAAGGCAATGCACTCTGATACCGACATGACTGCGGGCAGTTAATAAACATAGAGGGGTCCAAGTGACCCCTCTTTTTATTCTGGAGTTAACATGGCAAAAGTTAGCCTTACTACCCTTTGGAATGACTTCCATGCTTGGATCGCAAGGAAGGACAACCCACACGCAGTTACTGCTGATCAGGCTGGTGCGTATACCCGGTCGGAGATAGATTCACTGTTGGCTGGTTACTTACCGGCTGGCGTTTTACCGATTACATCTTTTGGTTTCCCCAACAGTGACCGTATAGAGTACAGTGCCTCCAGGCTGACAGGTAACATCTGTCGAGTCGTATTTGCTAATATGGCTACCCCGGTTTTAATGGATGGTCGTAAGTACCTGTTGGAGCAAGCGTCGTGGCAATTCACGGTCCCAGCTAACACCACTGTCTATCTCTATTTAAAACGAGATGCTTCGTTGGGATATAACTCGGTGCAGCTTGAGGCGGCAACCGCTGCTCGCGCCGATACGTCAAGTAACTTCTTCATTGGCACTGCCGTGAGCGATGGTACTAATATCACCGTTACCATTAAACCCGTGGTCATGATATCGGTTTATCGCATCTCACCCGATCCTATCGGCGGTGCCATCCCAACCTCCACTGGCCTGCCAACTGAGACTGGTACCTTTAAGTGGTGATAACATGATTTCATTAGTTAAGTTGGGAAGCGACTTTGCTTCTTGGATATTGCGTAGGGATAACCCTCATCAGGTTACAGCAGATCAGATTGGTACGTACGCTACGACTGAACTGAATGAAAGCACCCTAAACGCTGACCTGGTCCCAGCAGGAACAATCCCAATAACACGTTTTGGTAACTTGCTGTGGATGCCCATAAACTTCTCAGGTAGTTTCGAAGGCGCAACTAGGACAGAAACGTTCTGGTTCAACGCGATGACTGTTGAAGACGACGGTACACTAGTGCTGTTGATGAACGCGACTAATGGCGTTCGTGAGTCTGTCTACTACAGCTCGTTCGAGATAGCCAATGCTGAGATCGTTAAGCACAATCCCATTGCTACAGAGTACCGACCCCCATTCCTCAAATCGACGGAGTGGATTGGTGGTCTTTATCAATGCATGGCTAAAACAGCTATCTGGGGTAAGCTCTACGGTAACAGCTCGTACGACGCCTTTATCGTTTTAACCAGTGGGACGTTAAACCCAGAGAGTCATGTTGGCGCGTATCTGGATAACACTGGTTTGAGTGTTACTGACTCAGGAACAGTTGTTGCATCAGGACAGTATGTCTATCTCCTGCAACCATCGACTGGTGTGGATATTGATGTCTATCGAATTGCGATTGTCGATATCAAAACTAAGTCTGTTGTTTCGTGGCAGAAAGTGACCGGCATTACTACCTACGGCATAAATTTAAATGCCCCGAACTATCCGAGCATTCATGTCGCTGACAATCTCTTCGGTGCGGAGATCAACGATTATCCGTTATTCCGTAAGGTGGGTAATCCACCAACGTTTAGTCCGTCGCGTATCCAAATCTACGGCGACGTAAACCCGACGACTGGGGAGATTTGGTTTAGGTGGTTAGCCTGCGGTCAGCACCAATCGAATAACACGTACTACGGCGACGCCATGGGCTTTGTTTGTGTATTCGATCCGAGTACGATGACAGCCACAGTGCCCGAGGCTTTACGTGGTGACACACAGATTCAGGAGGCCAGTAACGGTCCTGGTTATGTGTTATCCGGACCAAATGCGTACAGCGACAATGCTGTTAAGATCCGTGCAAATGCCCAACCACACGATAGTGCCATAATCGGTCAAAACGGAATAGGTTTCACGATCAATTACGGAAATGAAAACGCCGGGACAATCTGTCCATTTACCGTACCCAACTTCAAGAACTATTGGGAGTTCTGGGATTACAGTAAATATACCACGGTAAATAAAACAAACCGTAACTTGATACGTCGTTACCCCGGCCCGTTTGGCGATTCGTCGAGGTTGCTGCATGTATTGGCAACAGATCGCATTGGATGCATCTCCTACACCAATAACGGTGACGATTGGAACAGCCGTCGTACCTCGTTTCCCGTGACTGCGATTACTGCGTCGATGAACTATACCTTCAATACGCAAAGATTAGGAACGATAAACGGATTCCAACCCGTGGATCGCACCGACCTGATCTCCAGTTTTAAAGGTACGCACTGTGAATACCATGACTTGAATGGTACTTCTGTAAGCGTGGGTTGTGGTAGACTCTGGGAGAATAGCCTTAGTGCGTTCACCACCGTTGACAAGGACTTGAACTACTCCGGTACTGTCTCAGTAACACAGTCACAGTGGGACTCGTTAAAGCAGGCAGTAAAAGCCGCTGCCGGTGAAAGTATCTGGCCGTCTAATGTGACTCTGAACGTCTATATGGAATTGCAGGTCTTTAACGACACGCGTATCCCGTGCATTGGTATTGTCAGCTTGTATGATGCAAGTGCGCGTACCCTAATGACTGTAGCGTTTAGTTTCAACACGAGCGGTAGAACGGGTGCGATTGCGACCCTAACTTTTAAGCGAGTTCTGTTCACTTGGAACCAAACAAACTCAAACGGTATTCTCAATCGTGGTCGTGAGACACTGGCTCCGACGTGCGTGGCTAGAAATGCAAGCGAGGGTTTCACTGTTGTCTCAATGTCGGCGTACTATGCTAACAACGGGATCGGTAGTCAGCCAGGATTGGGTATTACGGTGATGCACATTGATGGTGCCGATGACTATCGCAGTGACTGGATTAAGACCGCTTCTAATAACCCATGGTATTTCGGTTTCACACATTACGGTGTCATACCGGGCTATGGGTTAGGTGCACACGACATGACGGCTAACCGCTCACTAAGTGGCACAGGGTTGGTGTGGAGACCGATAGGTAAGACGAAGACCGAGATAGAAGCCTGGACTGCTGGCACGCCACAGTACATGGTGATGTCTCAGCAAGCACCGGTTGGTTGGTTTGCTTATGTCGGTGAGTCAGTTCCTGTTTATATGGCCGGTAAATACGTGACGGTTCCCGCAACGTCCATCGATCTCACGAAGGTGAAATCGAATCCGGCTAATAGCAAGTTCTACGTTTACGTAGTGGACACTGGGTCGACGTTTGAATACCAAACCTTCACTGCCCCAGTTGAAGAAACACTGTCACGGTGTTATGTGGGTTATATTGAAACCGACAGTCTGAAGATCGCTCGACAGACTATGACCAAAATAACCCGCATCGGCATTTATCGTTTATCTGCGGCACAAGTCGGTTCGGCTATCCCAGTTGTGGGTGGTCTACCTACGTCGTCTGCTTCACTTGAATGGACTAAGACCAGCTAGAGCTAACCCAAACTTATGAGTTAGGTCTTTGGTTTGGCCCTCCCGTTGTCGCTCAGATTGGTGCTGTTCCGGCAGGACGTACCGTGAACGGTCAAAGTCTTGATAAGGACATCTGGGTTGGTGGTGTACTACCCGGTATGATAGTCATGTGGTACAGCGACTGGATTCCACCGGGTTGGTTACTCTGCAACGGGCAGGGTGTAGGCAATAACCCAAAACTGCGATCGGTGGTTGGGAATAACGTTCCTGACTTTCGTGGGTATTTCCCTAGGGCTAAAGATGGTGGCCGTGGGATAGACCCCGATTACGGACGTGGTTTGGGTTCCATTCAAAACGATGGTTTACAGAACATAACCGGTACCTTGTTAGTCGATGTTGCGGCTACAGAAAACATTGGTCTCGGTTTGTCTGGTGCGTTTTACGATGGAGGTAGCCTCGGTAGACCTTCTGATAAAGGAACGACATGGCGTGACGAGATTCGAAGCATTCGCTTTGATGCCTCACGCAGTGTAAGGACTGCATCGGAAACGAGACCGAAGAACATCGCGATTAACTTTATCATCGCTGGTGATAACGCTACTACGCAACTTTAGAATTGAAAAGAGGGTTGTCCTCTTTTCAAACGAGGACAACTAAATGGCTACAAAAGTTATTAAGTACCCGTTGGATACGACTGGAAAGTCGAAAGACAACTTGGTGCTAGCTGAGCCTCATGTTGTTCCACGAGATAACTCTCGGGCGTTTGCGACCTTCTATGGTCCATTCTATACCGATAGCCTCGTGGTTCGACAGAAGGGTAACGTCACACCCTTGAAGCAAGGCACCGACTATAAACCGATCATGCTGTATCAGGATGCTACAGTGATGTTGGGTCTGTCGGTTAGTGCTGCGATTATCATTACCAACAAATCACTCGGTAGCGATTTTGAGATCGATTATCAGGTGGTGGGTGGTCCGTTCAGTCTGTCCTCCGGTGCGGTGGCGGATTTGTTCGAAGCGCTTGAGCTGGATAACCGCAAAGTTAACTGGGTTGACGTTCTGGGTAAACCCGTGCGCTTCCCGCCAGCACCTCACCTTCATGACGCCGATGACCTTTACGGCATGGAGTTCGTGACGGAGGCTCTGGAAAACCTGCGTATTGCTATCCTTACTGGCGACGTGGCGTCGCATGAACAGATCTACGATTATATCGATCGTGTTAAAGATCTGATCTACATCGATATTGATAAAGTCAATGCCCGTATCGATGCCACCAACAATGACGTGACTAAACTTCGTCAGGATCTTCAGAACCTGATTGACGGTGATGTTGCTGATTTGAAACGCAACCTGGCTAACCACATCGCTGACAAAAATAACCCACACGGGGTGACTAAAACCCAAGTAGGTTTAAGCAACGTACAGAACTATTCGATGTCGACGAATGCTAACGCAATCGACGAAGCGAACAGCACTACGTACTTGTCACCATCGGCAATGTGGTACGCACTGAAGCAGAAAGTCCTACCGATTATCAACAACCACATCGCGGATAAAAACAATCCGCATGGTGTTACTAAAAGTCAGGTCGGTCTGGGCGATGTTCCAAACAACCCAATGGCTACTCAGCAAGAAGCTGAAGCCGCTGCTACGAACGACCGCTTCATGTCGCCGCTGCGCGTGATGCAGTTGATCAATTCTAAAGTAATGCCTACCATCAACAACCACATCAACAACCGTAACAACCCCCACGGTGTAACGGTCGCTCAGATTGGTGCTGTTCCGGCAGGACGTACCGTGAACGGGAAACCGTTGACGACTGATATTTGGTTGTCAGCAGGTGACGTTGGTGCATATACCACCGGACAGGTAGACCAGATCGTTGCCCAGCTCCGTGCCGAGATGCAGCAGTCTGGTGGTGGGCAGCTGAAGATGGGTCCTGCGCAGAGCTTTAAAGAGCGTCGTGCTAACGAGCGTATGGGTGGTGGCGTCATGACCGCATGGGCCGACTACGGCGGCTCTAACTACTGGGTCGTATTGCGTCCACTGTATTACTGGAAAAATAACCAATGGTTGCTGACGCCTTATGAGTGATTTATTGACAGTCACTGGTTTCCACCAGTACACACCTGAGGACGCCATGGATGGCGTTCCTTATTACAGGGACAGTGAGGGCCGTGACTGGTATCAGCTGCGGTATCTCTTCAACGATGACACAATGAAATTCATCTACGATGAAGAAGGTCGTCTGTTGTGTTTCGCTAAGTCTGCCGAGTTTATGGCTCCTACTGGTACTATCAGTGAGATGCCACTGAAGGACTGGCCGCCGGGTGTAAGTCTGAATGGCTTCTGGCGCTGTAGTCCACACGCAATCGAGTGTCGTGTTGAGAACTTAGGCGATCGAATGATTGCACTCACTGAGTTTTTCAAAGACATTGCGGCTGAAACGAAATCAGTTCGCTTGGCGATTGAAGACTGGCAGTCTGATCCGTGTTACCCGTTAATTCCATTCCCGCGCTTCTCTAACGGTATTGTTGAGAAGGCGGTTGAGAAAGGGATGGACATTAATGAGTATCGTCTTTTAACCTTGAAGGAGGCTCCCTAATGACTGATTACAGTCTGTTCACGAAAGACAGCATCATCCGTCGCAAGACGGCTATCGAAGCGGGCTACGTGAACAATAAAGATGACTTGGGTGGTGAAACCATCTGGGGCATCACGATCGCCACTGCACGCGAATATGGCTATAAAGGTGCCATGCGCGATATGCCGCAGTCTCTTGCTTTTGAGATCTACGACAAGATGTGGTGGCAGCGTCTCATGCTCGATGACATCCTCGCGTTCCAGCCGTTCCTCGCCGACCGTCTGTTTGACTTCGGCATCAATGCTGGTCGTAAGAATGCCGTTATCGCGTTGCAGCGTATCCTCAACAGCCTGAACAACCAAGAGAAGCTTTACGCTGACCTGGTTGTTGACGGTGGTATGGGCACTAAGACCATTACTGCCATTAAGGCATTGCAGGGTATTCGTGGTGCTGAAGGTATGGCTATCCTGGCTATGGCACTGACGCATTTCCAAACCTACTACTACTTAGACATTTCTGAGAAACGTAAACAGAACGAAACCTTTACTTACGGTTGGTTCCGTCGCGTGTACCAGGAAGTCAAAGAGTACGCTAAAGCAGCCCTGGGGTAATATATGGAAACCTCACCTACCAATGTTTGGATTAAAGTTGCACTTGTATTGCTTCTGCTCGGTGGGGTTTCCGTTGTCAGTTGGAAACTTGCCGTTCGCGCTACAAATGCTGACTGGGTAATCAAACAAAATGATATTGCTACTAAGCATAATGCGCAGGTCAAACTTCTGAATGCCTCAATTACGAAGCTCGAAGAAGATGCGCGTCTTGCTCAGCAGCAACGCACAGCTACCTATTTGCAAGGGTTACAAGATGGCCGTAAACAAACTGAAGATACTATTGCTCAGCTGCGTGCTACCAATAGCGGGTTGTGGCTCCAAGTACGTGCCTCCGGTGAACGAGCAAGTCGAGCTGAAAATGCCGCCGTTCAATCAAAACGTGATGCAGCCGAGGCAGCCCAACTTACAACAGAGGCTTCTGAAGCTCTCATCCGAATCACAGCCGACGGAGACGAAGCCATTAAGCAATTAGGGCTTTGTCAGGCAGAGTATAAAGGGCTGTGGGATTACACAGACCAGGTTGTAAAGGAATACAATAAATTGCGATTCGGCAAATAAGCACTCTCCTCTCTCCCAAAGCGGGAGAGAGGAGTTTATGCTGTTTTATTTATTCTGGTTAGGGGCATCCGTGTCCATATTAGCCGCTCCCGGAGGAGGGTTGTCATCAGGCATATCAGAAGCCGCTGGCTGGCTCTGTGGAGCCGTCTGACTTGCAGGTGGTGCAACTGGTGCCTGTTGAACAGTAGTCGTGTTCTGCTGCGTTACAGGACGTTTACGGGTTATTGCATCGATCACCGCACCCCATGCGCCAGTCTTGGGCATTTCACCCAGCGCGGCACTGATAATATCGCGGTTCTCTTTGGTCAGTACGCCATACCAGGTCCAGACAATACCACCTGGTACAATGATGATACACGTAATGTCCTGCCAGTGCGGAAGTGGCAAACCACGAAACATCAGGTAGGCATACGTAATTACCATCACACCAACCAACAGCGCCATGAATACAGCTACTGCCGTTTTCCAACCTGACTGCCCAGCACGAAGCTGTGAGATCAAGCTAGTCAACTGCTGCATATCAGAGGCACCAGAGTCGGTGTCAACTTCTTTGTTCAGATACGCGTCTCGCTGTGTTGCAGAAAGACCGCTCAGTGCTTTCAAGCAGTCGCTACCTGTAGCGCTGACAGTGTCCAAAGAAACGCCAGTCAAGCTAGCGATTTCACTTACGTGTTTCTCACCGTCGGTAAGCGCCTCGTAAAGTGAGACATCACCAATGCGCCGCAGGAGTTCACCAATTTTCATCTTTTGTCTTCTCATCATGAAGACGCCGGGATAGCCCCTACTTCTACTAAAATCTCAAGGACGTCACTGTAGACTTTTTCACGGGACTGCGTGGCGTCAATAAGCCTAAATTTATTAGGCAGGGTACGATTACACCGTAGGTAGAAATCACGCACCTTATTGAAATAATCGTCGTCGCGTTTTTCGATGGTATCGAGATCGCCGACTGCCGCAACGCGAGCACGACTGACTTCTAATGGAATATCCAAATAGATGATCAGGTCAGGGGTAGCGGTTTTACGCACAGTCTGCGCAGTCACCTCATTGATCAGGGTCATGTTGCTATGACCCGTCGCACCCTGATAGGCTAACGTCGAATAGAAACAGCGATCACTGATAACCAGCTTACCTGCATTTAACGCAGGTGCAACTACTTTACGTAGTAACTCATTGCGAGATGCCATGTAAACTAGTGCTTCTGTGTCCGGATGTAGTGGCTCGTCACTGTGAATAACGATCTTACGCAACTCTTCTGCTACGGGAGTTCCACCTGGTTCACGTACGTATACGGCATCAGGAAATAGCTCACGTAGTTTCATCAGCAGTGTTCCGTTGCCACTACCATCCAATCCTTCAATAGCGAGATAACGCATAATCAAATAGCTCCAATGAACTTTAAGAACTTCCACTTAGCAACGGCTACCGAGTCGTAAATGTGCTCAGTATGTCCAGTGCGAGGAAGGCTAGGGTCGAAGATGATACTCGTGTCAGCAATCACGGCCTTTTGGATATCGTCTTTACTGCTACCCTTTGCCTTTACACCCATGCTCTTTTTAGCAGAAGGTGGGTCGACTGTTTCGAGTAACATATATTGACGATAACGAGTGACTGCTGAGCGGATGGCTTGCATACATTCTACAAGCGCACCAAACGCGGCTGCAAAGCGTCCCATGAAGGGGGCCTCACTAACTATAGCATCTGGTCGCCAATATACAAAAATACCATACAGCGCTTCCTCCAGCATGTAGAGTCGCGCTTGCTTTTCACCATGCAGTTCCGTATAACCAGGAACAGTGGTGATCATCTTAGCACCCTGTAGCGTAGTAACTTCCCGTACAGTCAGTGTCTTTGTGTTAAGATCAATCTCACAAAGAGAAAGACCCAGGGTGTCAGTCCCCGGGTCAATTGCCACAAACCGATAGGTGTCGTTACTCGCGAACGTTGCTAGTCGTTGCTGTAAGTTTTGAAGTGACATCCAATGCACCTTCTCCCATCATCGGCTCAGTTGCACCCAGCTCTACACGAATGGAGAAGCCTTTGTTGGTGTAACCCACGGCATGGTAAACAGTAACGTGAGTAGCTACCTGTAAACCGATCGCCTCAGTGTATGAAATGCCGCTTGTGCCTACACCTTCCCCAGTAACAACCTGATCGTTACCGGTGCACATGGCCAGCTCAGAGATGATCGCACGCAGCGGGTTATCGTATTTGATACGGGCCACGTTGATATACTCTTTAACGTCGTTAGCATCGAATACAATGCCAACGTCATTAGACACAGACAGGAAGTCGCCATTAGTCGTGGTTGATTCACGGCTGGACAACTCAGGTGCTTTAGGTGAGAGGTTATCGCTGGTAGGAATGAACGGCACTGTGCTGGACACGCCATCAACCACGGTAGTGTGTTCCATAACGATCTTCTTAGAAGTTTCGTCTTCGACCACACGTTTAGCGTAACACGCTACGTAGTTTTTGTTGTTCCAGATTTCTTTAACACGCAATGCGTATTTGGCCAGCTCGTCCGCAGACAGCTCATTGCCTTCCTGACGCAGCACAAACGGTTCGTGGTTAAAACAAGCAGCGTCGGACGCACGGTGTCTGATTGGTGCGGTATAAGAAATACCGTCAGCACCTGCCTGCATGCGGTGACCACCACTACCGATTGCGTAATAACGCAGTGAAGGGGTTACCTTAGGCTGGACATCGGCTTGCACACCGAACTTCTCGTTGAGCGTGGTATGTTCCGGGATCGTATATGGCAAACCGCGCAGAAGGGCAACCTGTAGAGCACTGCCGTACACTGTGCGGGTAATCTGCATAAAGTCCGAAACGTTGTTTTCAGTACTCATCACTTTACCTCAAGTTTATCGTACGTCGCTCGGCACAAAGCCAAGAATACGTGTGTTAGTCAATTCATCGGTGATGGGCTTATCAATCACGTCATCTAACGTGAAACCCGTTAAGTCGGTATGTGTGATTACCGTACTAATATCGCCTTTACCCAACTTGACTTTAGCAGTAGCACTACCAAAGACTAAGGGGTGTTTATGGAAATCAAAAACAACAATAGCGTTTTCTTCTGAAAGGATCACCCGGCTTGCGATGACGATCTCTTCAGGTGAACACGGGATGTTGTACGTGGCTAACAGAGTATTACAGATAGAGCCAACCACAGTATTCAGGTTGTACGCCGAGGTCTCGATGACGCTGTTGTCGCCCAATTGCCTGGAATCCAAACGATTATACGACGTCGTGGTAGACCTGTCGTATTGTTTATCCTCCGGGTTAGCAAAGACTTCGATCCATGTGTTATACCGCCTGTCACCTGAAATGTTAGGCGAGCCAAATGACACACGACTTTTGTCTATGCGCATGTGGTTATTGCGATTTAACATTTCCACTAAACGTATTTCAGATGGTTTCATCTGGCTTACACTCCAGCTTTATCTTAGCGACAACAACGTAGTCATCGATGGTGAGCCAGGGCACGCCATCTACCGTCACAACTTTGAAACAGCCCGGCTCGAACTCGACACGGTTGGCAATCTCTAAGCCATGAACAAACGACGCAATTGTTCCTTCCGATAAATCTTCCACCCGCGCAGAGTGGTTGATAACCCGGCGGTCATACCGTAAAGTAATGCTCTCACCCTCATTGACCTCATTCGTTATGGGCGTGACTACGACGGACGTTTTGCCATCATCATCCAGCGTCCTCGGTTCTGAGAAAGAAAAACTGTTCAGTCCAAACTCACGATTAGACTCGCGGTTTAACTGAGCAATCACACGACAACGCGAACTCAGCAAAAAGTCCATATAAACGCCTCGTATCAAAAGAATATAGGTTGAACATAATATTTAACCGCCACACGGCATAAAGAGGTGGAAACCCACCTCTTTAGATTAGCCATTGTCTTCAAGTTCAGACTGGTCTTCTTTAAAGCCATCAAGACGAACAATAGTAATCACATCGGGAAGAGGGATTTTCTCATTCATCACGGTAACGGTTAATTGACCATGCAGCACGTAGTTAGGACTCAGATCGATGGTGAGTGTACCAATGATAGCGTCATCGATAGTACCGGTTTTATCATAGTTCCAGCTACCGATTTCGCCCTCAGCTGAAAGCGGCAGACTCCATTTGGAACTGAGTTCAGCCAGTACCCCAGCTAACACAGTTTCACCAGATACCTCCACATCGCCGTGTAGGGTGTAGTGGTAGTCAGTGATACCAAATGCGTCGGATGTGCTCAGGCGGTTATATTCGATGTCGACATAACCACGATAGCCTTTACCCGCGATTGCGGTGAACCGTGCCTTCGAGTTAGTTCCTGTTCCAACGAAATCGGACGGCGCTCCAACAGTGATGACTTTCAGGGTAAAGGCTTTCTTATTTTCGGCATTTACCAGATCGACAAGTGCCTGCTTTGTTGAAGTTACGTTAAGTGCCATTTACGATTCCTTAGGTAGTAGTCTTCTTCGATGTCACTGTGATGCCACCGGCACTACGAAGAATATAGTTATCGACAATCGATACGCTGGCTGTAAAGTTGTCACCATTATTCGACTGACTACGCACCTTAAGCTCAGATGCCAAAACAGGCACACCATAAAGCTGTGTTAAAATACCGGCCATATACGCTGGAGTGACTCCATTGTAGAAAGCGGTGAAGGATGCAAAGTCTTCGAGTTCTACACCATTGGGCGAAAGATCTTCAATATTTAAACGATCATAATTGAAGGACGTTTTATCGCCGTATCCGCCAGATTCGAGGCCAGTGATGGTCACGCTGTCGTGAGGGGTAGGTGCACCTGCAATGGCAGATGGCTTCGAGAAGGAAACATCACTGAACGTGAGTGTAGTACTGTTAACCTGGTTTATTAAAGCAAGGAGTGTTTCTGCTGAAGTTGACGCAGAACTTTTATCCTCACTAGTAAAGTGATCGCTAGTCGACGTTTGTTTGATAATTGTCCCGATGGCAATTAATTCTTTTAGTGTGATGTCGACTGCGTTTCTTAGGACGTGGTGTGTATTAAAAACAACCCGAACAACACCATCGTTTCGTGTAGCGGTATAGGTGCCCGCATCCATCGGCATGCCCCACACATTCTTGATGTGCGTAAGTACCGTACTGATGATATTGCTGTTGCTGTTATTGGCTAACACTACACCGACGGTTGGTGTCTCACCAAAGGCAGTCTCAGCATCAAGTCGATGGTAGCCAATATCAACATAGTCACTACCGTCATCCACGACAGTTAACCGGACCACGCTATTTGTGGTAGACATCTTAGCCACAAAGTCGCTTGCTGATACATCAGTAGGTGCCGCAACCGATACGTCTGACAAAGTAAGCGACAAGCCATTAGACTCATTGATTAAGTCTAACAAACTCTGCTTGGCAGTACTCGCTAGATTATACATGAAGTACCTCATACGAAATAAAAAGAAACGTAGCCCCATGAGAGGCTACGTTTTATGACGTCAGTAGCGGACTACTTAGCCCTGCTGAGCCGGTTTAACGTCGTCGTTGCTAAAGCCAGACAGTTCAGTGGTCTTCACCTGATCGTCCAGAGTAGCAGCGGCAATGCCAACGGTCAGCGGCAGTGTATCACCCAGCACGTAGTGTTTGCTGAAGTCTACAGTTACTTTCCACGGATAGTCCGCGTTGTAATCTGCATCGCCTTCAGCCATTTGCGAAACGTTGATCTCGTACGATCCGTCTTCCAGTGGAACGGACTTAATGCCGTCTTCGATCAGACCACTTTTAACTGCGGCGGCTACGCCTTCCACAGTGGCGGAAGTTCCCGCTGGTGCGCGCCAGCTTGACAGTGCCAGGAGCACTTTAACTGACGGACGGGTATAGGTAACAGTAACCGAACCAGGCAGTTTGTCTGCATCGGCACCAGTTACCGCGACAGTGGTATTCAGTGCATCGGTAGCGCCTTTGCCATTTGCCGTGGCAGGAGCAGCCAGAACGAGATCGGAGAGTTTGAAAGTGGTGTTGTTGTCTTTGTTGATGAGATCAACAAGGGCCTGTTTGCTGCTACTAGCAGTAATCGCCATTTCTATATCCTCTAATTTACCATGACAACATGTACATGGTGCATCAAGCATAAAATAGGTTATTCCCAGGTGATGTTGGGATTGCCTCTAAACACGGTGCTCATATCGCTCTGGTCGAGACCGATGCTCGTCAACAGTGTTTTTGCAGTGCCGGTAAGTTTGTTATTCGGCGTGTTGTTACGAGTAGCCATGAGGTTACTGTACTGACTGGGTTTCTCACCCGATGGAATGGTGAATACACCCTCCAGCCGATTGATGGAACCAGCAATACCCACATAACCGCCACCGGAAGAGAGTATATACGTACCCAACATACCGGTAATTGTACTCGACTTGGTTAATGGGATGCTTGCCTGTTCGAATACAATGTCATCTGCAACCATCTCAAACGCGCAAGTGAAATCCACAGTTCCAGACTTAGTCGGAGTGGTAAACCAACCCGCTTCGACCAGGGACAGATTACGTGCTTCGGAGAACACGTAGGTGAGGCTACCAAGTTGCTCTTTATTCGAGAACAATCCAGCAGGCACTTTAGTGACACCACTGCGTCTGAACATAGAGTCAACGCGATACAATGCGGTGGGAACGCTGAACCAACTGCCGTAGATCGTGGTCAAAGCTGCGCAACCAGCAAACGTATTCTGCGCATAACTAATAACACTACCCAACACTAGTGGCTCATCAGGTACCACCGCCAGAGAACTACAGTTAAGGAACATGTCACTTATATTAGTAACTTTGGTGGAGGGACCCAACGCTCCCGACTCCACCTCTGTTAATGAGAGACAGCCGCTGCACAACCCGGTAAGTGTAACCAGAGCATTGAACTGTCCGAGATAACTGTTCCTCAGTTTGGTTATGGCTGTTTTACTAAACGCCCCTTCGACTGTGGTGACGCTACTCGACATAGGCAATAATAATCCATCGGGAATATCAGTGAGTTGGGTTAATCCGTAGAAAATATTGCTGATGTCGGTTACACCGGTGTAACCATCAAAAAGACCAGCCGGTAATTCCTTTAAATTGACACACCCATAGAAGAGACTAGCTAGGGATTTAACCGAAGCTTTCTTAGGGAGGTTGGTAAAGAAGTTGGCTGGTATCGAGGTCAAGCCAGTTGAGGCAAAGAAACCAGACAGACTCACGACGGACGCACACTTAGACAATAAATTCCCAGGCACCGTTGTGAATTGTCCGCCAGCCGGGGACCAACTAGGACCACCAAAGAAATAGTCCAGTGCAGTGACTTTGGTCAGCGAGTCTAACGCGCCTTCTTCAATTGTTCCAAAAGGACACCCTAGGAACGCACGAACAGCGGTCTTGAGATTACCTAGGTCCGCCATAAAGTCAGACGTGAAGGTTACTGGGTTACTGTAACGATAAGATGACCCACACAATTCGAATGCGGAGTTAATGTTCGTTAGGCTAACCAACCCCTTCAATATTCCGATTGGGAATGGGCTAACGTTTCTCGTTCCGTAGAAGCAGTACGACAGGTCGGTTAGTGCAGTACAATTCTCCAGTAGCTTTGACGGGATGGTGGTTAAAGAATTGCAGTACATGAAACCGTAACTTAGCGTCGTGAGCTTAGTCAGTGAAGCAAAGAGCCGTTCAGGTATCTCCGCAATAGCAGTACCGTTGAATGAGTTACTCAAATCCGTAAGCGCCGTGTTGTGCTTGAACAAGTACTCCGGTATGGACTGCAACTTACTAGAGCCAAATATGCCATGTCCATTCGTTAGGTTTACACAGTCGTCTAACAATCCCTCAGGTAAAGAAACTAACCCACTACTCCCGAAAGCAGAAGACAGATTCGCTACGCCACTGCATCCCTTCAATAGACCGGTTGGTATGGCTGTCAGTTGCCCACAACCATAGAACACGCCCGTCATATCCGAACACGTCTTACCAGCGTGGCGAATGACATCCACCCCAATGTCCATAAGTGAGGCACAGTTATAACAGAACCCGAACAGGTTAGTTATCTCAGATGTCTCTGGGAAAGCACCTTCCTCGATCTGGCCCAACTGCGATTGCCTAAACGCGTGTGACCAATCTCCAGAAAGTTTGGCTTTTGCAAATGCACCTGCGCGCACGGTGTTTACGCGAGAGCTTTGAAACGCGCGGTTAGCGCCAACTATGGTCTGATTGTCGAACAGTCCGTCTGTTATTTCCAGAACGTTGGCGTTGGCGAACAAACCGCTAATATCAATGGGGACTCGGTTCTTCTGAAATGCATCGGCCTCTATCCAAATGGCGTCGTTGTTCTGTGTTGGGTTAATAAAACCCAACGTCCCGTCTACGATACCGTCCTGCGTTACTTCGTAGATTGTGAGAATTGGGAAATCGAGACCATTTGTTAAAGTTGGCTCAGACGTAGTTGTAGTACGCATGACGCCAGTGCCAAAAGGAATGCTACTCGTTACCGTAATCTCGGTCTCCCCGGCTACCAAGGCTTCAGGAAGGTTAACCACCACTATCCATAGACCAACTACCCACTGTAAAAACGAGACCTTAGCAACAGTACCATTAATCTTTACATCAAAGATGCTGGGTGTAGGGGTTACAGTGGAGCGGACATAGCCTAAATAAAAACCGGTGTTAGCGGGTTTAGCCGTCGCTTTGACTGAAAATCTCAGTCGTGCAGATGGTGGCAAAAACACAGTTGCTTTAGTGCTGCCAGAGAAACGAACAGAGGTGGTTTTAGCGACTAGATCAATTGTTGACCCATTCTCTGCTTCACTTAGATCGAGTGGGAAAGTTAAATCGAAGTCGCTATCTGTGACAACAATCGCGTTGTATGTGTGGAAATCCGCAGCGAACGTAGAGAAGTCCGGATACACCCTGGCTGGTATTCGTGGGTTTCCCCACTTGGAGCTGATGTCTGACAACGACACATGCTGATAGGTGGATGTGACAGCGGCGGTGCCCATTAATGGTACACCGTCCGCCACCGGACTAATCGTCATCTCGCTCGCGCCACCGACAACATCGATATTATCGGCAGTGGCGGGTAACGCATAGAGACGCCTTAGTGATGCAGCTACCGCGCCTTTACCATCGTCATCGAGGTTATTAAGCATGGATAATCCTTAGGATGTAAGTGAGCAAAGTAAGTATGTGTCTGGACTATTCCAATCGGCGGTGGTGATTGACCGGTCGAACACCAGACATGCTACCAAACGAACCTCTGGTCTGACGTACGCTGTTGGGAAACCAATAGAGCCATACGCCCTCGACATTAAGCTAACTGTCTTAACGGTGGTAGGCAGTGTAAGACCCAACGTAAGAAAAACTCTAGACAACCAGACCCGCATAGCGCCCGTTATCTCAACGTTGTCCAATGTGCCGAAACTGTTGGAGAGCGTATCGCGAGGTATATTAACATAGTAACTCGCAAACAACGGTACAACGGCGTGTCCGGCCGGCTTGGTGGTTTTATCCATGGTAAAGACATCCAGTGCGTTGCCATCCGCACGGCTCAAATTGATAGCGGTTGTCCACCACGGGCTTTTGACGGCCTCGTAGTCATCAAGCAGAAAACACTGCTCGACGAAATTGAGACGTATTCGGTTGGCATTAGGTACAACCGAGTTGGTCATCGCGTTCCACAGTTCCATACAACTGCCGGTTAACCAAATAACCCCGTTACAGAAGTTAGACGCATCAAACTTTTGTCCAGCCTGGTTAGTCATCCCAATGACAATCTTCTTCAGCAAGGCTGTGGTACTTACTACCAATTTTCCCGCGTTAAGTAAGAAACCATTTATCGAGAACACCATTCCATTAATTTGCACTGCGTTATCTTCAATTGTTAACAAGTTGGGACAGTTAGCAAAGAAGTTAACAAACGAACCGCCGCCGTCCGTAATCCCAGTAGTAACGTCTATCGCACCCTTAGACACCTTGACTAATCTAGAACAGCCGGAGAAAACGCCGTCTGCTTTAATGAGCGTAGCGTTGAGTGTAATAAATACGTTTGCTGGAACTGAGTCAATGGCCGTACCTGCAAAGGCATACTCGATGGCACGAAGTGTGGTGTGTGATGAAAATAAACCCGCTTCGATTGAAACCAACCCAGAGTTCTGAAAAACCCCACTGGCGTCCCTAATACCAGCCCCTGGAAAGAAATCGCCAGGTATAGCAAAAGGTTGCGTAACGCCCCGGAATGCCTGGGCGACGTTAGTTAATTTGGTGGTGTATTTAAAAAGGTCTGACGGAATTGACGTCAGTGAAATGCAACCATCAAAGATGTTATTAACTACGCTAAGCGACGCACTATTAATAAAAAGCGCTTCCGGGATAGAAGATAGCGCCGTGTTGTTAGCCATCAGGGAATCGGCATAGACTATTTTAGAGTTAGCATCGAAGAACCCACTAGGGATGGAGGCGATTGAGGTTCGCATGAACAACTCTCTAACCTGAATCAAGCTGGGGTTGTTCGACAAAAAGTCTGCGGCAATGTCGGTGACGCTCACACAACCTTTGAAGACCCCATTTGCCACAGTTAGTTGCGAAAGATCCTTAAAGAAACCATCTGGAATAACCTTTAACTTAGTGCAGCCGTAGAACACATTGGTGAGTGTCGTCAGACCGGGGGAGTCGTTTAGCAGGTTGGTGGGTACTGTCTCGACATTAAGGCACGACATAAACATCGAAGATAACGTTTTGAGGCTTGGGAACGCAGCAAGTAATTTTTCTGGTATAACACTCACCCCTGAGTTCTGGAATAGCTGAGTTGAGCTGATGACGTTTGCACCAATTGGTGTAAATAGATCGGCTGGTATTTCCCTAAGGGACAGCGTGTCCATAAAAACCATGTCTAGCGTGGTGTCCTGCAAATCCAAATTCTTAAACAGTGTAGAGCTTACACTTTCTATCCCGGTGGCGCGCAGCAGCCCACTAATGCGGTACACCGAACTATCGCGCATAAATAACACGCTTGGGAGTGTCTTAAGTCCGCTACAGCCCCAAAACAGATTAGATATGTTGGTGCTTAACCCGCCAGCTGCGTGAATACACTCCTCATCGATTGTAGTTAAATTCACACAATCTTTAAAGAGCTGGGTGTACGTACCGCTATACACACGCAATAACCGGAGACGCGTTGGGCCAAGAAACTTAAACCCGTTCGAAACCAGACCAAAGTTCTTGATCTCGATCTTGTGATTACCCGCTATGATCGTATATGGTAAAGGCTGGTACACCCCATCAACATAAAGAGAACCATACCCGATAACTGCCGGCGTTACCGACACATTACCGGGTAGAGAAACATCCATTACTACCTGGTTAATCCACGGGTGGGTTAGCGTTACACGCAAGGTACCATAATAGTAGAAGCTAGTCGACTTAGCCGTAAGCTCCACAGTGACATCGTAACGCGGGTCTGGCGTGATGAGCACCGCTTCGAAATCATCAGTCGACAATGAAACACCCAGGTACTCCGACAGCATGGAGAGCAACTCAGCTTGACCAGATGGTGTTTTGTCGTGTAGTAATACATCGGCATTGAAGACTTTGATGTCATTCTGCCAATCGAAGACGTAGGTTTTGTTAGAGAGGTCCATGCGGTCAATATTGAACGTACTGGAACCTTTCATCTTGTCCGAACCCTGGGACGATGGTTTGATCGTTACCTGAATAGTTTTACCGGAGACCACCTTCTGGTCGGAGAGGACAAAGTCCTCCCATACCAGTTCAAGGCCAGTCTTCGCCATTAACTGATTCACGATGTTTTGTTTGTAATCATCGTAATTCATCACGAAGTTCCTTAGTCGTTAAAGTGCGCCCATATATTTAACTTAGGCACGATAAGCAGGCTACTGAAACCAGCCCTACCGCCTGCCGTTTTCACGTTTGCCTCGCCAGTGTAAAGTACACCGGTAATGCCAGACGCCCACTGGTTTGTTCTACCACCCATCAAGGCGTTCCAGAGGTTCTGTCTCAGCAACGGAGTGGACGCAGCCACACCCTGACGTAACAGTGAGCCACACCCGGTGTAATCGTAGTTATATGTCAGTGTAAAGTTAGAGTCCACCTTAGGCAACTCAGTGTACGCACCGGAGTTCCAACCGGGTTCGATAATGTCACCAAGGTCAGGTTTACCGCGCGTGAAGTAGACATGGCACTTACCAGTAATCCACGGTGAGTCCTCTTCAGCTTCTATCTCGATGTAGCTGTTGTTAGAAGACGTTGGGATACTTGCGGCCTTGATATCACTTGCTTCCATCGGGATGCCAAATTCATTGCTGACCCATGCTGCGAAGTCTTTGGTATTGTTGCTGGAGGTTAACCAAACGACATCAACGCCCTTAAACAGCAGACTTAAATCAAGTCGGTTATAAAAGACGTCGACATATTTACCGTAAGACTCGCCGAATGAGTTCTGTATACCAGTAGCAACAAGTGTCGCCTGGGTGTTCGACTTCTCCGCACCAGTAACACCCGAGATTGCTCTCGGGTTAGTCACGTTGTACATCTTATCAGTCAGTTCGAAAGGCAAGCTATTGACGGCGTTGATGGCGCTAGTCAGAGTTGCCTTGAACCCTTTGCTATAAAACGACATAGCTTATCCTCAAGTGAGATTTTTAGCACCATTGAGTGCGTTGGAAACAACCGTGGCATTGACCTGACTTGCATCACTCACGCCCCACAATGCCTTCACCAGCGCGTCCTTGCTACCAGTCAACCAGGTGGCATTGAGTAAGAACAGGTTTGTGTTTGTAGTGCTATCGGAGAGAGGGATCTTGTTACCATCAGTCACCCCAATGGTCAAAAGGAACTGATCGACCGTCAGATCGGCTAACTTAGTGTTGCCGAACATTGTCGAAATCGTACCCGTCAGAGGTATGTTCGCCTTTACTTGACCGATGTTCAGGTTAGACAGTGTCAAGTTATAGAACAACCCACCGACGTTCGGTTTGTTCTTATAGACCTCGGGATGAAACATGTCCGTTACATCACCACGCAACTCAGCTCGTTCAAACAGACTATAAGCTAAACTCAACGACGCCATCTTACTAAACAGACCTTTTGGTATCGTCAGTGCCAGAGAGTACCGGAAGAGATACGTGATGTCCGTCACACTAACCAGTGGATCAAACAAACCCTCTGGGATGACAAATTGCTTCTTCAGGTTGCTGAACATTTCCCTGGCCGACGTCACAGCACCGAATGGGGCGAATATGCCGCTAGGTAAAGTGGTAAGATTTCGAGCACCGAAGAACATTGTTGCGATGTTTGTGCATTTGGTCATTCGCTGGAATATTTTCTCAGGGAACTCCGTAGCCGCCGTATTTTCAAACAAGCGGTTAGCGCTGGTGACGTTATCGGCATATTCCAGTAAGTCCTCAGGGAACGTGGATGCACCACAAGAACCAAACATGTCATACAGCACTTTCGCGCTTTTGGCTTTAGGTAAGACACTACCTTTAAATTCAATGTTTGATGTGCTGACAAATACGTTACTGAAATCGCTGACCAAACTCTGGTTAGCAAAGATTCCGGCTGGGATGGACAATGGATTATTCACTCCGCTTGCACCACGGAAACACATTACTAGGTTAGTAACGTTCGTCAGCGTGTCGAAAAGTCCAGGTGGGCAATACCCATTGCGGAACTTTGCTCCGTAGAATAGCTGCCCTATGTTAGTTACGCCTGTCAGGTCTTTAAAGAGATCTGCGTTCCCATCTGTAAGTTGGAATGTGGCATTGTAGAAAGCATTGTAGAGTGAGGTTAACTTACTCTGCCCAGCAAACAGGTTAGAGAAATCGCCGACAACGGTAGTGTCACTAAAGAGCGAACTAGCGTCAGACAACAACGCACCCGAAAATACATCCTTATCGATCGATTGGATAACTGCTTTACTGAGCATGCTCGATACAGATACGGTTGCACCATTAGGTAAGATGCCTTTCCCGACCGAGTCGACCTTAACGCCCTGACACGCGTTAGTTAGGGTTAGGTTATTAGAAAAACCAGCAAACGCACCATCCTCAATATTAGGGATATTCGAATATGCGAGAACAGAAAGCGCGTTCGTCACCGACGGGTGTCTCTTAAAGAGACGACTCGGCCAATAGCTAGCTTTAACATAGCTAAACATAGTCCCCACTTGCTGAAGACTCGTCATGTCATCCAGTAAGCCGTCGGGGAGATGGCAACCATTCGTAGTCGAGTAACCAACCATATTAAACGCAGCAGTCGCTACGGCTACATTCTTCATCCCTTTAAACAGACCCAATGGGATGTTAGTTAGTTTGGAACAACCGTCAAAGAGTCCTTGGATCGTCGAGGTTGAGTGTTCAGTAACTTGACTCTCTGTCTCACCAAAATCCGTTAGGTTAGTGCATTGGGAAAACGTACGATCTAACGAAGAAAACCCGCCAGCGTGATTGGCGAACCCGGTGCCCACAGTGGTGAGATTACGACATTGGAAGAACATCGTGGCGGCATTAATCGGCTGCGTGTTACCAAGGAACACGTCGTCGCCAATTTCAATCAAGCTGCTGTTATACATGAACAGCGAGCCTGAAACCACCCTTGACCCATATCCCACAACACGATCAATCCGAACGATTGGTAGACTCGTGCCCACCGTACCCAGTGAAGGGGTGGCGTAGTAAAAATCCCACACGCCAGTTTCGACTGTTACAGTAAAGTAACCCTTCTCGTCGATAGGGTGGAGGACGCCATTTATTACCAAATAGGCATATGCACTATCGGGGAATATGGCTGATGACGTTGCGCCGTATACGCGATAACGTGCTCCCTTGGTGACTGATACCGTACCGCGTAGCATATACGCACTGCGGCTCTTCAAAGTAAACGTGAGTTGTCCTTTGTATTTCGGTGAGTCGTTTGCACACTTGAGTACAAAGGTCTCCCCATGATCACCTTTAAGATCAATCTGCTGGTCAACGATGTCACTCGTCTCCAGATTCAACTTACAATTGCGGTTTATCTCTTCTAAGGCGTCGGATACCTTAGCCAGCGGGCGCGCTGGTAAGACGGCGGATAACACACCCACCAAGCTAGAAAGCTCTACGCGATTGTAGTTAAAGTCGGCCTGACCTTCCACGGTATTTCCACTTATGTTTGTGGCCTTCCCACGAACTTGTGAATTACGTGTGGCACTTGCACTCGACTGCACATCACTAAATTCGATCTGTGCAGGTACAATGCGAGTACCATTTACATCGTTGATGGCATCAACAAATGCCTGCTTTGTTACTGAATCGCGTAGGCTCATAACTACTCCGGAATTGTGTACTTCATTGACAAATAGTCAACTTTGCCTGGTATTTTGAAAAGGACTAACCCAACACCGCTGTTGTTAGCTGAGGCCGTTGTAACGATCGATTGGTTCGTTACGGAACCAAGATCTATACCGAACTCTGCCAGCATCACCTTACCGAGTATAATCCGGTTGGCTGCTTCATTTGTACTTCCCTTGCGGATGCTATCGAGGTCTGTAGCGTAGAAACTAAAGTCAACATCCTTAGTTAACCGTAGTCCGTTTGCAGGGAGTGTCTTATCTACGCCGTTTTCGGTGGCATACACGAAATCACTTACTGCATCAGCATCGACAAAGATGTTCAAGTCTTTATCGAGTGTGGATAGATCGACTGGCGGTACAACAACTTCTATATCAAAACTGCCGATGTAGTTTAAAGATGTTGCCTTAGCCTTGACCGTAATCTTCTCCAGAGTATCGTCAGTGAGGTCTACGTCATAAACGTCCTCTGGGTAGAACTGTACGCCGCAAAGCTCTGAGAACGTGTCTAAGAACTCATACAGGGTACTTGCCTTGCTCGTCTTGCCGATCTCGTATTCAAACAGAATGCCTTTGAATAACAGACCAAGGTCGAGGCGATTATACGTGAGCGATACTTGACCCACGTAGATATCCTTAAACCCTTCGACGTCATTCCCAGTACCGGATAGCACCACTTGGGTGTTTTCTGAACCAGACACAACTAAAGGCGCGCTGAGCGACACGGATTCCCCATTAAGGGGAACCACGATGCCGGTTTGCTCGCCAGTTGCGTAGGCCAGTAGGGTGTCATTTCGAAATGCTTCTACAATGGCCATAATGCACCTTATGCGTTGTAGTGGAACAGTAAACGACCCGCCATATTGCTACAGAGCTTATCCAACTGTACGACCAACAGTCGCGTGAAGCCACGACGGGTACTGTAGGTGTCAACAACCGGGCCGTTATAAATGGCCTCAGCGTTATACAGGTTAAAGTCGGCAGCCTGAGAACGCATTACCCAAACGTCAGGTTTTGCGTACTTATTCAGCAACTGAAGCACACCATCCAGCGGCGTATTGAAGTCGACGTTAACCAGGATACTAGCGTCATCAGTAAAGTCCTTACTGTATACGTACAGATCGCCCTGTATCAGCGTAGACTGGCCTGTCGGGTAGCGAAGCACCGGTAGCACTCGATTGAGTACAGCGTCGTCCAGATTGATTGGGAGGCGCTCAACGATGACCTGGAAAGATCCCTGCCAGGCTGGGTTATCGTGTTTGAATACGATATCTACCGTAACGGGTAATTTACTCAGGTCAACAAGACCATCCTCAATGTCTTCAGAAGACAACGCTAACCCGTAAAGGCTATTGATATCTTCCAGCAGGTCGGTAATGTTTTTCTGGCTCTTCGGACGAATAACGGTGGCTACTGATCCGAAGATATTAGCCGCGTCTAACCGTCGATAGGTAATGACGGTATTCTCCTTGAAGTCACCGCCAAACACCGCCAGTAAGTCAGCCATGGTATCGCGGATGGCTGGCGTACCTTCGATTAAGGTAGGGTCTGGATTTGCTCGCGGGTTCGACACGATAACGTCAGAACGCGAAAGCATCAGATTGTTATCGCGATTGATTAACGCAATGACCATCTCTTGGGACGGTAGATTACGTGGGATATCAGTATACATTCGTTACCTCAGGAATCAGCGAACATCTTTCGGTCTAAAACCGATAAGACTCTTAGTGGTGACCTCGTCAGAAATTTCTTTCTCACTCAGATCTCCCAGTCCGTTCAAATCGTTCGTGGTCAGCGTCTTGCCGTTTTCGTTGGTGTAGGTCCAATCAAGTAAACCATTAAGATCGGTATTACCCAACACAGCGTCCAACTCAACCATCTTCGCCCTGCGGATATAAACCGTAGGGATTTGTCCGCGTATGCGAATCTCGCCACGTCCGGTCAAGTTGAAGTCGAGATCAACACTATCCTTTATAGCAGCGTTAGACTGAACTTCGGCAGACCATTGCGTGCCCTGCTCGGTGAGGCCGTAGTCTATCGCCGCTTCAGATTTCACACCCCAGTTCTTAACGTGTGCTGGCATCCATGGGTGTCGGATATTACCATAGCCGTAAAGTCCAATATCACCCAAACGTATAACACGCCAGTCTGCCACAATGGCAGGGTTCTGGTTGATTGTTTGAATAGCATGGATGGTGTATGAACTTAACTGAAGGAACAGACGCAGCATTGCGGCGTGTATCTCAGCCAGTGACTTACTATAGAACAAGTCACTTCCCGTTGCCTGGGTAAAGATAGCTGTAGCCAACTGCATGTACGTATCTGCATCCCAACCATCTAACTCCCAGTTACGCTCACGGAAGTAGTCGCTCAACAACGTACCTTTCGGTGCGAAATAGCAGCGTTTAGTTTGGAACAACTTACGACAGACAGCTTCCATCTGACCACGAGCACGGTAGTGTTCACGGAGTGAGTAAAGTTCACGGTGCGCTAGTTGCGTTTCACGAATCTCTACGCATTTCAAATAGAACCCTTCCGTCGATACCAGCTTTGGTAACGCTGGCATTGCACGCATGGCAACTGTAATCAGGTCATCACTGACAAGATACGGCTCAGCTACACCACGGAGTTCGTCAAACGTCGGACGATCTAAGCGGACCACGTCCCATGCCTCTGGAATAGGCACTTGCGTTAAGGTTACGCCGAATGCTCTATTCAGACAGTAGTTGAAAGCAACCCATGCGTCTTTAACAGACATAACCATGTTCAATCCAGAACGCGGATTTTGTACGGTTATCATCGAGGTGAAGACGCCTTCACTACCAAACAGTATCCAATGGTTATAGAGCGTATCCACCAAACGTACCGGTGTCAGCAATGAAATATCAACAACCTCGGACTCAAGGACTTTGGTTGGAATCTCGCCCATCAACCCGCGACTAAACTTGAAGTTGATATCGGCATCTGCCGTTTCAAGGTTGTCCGTGTTGTCTCGTGCTAATGGTTGCTCTTTTTCAAGGATTTCACGAACTGTTTTGTTGTCGTGACGAATCTCCTGCTCCTGTTGGAAGTTCAACGGTGTGAAGGAAAGACTGGCACGGTTATAAAGCGTTGTCAGCAAGTCTTCGTCACTAGCCACCATGTTATACTGACCAATCGGGAATCCACGTTTTGTCATGACGTTTTTGATAAGGACGGTTTTGGTTTCGTCTTTACCGTTGTTATGATCAATCCAACGAATATCACGATATAACCACATAGCTTGTTCGCGAGTCAGGAACTCACGGTAATCATCTAAATAGTTATGAGAAGCCAGGTAAGCCCAAAGGTGAAAACTATGGACGTAGTTGGTCCTACAGTTCCTTTGGCGTATTTCCATGATGGCACTAGGAATTGCAAAATGCAACTGTCGAAGTGCTGATGCCAGATACAGATCTTCTACCAGCGAGAAGTCGTTATGCAAATAACGTCTCACGAAGGAATCAATGAATTTCTGTAACTCTGGGATTAAGTTCTCTTCCCACGGCTCAACGAGGTCGTCGTCGTAATAAAGGATGCTGTGATCTGGGGCACTAATTGCCGTCTGTAAATCAACAGGCGTGATAATGCCGCGAATCAGAGCACGCTGCTCGGGATATCGTCTGACCAGTTCCTTATAGTAGCTACTGCCCAGGGTGTATTCACGCGCCGTGGTACTGTGCTTCAATAAGTTTTCTTTGGTGAAGTCAATCTCTTCTAACGTATCCAAAGAACGAACTGTCATCATTGTGTTCTCAGGATGATACTCACCTGCAAGGTTGAGGTAATACATCCAGGACTCGGGGCGTGTCGTATCGACATCACGCCGATATTCCATCAGTCCTCTATTTAGTGCCTCTGCCGAACCTGCGGACTTAATGACCAGCGTCTTACCCAGCTGGAGCGTATTAGCCCGATAGATATCGTATAAGTTACTGGACATTAAACGTCCTCCAAAATATCACTAAACCCTACGAGGTTTCGCAATGACAGATAAGATTAAGAAAGAGTCGGTAATGATTCGCGCCGAAAGTGTAATGGGGGGTCGGTCTAAACACCGTCGTGAGTCACCCATTACAGCCGCTGTAGCGACCAAACTCGTACGGGACACTCGCTCAGGTAGCACTAACCGCAACTATGCAAATACGTTGCAGGCGAAGACCGATGTGCTTTTCGGACAGTCCGAGAAGATCGCAGCAAACATGAACGACATTGAGAATATCTTTGAAGTTCTACCGGAAACCGAACGCTGTGAGATGATTATCACAAGCTGCATTCTGTCTCCGGACGACATGAAGTCGGTTAACCTGCGCTACGTTGCTGACCGCACAAGACTCCCTGCATCCATCCAGGCGGGCATGTTAGCCGTCATGGAGGACTTCGGCACGAAGACCTATAACATTAAGGAGAAGCTCCCTAAGATCATCAGTAAAGCTCTCTTTAAATCGGGTAGTTTTCCTATTCTTTGCATCCCAGAAAGCTCTCTGGATCTGCTGATCAACCACGATAACCGTATCTCGGTAGAGTCGGCTAACTTCCTGCAAAATGAGATTGCTCCGAAGGGTGTTCTGGGTGATAACAACGCAACCCTGAGTAAAGAGCGTGCTGAGACACGCCATGCCGGACGTGCAGTTTCTCTGGAGTCAATGGTTGGCGATTCTCGTCCTACGCGGGGCATGACAAACAACCGCATTATTGGCTCACTGTCGGTTAGCGATAACCCCAACATCATCAAGTTACCGCGTGTCCAGGAGGCGATCACTACTCAGCGCGTAATGGACGCTTATCACAGTAGCGGCACGTATGGGATGGAGAACTATGAGGACGGTCGCCGTTTAAACGACATCGCTCGTCGCCTTTATGTTCGTCGCCGTAACCGAACTGAGGAAGTCGTTCGTATCCGCACACAGGATCAAACCAACCGTAACTCTGTTGGCCATCCAATGCTGATCGACCTGAGTTCCGATGCCGTTATTCCGGTAGGCAACCCAACGAACATGTCAGAACACTTCGGCTACTTCGTTTTAGTTGATGGTTTTGGTAACCCGCTTAATAACTCTCAGGATAGTTTGTATTCTACGCAGCTGAATGCGCGTTTGAATCGTAACAAAACTGAAGCGTCGTCTATGTTGAACGACATGCGTACTAACCTCTATGGCGACTGTGGTGACGCAGACCAAGAGTATAAGGCACACATGTATGATGACTTTATGGACTTCATTGAGCGTGACTTACTGGAGCGTTTCGACAATGGTGCGATGCGTGGCCGTGCTGTTCAGATTGCTCGTCCAAATGCCGTGTATCAGATGATGTGGTCTCGTGTGCTGGCTAATAAACAGACGCAGGTAGTTTACGTACCACGCGAACTGATGACCTACTTTGCATTCGACTATAACAAAGTCGGTGTCGGTAAGTCTCTGACCGATGGCACTAAAATCCTGGCGTCTCTCCGCGCACTGTTACTGTTTGCAACCACCCGTGCGGCTGTACGTTCAGCGGTAGGCCACAAGGTCTTGAACCTGCAACTTGACCCAGCAATCACTGACCCTGAGAAATGGGTACAGCAGATGGTCCATGAGTACATTCGTGTAAACAATGGTAACTATCCTCTGGGTACGTCTGACCCTAACGACATTATGTCTTATATGGAACAGGCGGGTATCTCGGTGAACGTTGAAAACCACCCAGGTTATCCTGAGGTTAAAGCCAACGTTGAAGCGGTATCGAGTGCGGTACAGCAGATCGATCCAGACATTGACCGTGAACTCCGTAACCGTCACATCTCTCGTTATGGTTTACCACCTGAGGTTGTCGATAGCTCCACTGGCGTTGACTTTGCTGCGACTATTCGTACATCAAACGTGTTCTTCGATAAGCAGATCACGATGTACGCTACGTCGTTGTGTGAGCAAGTGAGTGACCACTTCAGGATGATTGCGGTTAACAGTGGTACCATCATGGCCGATCTGTTTGCTGTAATCGATGAGAACGAAGATCAGGTTCCTGCTGGGGAACGTAATGGCGACTGGCGTGCGGAGATGGTTATCGAGTTCCTCGAAAACTTCCGTGTCGAATTGCCTGAGTCTAACAACACTCGTCTGGAAACCCAGCTTCAGAAGATCGCTACCTATACCCAGGTATTGGATGCGGTGTTTGCTGCGTTTGCTAACGTGGAAGTGTTGCAACAGATGGACCCTGATGCTGATCGTGAAGCTTGTGAAGCAACCATCACAGCAATGCGTATGCACTTCATGCGTGAGTTTATTATCAGTGAGGGTATCCTGCCTGAAGTTACTGAGGCACTTACCTGGCCTGGTGACGATGAAGACCCGGCTTACGACTTCATGCGTAAACAGACTGGCTACTTCGAAGCGCTTAGCAATACCATGAAAACCCTGATGGACAACATCAAGGACATGCGTTCTAAGCAGAAGCCAGAAGGCACTGACAATGAAAACACGAACACCGGCGATAACTGGAACACTGGCGGTTCCGATACTAGCTGGGATACTGGTAGCACGGACACTTCGTTGACACAGCCGACCATGCCAAGCGACACCAATGCTGACCTTCCGAATGACGGTGGGACTCCATCGGGGTTAGATGAAACCTTAGGTGGCAACGGTAACGACGCGCAGTTAGATAATGACTTGAGCGTTTAAAAGCACAAAAAAAAAATAAGCATAGCACTCCTCTACCCTTGTGGGTAGAGGAGGCTTGCTTTTTATGCCGGTTTCGAATAAGACTGGGTGTAGGGTTAGTACTACCCAGTTACTCTAACTGAATATCCGATGTGTGTGATTAGCACTCCATCGGCAACTCTCGGGTTAAGAGAGAAGTTCAGCTACTCGGTTATGGTGAGAGATGATGAAGCAATCGCCATCCACTGCAAATGCACCAACATCCACGTAGAACGTCGCATTATCGGTTGTAATAACGCGCACCACATCCGCCGGGTTGTTGAAGACTTCGTGTGAGCTTTTGCGCACAGTGGTCAACAGTTTATGGAGGTGCGGTGACTGAGAGGCAGCCACACCGACAAAGCGTTCTTCTGAATCAGGTACTACACCCAAACCATCCACGGTACTGAACGGTAGGGTAACTGTTGACACCGTGGTCACAAAGACTGCGTAATCTTCAGTTGCCAGCTCACTGCCGAGAATATCAGTGTAGCGGGTAGCCTCCCGAGGAAGGATTTTTGCGAAACGACTGAATTGTTTAAACTCAGTGTTCAGCTTCTCAGTTGCGGTGGACTCACCTAATTCTTCAACAATAGCCGCCATTGCATCGTTGTAGTCCTCGGTGAAGCTTTCTACTTCGAACGACATTGCCAGGCGGTTACGCAGGAAGTCGTTGAAGCGTGCGGTCAGGCGAGACAGGTAAACTTCCTGGAAGCCTTTAGGCAGTTTAGCAACAGCGTCGGGTAACGCTTCAGCCATACGCTTAAAGGTAGCCATTCCAGCCACTACGTGGCGGAGCTTATCCAGTTCTTTGAACCCGTCTTTGCCCAGATACACTGGAACCAGCCGACGCTCGTTGAAACCTTCAATGGTAACTTCACGCTCTTTGGACAGCTTGTCCTTAATAGCGCGTGCAATGCTATCACTGGTGGTGTTGCGTGGGCTAGTATCAAACGCTTTGCGGTCAGCAGTTGCAACCACAGCTTCGATACCATTTGCTTCGTCAGCCTTGACTTCCCGACGGTTGTCAGAAACGTCAATACGCTTCTCAGTCTGTTGAAGCAGTTCCAATACGTTAATGCTTGAGCCTTTACTCTGCACAACAAGCAGTTCGGCGATGTGATCTTGCATTTCCACGTCGGTGTCCTCAGGATATTTCGGTTTAATGAATTCCACCAACAGTCCTTCCGGATTGATAAAGCGGAACTTTACATAATGTAACGCATCGTACGCCATCGGCCACGGAGTAATCCGGCGGTCATAGGCAACAATACCATCCACATCATGTTCATAAAACTTCCATCCACCACACAACTGCGGATCGTTCAACGTGCGAGCAGCGAAGTTCAGCATAGCTAATGCATCGTGCTTCTCATCGAACGGATCAAATGCTACATCATCGAAATCTTCCATGACGCCATCGTTGCCGGTTTGGTTCATCAGGTCATCGTGATTTGGCTGGAAGATAACCTCACCGCCATCAGATAAACCTAACTCACTTTCATCGACCATGTCCACACCACGCATTGGAGCTTCGGTGCGGTTTTGGTGTAGGGTATCGCGCTGCATTGCTGCATTCTGCATACCGTCGAACATGTTGTTGAAAACAGGATCGTTTCCATATTCGAACGGTTTAGCAGTTGGCTTAGGCTCTTGCTCTACTGGAGTGAACTGAGCAGCAGCTGCTTCCGCTGTCCAATCCAGCACTGAACCGGTACGCACACGCAGTGGGTCTGGTTTATACTCAGAGTTTTCTGAATACGAACGTTCGCCTGGTTCTACGTGCCCGCCGGCAGGACGACTGTGCCCGCCTGTTTCAGCTTCAGCCTCGGCTTCCATAAACATCGAAGCAATGCTGCCGCCAGCAACCCCAGTCAGATTACTACTGCGTTTAGCCTCTGGTTCACGATGACTGACAAACAGGTCATTCTTCTGACCGCGAGATCCATAGGACCCAGCGCCGGTTTCGCGTGAAGTTTCGCGCCCTCCTTGGGAACCATACCCATAGCCACCACCGCCGCGACGTAAACCCATGACGTTAGCGTAATCGGCTGAGGTCCCGGCGATCATATCGAATGTCTGACCAGCGAAGCGCTCGATGTCACCACGCAGACGAGGGTCTTCCTGACAGATGATCGAATACAGCAACCATCCGCCTAAACCAACACCCGCCATCAGTAGTGGATCGTCGTTATTACGACGCGCCGCCTGGTCAAAGTTACCCATAGCTGCCATTACATCAGGCAGATAGCGATTGATACCATTCATCGCCATTCGATAGAAGTTCTCACCAACGTTTGCATTTAAACCACGGTCGATGTCTTGACACATGGATGTTACAAACTTGTCGGCCTCAGCCGCAACACGTTCTTCGTCGCGACGGTTGTTGCCATAACCGGCGGAATGGTATCCGCCTTGGCTTGGAGATTGGCTGCGATAGCCCTGAGACTGATACATTCTGATTCCTTATTTACGTGAAATTTTGTTCTGAAGATCGCTGATGATCGGCTGTCGCGCCGGATCTGGCACAATCGTACCATCCGGTTCCAACCTAACTGCCGGGTTGGCGCGAGTACGACCGGTGGGTTCAGATTTAGGTTGGTTGGTTAAACTACCTGCCTCAACGATAGAGCCATGCAGGAACTTCGCAGGGTCAGCCAGGTTGGCAGATTTCTTATTGCCGCTACCTGCTGTTGCGTCGCCTTGCAGAACAACGTTAGACGTAATCTTAAACATCATGTTATCGCCAGGATAACTTACGCCACCAACTTCGCCGTGTTTCGCACCTGAGATCTCCAGGATACGATCTGGCTTCAACCACCGTTGCAGAATCTTGTTGATGTCTGTTTCGGTAATCTTGTTCGGTGGCAGAGACTGAAGCTTAAAGATCAGCTTCGAGATCTCTTTGGTGATATCAAACAACAGATAGCGCAGCACGGTAAGTCGTTTACCGTACATCGATGCGATGTCTGAGCTGATGATCATGTTAGAGAAGTTCTGGATAATGTACAGGAACAGTTCGTAGATATCAACAGCTGGGATATTGTCATCCGCAAGCTGCTCACGAATCATTCCGTCCATATAGCCTTCGACAGAGTTCAGGTGCGTGTCAATGCTTTCCAGTAATTTCCCCAGATTGTTTTTGTTCTTAAAGACAATCTGACCCAGCAAGATCTTCCACTGTTGAACGTCATCCATTTCGTCCAGGTTAACGCGATCAGGGAAATAATCCACGACATAAAAGAAGGTAGCAATCAATGAACTGACCGTAGGGGTCATATCACTTTCATGCACCAGTAAAGCAATGTCCGTTGGGCGGTAGTAGTTGGTTTTCAATGAAGCGGGTTTATAGCCTGTTGACGTACACACGCGATAGCCCTTCTTCACATTGACGAAATCATCTACCGTACCGATGCTAACGCCACCTTTACATATGCGCTCAAACGTTCCCCGCACCCCGTACTTACAGAAGAGATAGAGGAACAACGGTGTTTTCATATCCGTTGGGACAGTGGCCGTACCATCTGTGTTCGGTTTCTTGAGTCCGTGGTGAATCGCGGACCAATAGACGTAGGCAGTTTCAGTACGACCGTCAACTTTGAAGTGTGCGGATAGTCTTTCGAAAGTAAGCTTATCGCGGTTAAATGGTAAAAAGAGATCGTTCGTACCAACAGAGATTAAACGATCAGCCAACACCGGATAAACAAAGAAGCTGGAACCACGGATATGAATCTCACCGGCATCTCCAACAAATGGCAGGAAGATCTTAACGGGATCTAACGTTTTGCCATGTAAGCTCATTGAGTATTCGCACATAAAAACATCACTACGCGCTAGCTCAAATGCCTGCACGTTGTTACGCTTTTTAGTGACTGCCATATACTCAGCTTTTGGAGTACAACGACGCCAACCTTCATAGCGCATTCCTTCGGGAAAGCTTTCCTGCGCACACCGGAACAGGTGGTCGACATAACGCTCCGACCCCGGTACCTCACGAACAGCCACGCCCTCTGCGATCGTGCTGTTGAACTTCGGTGTGTTATCGTAGACCAAACCAAATAGATAGTTGTCCACTACTGCCCTCCAGTACTAAACCACTTACCAAATCCCTCACGATGAGTCATTCGAATTATCTGCCCCATGAGAGAGTCTAGCAATTCCATTACCAGCACGAACCACGACCGTTCACCGCTTGCCTTTTCATAGCGACTGCGACGATCGAAAGAATGTGTTGCGCCTTGAGCTGAACTTGCACCTGCACCGCCTTTACCACCGGTTGACTGCGCCTGGGGTTGTGCGTTAAAGTTAGGATGGCGTTCTGCGCGATCGCGTAAGCGTTCGGAGATACTCCTATTACTAAAACCACTCCCGCCGCTTGCTGCTTTCTTACCTGACGGCATAGATTGATTATCCATGAAAGACTCCGCCTCAGAGTGTCTTTCAAATATGGCAAGGTTTTCTTCAGCCCTACACAATTCACAAGTGCTGTAACATTTTACTTCTAGATCTCCAATCTCGTTTAAAGTGGTTACATAGACACCTGGCATTTTGCCTGCAATGTGTGATGGTGTCGCCCGTACTACTTCAACTGCTTTAACCCCCGCTATAAAGATAGCTTCACGATTGTCGTCCACATACTCAACTGCTTGTAGGCGGCCCCTAAACTTACTGTCCCGACCGACGAAATTACTCAACGGACTACCGGATACACTCCGCCAATCACAATTACCCACACCGATCAGAATCCCAGACACAGCGTCCTTGTGTATAGTACTGTCTACGAGATTATATTCACTTATCGAGAAACCATACTCGTATACCGTACAGCGTCCTGTGCTGTGCACATTGCCTTGCTCAACTGCTGCGCTAATTAGTTCGTTCATATACGTCCCGATGGATTGATTGGGAATATCAGTTGGAACCTCCAGTGTAACAATAACGCTAACGCCAGATCTTTCCCTATGATCACCGGTGATGCTGGCTGCATTAATGACTCCGTAACGATTATCGTAATAGGTTATTGCTTTACTGGATAGGTTTAATACGGTAGTGGTTACCTTGATAGATTGTACACCGCCGTAGAAACCCAGTAGAGTACGGATCTCTCCGTTATCTAAAGCGCAACAAAGGGCAGGTCGTATTATTGGATGGCGCGCCATACTTCTCAACCCTCTCGTACTTTTCGTTTTTGCAAATGGGTACCGCCATCTACATGCCACTAGGATAATATATACTTGAAATCGACTTGGATCGGAGTAGCGGCATAAAAGGAAGAAGGACTACTCCCCGAAGGGAGTAGCCCGTCTCTGTCTGACCAAGGATCGCTTGGTGTTTCCAAGAACCACTAAGTAAACCGTCTGGTCAGCAGCTGTTGACCGTCATCAGTTTACCTGTTCCGGGGTGAACCCCGTTAACTTAGTATTCTGGATGACATCAGACAGTCACTCGCCAGTAGCGCCGCCGTTTCCGCCTTCGCTGCCGCCGTTACCACCAGTACCGCCTTCGCTACCGCCATTGCCACCGGTGCCACCTTCGCTGGTGTCTTTCACAGCTTTGCTGTTGACGTCCAGCTGAGTGCGGGTCGCAGTTGCGATATCCAGGTTCTTAACTTCGATCATGCCCATGATAGGCAGGTTGGTGATCTGAAGGTTACGCATCTGGATCATGGTCTCGCGGTTGATCGCGCCGTGACGCGGAACCGGTACCACAGAAGACAGCTCTGGGATGTAGATGTGTGAACCGAAGCTCAGCGCATCTGGCTCAGAGGTGTTCTTACGAACGAACGCCAGTACGATTTTGCCAACCATACGTTTGTCCGGAGACGCAACGATGGTGTGGTCCATACCGATGCTCAGGGTGCGAGTATCGCCAGTTACCATCAGGAACTGCTGGGTAACGATGTCGGTACCTACAACCAGGTGTGGACGCTCAGAGCGGCCTTCAGCATCAGCATCCAGCGCAGCCTGGTAGTTAGAGTCACGCACCAGCTCGTAAGCCATGTTGCGGATCGGAGTTACCAGAGCACCCTGGATATCTTCAGCGCGCTGTGCAGACTGAACAGAGTTGACTTCTTTCGCCAGATCGATTTCCAGGTACTTGAAGGTAGGCTCTACCAGCAGACGGCCGACACCAGGAACGGTGGTCAGTGAAGATTTGAAGAAGCTGGTCTGAGTTGCGGCTTTCAGATCGTCAGCGTAGTTCAGCAGCAGGGTAACTGCGTTGTTGTTGGTACGGATGTTCGCAGAGTTGATCAGCGCTTGCAGATCTTTAGCGGACTTATCAGTCGCCAGCGGAGCAACGGTGCTCAGCGGTGAGCTGATTGGAACGGTGTAACGCTCTGCGTATTCGGTTACGTCAACCAGCAGACCCTGGGTACGACGGTTGGCGTTGTTACGACGACCAAACAGTTCGAAACCGAACGGAGCCAGTTTCAGTGCATCGATGATCGCTTTAGCAGATGCGTCGTTCAGAGAAACAGGTTCGTTCTGCTCGTCGAATACTGCTTTAACTTCCAGGCCGGTAGCGTTCAGGTTGATGTTGCCGTACTCGACAGACATGCGACCTACAACGTCAACTGCAACGCGCAGTTTCAGACCATTCAGGTTAGCCAGTTCCGGCGCAACCACACCAGCGGTGTTTTTGGTTTCGGCGGTCAGCAGCAGATCCTGAGTAGTGAACTGGAAGTTCATCTCACGGCTATCGCCTTCTACCGATTTAACAGCACCGGCACGAGGTGAGCGACGCACGTTGAATGCAACGACAGAGTCGCCAACAGACAGATAGATGTTGTCCAGACGAGCGTACGCATCGATTGCGTCGGTGTTGTCAACAACGCCAGCTTTCAGCAGCTGATCAGTCTGAGACACGCCCAGCAGGTCGATGGTTTTGCCGAATTTCAGCGGTGCAGTTTCAACATCATAGCCGTCAACCGGCACGGTGCGCACTGGCACTTTGGTAACGTCAACGAAGTTGTCTTTGCTTTCTTCACGGTAAACCGGAACCAGCAGAGTCGATTCGTTAGACAGGATGTTGTGGTCGCGGAACGCTTCCAGCAGGTTCACTTTTTCCAGATCCATCGGCTTGCCGGTGACTGGGTGCAGTTTACGGTTCAGAACCATGTTACGGCGGACGCGAACGTCGGTACCGATCTGCTCAGGTGAAACTACGTAGGTAGGGAAGAACGCTTCTGCGAAGTCAGCCTGACGCGCAGTTGCAGCAGCGAATACGGTAGAGAATGCGATGTGCTTACGCAGTTCGTTCTCGTCGTATGACTCCAGACCGAATGCGGCATTTTCCAGGTACTGCATGTCGCCATGCGCGCCTTCAGCGATCGCGTTGACTTTACGGCCCTGAGAAGAATCTTTGAAATCTTCAACAGAGGCAGCCAGGCCGCGCTGTAAGTAACCAACCGGGTCACCAGCGGCCATCATCACGATGGAAGCAGCTTCTTTAGAAGCATTGGTACGACGCTCGTCCAGGTAGCCCAGACCAGAATCGTTGTTAGATGCGCCAGACAGGCCCATGTGGTCGAACATGCTTTCCAGGGACTGAGTTGCACCACCGGCAACGTCACGGACTTCGGCCAGTTCGGCGTCAGACAGTGATTCCAGTGACGCTACGCGATCAGCCAGTTGTTTGCTGAATACGCCGACGCTTTGTTTGGTGATGTGGCTGTTAACCGCGCTCACTGCCTCAGACAGATTGCTGCGAGTTTTGGTATCAAAGAGCTTACCCATTATTTATATCCTTCAACGTTGAAGATTAAGCAGTGACAGTGTATATACAGTAATGCATAGTATTACAATATATAAAGTCAGTTTCCTATAGAGAACTTTGCTTCTGATTGGCTACAATGAATGCGTCGAGCACCCGGGAATGTATCGCTTGGTCGTATCCGACCATCAGGCTCAGCTGATTCATAGCAGCAGAGAAATAGTCAATATACGTCACATATATTGATGTTGTACGGCCCAATAAAAAGAGCGTAGTGTTGCTGAGGCTGCGTGGCTCATAGAATGCTACACGGAGATCAGTAGGTACCGGAATACCTTCGCCGACGAATTGGTCGCCAGACAATTGGATCTCTGCTTCACAATCATTGATCAACTCCGCATGCGCTTGTACCCACGCCGCATTATCTGGGTGGTCTACAATATTACGCATATTATCGTAAACACCGTCAGTGAAAGTGTTCACGCGTTTAGCGTAAGAATAATAAAAAGATACATCACGCTCAGATAATATGCTAGCCAAGCGCTCAAAACTTTCAAGGTCTTTTAGAGTCAGTCGACCAGAATCGACGTGAGCCGTCAACCACGGAGGAACAGCACTCACATAGAGTGTGTCTACAAGACTAGGTTTCATATTTATTCCTTCAATATAGAAGCAAAAGACTTATAACAAGGTAACACGTACAATGGATACTAAACTCGTTTTATTCAAATGCATCATGTTACTCTATTGGGAATCCCGCGTGCCGAACCCGATAGACAACTCAGCTTCTTTAGTAAAGGAACTGCTGTCGAAG